>SXGT01510588.1_pt1 | contig 10311 bp, 13 predicted proteins | sample 3176221 | NCBI WGS metagenome assembly SXGT01 (sample SAMN11356862, study PRJNA531348) | freshwater metagenome | isolation source: freshwater sample F1-120 | place: China: Fuxian Lake, Yuxi | collected 2017-12-25
TGGTGACCCCACCGGGAATCGAACCCGGATCTGCACCGTGAGAGGGTGCCGTCCTAACCGTTAGACGATGAGGCCAAGTGGATTTTTTCCTTGATTGTCTTTCGGATGATTCCTGATTTCTTCATTTGGATTTCACGTTTTCTCGCTTCTGTTTTTGCAGCGTACGTTTCTGTATAGACGATTTTCCAAGGTCTAAATCCTTTTGTTGACCTGACATTCCCATTGTTATGTTCTTTAAGTCTGCTTACTAAGTCCGCTGACATTCCAATATACCACTTGCCAAATGGAATACTCTCTAGAATATACAGAAAGAACATACAAATTCACGATGCTCGTCCCCCGGCGGAGCCGGGTCCGGCTCCGCCGGATAACCGTTAGACGATGAGGCCATCTGGTGGTGGCGGAAGGATAGCATTGGTTGTCGCGGAGTTCAAGATTTGGTGTGGATTTGTTACATCGTCCTGTGTGCGGCTTGGGCACCGGCGGCGCGGCGGGCGCGGTCGCGGGCGGATTCTAGGTCGGCGGCGGACGTATCTGTGGCTCGCGTTAGTGTTGGTTTTTCGACGGCGACTGGTTTGCCTGTCATCGAGGAAACCACGGACTCGTATTTGGCGATCTCTTTACGGATCTCGCCGTAAAATTGGGTGCGTAACGTGTCACCAGCAACGAGTGTGGCACCTGCGCCAATAGCGGCGGCGTAGGCGAAGCTGACGTACATGCCAATCGCTTCCACGGGGAGTGAGGTTCCGGCTGTCATGAGGGTTGGAGCGACCACAAGACCGGTAGCGGCGGTGGCAAGGGCTGCGGCGGCGATGAGACGTTCAGGAACCTGTAACTTCATAGCTTCTTCATACAAAGGTTCGATGAGCTCCCTCCGCATGGCTGCTTCGATGAGCTGGAACGACGGATTGTCTAACAGGTTCGCCATGGCACTATTTGAAAGATGGGCGAGATTATCCACGGTTGGCTCGCTGAGGACTGGATGTTCAGAGGTAGATTTTGCGGAGAGCAAAATAGCTTCGCACAGGGTAGCGAGTTGATCAGCAAGCTCATCCATCGATTTTTGAAGGCGTATTTCTGGACTTTCGATTTCCGCTGCGGCACGCAATGCCTGGCGACGAGCCTCAAGGGCGCGGCCGAGAAAACCAGCTTTGATATCGGGAGGCAACTTGAGGGCTTCGATTTTGCGAACAGCGTCGTCGTTTACAGACAGTATTTTTTCAGCACCTGGAATGCCGCGCGATGCATATTCTGCACGAACTACTGCATCCTGTCTTGCTTCTGTCAGTGCTCCGTCGCGGTGCAAAATTTTATCGAGCAATGCGCGGACTTCTTTTTGAACTTTTTTTGCCGCTTTCGACTGGGCACGTGTTGACTCAGGTCCGTTCAAATCAAAGCCTTGCTCGCGTAATGCATCTGCATCAACACCGAGCACTTGTTCCTGACAAAACGTTGCGAGTCCTTCTGGGGTGGCGGCGGCTTGTCGTAGGCCCTCGAGTGCGTATTGAATCGCTTCGAGTTCGTGGACGGACACCTCGCCACGCTTGAGGAGCGATGCAAGTTCTCGTGATTTCGACTGAGCGGTTTCTTTTACTGCAGAGCGCATTGATTCGTGCGCAGACGGTTTGCGTTCGCTCATACGGATTTTTTTATGGCTTCGGCAAGGAGTTCGTCCATCGCATTTTTGTGGGCTGTCACGACTTGTTTCACATCAGCATCATGGTCAGTTTTCGCCCGTTGCTTCATTTTATGAACGATTTTTTTCATCGTCAGTTGCGAAGAGGCTGTGGCAAGAACAAGAGCCTGTGCGGTTGGGCTCGAGGAAAGAGCGGGGAGAAGGGGGATGGGGTTCATAGATTATTTCTCGAGTGAGTTGAGAAATTGTGTGAGGGCTGCTTCTTGAGCCGGAAGTTCTTTGGCTTCGGTGCGGGCAAAATTGGCGAGAAGGATGCCGATGGATTTCTGGTCTTCTTGTGGAAGGCTATTTGACGTTATTTTTTCGATGAGCGACGCACGGTCTTGGTCTGGCACAAGAGAGGATGTGCGGACTAAAGTGATGAGAGCTTCTTGAGTCGTCATATTATTCGATCGCCACGTCGTTGTTGTCCTCGTTCAGGATAACCGAGGCGACATCAATCACTTTTGGGTCCAGGATTTTTTTGACTCGTTCTCGTGCGGCACGAAGTCGAGGTAAGTCTGCTTTGAACTGAAGCGTTGATTCAACAATATGGCTCGGGAACATACCGAATGTGACAAACTCTCCAGCCTCGCTTGCGTAAGCTTTCCACTCGGCCACGTCTGGGGTGAGGTCGAGGAGTTTTATGCCGGTTCGACAAGCGATAAATTTACACGCATCCGCCACCCAAGAAGCAGTGTCTCCAGCACCTGGGACCATATCAGCAACCGAGATGGATCCGTTTGTGATGGTACGCAAGAGGGCCTCAAGACCTTTGCGACATTCTGGGTCCTGTGCAATGCGGATGAGTCGTTTCATGGTTTCGTAATAACTGAGTTCTCGAATCATTTGGTCTGCGTTTTCATTTCGTTCACGCTCTTGTTCTGCCGCATGCCGCTGCGCAAGTTCAAACGATTCAGACATAGTGAGATCATTCTATCAAATTTTGCAAACAAAATCAGGGCACGTTGCCCCGTTGAAGAGATTGGCTAGTCGGAGCCACCGGAACCACCTCCGCCGGAGTCGCCCCCGCTGAAGCTTCCGTCGCCGGAGTCACTACTACTTGAGCTGCTGCTACTGTGCCCACCTCCGCTGTAACCTCCACCACTTCCGTAGTCGTAGGAAGAGGACGATGAGGAGTACCTACCGTAGCTGCTGTATCGGCCACGACGACGTGTGGAGAGGATGAGCAGCGCCAGCACGAAGACAATGACGACGATGCTGAGGATCACACAAACCACTGTGTTCGCGGTTTCCTGTGTGGAGGCGACAGCCTCAGGTGGTGTGCGTTGTGCCCACGGGGTTTCGCCGAGGTGGCGGATGATCGCGTCCACGCCAGCCTCGACCGCTTCGGCACGCTTTTCGGCGCGGTTGAGCGGTCGCATGATCTCGGTGCGCACACGCGCGGTTTCGAGATCCGTGAAGTATGGCTCGATGCCGTACCCGGTGGCGATGCAGTTCTTGGAATCCGACGGAGCCACGAGCAGCATCACACCGTTGTTGTCCTGCGCATTTCCTACGCCCCACTGGTTCCAGAGTTCCTGGGCGTAGGCGCACGGGTCAGCTCCGTCGAGTGAAGGAAGTGTGACCACGGCGATTTCGATGGTGGTTTGCGCTTTGTATGCGACCACCTTCGTTTCGACACGTTCCTCGAGGTCGGGCGGAAGGAGCTCGGCAAGGTCGGTGACCATGCCGTCGGGCTCTGGGTAGTCGATCGCCTGCGCGGTTTCTACCGCGAAGAGAAGGGCGAACATCGCTACTCCTTCACATCGCTGAAGTCCACGCGAGGGGACACCTCGGAGCCTTCGACCGCGGTGAACTGCGACCGCTTGATGTATCCACGCATCCCGGCAGCGAACGAGCAAGGGAAGGTGGTGACGCACGTGTTGTACGCCTGCACCGCCTTGTTCGCATCGATGGTCTCGGTCGCCACGCGGCTTTCGGAACCCTCGAGTTGCACCATGAGGTCGCGGTACGCTTCCGTGCTCTTGAGCGCGGGGTACGCTTCCGCGGTGGCGATGAGTCGACCCAGCGAGGAGGACAGCGCCGCCTGTGCCGCTTGGAACTTCGCCATCGTCTCGGGATTGGAGAGATCCTCGGAGGTGAGCTTGATGCTCGTGGCCTTCGAGCGAGCTTCCGTCACAGCCGTGAGCACGTCTTCCTCGAAAGCAGAACTCGCTTTCACAGTCTCGACGAGGTTCGGCACGAGATCTGCACGCCGCTGGTAGGCGGTCTGCACGTCGGCCAGCTCCTTCTCCACAGCCGCATCGAGCACTGCCGGCTGGTTGTAGACGGGGATCAGGCTGATCCCGCACAACAGAGCAAGCCCAGCGATGACGCCGAACACAATCAACAGATTTTTCATGAATTCCTCTGCCCAAGTGGGCGGCTCGAAGGTACGTCATTTTTTGGAAATTGTCAATGAATGCAAGGTGTGATGTAATTTTTTTGTAACTCACGTATCTGTCTGATATGTCAGCGTTGAGACCATTTGTGATCTTGGTTGTTTTTGGAGCGGCATTCGGAACCGTGTGGGCCATTCAAAAAACTTCGGAGAGCACAACAGATACTGTTGCGATCTCAACACAGGACACGCCGTCGATTCACACAACAACACAAGCGTCTCCTTCCGGAGGATCGCAAGAGCTTCTCAATCATGATGTCTATCTCTCCTTCTCCTCCGATCCAGAGTCGTTTCCTGCAGGAACGCTTGTAACAGAAAGTGCTTCAGTGCCAGATGTGCTTGTATGTGGAAGCGGATCGACAGCGTGCGATCCAGATGAATTGCTCATCTATTTTGTCGATCCGCTCAATACGACAAATTCGATGGAAGGTGTTTCTGTAATGCGTTCCACAGACGCTGGAAAAAACTGGAGCGAGCGCGAGCCTATTTCGATCGCGGGTAAAACAAACAAAGGACCTGCCGTTGACCCCTCCGTCATTCAACTCGCTGACGGAACGTTACGGATGTACTATTTCGGACCAGACAAACCGTTCAACGGTCCAGGAAGTTCCGGAAATATTTCAGAAACGAAAAATGCGGTTTACAGTGCAACCTCTACCGATGGCACACATTTTACTCAGGATGATGGAGTCCGTTTTTCCGCGCTCAAACTGACAGATCCGGAGGTGGTGGAACGAAATGGTTTGTGGCTCATGTATTACTCCACCGGAACACAAAGTGGCGTTGCGAGTTCAAGCGACGGACTCACGTTTGTCGATGAAGGAGTGATTGAAACACAGACCGGTGGTGTTCCGGGGGCAATCGTGTTGGAAGATGGGAGTGTTCGTGTGTACGGTTGTTCGCGCGATGGTATTTTGGTGAGTGAATCCGCGGATGGTTTAGAACCATTTTCAAGTGTCGGAAGTTTGTTTGAAACAAAACAGCAGGGAACATGTGATCCCGCTGTCGACGTGATGGGTGACGAGTACGTTCTTGTCTACAAAAAAATGGATGGGGTTCCTCCAACACCTACGCCAACATCTGTGCCGTCGCGATGACAGCTTCTCGAGCGTAGGGAAGGAGACGTGGTTCAATTTGTTCCGGTAAGATTTCTGGTCCGAGAATTCCGAGCCCGATGGGTTTCATAAATTCCAGTTGAAGACGGATGATGGCGTCGTACACGACTTCGCCCATCACCATGCCATGTTTGGTCGAACCACGTTCGATGATGCCCAGTGTGACCGCGCCGTGCAAATCGTCACGCATGAGAAGTCGTTTGAGGGCGAGCGGTTTCTCAATGGAACCGTGCACCCAAACTTCTTCGACAATCGTGAGACCATGTTCGCTCGCTGCTTTTCGAGCTTCCTCAAGCATGGCTGTCACTTCTTTTTTGTGAAACGATCCGAGAACGATAGCGATGTTTGGCATAGAGATTCGGAAGGAATTAGGTGGTAGTTTGTAGGAAGTAGGGACGTTCGTCATCCAGAGGAGGTAAAGCCGACGATGGATCTCGTGTTGGTCGAGCGCGGGATTCTTCGTCATCCTACTGACTCCTCTGAATGACGGTAGGATTTACTTGTTTTGAGACTCTAAGTAATTCTCGACCGTATCTACAATCGCACGTGTCTGCGGATCTAGTTCTACATTCACACGATCACCGGCGTGTTTCATCCCAAAGGTAGTCAGAGTTAACGTCTCTGGAATCAAACACACCGTGAACGTTCCTTTTGTACGATTCGTGTCTACGATTGTGAGCGAACATCCGTCGAGTGAAACAAATCCTTTCGGGAGAATGTACTTCATCCATTCTGTTGGAACACGGAACGTAACGACATGATTATTCGTCGGAGTTTCGATCGCGGAGATTTCGCCCATTCCTGTCACATGCCCAGAAACAATGTGTCCGCCAACTTCGTCGCCAGCACGAAACGACCGCTCCACATTTACGTGTGACGCAACGGAATATGTGCCGACCAAGGTCTTGTCGATCGTTTCTTGCATTGCATCAAACTGTACGCGGTCGCCCTCGATCTCCGTTGCTGTCAAACAAGCACCATCAATCGCTACGCTCGCCCCGCGCTGCAACCCCGCGCCGTATCCTGACGGAAGTTCCACGACAAACGAACGCAATCCAGGTTTGTCGTCGATCGAGATAATAGTTCCAAGTCCTTTGACGATGCCGGTGAACATAGACAGGATGAGGTTTGCAGGTGCTTAGGTTCGCAGTTGCCACGATCATACGTCAATATGTTTCTTCAAACAACACAGAGGTCCTGCGAACCTAAGCACCTGCGAACCTCTTTCCCCTGTGCTATACTACCCACATGCTACTGGAGGAATTGTTTTTTGAAATCGGGGCAGTGATGGTTGTTGCAGCAGGTGTGGCCATGCTGATGTTTCGGTTGCGCCAGCCACTCATTTTGGCGTACATCGTAACAGGAATTTTAGTAGGGCCGAGCGTGTTTGCCCTCACACAGTCGCCGGAGATGTTTGATGTGTTGTCGAAAATTGGTGTTGCGTTTTTGTTGTTTACGGTTGGACTTGGGTTGAACTGGAGAATGATTCGCGATGTAGGAGGAATTGCGCTGGCAACCGGTGTCGGACAAGTTGTGATTACGTCGCTCCTCGGGTTCGTCATCGGACAAGTGCTTGGGTTCTCGCCGGTGGTGAGTGCCTATCTTGGAGTAGCGTTCTCTTTTTCAAGTACGATCATTATCGTCAAATTGCTTTCCGATAAAGACGAACTCGACACCCTATATGGCCGCATCAGCGTTGGATTTTTGCTGGTGCAGGATTTCATTGCCATGTTTATTTTGCTCGCCCTTGGAGCGATGGGCCGCGGGCAGGGAGTGACGGACATTCTCACACAGACCATCGTGAAAGGATTTGTCCTCATCCCCGTGTGTTGGTTTGTTTCAGCGCGAGTAGTCCCTAAGCTCGTTGGGTTTGCGGCGCGGTCGCAAGAGTTGTTGTTTGTGTTTGCGATTGGTTGGTGTTTTCTGGTTGCGAGTGTGCTTGTGTTCTTTGGTTTTAACATGGAAATGGGAGCCCTCATTGCGGGGGTGACCCTTTCGGGAACCGTGTTTGAACGTGAGATCTCTGGACGCATTCGGCCACTGCGAGATTTCTTTTTAATTCTCTTTTTCGTTTCACTAGGAACACACCTCGGATTTGCCTCGTTCCGCGACCTTATTGTCCCAGTCATTATCTACACGCTGTACGTCCTCATTGGAAACCCGCTCATCGCCATGTTCATCATGCGCGGACTCGGTTATCACCCACGCACGGGTTTTCTCTCCGGCACAACCGTTGCACAAGTTTCTGAGTTCTCGTTTATCGTCATTGCTTCTGGTATCACCCTCGGCCATTTGCCTGCATCCGTCATGACACTCACGACCATTGTTGGTCTCCTTACGATTGCGGGAAGTTCGTCACTCATTCAGCACAATGATGTCCTGTACGATCATTTACGCCCGTTGTTTCGGTGGATGGAGCCACATAAGTCGCTAACCGCAGAACGTAACAAACGACTTCCGAACGCCGAAATTTTTCTTCTAGGATTCCATAAAATGGGAGCAGCCTTGCTCGACCCAGTTCAGTCCATGAACAAACCGTTTTTGGTGGTGGACTACGATCCAACGGTGGTACGTGAGTTGTCAGAGCTCGGTGTCCCAACCGCGTACGGGGATTTGTCTGATGAAGAATTTTTGTCGGATTTAAAGCTGGAAAAATCGTCGTTTGTGATTTCGACGATTCCTGAGTCCAGTGTGAGTTTGGCGCTTCTGAGTTATTTGCGAGGGCGAGCGTTTGAAGGGGTCTGTATTGTGTCTGCACGCACACTTCCCGAAGCAGCCAAGTGTTATGAAGCTGGTGCCACGTATGTGATTATTCCTGCGGTACTAGGCGGAAAAAAGATGCGAGAATTTTTGGAGCACAAAGGTGGTCGTCGACGCCAATGGGAAGCTCTCGGTGCCAATGAGCGCCTGGTCGTTGAAACAGGAATACATTAGGATAGTACGCATATGATTGAACATGGCGGATATCGACCACCTGGAGCGGATACGTTCCGTCCACCTATGGGTCCGCGACCAAATCCAAGGTCGCCGGAAGCGGTCGCGGCACGGCAAGCACAAGCGGAACAACAAAAAATAATTGAGGCCGCGGAATTGGCGCGCAGGGAACAGGAACAGCGTCGTGAGTTACGCAATGCAGAACGTGAGTGGGATCAGCTTGATCGCTCTGAACAGCCAAATGGTGATGCAGATCGTATTATGAAACACGGACTGTACGAAAAGTCCGGAGGGCAAATTCTTTTCAATCGCGACCGGTCTGGTTCAGGGCACGATGTACCGGTATATCAAAAAGGTGTTGACACGGCCTTTGCGCAAGATGTTGACCGGACGTTGCAAGAAATGGGCTGGAAGGACTCGCAAGTAGACGTGGCGGTTATAGCTGTGTTGATTGACCGTCGGACAAAAATTATCGAACGTTTGAAACAAAAAGGAGTCGACACAAAAGGTTACTTCGAACTTTCTGCGCAAGATCAGGCAGATAAGGAATATCTCGATCGTCTCCGCCAAGAAATGAAAGACGAAGCCGCTTGACAGGAAGAATTAGCACTCTATAATAGCGAGTGCTAATTCTTTTTTATGGCCATTTTGCTTCTCGAACCGCGCCTTGAGGCGGTTCTCAAGTGCCTTGTTGATGAATATATCCGGCATGCAGAGCCGGTTGGTTCGAAGTGGATTTCGGAAACATCGCAGCTCAACGTGTCGCCAGCGACCATTCGCAACGACATGGCTGCTCTTGAAGATCTTGGCTACATTGCTCAGCCGCACACATCCGCTGGACGTATTCCAACAGAAAAAGCGTATCTGTATTACCTGCGACGCTTTGTGGAAGCGAAACCTTCGCCGAGCGCAGGCGACCGATTCCGTGAGGCAGTGGAGGAAATGCGTGGGTCACAGGATGCGGTGAAGACGCTCGCGAAAACACTCGTGGATTTATCGGGCGAGATGGCCATTGTCGCTGTGAATCCTCGACTCAGTTATTACACCGGTGTTTCGAACTTATTGCAAAAGCCTGAATTTCGAGACTTGGAAATGATTCAGAGTATTACAGAGCTTGTCGATCGATTTGATGATGTCGTTGGTGAAATGTTCGACCGGGTGTCACGCGAGCCGCAAGTGCTCATTGGGCGCGAAAATCCGTTTGGAGAAAATATGTCAGCTATCATGGTGAAGATTCGGCTGCCGAGCGGTCACACAGGGATCATTGGATTGATCGGTCCGGTGCGTATGGATTACGAACGGAATCTTGGACTGATGGAAGAAGCAAAAGATGTATTAGATAATGAAATATGAGTGAAGAAGAACTCAAGAATCAAGAAGACAAGAACCAAGAAGGTGAAAATCAAGATGCGAAATGCTTGTCGTGTGATGACTACCTTATTGGCTGGAAACGGGCGTTGGCGGATTACGATAATTTGAAAAAAGATTTGTCGCGTGAACGAACGGAGAGTCGGCAGTCGGCTGTGGTCGGAGTCGCTCTTCAGTTGTTGCCTGTGCTTGATAACTTCGATGCTGCAACACGGTTTGCTCCCGAAGGACTCGATGCAAAAACGCAAGGTTGGCTCTCGGGTGTTCTCCATATTCGTTCGCAGCTTGAACGGGTGATGATAGAGATGGGACTTGAACCGTTTGGGGCCACAGGCGACGCATTCGATCCAAACTTGCATGATGCTGCAGGCGAACGTGCACAAGAGGGCGCTGTTGCTGGCGTGATTCTCGAAATCGTTCTACGCGGCTGGAACCTCTCCGGCCGAGTCGTCCGCCCCGCCCGAGTCGTCGTGGCGAAATAACTCCGCGCGGTAAGCCTCGATGCGTCACAGGTTACGGGGCCCCTGCTGCGGCCATCCCGCCATCCTCACTCCGGTCAGCAAGCTGACCTACGCTCCGGTAGGCGGGAGCCCTGTCCTCCGCCCACATAACCTTGCACATCACAACAAAGTCCCGCAGCTCTCATAATGTTATCAACGTCATCCAGAGGCCATAGGCCGAAGGATCTCTTGTCCTACCCCCTAACTCCTACAACCTACAACCTTTATCTATGCCAAAGATTCTCGGAATTGACCTTGGAACAACAAACTCGTGCATGTCCATCATGGAAGGTGGACAGCCAAAGGTTTTGGAAA
>SXGT01547882.1_pt1 | contig 10311 bp, 8 predicted proteins | sample 3176221 | NCBI WGS metagenome assembly SXGT01 (sample SAMN11356862, study PRJNA531348) | freshwater metagenome | isolation source: freshwater sample F1-120 | place: China: Fuxian Lake, Yuxi | collected 2017-12-25
AACCTTGACTGGCGTGCGAACGAAACTCTCCCCGCTGGCGGTGTAAACGGAGACACCATCGCTTGATTCTAAAAGAGCCGAGCGCGGTATGGCGATCGAGGGCGCCCCAGGATGAGGCGTGACACGCGCCGTCAAAAACGCACCGTCGATCAGGGGATCAGTCGCCGCAAAGGGCATCTCGAGCAGCACCTCGGCGAAACCCGTTTCCTTCGCCAGCGAGTCGTGGATGCCAGTGATTTTCGCGGACAACTCGCGTCCATCGCCCGTGGACACATGGACATCTTGCCCGTCCTTCAATCTTTGCGCCTGCTCGGGCGTGACGCTGCCGCTCGCCAAACTTGAAACGGCGCCGCTCCGGTAAATTCGGATTGGCCACTCTATGACCTCTGAGACGACTCGTTCCGTGACGTCGACCAGATCCAACCCGATCGACACCCGCGTTTCTTCCGGCACGAGCAAGCCCTTCGTGGCGATGTACTTTGGGCCAATCTCCACCACGGCTTCGGCGGCGGCGGGATCGCCAGGCTGCGGATGGCATCCGGTGATCGCCCAGGAAACGGCCACGTGACACCAGAACAAGCCTAGAAGGCGTTTCATAATTCGGCATCCGATCAGTGGCCCTGCGCTGGAGGCCTGAACGTGAGGCGGTCAATCCAGGCGAGCGCGATGGCGGACAAGACAAAGGTGGTGTGGATGATGACCTGCCAGAGCATCATCTTCACGTCAAGGTTGCTGGCGTTGATGAACGTCTTGAGCAAATGGATGGAAGAGATGCCGATGAGCGCCGTGGCGAGTTTGACTTTGAGGACGCCAGCATTCACATGGGACAGCCACTCCGGTTGATCCGGGTGCCCCTTGAGCTCCAGCCTGGAGACGAACGTTTCGTATCCTCCAATGATGACCATGATCAGGAGATTCGCGATCATGACGACATCAATCAAGCCCAGCACGCTTAGCATCACGATGGTTTCGGCGTCTGTGACCTGCTTTGGCACGGAGGCGGGCTGCACATGACCCAGCAAGGCGAAGCCGATGAGATGCCAGAGTTCCAGCAGGAAGCGATACACATAAACAGCCTGGGCGGCGATCAACCCGAGATACAGGGGCGCTTGCAGCCAGCGGCTCAGAAAAATGAAGCTACCGAGGGTTTTTTTTGATTGGGCGGATTTAGGTTCGGATGAGTTCATGGTTTCGAGATTTGATTCAATTGGATCAAGCAGACTTCAATGCCTGTGGCCACGGCTCTTGGTGGCGCGGAGTTCGATGAACCGGAGGGTGCCCACGGGGTTGGTGGAAACAAACTGGCCCGCCGGAAGGCTGCCAGTGATTCCCATCCAGCCGTTGGTAGCAGTCTCAATGTTGACCGCCTCGGGGCGATAGCTGCCACGGTTGCCGGCATACAGAATGAATGCAGCCGTCGCAGGCCGCTCCGGAACGAACGTGAATCGGTGCGCCTTCATTTCAGCTCCTGTGTCGGAGTGGTTTTCGAGTGAGGCAATGGCAGGCCCGTGAGCAGTTCCAACTGCGCCGCCGCTTCGAGGGCCTCCTTCTTCGTGTCGAGCAAACCCTCGACCGCATCGAGATATTGCTTTTGCAGTTCGACGTAAGTGGAAATCGGCACGGCGCCGAGGCGATAATGGCGGTCGGCAAGCTCGGCGGCTTCCTTGAAGTGCTGTGCGGCGTCAGGCCGCCACTTCGCCATCTCCCGCAGCTTGGTTTCGTAAGTAATCGCGGCTTCAATCACTTTTCTTTGAATCTCGCGTTCCGTGACGTTGAGGGAAACTTCCGCCTGCATCCGGCGTGCGACGGCGGATTCGATGTTGCCCTTGTTCCGGTTCCACAACGGCAGCGGCAGCGAAATGCCCAGACCAACGACACGCTCACGGTCACCCGCGCGTTCTTCGGAAATCGTCGGTCCGACGCTGATGGCCGGATAACGCTCGTTCTTTGCGAGGTCCACGCGGAAGCCCTGCTGCGCCAGCTCGACCGCGCGAACCCGCAACTCGAAGTTGTTCGTTCGGGCGAGGGCCATCAGTGCATTCCTTTCCTCCGGCGCACGGAATGTGAGCTGCACCTGGCTGACGGACAGGAGGATTTCCGGCGCGACGCCGCGAAGCTGGTTCAACTCCAGCAACGCCGCCTGGGTGGCAAGCAACGCTTCGCTGGCCTTGCGCTGCGCGTTCAACTCGGTGGCCTCCATGACCCGCGCCTCCAGGAGCGGGGTCAAGCCGGCCGGATCGCGTTGTACGAGGATTTCGTGCAACGCCTTGAACCGCTCGGCCACTTCGGTTGCTGCCGCGGATTTCTCCTGCGCCGCGAACAGGCCGTATGCCAGCAAGCGTACGCGACCAGCGAGCGCGAGCTTGAACCGCTCGTAGCCCAGCGTCGCCAGTTCGATGTCGTGATTCGCGATGGCCTTGCGCAAACCGATGCGCCCCGTCCACTCAAAAGGCTGTGTCACGGACATCGACCACGCCACGCCCTCGGAGCTGAAGCCACCGCCGTGGACGGTTTTCTGCCCGACACCGCCGCTCAACTCAGGATTGGCAAACAAGCCGGCCGCTTTACGCCCGGCTTTCGCGGCGGTGATTTCCGCTTCGTAGAATTTGAGTTCGGGATTCTTCTCCAACGCCTCGGCCACAAGCGCGTCGAGCGTAAGGGAAACGTGCGTGGCAGATGGACGCGGCGAACCGCTCTCCGCCGCCGACAAGCGGAGCGCGGCCACCAAAAACACAAACAGACCGGAGAAACACTGATTCCAAATCTTCATAAGCAGACAAAAGCAAAACAAGGTTCAAACAGACTCTGGACGGATAGCGCAATGTGTTACCGGCACAACGCGCCCGTGATAGCGGATCCCGGATGGGATTGCTTACGAGAGCAAGGAAGGCGCGCGAGGCGGGAGCGCCGCGCGACAGAAAAACTGCCAGACTCGGGTGAGAGCCATCGGAGCGGCGTCAGGCAACATCTGACTCGAGTCCGGCGGAGCAGAAGATTCTGCCAACTGGAGAGGTAGAAAAGTGGTAAACAGGAGCTGTGGCGCCGCGACAGAAATCTGAGCGGTTTCCGTCTTGTAGAGTCGATTCTCAAGCGTCGCGCAAACGTCCGTCTCGCAGTCGTCGTCTTCGTGCGGAGCGGAGTCCTCGTGAGCGCAGCAGGAGAGGAACTCCAAGCCGGGAATCTGTTCCAGCTTGCAATGAATGCTCGCCGACACCCACAGGAGCGTCAGCAGGACGGTAAAAAGCGCTTTCATGAGCTGCACGCGAAATAGATGCTCGCAGAGCAAAAAATGTTCAAGGATTCATTTGGCCATGAACGGGCGGACTGAAGCAGGTTTCTTCGGTTTGTTGACAAGACATGGAGCGACGGTTCGCGGAGCGCGAGTTGTCCCAACTCCCAGCCGTTTCCCGGGTTGGTTGCCGCTGCGGATTGGGGACAATCCGCGCCCCCGCAGTCAGATTGTCAACAAACCGGATAGGCCGGACTGAAGGGCTGGCTGGCAGGAAAACACCAGGTGAGAATCGACGACTGGTTTCCTGTTGGCGCCACGTTTGGAGGGGCCAGACATCTGATGCACGCCCGCCGCCCGAAGAAGTAACGCGGCGGTGCCATACTCAACTCAGGACCTTCGAGATCAGGTTTCCGGCAACGTCCGTCAGGCGCTCATCACGGCCGTGATGGCGGAAGGTGAGCCGCTCGTGGTCGAGGCCGAGCAGGTGAAGGATGGTCGCGTGGATGTCATGGACGTGTGTCTTCTCCTCGGCAGCACGGAGGCCCACGGCATCGGTCGCGCCGATGACCTGTCCTCCCTTCACGCCGCCGCCAGCCAGCCACATGGTGAATCCATGCGGATTGTGGTCGCGCCCGTTGCTGCCTTCGCTCATCGGCATTCGGCCGAATTCTCCGCCCCAGACCACGAGCGTCGAGTCGAGCAGGCCGCGCGATTTGAGATCCTTCAACAGACCGGCAATCGGGAGATCGCTCTGTGCACAGAGTTTCGAGTGATTGCCTTCCATGTCGGAATGGCCGTCCCAACCGTTGGTGTCGCCGCAATAAAGCTGGACGAAGCGCACGCCCGACTCGACGAGCCGCCGCGCCAGCAGACAGCGCGTGCCGAACTCAGCGGTGATCTTTTCATCGATTCCATAGAGCTTGCGAGTCGCTGGTGATTCGCTTGCAAAATCAATCACGGCGGGCGCGTGGCTTTGCATGCGGAAGGCGAGTTCGTAAGCCGCGATGCGGGCCGCGAGTTCCGTTGATTCGTCACCAGGACGGAGCTGCGCGCGGTTCAGGTCATTGATGAAGCTGATGGTGTCGCGCTGTTCCTCCGGTGTCACACCGGGCGGATTCGCCAAGTGCAGGATGGGCGCTGATCCGCCGCGCAGGAGAGTGCCTTGATAGGCTGCTGGCAGGTAGCCGTTGCTCCATGCAGGCGCGCCTCCTTTCGGCCAGCCGCCGGGGTCGGGCAGCACGACGTAAGCGGGGAGGTTTTGGTTCTCCGTGCCGAGACCGTAGGCGGCCCATGCGCCGAGGCTGGCGCGACCCATCAGGATGGAGCCGGTGTTCATCAGATAGACCGACTCGGGGTGCGTCACGCTGTCGCCGTGGCAGCCCCGCAGGATACAGAGTTCATCCACATGTCCAGCTGTGTGCGGGAGAAGATCCGAGACTTCGATGCCCGACTGGCCGTGTTTTTGAAACGGACGGAGCGGCGGAAGCAACTTGTTCTTCGCCACGTTGCGCCGCGTCTTGAAGGTGCCAAATGATTCCGGAATCGGCTGGCCGGCGAGACGGATGAGATCGGGTTTCGGGTCAAACAAATCCACATGGCTCGGTCCGCCGGACATGAAGAGGAAGATGACGCTTCGCGCGCGTGGAGTGAAATGCGGTGGGCGGGGAGAAATAGGGTTGATGCTCCGTGATCCGTAATCTGTGGCTGGTGCGGCGGTGAGGAAACCGTCTCGATCAAGAAGAGATGCGAGGGCAAGAACACCGAAGCCGCCACCGGCACGACGCAAAAAATCGCGTCGCGACACGGGAGGTGTTCCACCGAAAACTGGACCGCAGCACCTGCGCATGAGTGAGCTCCGTTTTTACTTCATCAATGACTTCACACCACCCTCGAGTGTGTGAAGTTTCGAGACTTCGTCCGGCGTCAGGGCGCGGTTGAACAGCGAAAGTTCGTCGTACAAACCCACGTAACTCAAGCCAAGCATGATGGCAGTCTTCTCCAAATCCCAGGTGAAGGTTTGTGTCCGTGCAGGGAGGGCGCCTTGCAGCTTCCCATCGAGATAAAGCCGGGCCACACCGTCTGGCTGGCCCGTGTTGAAATGCTCGAATGTGAACACAACATGCGTCCATTTACCTTTTGAGAAAGGAGGCTTCTCCACGGTCAGCAATGGTTTGTCCGCCATCGGGATGTCCTCCCATTTGCGATTTCCAGGATTCCAAACCTTCAAATCCGCGTAAGTGCCGAGGCGAAACGGAATGCCAGTGGGCCGTTTCTCAAACTCGACGAAAAACGCCGCGTCATTCCAGGCGCGTGGAGTGATTTGGATGGGATCGCAGAAGCCTGGCTTGAGTTCACCGGGCGGGTCGGTGTTCAACCACAACGAGACGGTGCCGCTCCAATCCTTGTCGCGCCAGGCAATGTTGCTCGCCGCGCGGAAAAAGACGGTCGTTTCGGATTTGTCCTTGAACCGAAGCGCATCGCCGAAGCGGCCTTCTCCGCGAGCCAGGGCGACGAATGAATTCGTTGGCAGGCCCTGGACGGCTCCGTCGCGTTTGTTCATCGAAGGAGCGTTGTAGAGCTTCCGATCGCCAGGGCCGAAATCCGCATCCACACCTCCATCAAACGAAGCGTGGAAAGTGAGCGCGGTGCGAAGTGGATCAGCGGCATCCACGCGCAATACGGCAATGCCGGCGAGGAAGAGCAGGAGAAGTTTTTTCGTGGTCATAAAGGGTGAGCGAGCAATTGGGATCAGTGATTGAAAGTAAGCTCCCACCGTGGCCGAAGCAAGCGTTCACAAACAGCGCTGACCCTGCGAATAGATCACCACCCAACCTGATACTGGATTCCTGAGTATGGAAGCCGGCTCGCTCGAAAAGAAAAAGCCGGTGGATCAATCCACCGGCTTGTCAAAGATCAGATTGAATTGAAGGCTTACTTCAGCACGGCCTGATGAAACTCGTACCAATCGTCGAGGTTGTTCAGATCGACAGCGCCCGGATTCACTGAGCATTCCTCCGTGATACCATTGGCGCTAAGGATGCCCTTGCGAGTGGCATCGTCATGGATGTAACCAAGGATCGATTGGTTGTGCTTGTAGAGCGTGGCCTTGTCGAGCTTCACGCCGGGCTGCTTTTTCACCCATGCTTCGAATTGGGCGTAGGTGGGCTTGCTGTCGGCGATGAATTGCTTGACGGCATCAGGGTTGATGCCGATGGCGGCGCAAGTCATCGAGTCATAGCCCTTGCCGAGGCCGGGGTAGCCGGCAGCAAGTTTACCACGCGCTTCGAGGGAGACTTTCTGCCACAAGCGTGGGAGGTGAAGGACGCCCAGTGGGCCCGCTGTGCCTGAACTAATGAGAGGAACGTAGGTAGTGCTCATAAATGTGTGAGATTTGTTTCAGTGTCGGAATTGCCGGGGCAGATTAGGCAAACCGGCAAGCTGGTCAATGGGATTTTCCTTGCGATGTTCCTTGCCGGTGCCTCCACAAGTTGTCGGTGAACTTGGCTGTCGGCCAGGAGCGCGGTTGTGTGCGCAGCACCAGCCGCAGCAGGTTTGGAGTGAGAATGAGCCAGCGATACTGCTGCGACTGGCTTTCAGCACAGTCGCGCTCCACCGACTTGTGGAAGCACGGATCTGGACACCGCCGAATGCTTGTCATCGCGGCTCGTTCTTGGTTTCCTCGGTCTGCCACACACAACATGAAAATTCGAACCACTCTTGCATTGCTCACCCTCGCTGGATTCACTTTCTGCTCGCTACAAGGCGCGGATACCATGCCGAAGAACCAACAAGCCAGAAACTTTCAGCGCCGGATCACAAAAACTGTGGCGGGGGACTACCTCTTGTATCTGCCAAACGATTACAAGCCGCGAGGCTCCACGCGCTGGCCGCTGATTCTGTTTCTCCATGGAGCCGGGGAGCGCGGTAAGAACCTCGGCATTGTCGCTGTCCATGGTCCTCCCAAGATTGTCCAATCGAAGCGCGAGTTTCCGTTCATTGTTGTGAGCCCTCAGTGCCCTGCCGGTGAATCCTGGTCGAACGATGTGCTGTTGGCCTTGCTGGATGAGGTGACGCGCAAGTACAAGGTGGACCAAAGCCGGATCTATCTGACCGGTTTGAGCATGGGCGGCTACGGCTCCTGGAACCTGGGCTTGAAGCACCCGGAGAAGTTCGCAGCAATTGCCCCGATCTGCGGCGGGGGCGACAACCTCGGCATTTTGCTCGCTCATGGCAAAGGGCTGCGCCTGCTCAAGGAACTTCCCGTCTGGGCGTTTCACGGAGCCAAGGATTCCACGGTCAAACTGGAGCAATCCGAGAAGATGGTGAATTCGCTGCGCAAAATCGGAAACGACGCGAAGCTCACCGTTTATCCCGAAGCCGGCCACGACTCCTGGACTGAATCCTACAATAATCCAGCGCTCTACGAGTGGTTCTTGAAGCACCAGAACTCGAACGTGTTTCCCGATGGACGGAACAAGAAGCGCTGACGAATGGGATTCCTGGATGTCTCAACTGCCGTTTTTAGGCTCATTGGCTCCCTCCGGTTAGTTGAGCGTTTTTCTCGGTTTCCGCCTGGATGCGCTCGGTCCGCATTTTCTTGATCCGTTGATCCGCTTCCATTTCTTCCGGGTGCCATTGGGCGACTTCCTCTACTGAAGCGCTCTCCCAAAGCTTCACCGTCCGACCGTCGCTGCCAGTGATGATCTGCCGACCGTCGGCGGAGAACGCCACCGAGTGAACATCATCCGTGTGCCCCTTGAGGGTGAGTGGCCGGATGCCTCATTCGCCATATTTGCCGCAGCCAGCTTGCACAACTCCTAGTAAATAAGCGGGAGCAACTCATCGGCAGCCGGTGGCATCACGATGCTGAACCCGGTCGAGAGCGCGCGTGACGTCGCGCATGTGAACAAGGCACGCCCTTATTTGCCCCGGCGGAAGAGGCGGTCCCTTGAGGGCCTGGCTGGTTCACCGGAAGCAGCCTCTATGCTGCGAAAAGGTTGTGCCCCACTCAATTCAACGCCAGAACGTGTGGCGATGTTTGTCCCACGTGTCACGACATCCTCGACAGAAAAGATCGCGCCCGTTCGCTCTGCGGTTCGGTCATTGGGCACAGGTCCATCGAAGTGCCGGAAGAACGAGGCCATTTCTTTCTGGTTGAATGGACGCGAGCCACGGCGCCCGAAGACGACGGTCTGGTTCCCGGTTTCGTCCACGACACGATCGCGATCCAAACTGCGTGAAACCGCGACGGCTGGCCCGTGCGTTGGAAACGTGGCGATGAGTTTTGGATTTGGCTTCGGGCTGAATCCGCTATGTCCCGGCACGGTGTCCGGCGAAATCATCTGCAGAACTCTCAAGCCGTTCTTCCCGTCAGCCACGAGCGCATACATCGACGCGTTGATCGCTCCGATCTGGACTGCTCGTGTGTCGTTCAGAGCCCCTTCCGCGTTGAACATCTGATCAAGCTTCGGCTGCTCGGGCTTCTCGATGTCGATGATCGCCAGCCCCTCTGATCCGTTGGCAACGTAAGCGTAAGTACGCGCGACATAAAGTCGGCCGGCGTGAGCGAGGGGAACAAATGCGCCCGGAACGATTCGTGGCTTCGTCGGCTCAGTGATGTCGATGACCTTCAAGCCGTCATCGTCGGTCACGAACGCGTAGCGCCACTGAACGGCGATGGCGCGGGGATTCTTCAATCGTTGCGCGGGCAGTCGTGCCTCCGTGGTGGTTGCGGGGATTTCCGCCAGAAGTTTCGGAGCATCGAGACTCGTGTTGCTCAAACCGAGCGTGAAGAAGCCCTTTTCGCCGACAACAAACAGGTTTGTTCCAGCCATGAAGCTGTGCATCGCACCGGTGAGTTTTCCATCGGGGTTGAAGCGGATGACCTTTTCCTTGTCGAGAAAGTTGTTGCTCGGATTACCATCGACGAGCGTGCCCACTGAAACCATCACGAGACCTTCTTCGCGATCGGTGACGAAGACCCAGGCGTAAATCAGGCTGATGGGCTGTTCCTCGTTTCCGGTGTAAATTTCCCCGCGATCAGGATGAATCTCCGTCTTTGGCAAGTGCGCGCGGAGCGGATCAATTCCCAGTGTACTCGGCAGTGTCACGGAAGTGGCAAACTTGGTCCGGACATACGTGCGCTGGCCAAGCGGTGAAACCGGAGCGTTGACGATTCGCTCCGAGAAACCCTTGTGATCGATGTTAGCCACGTCGAACACCTCGAAACCATCCGCGCCGTTCGCCGTATAGAGGTACTCGCCACGCAACGTGAGATCGAGAATCTCCTTCGCATGATGGTGATGGGCCTCCTTCAACACGCGGCCTTCGTTCTCGTGTTTCTTAAAATTGTCGGGGTACGCGAGCTTCTGGAGATGGCTGCCATAAGCCGCCTGGGGTTCTTCGCGTTCGGTCCAGATCACTCCATACAGTCCGCCTTTGCCAGCGCCCACGTAGGCGTGCCGGCCAAAGAAATTGACCGATCCATTCCCGAAGCCGAGCAATTGCGTCATGATGGCATTGTTGTCGCCTGCTTTGGAGACATGACAATCGGTGCAGTTCTTAGTGGTGCCAACGCCGCTCGTGGTGTGCGGGAAATGTGGATTGAAGGCCTGACCGCTGTAGCCTTCGGCGGACACGGTCTGCTGCTGTGAATAGATCCACTCCCGTTGAGTGTTCTCGGAGCCAACGATAACCGCGCTCGAGGACCGAAGGACCGCGAGGCGATGATTCTTGTAGGTCGCGTCGATGCCGAGTTGGAAGGCGTCGTCGCGAACGACCTGGGGATTGTAGGTGGTGTAGTTGCGCGTCAGAATTCCCTCAAACTTGTTCAGTTCAACACGCTGGTTCGCGCGCATCGGAAGGTGGCAACCAAAGCAGCTTGTGACCCATGAAGTGTGGCAGACCTGGCAGGAGATGTTCGAGTTGTCGTGTGCGAGTTCGCGGGCGCAGAGTTCTTCTCGCTGAAGCTGCCGACGAGAGGTTTCAGCCTCGTCAGACGATTGGCCGCCCTGTTGCCCCTCACCCCGGCCCGCTCCCCAGGGGAGGGGGAGTGGAGGTCCCGCCGGGCTCGGAGGACG
>SXGT01609189.1_pt1 | contig 10311 bp, 5 predicted proteins | sample 3176221 | NCBI WGS metagenome assembly SXGT01 (sample SAMN11356862, study PRJNA531348) | freshwater metagenome | isolation source: freshwater sample F1-120 | place: China: Fuxian Lake, Yuxi | collected 2017-12-25
GCCGTCTTGCCGGTGCCGGTGCGCGCCTGCACCACGACGTCGCGACCGGCGGAAGCCGCGTCCCACACCGCGAACTGCACCGGAGTCGGCTTCTCGAAGCCGAGGTCGGCGATCGCGCGGCGAAGATCCGCGGAGAGCGACATCGCGTCGAAGCTGGGATCGCTGGGTGGGGGAGTGGCGCTCGCCTGGGCGGCGCGAAGTGGGTCGACTGAGGTTTCCATGTTCATCGCGAAGGAGGGGAAGGCGGGCGCTGCGGCGCCGCCGGAACGCGGTCGTCGCCGAGGAGCTCGCGCACGAGGCGGCGCGCGGCCACGACCTCGGTCGTGTGCGTCCGGAGGCCGTGCTCTTCTGCATAGCGGAGCCGCTCGAGCGCGTCGAGGGCGCGCACGAGCCGCGGGTCATGGGCACAGACCTCGCGGATGCGCTCGTGCCCGCGCCACGCAGGCTCCACTTCGGCGCGAAACGCCGCGAGGGCGAGCTCCGGATCGCCGGAAGCCGCGGCCACGTCCGCTGTCTCGCGGCCTCGGCTCAGGGCCTCGTAGAGGCGCCGCTCCGCGTCGAGGCATTCGCTGGGCGCCAGGTTCAGCGCGCCTTCCCGCGAGAAGAAAATCTGCCGCGTCAGCTGGACGGTCGCCATCGCGGCGACGGCGCCGGCGACGAGGTAGTACGCGACGCTCGCGAGCCGCCGCCCCCGCTTGCCGCCCGGGCCCGCAACGCCCGGCGCGTCGGGAGAAGTCGGCGCCGCGGGCGGGCTCGACGGCGGTTGGGGCTCCGGCACGGCGGCGTTATAGCACCGTCCTTCGTCATGTCCGCGTTCGCGTCCGTCTCGAGCTCATCGCGCCATGCGCGCGCGCGGTCGCTCGGGCGCATGGCGCTCGGAAACGGCGCGCTCGCCACCCTCGCGTTCATGGCATCGGTCATGGTGGCGACGCCCGCACGCGCCCAGCCGCGCGACAACGACTTCGCGGTCGATCTCTTCCAGGGTCCGGTGCTCGCGCCGAGCCGGGTCGTGTCGATGGGCGGCGCGTACACCGGCTACGCCGAGGGGATCGGCGGGCTCGCGATGAACGCCGCGGCGACGGCGGCGCGACACACGCACTCGACGCGCTGGCTCGAGCTCGACGTCGACGCATCGCTCTCGTTTCCGCTCGTCGTGTTCGACAATGACGATTTCGACAACAGCGGCACGCGCGACGCGGACTACACGCAGTACCTCTACCTCGCGGGCGGTGGCCTCCTGCAAGCAGGCGCGCTCGGCGTCGGCGCGCTCGCGGATCTGCAGCGCTACGCGGTGGCCTTCCCGCCGAACGAAGAGCCGACCGCGGTCGTCGTCGGCCGCTACCACCTGCTCGCGGGCTATCATTTCTTCGCCGGACAGCTCGCGCTCGGCGCAGGCCTACGCGGTCTCTCGCTCGGCGTGAGCGCCCCGGGCCACGAGCTCAGCGCCGAGCTCGCGACCTTCGGCGTCGCCCCCGAGCTCGGCCTGCTCGTGCGGCCCGACTGGTCACCGGTGCGCGTCGGCGTCGCCTATCGCCACGCGGCGAGCAGCGACGTCACGCTCGAGTCGCGCGCCGTGCGCGGGGCCGACGGCATCGAGCGCGCCGGCGGCCTCATCGTGCCGCGCGAGGTGACCTTGCCGTGGGAGCTCGCCGTCGGGGTCGCGCTTCAGGTCGGGCCGCGCCCGCTGAATCCGCGCTATCTCGATGCGCGCGAGCACGCGACCGAGCTCGAGGCGGCCTTCGCGCGGCGTACCCGCGAGAGAGCCGCAGAGCGTCACCGCCTGAGCCTCGCCGTCCCGAGCGGCCCCGAGCGCGCGCGGCTCCTCGTCGAGCTCGAGCGCGAGTCCATCGGCCTCGAGGCCCGCCAAGAGCGCGAGCTCGAACGCGCCCGCGAGCACCTCGAAGGCGAGCGCCGCGCGATCCTCGGCAACTGGCCGCGCGACTATCTCTTGGTCACGCTGGACCTGCTCGTCACCGGCGCCGTGGAGACCGGCCAGAGCCTCGAGCAATTCCTGGGGCGGGGCGAGCGTGAGGGACCCGCGGAAGAGCCTGGGGCGAGCGGCCCAATGCTCGGGGCCGCGCCGTGCCGCGTCGTCGCGTCAGGCGCCGCGGTCAACTTCTCGCCGCGTGTCGGCGTCGAGATCGAGCCGGCGCCGGGGCTCGTCCACACGCGCTTCGGGAGCTACTACGAGCCCAATCGCTTCGCTTACGAGCCGGCCGAGTGTGAGGGCCGCGTGGGGCGACAGCATTTCACCTTCGGCGCCGACGTGCGTCTCGGCACGACAAGCTATTGGGGTCTCGTGAACGAGGTCACCTACAAGCTACAGCTCGCCGGTGACCTCGCGCCACGGTACCAGAGCCTCGGGCTCGGCCTCGGCGTCTGGTACTGAGCAGCCAACGCGTCACGCGTGCGCGGGTGCTGCAGGCTTGCCGCGCGCTGCGACCTTTTTCCACGCGAAATCCAGCATCTGGTAGGTCTCGCGCTTGAACTGGTCGTAGTCGATCTGCATCGCGTTGATCCACGTGCTGGCGATCATCGTGGCGCCGCCCATCATCGAAGCCTCGGCGATCTCCGCCTCGGTCGCGCCGGAGAAGCGCGCGGCCTCGGTGTGGAAGAGCGTGCAGTAGCGGCACCGCGTCGCGCCCGAGACGGCGATGCCGATGAGCTCCTTGTACTTGTTCGGGATCTTCGTCTCCGCGAGATAGAAGTCCCGCATCAAGGCCCAGAAGCCGCTCAGCGCGGCGTCAGGCGCGGCCGTCAACCACTGCGGCACGATGCCGAACATCTCGCGAACCTCTTCGTAAACCGCCTGTCGATCACCCTTGGCGTTCATGGCCACCTCCGGACACGAGCGAGCTGCAAGGCGCGGACCGTAAGACGTGCAGCAACGCGCGTGCACATCGCGTGACGAGCATCGGCGCGGGTGCTCATCGAGCGGCGAGCGCCAGCTCAGTAGCGGAAGAGGTACAGCAGGTCGACGCCGCTGTCGGCGCCGCCGAGCCCGAAGAGGCCGCGCAAGAGCCAGTTCTTTGCGAAGCGCCAGTCGACGCCGAGCTTCGCCCGGGTCTCGTTCGCCGCCTCTTGCACGGGCCCGCTCGTGGTCGTCGCGACGCTGCCGGACGCCTGCTCGACGACGGCTTGCGCGCTGAGTCGCTCGCTCAGCTGGTAGCTCACGCTGGTGGCGACGTAGCCCGTCGGCGTGGCTCCGATCCCGGTCGAGAACCCGGGCAGGACCTCGCCGAAGAGCGCATTGAACTGGGCTGCCACGGCGCCACGGAACGCGTGGCCGAGCCGCTCTTGTGCGCTCGCCGCACTGTCCGCGCGTGAACCGAGGGCGGCGCGACCGCTGTCGTCGCCCGAGTCGCCGAACAGGACGAGCGACAGCACGGCGGACTCCGGGCGCGGTGGTTCGCTGCGGAAACGGAGCTTCTCGCGCGTCACGGGCTTCAGATCGCCGACGTAGTCGCAAAAGACCACGGTGCCGTCGGGCGCTTCCCAGTGGGTCGTGACGTTCACGTAGGGGTTGCCCGGCGCTTCGCTGCGCAGGCGCGCGACTCCGCGATCGACGCGAAACTTCTTCCCCATGACGTCGAGCTCGCCGCCGTCGAGCGTGATCTCGCCGCCGACCTCGCCGCGGTTCGTGATGTGCACGGGCTTGTCGCTCACGGTCGAGAGGCGCAGGACGAGCCCCGGGCCCTCGATGGTCGTGCCGGCCAAGGCGATGGTGAGCGTGCTGTGCGCGGCCTCGTCGCGCTCGGTCACCGGCGGGACGACGGGGTGGGAGATGGCGATGTACGGGTGCTCGTCGAGCTGCTGCACGGCGCCGCCGCTCGACGGAGGCACCCGCAGCCGCAAGTTCGTCCCCGCGAGGACGACGTCGAGCTCACTCGGTCCGCCGCCTTCGGGCTGGCGACGCGCGACGCTCACCACGACGTCGCCGCGCACGGTCCCGAGCGATTGTCCTCCGAGGACGAGCGGGATGGCCTCTCCCTCGAGGACGGAGAGCGTCCCGGTGATGTCGCTCTTCGCGAGGTTGCCGAGCCTCGCCTCGAACTCTCCGGTGATGCGGCCGCTCTGAGCGGCGGCCTCGAGGCGCTGCACGAGCAGTGTGCCCGGGCGCTTCGGATCGGTCGTGATCACGCCGCTCACGCCGTGAAATTCCTGACCGAGCGCGGGCACGTGAAAGCCACCCTTCGAGATAGCGAGGGCCGCAGCGAGGCGCAGCTCTTCGTCGAGCGCCTCCTTGTAGCCGAGGTGCGCCTCCCCGGACGCCTCGCCCTCGACGCGCGTGAGCGCCTCGCCGAAGAGCGGCTCGAGCGTCCGCAAGGGGAAGCGGCTCGCCGTGAGGAAGAGCCCCGCCGAGGCCTCCTCGTCGAGGCTCGGGCCATCGTCCCACACGAGCCGGCCATAGCCGGTCGTTTGCAGACTTCCGCCGCGGCGGGCCTCGAGCCGAAGCACGGCCGACACGAGGGACGGATCGAGCTCGTCCGTCGGCGACAGCACGAGCGACGCGCGCTCGAACTCGACGTCGCGAACGCGGAGGCCACTCCCGTCGAGGCGCACGGCGACGCGCGGCGTGCCGCCGAGCTCGTGGATCGCGGCGCGCCCCGAAATACGCCCGCGCACGCCCTTCGCCGCGAGCTCGGGGAGCGCCTCGAGCGGCACGCGATCGAACCGCGCGCGCACGTCTGCGCGGGGCTTCTTGGTGGCGCGTCCAGCGAGCCTCGCGCCGAGGTCGTCGTGCACGGTCGCATCGAACGCCGCGACCTGCCGCTCGCGATGCGTCACCCACGAGACGACGCGGAGCTCGCCCTGCTCGTACATCGCCATCGTGTCGACATCGAGGGCCGGAACCCGCGGCGTCGCGGCGTCGCCGCCGAGCGCGAGTCCGGTCGCCTTCACGCGCGCGGCCGCGTGAGGCACGCTCGCTGTTCCGGAGAGGAACGCCGAGACCGCGACCTTTCCTTGCACCTTCGCGAGCGCGTCGCGCACGGGCTGTGGGAGCGCCGCGCGTCGGAGCTCGTCGAGGCCGGCCGCGTGCAGCGCCACCTCGATGGGCGTCTCGAGGAGCGCTGCGCGGCGCGTCTCCTTGTCGGCGAGTCGCGCGAGATCCGGGCGAAGGTGCGCGTCGAGCGACGCGATGAGCGGCCCGGCGGTCACCTCACCCGCGCGTCGCGTCGAGGGCTCGCCGGCGTCGAGGAGGCGCACGGTGAGCGAGGCGTCACGCCCTGCGGGGTCGAGCGACGCCTCCGCGGCGACGTCGAGCCGGTCGCTCTTCCATGCGGGCGCTTCGCCTTCTTGCACGGCCGCGGGCGCGAGCGCCAGCCCGTCGGTGCGCGCGGCGAAGCGGCGGATCCGCGGCGGCGCGTTCGGTTCGTCGCGGACGAGCTCGAGCGTCGCGGCCAGGGTCCCTTCGATCGTCTCGAGCGGGAGCGGCCGCGTGGGATTGATCGTCGCCGCGACGTCCGCGATGCAGCGAAGGCGCGCGCCGTCGAGGCTCACACCGACCGAGCCCGTCATCGCCCTGAGCGATTCGATCTCCGTGAGCGCGCCTCGCACGTCGACGCCCTCACCGCCGAGCGTGAATTTGGCGAACGTGCCCTCGCACGGAGCCGCTTCCCCGCGCCACTCGATGTTTCCGCTGGGCGTGACGCGGGTACCGTCGAACGCGAGCTCGACGTCGGCGTTCACGCCCCGAACGACGAGCATTCCGAGGTCATGCAGACTCACGCGTGCGCGGCCGAAGCGCTCGTTTGGCCGTACGCCGCGCTTCAGGTCGAAGTCGAGATCCGCGGTGCCGCTCAGGGGGTAGGGCACGCTCACGAGCTTGCCTAGGTCGTCGAGGCGCACGTTGCGGCCGGTGAGCTTCCCCACGAGCTCGCCGCGCTCGAAGCGGAGCCCGCCGGTGATCGCGCCGAGGCCCGCGACCTCGATGTCGTCGACCACGAGCGCGCCGTCCTTCGCGCCGATCGAGGCGATCTTTCCCGCGATCCGCGCGCTGCCACGCTCGAGTCCGACGTCGACCGCGCGAAGCCGCCCGGCGGCCCGATCGAGGGTGCCGTTGACGACGAAGTGCCGCTCGAGCGCGTCGGTGACGGCGACGCCGACGCGAGGTGACGTGAGCGGGCCGAGCACGGTGGCGCGCACCTCCTCGAGCTCGACGCCGGGGAGCGCGAGCTTGGCCCCCGACGCTCGGGCATCGACCCTGAGCTCCGAGGGCGGGCCGACCAAGCGCCCCGAGACGTGTGCGCTCCCGAGGCTCACGCGCGCGCGCGCGGCGCGCACCCCGCTTCCAGTGGCCTCGACCGTGGCGTCGAGCGCACCGTGCTCGAAGCGTCCGACGGCGAGGACTCGGCCGGCGCCGGTGAGCTCACCAACTTCGACCGGCAGCTCGCTCGTGAGCCGGTCGAGCGCCCCCAACGCCGGCACGAGCGCGCGCGCGGCGAACTCGAGCGCGCGGCCCGCGGCGACACGGACGTAGGCCTCGCCGCGTGCCCCGGGCTCCATGAAGACGACGCCGGCCTCGACGCCTTCGGCTGACGCGATGACGCTGCCCTCGAGCGGCGGCACGAGGATGGCCGATGCTTGCGGCGTGGGGGTCACCGTCGCGGCGCTCGTGCGCACCGTCGCCGCGAGCTCGCTCTCCGCGCCTCGCAAGATCGCGCGAGCGCTCGCCGTCACGCCGAGGCGCGTCGATGCGACCGGCGCGCCCAGCTGTCCGAGATCGAGCTCGCTCGCGGAGAGCTCGAGTCGCACGAGGGGAGTCGGCCCGAAGCGCACGTCGCCAAGGGCCTCCACGAGGCCTCGAGGGATCTCTCCGTGCGCCGGAACGGCGAGGCGCGCCGAGAATCCGAGCTTCGGAAACGACACGCCCGAGAGTTCGGTCAGCCGCGCGTGCAGCTCCGCCGCGACCGGCGAGGCGAGCACCGGCGAGGCGACGGGGAGCGCGACCCATGGCGCGAGCTCGGTGCGGCCGACCCTGGGTGCCGTGACGTCGATGTCGAGCCGGTCGCCGTCTTGGCTGGCGCGAGCAGCGAGCGCGAGACGGCCGAGCGTTCCGTCGATCTCGCCGCGCATGTGCACGACGTCGAGCGGACCGCGGTCGTCTTTCGCCGTCACGCGCAGCGAATAGCTCACGGTCGCAGCGAGCGGCGCGCCGAGGATGCCTACCTCGCGCACCCGCGCCCGCTCGACCTCGAGGCGTACGCTGAGCGGCTCGACGCGAAGCTCGGCCGCGAGCTCCTCGACCGCGCCGTCGAGAGTGCGCGGGGTCGCGAGCGGGAGCTCCCCGCGCACGCGCACCCCCGTGAGCGCGAGCCTACGGATCCAGAGCTGAAATCGCCTCGGCTTCGGGGGCTTCCCCGTGGGTGGCTTGCCGCTCGGGCGCGGCTGGAACGCCTCAGCGATCGCGAGGCGGCCTCGCTCGTCGAGGGTGAGCGCGACCTCGGGCGCGGCGAGCTTCACTTCGGCGAGGACGAGCGACGGGTCGTCCGCGGCGAGCGCGAGGAGCCCGAGCCATCCGGGACCCGCGACCGTGACGTGCGGGGCGTCGAGGACGCGCTCGCCGCGAGGTCCGTCCACGATGACGCGGCCGAGCTCGAGGCGCGTCGGCGAGAGGCGGTCGATGCGCTCGATTCGCACCGAGCCGGCGAGCTCCGAGGCCAGCACGTCGTTGACGATGCGCGCGGCCACGCGGCGGGACACGGGCAAGTCGACGTGCAGGACGAGCCCCACGACGAGGAGCGCGGCGAAGAGCGCGCTCGCAGCCGCAGCTGCGAGGATACGCCGCACGGGGCGACGTTCCTCGGGACCCGCTCGTGCCACCGCTGAAGCATACTGTGCCGGCGTCCCCGGCGCGTGTCACACGACGGCTCGAGACGTCAGGTTTCGGCGGGGCCCCGCGGTTCCCGCGTGCCGCGACGCCGAGTCGCGCCATCGACTGGGTTGGGCGCCGCGTCTCGCCTATCATCCTGGCGCGATGAAGAGCTGCCCCTCCTGTGGACTGCGGTATTCGGACGAGAGCGCCTTCTGCTTCGTCGATGCAGAGGCGCTCGCTCCGCCCCCGGGCCCCGACGGCGGCACGTGCGTCGGGGGTCGCTTCAGGCTCGAGTCGCTCGCGTCGGAGAGCCGGTGGGCGCAGCTCTTTCGCGGGCGCGAGCGCCTGCTCGTGCGGCCCGTCTGGGTGAAACTCTATCGGCTCGAGACCGGGGCCGTCCGCGACGCCTTCGTGCAGTCGCTGGCCGTCGCGCGGAGGCTCTCGCACGACAACATCGCGCCGATCCTCGGCGGCGGGCTCATCCTCGGCGAAGGCAGCGAAGCGTCGCGCGGCTTCGTGGCGCGACCGTGTACCGAAGCGCAGTCCCTCGCGGAGCTCCTGGCGCACGCGCGCCTCGACGCGTCGCAATGCGCGGGCCTCGTCCTGCAGGTCTTGGCCGCGCTCGAGCGCGCTCACGCGTTCGGCGCCGTCCACGGCGACCTGCGCCCGCCGAACCTCCTCTATCACGCGAGCGGACACCTCGACGTCGTCGACGTCGGGCTCGGCCGCACGCTCTCTCGCGACCCATGGGAGGACGCGCCCGAGGCGCTAGCGGCGCAGCACTACCTGGCGCCGGAGCTCGGCGTCGAGGCGCGCGCGACGAGCTCCGCCGACCTCTACGCCGCCGGCGTCGTCGCCTTCGAGATGCTCCTCGGGAGGCGTCTCTACGACGTGCCCGACGCCGCGACACTGCGGGCCGCCGCCGCGACCGGCGTGCGCGTGCGCGAAGTCGCGATGGCGAGCTCCGTCCCGGCGTCCTTCGCCGCGTGGCTCGCGCGCATGCTCGCACCGAACCCCGCCGAGCGGCCCGCGAGCGCGTTCGAGGCGCGCACGTCGTTGCAGAAGGCGTGCAGCGAGGGCGGGATCCTCCCGATGCTCGACGCGGGTCGCGCGGCGCCGCAGGCCTACGAGCTCGACGGGAGCTTCGCGCAGTGGTCGAGGCACCTCCCCTTGCTCGAGACGCTCGCCGAGCGCGGCTTCGTCGGCGCCATCCCGGCGCAGGCGCAGAGCGCCCTCAATGGCCTGCGCGTGCGGGGCCCACGATTCCTCGAGCTCTCGCGCACGGTGCGCGAAAACTACGCCGCGCTCGACGCGATCTCCGGTCGGGCGCGCGAGAGCCGCGACCGCCTCGCGGGGCAAATCGCGACCGTCCACGAAGAGGCGCAGGCCGCAGTCGACCTCGAGTCCACGCGACGCGCGGCGGCGGCCGTCGAGTCCGGCAACACGCAGCGATTCGCGGTCGTCGCGCTCGCGATGCGGCGGGAGCTCGCGCGCCTCGAAGCGCGCAGCGCGCTCGTCACGCCCGACCTCGAGCTGGCTGCGATCCACCGCAGGCTCGCAGAGCACCTCGAGGCCTGGGAGGTCGCCCGCCAGGCTTCGTACGCCGCGGAGCGGGACCTCAAAGAGGCGCAGGCCGGCGTCGGGAGCCACCTGAAGAAGCTCGAGGCGTTCGGGCCGTCGCTGCGCGTGCGCGAGGCGAACATCGCCGAAGAGTTCGCCGCCGCCGAGTCCGACGTGGTCCAGCTCGGCGAGGACACGGAGCGGCTCGAGATGGAGATGGGCGAGCTTGCCGCGCGGCTCGCTGCCCCGCTGCGCGCCAAGCCCGAGCTCGGCCCCATCTTTCGCGACATGCGCGGATGCTGACCTCGCGCGCGGCCTCGCTGTTGCCTAATCGGTCGGCGCGCGGCCTCGCCGTTGCCTACTCGGCCGGCGCGCGGCCTCGCCGTTGCCTAATCGGCCGGCGCGCGGCCTCGCTGTTGCCTAATCGGCCGGCGCGCGGCCTCGCTCTTGCCTAATCGGTCGGCGCGCGGCCTCGCTGTTGCCTAATAACGCTCGGGCACGAATCGCTGTTTTTCCTTCGGCGGGCGTTGGTAGTGCTTGTCGTCCTGGCGCGGCGGAAACTTGAGCGTATCGGTCGGCAGCACGTCCTTGAATTTCACCTGGCTCAGCAGGTGCGAGATGCAGTTGAGGCGCGCGCGCTTCTTGTCGTCGGCGTGGACCACCCACCAGGTGGCCTCGCTGTTGTCGGTGCGGTCGAACATGGCGTCCTTGGCCTTGGAGTACTCGACCCAGCGAGCGCGCGCCTCGAGATCCATCGGGCTGAGCTTCCAGCGCTTGGCCGGGTTCTCTGCGCGATCGCGAAATCGCTTCTCCTGCATCTCGTCGCTGACGCTGAACCAGTACTTCACGAGCACGATCCCCGAGCGCACGAGCATCCGCTCGAACTCGGGACAAGACTGCATGAACTCCCGGTACTCCTCGTCGGTGCAGAATCC
>SXGT01628817.1_pt1 | contig 10309 bp, 11 predicted proteins | sample 3176221 | NCBI WGS metagenome assembly SXGT01 (sample SAMN11356862, study PRJNA531348) | freshwater metagenome | isolation source: freshwater sample F1-120 | place: China: Fuxian Lake, Yuxi | collected 2017-12-25
CGAGGCGGCGCGGCGGTAGGCGGCCGCGCCGCCGCAGGGGAGGCAGTGGAACACGACGATCTCGGCGCCGCCCGCGCGGTCCTGTGCCACGCCATGCCACGCGATGATCCGTTCCGGGTAGGCGCGCGAGTCACCGTTCAGCCGCACTCCGAACACGACATCCGTTGCCGCGAGGTAGCGTTCCTCCGTCGCACGGATCGTGCGCGCGTTCGTGATCGTTGGGCTGCGCGTGTCGCCGAAGCCCCAGACCAATCGCTCCGGGCGGACGCCGCTGCCGTCCTTCGGCACGAGGTCGAGGTAGCGAGTGTCGACCAGGCTGAGCAGTCGCCCCTTCCACTCGCCGTAGTTCTCCGGCAGCGGTGGCGGGTCGCGTTCGATGGCGGCGTACCACTCGGCGGCGGTCGCGTAGCGCTGGCCGCTTACCCGTTCCAGCGCCTCGCGCACGGGCCGTTCCCAGCCGAGGTCGAGCCAGAGCATGTCCACCAGCGGGGCAATGAACCGACGGTCGCCTGACGCGGCGATCGACTCGAGAGCACGCGTGCTCGCCTCGCCGAGCGGCAGACAGGCGCGGGCCTTCGAGGCGTCTTCGTACCAGCAGATCACCTCGCGCAGCGCCTGCTCCACCTGCCCTGACGGGAGCGACGGCGCGGCCCTCGCCGGTGTTGCGGTTACGGCGCCCCCCGGCCGGAACGCCGCCTCCTCGGCCGGCGTCGCCGGCACGTTGCCCGCGAGCCCGCACCCCGCACTGAGGATGCCCGTGAACGCGAACGCCAGCGCGGCTCCTCGAATGGCGCTTGGCCTCACTCGGAGGAGCCAGTCCGAGGGGCGCACCGCGCAGCCTCGGTCAGCCGCGCGGCACGCGGCGCGCGGTGATCAAACGGCTGACCTTCGCCGTGGGGCCGAGCAGGGCGTAACTCACGGGCCCCGCGACGTGCGTGAGGTCGAGGTAGGTCACTTCGCCGCGGATCATCCGGACGGCGTCGTCCCAGAACGGCCCGAGGTGCTGGAGCATCCAGACGAACGGCGCCGGGTTCACGTTGAAGATCTCCATCAGCGCACGGGACGCCTCGAACTCGGGCAGGTACTCCCGCGCGAGTGTCGCCTGGTAGCCGGCGAGCGTCGGCACGCGGCCATCGAGGTAGTCGCGCACGGCGGGCGCGACGGCGGTCCCGGACAGGAGCGCGGCGGTGATGCCCTCGCCAGAGAGCGGGTCGACGAGGCCCGCCGCGTCGCCGACGACGGCCGAACCGGCGGCGGCGATCACCATCCCACGTCGCTGCATCGGCAGGTGGTGGCCGCGCAGGTTGGTGACCGTGTCGAAGTCGAGGCCGTACGTGCGGCAGAGACGCCGGAGCGCCGGGCGCAGGATGGGGCCCGCCGCCTCCTTCCACCCGCCGACGCCGACGTTGATGTGGTCGCCCTTCGGGAAGACCCAGCCGTAGCCTCCGGGGACGTGGCCGAAGTTCAGCGTGACCTTGCCGCGGAATTCCGCCGGTACGCCGTCGGGGAACGCGATATTCCCTTCCAGCGCGACGGCGCTCTCGCCCGCCGCCTCGTAGCCGAGGCGGTTGCCGACCACGCCGTTCGCGCCATCCGCGCCGATGACCACGCGCGCCTGGTGCGTCCCATCCTTCGTGCGCACTTCGAAGGTGCCGTCCGCGTGGCGTGTCACGTCGGTCACGGTCTGGCCGTCACGGAACTCGACGCCGGCCGCCTGCGCCTGCTCGACGAGAAACGCGTCCAGCCGCCGCCGCTGAGTCATGTACGTCAGCGGGGCCTTCGCGTCGCGCGTGACCTCGCGGCGCTCGCGAAGCCGCATGCGCGCGGCGGTGACGATGTCCTCGACGACCGGGTCGATGGAGAACGGAAGGATGTTCGCGCCACGGACAGTCACGCCGCCGCCGCAGGGCTTGTCCCGCGGAAACTTCGCGCGGTCGAGGAGCAGCACGGACGCGCCGCCGGCGGCGATCCCTCGCGCGGCCGTGCTCCCGCCCGGCCCGGCCCCGACGACGATGACCTCGGTTTCCGTCACGAGGCGCGCACCAGGGCGACGCCGAGCGATGCGAGCAGCGCGACCTGGACCCCGACGCCGGCCATCAGCACGGTGTAGGAGGCGACGCGGTCCCATAGGGCGAAGGCGAGCGCCAGCGCGACGTCCAGTCCGAGGACGGCGGCGGCGGCGCGCGGCACATCGATCAGGCGCGAGCGCAGGGCGGCGTCCGCGAGCGGTTGCGGATCGCCGGGGGGGAAGACGTAGGGCAGCACTTCGGGCAGCGAGCCGTAGCGCACGCCGAGGAGCACGGCGTCCACCACGGCGAGCGCGGCACAGGCCGTGAGCAGCAAGAGCGCGCGGCTGTCGTGCCAGAACCCCTGCAGCGTCGGCAGCGTCTGCTCGAGGTGGTGGGTGACCTCGGCGGTGGGCCCGAGGTCCTGACGCACCTGGATCTCACGGGCGAAGGCGGCGGGGTCCGGGACGGAGATCGCGTAGTTGCGCTCGTTGGTCATCACGTACAGGACCTGCTCCGGCGCCTGGTGCGTGGAGTAGAACAGCACCGACCCGATCCGCCGGATCTCCGCGCTGCCGATGTGGTAGCCGTACCACGAGATCCCGCGCACCTTCGGCACCTCCAGCGAAGTGCCCGGCACGAGACGCTCGATCGCCTGGAGCGGGATGACCTGGCGGATGCCGGCCCATGCGATGACGAGGCCGTTGCGGTCGACGGTGTATCGGAGGGAGGCGAGGGCCATCGTCCAGTAGACGAAGAGCGCGGCGAGCGTGCCCGCGCACCCGACGCCCAGCCACGCCCCGACGGTCGCGAGTTCGGTGTCGCGCCCGTGCGCGAAGACAGCGAGCAGCACGGCGACGGCGATCGCCCATGCGACCAGCACGCCGCCCATCATCAGGCCCAGCGTCCGAGGTGGCTGGTAGTGCATCAGACCTCCCGCGGCCCGCCCGGGAGCGTGGATGCCGCGCCTTCGAGTCTACGCGCCCAGCTGGCTACGGGCGGCGTGATCGGGGCGCGGCCTGGACGCTACGCGCGGACGCCCGCGCGGGCGTACACCGGCGTGAGCCAGGAGGTGTAGGCCGGCTGGCGGCCGGTGATGCTGCTGAAGTAGAGCGACTGCAACCGCTTCGAGATCGGGCCCGGCCGGCCGTCCCCGACCGGGACGCGGTCCACCTCGACCACCGGGGTGAGGTGGGCGGCCGTGCCGGTCATGAAGATCTCGTCGGCGATGTAGAGCTCGGAGCGGTCGATCGAGCGCCGCTCGACGCTGAGGCCCATCTCACGCGCCGCGAGTTCGAGCGCGGTTTCGAGGGTGATGCCCTCGAGGATGTTGTCGCTCGGCGACGGCGTGATCAGTTTCCCGTTGCGGACCATGACGATGTTCTCGCCGGAGCCCTCGGAGACGTGGCCGTCCTGGTTCAGCATGATCGCCTCGTCGAAGCCGTTGAGTTGGGCCTCGCTCTTGGCCATCGCGTTGTTGACGTAGAGGCCGTTCACCTTCGCCCGCGCGGGGATCGAGGTGTCGTCCACGCGCCGCCAGGAAGAGGTGGCGCAGCGGGCGCCCTGGTCCGGGTCCAGATACGCGCCGAACGGGGTGACGTAGACCAGGAAATCCCACTCCAGGTTGTGCATGCGCACGCCCACGACCTCGGAGGACATGTAGATCATCGGGCGGACGTAGACATCCTCCTTGAAGCCGGATTTCTCGACGACCTGCTGGATGATGTCGGCGGCCTCGTCGTCATTGAACCGGAGGCCCATCCGCATGATCTTGGCGCTCTGGCGGATGCGCTGGACGTGATCCCTGACCTTGAAGAGGTAGAGCTCGTCCTGTTCCGCGTTCCAGTTGCCGCGGACGCCCTCGAATACCGCCGTCCCATAATTGAACGCGTGGGTCATGATGTTGATGTTCGCCTGCTCCAGCGGGACGAATTGACCCCGGAAGAACGCCATGGGTGCGGCCATCGAGTGGCTCCTTCGGCTCGCCGGCCCGCGACGGGGCGACGGCGGTGACGGAGGCTAGAACCGTGTCCAGCCTCGCGAGTGGTCGAGGATACGGAGCGCGGCACGGCCCGGCAAGGCGCGCCCGGCCAGTCCCTAGTTCGGCGAGCCTTTCAGCCCCTGCAACGAGCGGAGCCAGTAGATCTCGTTCCGGTGGCCGTAGATGTGGGTCATGACGTGGTTCCCCACGATGGCCGAGACCGGCTCCTGCCCGCTGGGCGCAGCCCGCCATGGCTTCAACACCTCGAGACCGGCAGCGGAGAGCCCGGCCAGGTACTGGTCAACGTCTTCGGCGACACCGCGCGCGTACTCGAGGAAGCCCGCGGGGTCATCGATGTGGATCGAGTGGGCCTGTTCAGGGGAGTGGCCCGTGCCCTGGCCAGCCTCCGGGAGGCCGAGGCGTTGCGCCCAGCCGCCCTGCGACCACCGCTCGTCCGTCCCGCGGAGGATGCGGCTGACCACTACGTCTTCCGTGCGGAAGGCGTGCCACAGGATCCAGGCGATCGAGTGATGCTCGGGATCCGGGGTGAAGTTCAACTGCTCCGTCGTCAGGTCGCCGGTCACGGTCTCCAGCGAGGCGTGCAGCCGCTTGAACGAATCCCGCAGGAAATCGGTGGTGTCCATGGCGTCCCTCCTTGCCGCCGGTACTCTACGCGACTCGCGGAGCGTGTTCCGGCGACCGTCTCGGCCGGTGCCAGTCTCCTCGGCTTGCAGGCAGTGAGGGCACGATGGCCATCCCCAGTGGCGCGCAGTACCGGATCGGCGGCGTCGAGTTCGCCGTCGTTAGCGACGGCGACTACTTCTACGACGCCGGGGCGGTGTTCGGCGTGGTGCCTCGGGTGATGTGGGAGCGGCAAAGCGGGCCGCTGGACCAGCAGTACCGGCTCACGCTGGGCCTCAACTGCCTTCTGCTCCGCTCGCGGGGGAAGACGATCCTGATCGAGACCGGCGTGGGCGGGAAACCGGGCGACCGCGACTCCTCCTCGCCCGCCTCCGAGGGCACGCTGCTGACCTCGCTCGCCGCGATCGGCGTCCAACCGGCGGAGATCGATGTGGTCGTGAACACGCACCTGCACGCCGACCATTGCGGATGGAATACCTCGGTCGACGGCGCGGGCACGCTCTTCCCCACCTTCCCGAATGCCACATACGTGATGAGCGCGACCGAATGGCGGGACGCCACCCACCCCAACGAGCGCACCCGCGCCACCTACCTCGCGCGCAACCTCGACCCGATCGCCGAGCGCCTCGACCTGATCGAGGGTGAACGGGCGATCACGGACGAGGTGATCTTCGTCCCCGCGCCAGGGCACACGGAGGGGCATAGCAGCGTGGTGATCCGTAGCGGGCAGGAATGGGGCGTCTACCTCGGCGACCTGGCGCAGCACCGCGTGCAGCTGGAGCGCACCCCGTGGGTCTCCGGCCTCGACCTCCTCCCGCTGGTGTCGCTGGAGACGAAGAAGCGGCTGATGGACGAGTGCATCGAGGCCGGCGCGCTGATCGCGTTCTGCCATGGGCCGTACCCCGGCGTCGGCCGGATGACCCGCACCGCCGAGGGGCACCGCAAGTGGGTGGACGAAGCGCCGATCGAACACACCCATGACGGAGGCGAGCCGCACACACACGGGCACGCCTCGTGACCGGACGGATCGATCCCGACGATCTCCTCCCCGTCATCTCGAAGCAGGATGTCCCCGCGCGTCCCGCGTTCGACGAGTCCGAGGTCGCAGAGGACGGCCACATCCACACCGCGGGGCTGGCGGGGGAGCGGACGAACGTCCTCGGTCTCGCCTACCTGCACATGAAGGCGGGTTGGCACCCCGCGCCGGTGCACGGCTGGACGCTCCCGCTCTGGTACGGCGGCGCCTACGACGAGCAGCAGGCCGCCCGTGAGTCCGCCGTGATCTGGGACCGCTCGCATGTCGGGCGGTACTACGTGACCGGCGAGGCCGCCGCCGAGGTGCTCGCGCGGGTGTTCGCGACGGACGCGCGGCGCGTGCCGGTGGGGGCGATCGCATGGCTGGTCGCGTGCCGCGAGGACGGCACGGTGCTGGACATCGCGACCGCGTGCCACCTCGATGTGGGGCGCTGGTTCGTGATGAGCGGGCCGCGCACGCAGGTGCGGTTGCGCGAGGCGATTGCGGCAGCCGTCCGTCCGGGCGAAGACGTGGAGGTGCGCGACCGGATGGCGGAGTCTGTGCTGCTTGCCGTCGCGGGCCCGAAGGCCGCGAGCCTCCTCGAACACGTCGTGGGCAACATCCCGAACGCCGTCCCGCTGGGCGAGGCGCACGAGGTGCTGCTCGGCGGGTGGCGCGCGCTCGTCGCGCATACGTCCGAGGTCGGCGAGGAGACGTTCTGGTTCCTCGTCGCGCCCGAGGTGGGCGAGCACCTGTGGGAGAACGCGACCGTGTCCGGCATCGTCCCGGCGGGCCTTGCTGCCTGGGACACGATGCGGATCGAGGCGGGCGTGATCGAGGCCCCCGGCGAGACGCCCTCCCCGGCGACGCCGTACCACGCGGGCCTCGGCGGCCTGGTCGACCTTGAAGACGTGGCCGGGCCGCGCGCCTTCCTCGGCGCGGAAGCGCTGCGCGCGATCCGTGCGGCAGGCGTCGAGCGCGTGCTGTGCGGGCTGCGGATGGACGGTGCGCGGCTCGCGAAGCGGGGGTCGAGGATCACCGGTGCGGGTGGCGACCTCGGCGCGTGCGTGGCGGGAGCGTTCTCGCCATCGCTTGGCAGCGGGATTGCGCTCGCCTACCTCCCGCCCGACCTCCTCCGCGTCATCGTGGACACCGATGGCGTCCCGCAGCCGGCCAATGTCGTGGCGTTGCCGTTCCTGCACGGGCCGCGCGGGACGGCGAAGGCGTAGCATTACGGTTCTGACCGGTGCCTGTCTTTGTGATATCGATCACGCTAGAAGATCGCCTAGCCGCAGTTCCACTGCAGAGCCCGTACGCCCACGGATGTTGTTGCGCACGACGGCGTTCATTGCTGTCGTCGGGTTCGGTACCGAATCGAACGACCAGATGCGGGCAAGATCGACGAGCACCGAGCGCCTGTAGTCATCCATCAAGGCGTCGAACGAATAGCCGCGGGCGCCTCGGGCCTCCAACTGCGAGTAGTAGTAGCGCAGTAGATACTCTTCGGCATCAGTCCTTGTTTCTGGTGCGACGCTGGTTTCGACAAAGAAGCTCACGTCCCTGATGCCGGGCTGCACGGCCGCCAACTGCCAGTCGAGAATCACGAACTCTGGGTTCTCCGCGGTGCCGCCGACGAGCGTGTTCTTCAGAGAGAGGTCGCCGTGGATCAATGTCCGCGGTGAACGCAAGAGGGGTGCCACAGCCGGACGGAACCTCCGACCGAGTGCCTCCCATACAGCCCGCTCTTCCGGCTGCATAAAGTCCCCGTGACGTTCAAGGAAGACTGGGAGTCGCTCCGCTGCGGCCTCGTAGCGGTCGAGCACGCCCTCGAACGTCGCCAGGAAGGTGTCGCATCGAGTTCACGAGAGCCCCACCAGCGGGCGTGGAGTGCAGCCATCTCGGCCAGCAAGACCCTCGCCTCGCTCGCACTCGCGCCGTCTTCGTTCTTCCCGGCCCTGAGTGTTGGGAAGTCTTCGAGCACCAACACGTAATCACCGCTATCAGCATCGACGGCGGAGTAGTACGCATGGGGGATCGACATACCGATCCCGGGAGCCAGCCGACGGTAGAACTCCACCTCCCGGCTGTACATCGCGTTGTTAACGGCGGTGCGCGTTTCTTGCGTGCGCGGCAACTTCACGATGACGCTGCGCGGCCCAGAAGTTCCCGCGTCGCGATAGCGGAGACGAGCACGGAGCACGGTTCCGGTGACGCTATCCGCCTCACCGAGTCGATCGAAGGTCGCTGCTTGTATGTCTGACTCTGCAATACCGAAGTGGTCGGCGAGCGCGCCGGCAAGCCACAAAGCCGTGATGTCCAGCTCCGACTGTGGGATTGTCATCATGCCGACTTCCTCGACCTGGATCAGCCAGGCGCAGCCTGCGAGATGCGGCGAATGCTACTCCCTCGTGGTGAGGGCGTTCCTACCGCTTGAGCGGCACCTCGCACGCGAGGGCGTGCGGTTGCCTTCTCCGTCGTCGAAGAAGGTCATCCACAGTTCCATCGAGGCGTCCTTGTGGACGATGTGCGGGCCGTCGCCCTCCATCTTCACGCCGTGCGAGACGAGGTGGGCGTGGCCGGCCTGGATATCCGCGACGCGGAAGTAGAGCGGCGAGCCGGGATGGTCGACCCGCTCGTCCTCGGGGATGTCGAGCATCAGCCGCACGCCGCCGAGGTCGAAGAAGGCGAGGTTGCCCGCCTGGAAGAGGAAGGGCAGCCCCAGCACGTCACGGTAGAAGGCGACGGCGCGGTTGATGTCCTTCACGTTCATCGCGATTTGCAGGAGGCCCTGCGCGTCTACGCCAGCCATCGATGTCTCCGTTCCGGACGCGCTACCGCGCGCGGGTGCCGCCGTCCACGGTGTAGATGCCGCCGGTGATGAACGAGGCGTCCTTCGAGCAAAGGAAGGTGACGAGCGCGGCGACCTCCTCCGGGCTGCCGACGCGGCCCACCGGGTAGGCGTCGCCCATCCGCTTCATCGCGGCCTGCGGGTCGTCCGGGTTCGCGCCGCGCGCCAGTTCGGTGCCCATGTTGGTCTCGATGACGGCGGGGCAGACGGCGTTGACGCGGATGTTGCGCGTGCCGAGGGCGAGCGCCGCCGACTTCGTCATGCCGATGACGGCGTGCTTGCTCGCGCCGTAGGCAAAGAGCGTCGGCGTGCCCTGCAAACCGGCGATCGAGGCGGTGTTCACGATCGCGCCGCCGCCACGCCGCAACATCGCCTTCGCCACCTCACGCATGCCAAGCCAGACGCCCTTCACATTGACCTCGATCACCCGATCGAAGACCTCTTCGGGGTAGTCGAACATCGAGGTCACCGGCCCGAGGATGCCCGCGTTGTTGAAGAAGTGGTCGATGCCGCCGGTGAGCCGCTCCGCCTCCGCGACGTACGCGCGCACGTCGGTCGCCCTCGTGACGTCGGCAGGCACGATGTAGGCCGCGCCGCCCGCGCGCTCCACGGCGGACGCGCTCTCCTCGCGGGCGGTGCCGGGCAGGTCGACGAGCACGACGCGCGCGCCGTCCGAGGCGAAGCGCACCGCCGCCGCCCGTCCGATGCCGCCCGCCGCACCGGTGATCACGGCCGTCTGGTCGTCGAACCGTCCCATCGCGTACCTCGTCTCTGCGACACCGCAACGCGCGGTGGTCGGGGCAGTGTGCCAGAATCGCTTAGCAATTGCTGGCGACCTCGATAGGCTCGATCCATGGCGACCGCAGACCCCCCGGTGAAGGCATTCGCTACCGAGCGCGCCTGGGAGCGCTGGCTGGCGAAGGAATCGGCGACGTCCGAGGGGATCTGGATCAGGCTGACGAAGGCGGGCTCCGAGATCGTCTCGATCTCCTATGAGGAGGCGGTGGAGGTCGCGCTCTGCTACGGGTGGATCGACGGCCAGAAGGCCGCCGTGGACGAAGAATTCTGGCTCCAGCGGTTTACGCCTCGGCGGCCGGGGAGCCGCTGGTCGAAGATCAACTGCGGCCGGGTGGGGGCGCTGCTGGCGGCAGGCCGCATGAAGCCGGGCGGCCGGCGCGAGGTGGAACGGGCGAAGGCGGACGGCCGCTGGGACGCCGCGTACGCGGGACAGGCGACGATGGCCGTGCCCGCGGACTTCGAAGCGGCGCTGGCGAAGGACTCAACGGCGAAGCGGTTCTTCAGCACGCTGGACAGCGCGAACCGTTACGCGATCCTCTACCGCATCCACGACGCGAAGCAGCCGGAGACGCGCGCCCGCCGGATCGCGCAGTTCGTGGGGATGCTGAGCCGACACGAGACGGTCTACACCTAGCCCCGCGCGGCACATCGAGGTGACACATGGCGACGTGGGCTGACTTCGAGGCCGGGGCCCCATCGATGGCCTCTTCGAGGAGACGGCGTTCGGTTACCGCCCCGGCCAGACGACGAGGTCGCGGGTGACGGCGGTGCGAGAGGGGCAGCCGGCGAGGGCCATCGCCAGGTCGAACTCGGCGCGGAGCAGTTGCAGGACGTGGCGGACGCCGGACTCGCCGTCGACGAGGCCCCAGAGAATGGGGCGGCCGATCAGCACGGCGTCCGCGCCGAGGGCGAGCGCCTTCAGGATGTCGGTCCCGCGTCGCACGCCGCCGTCCACCAGCACGCTCGCGCGGCCCGCGGCCGCCTCGACGACCTCGGGGAGCGCGTCGACGCTCGCGACG
>SXGT01873764.1_pt1 | contig 10309 bp, 7 predicted proteins | sample 3176221 | NCBI WGS metagenome assembly SXGT01 (sample SAMN11356862, study PRJNA531348) | freshwater metagenome | isolation source: freshwater sample F1-120 | place: China: Fuxian Lake, Yuxi | collected 2017-12-25
CCATAGCCCGCGCCGTCGTGACGCGGCCGCAATTCGTCATCGCCGACGAACCTGTGTCGGCACTGGATGTCACGGTCCGCGCACAGGTTCTGAAGCTCTTTGCCGATCTGCAACGCAAACACGGCTTTTCATGCCTTTTCATCAGTCATGACCTGGCCGTTGTAGAGCAGATCGCCGATCGAGTGATCGTGATGAAGACGGGCGTCGTGGTCGAACAGGGAAGCCGCGATGCGATCTTCGACAATCCGCAGCACGATTACACGAGGGAATTGCTGCAGGCCATTCCGACCCTTCTCCGAACGGGCCACGGTGGGGTGAAACTGGGGTGGCGTTTTCACAGCGATGCCGGGACTGGTGGAAACGCAAGCGATGGAATGATCCGGCTGCGGGCACAATAGAGTCCGGTCTGCTGTTTTTGCTTCGACGTACGCAGGCGACCGCCAGTTAAACCCATGGCACCAGCATCTGCCGACGGTAAACACAGCCGAATAGAGGTCAGATACTACGTCGGCAGTTCCGGCCGCCAGAGACGCCAATTCGGCGCGCGACCGATCCAGTTTAACTTTGCATAAACTAAAACTGGAGGCCGACCTTGATCTCCCGTGAGATCGGCTAGCAGACGTGGTAAATAGTTGCCTTTCAAAAAGACCACCTTCGGCTGACGAAACGTGTCCGAAGCGAGGACTGTTTAGCGTCCTCTATTGCATGCGGCTGACGCGCGGCATCCTTATTCACTCGTGAAAAGGGGAGCCGCTGCTTCATCGCAAATCCTCTGAGACTAGGCCTGCAACATGTGCGGTTTGACTGGGCTCGTTAGATTGGACGGCGGCAATTTCGCACCGCAAGCGTTGAGGCTGCTGCTTGCGCGGTCGCTGGACCGTATCCGTCATCGCGGCCCGGACGATGCGAAGTTCTACGTCGAAGACGCTTTCGGACTTGCTTTCTGCCGGCTTGCCATCATCGACCCGGAAGGCGGGCAGCAGCCGATCTGGAACGAGAGCCGAACGCTGTTTTCGGCAACCAATGGAGAAATTTTCAATCACGCCGCCTGGAGACCCCGCCTGAAACGCAGCCACCAGCTCGGCTCCGCGTCGGACTGCGAGGTCATCACTCATCTCTATGAGGAATTCGGCATCGGCTATCTCGAGCAAGTCAACGGCATCTTCGCCACTGCAATTCTCGATCGTCAGAGCCGCCGTCTCTATCTTGCACGTGACCGTCTTGGCGTGAAACCGCTGTTCTATTTCGTCAATGACGGGCATTTCGGGTTTGCTTCGGAAATCAAGGCTTTGCTTGCATACCCGCAGGCGCCCCGCAGCTTCGACTGGAACACGGCCGTGGCATTCCGGCAACGCATGTTCCTGCCGCGGGAAGATCGGCTGCCGGATACGCACTTCCTGGGCATTCGCCAGCTTCCCGGCGGCAGCTATCTTGAACTCGACCTCGACAGCGGGTCCTACGAGATCCGGCGGTGGTGGGATCCCGCCGCTGCCGGCCCACCTTTGAACTCCAACGCCGAGTGCGTGGCAGCATACCGCGAGATTCTTTCGGACTCCGTCGCCATGCAACTCATGTCGGATGTTCCCATGGGCGTGTTTCTCAGCGGTGGTATCGACTCGCTGAGTGTCACCTCGTTGGCTGCGCGTGGCGCTACAATCCGGTCCTTCTCCGTGATGTCGCAAAGCACCATGACCAACGGCGACGCAGCGCACGCCCATGCCGCCGCGGAGCGGCTCGGCATTGAATCGCATCTGGTCAAGTTCGACTGGCGCGACATGGCAGTCACCCCGGAGCTCTGGAAGTCGATCCTGTGGTCCCTGGAGACGCCCCTGGCCAATGCCGAGCACCTCTACAAGTTCTTCCTGCACGGTTACGCGAAGGCGCATTTTCCCGATCTCAAGGTCATGCTCCTCGGTTCCGGTAGCGACGAGTTCAATGGCGGCTATGCGGCAACTTTTTGCCGCGGCCCGGACGCGCCAAACTGGCAGGATTTTATGAGACAGATGTCGATGTTGACCCGCGCGTCCGAGGTTGAGTTCGGTATCGGTCGCAACGAATATATTGCACTCGACGCACCTGATGGCGTGTTCGCCCAAGCATTCCTGAGCCAGCGAGCCGACACCGCGGAATACAGGCATCCCTGGCACGCCTATCGGGACGCCTATCGCTACCTTCTGCAGGTCTATCACCTCTGGCATGAGGATCGCACGGCCGCCGCGCATGGGATCGAGGCAAGGGTCCCTTTCCTCGATCATCGTCTGGTCGAGCTTTGCTATCGCGTACCTCAGGACTCTTACGAGGCGATGTTCTGGAACAAGGCGATATTGCGCGATGCCGTTCACGGGATAGTTCCTGACGACCTGCGGATGCGGCCGAAGGTGCCGTTCTTCACCGGTGAGGACGAGCGGTACACGCGTCGCATGCTCTACACCTTGCTGTGCCACAGCAACATGGCGCTGGTCGAGGAGGCGTGCTCGGCGGGGCAGGACAATCCAGCGCTCAATGCCGATGCGATGCGGCGCGTCCTGGCCTCGATCTCTCAGGATCCCGAGTTTGCGTTGGTCGACCGCGTCTTCGAGCTCGTCAACATGGCCCTGTTGTCGCGCATGGTGAGCGAACCGCCGGCGGCGCAGCCAACGCCGGTTCTGGAGAGGATCGAGGTCGGACTGGACTGGCCGTCATTCGAAAAGGCGGCATCCGTGGATATGGTCGCACGAGACAAGACGCTGACGGTCACGGCCATACCGAAATTCGCTCCGGGAGTGCGGCTTGTCGAATGTGTCACCGGGGACCCCGATTTCGGTCAAGCCGGCGCGCTTTTCATCATGGTCGGACCCGAGCTTCGCTACGAACTCAGCGACGCACGCCCAGAGTGGCGTTCATTTCTCGCGAGGATCGATGGGAACACATCCATCGAGACACTGCTTCAAGACTTGCGCTTTAAACGTCATCGAATCTGGAAAGACCTGGAAGAGTCCGTGGAGTTCGGGGTCATCGTTGTCTGAAAATTCGAACAGGCTCTTGCTAAAATTCGTCGCAAGCCCCCAGATTTACTGGGCGGTTCAGACGCATTTTAATAATATCATATTGTATTTTAATATCAGTTTACGGCAAGCAAATATATTAAACTTATATTTAAAATCTGAAAAATTATACACCCAATGCGGTATTTGCTAAATTAGCTCTTTCGAATACTATTGACCTTGATACTTACGAGCAGATTCTGATCATTTCATCTCTTTGCGCACAGTTGTGCAAGGTGATGATCATATATTCTGCACGGACCAGGTGATACTTAGGAGCGCGCCTTTTGGCGCGAAGCGTTTCTTGTTGCACCCAGCGGACATACTCCCAGGGCTGGCTGAACTTATGGCAAAGGCTCAAGGGGATTCTTCTGTCTGTCTAGGCATCATAGACGGTTGCGTGGACCTCGACCTTCCCTGCTTTGAAGGATCGAACCTGACCGAGCAGAGGCCTGCCTGGATCGACAACAGCGGCATCGCTGTGGCCGGCCACGGGAGCCACGTCGCCAGCATCATCTTCGGCCAGCCGGGAAGTCCGGTGCGGGGAATTGCTCCAGGATGTCGCGGCCTATCGGTACCGATCTTCCATGAGTCTGTAGAGGGCCGGTTGCGCCCTTGCAGCCAGATGGATCTTGCACGTGCGATCTCGCTCGCGCGGGGCGAAGGCGCTAGGATCCTGAATATCAGTGGTGGGGAGGCGGCGCCGGAGGGCGTGGCAGACCCCTTCCTGCTGGATGCGATCCGGAAATGTCGCGATTGCGATGTGGTCATCGTGGCCGCGGTTGGAAACAATGGCGATCCGTTACCGAATGTACCTGCTTGCCTCGATGGTGTGCTGGCAGTTGGCGCTGCCGACAAGGATGGGCTGCCGCTAGGCTTCAGCAACTGGGATGCTCGCAGGAAGATCAGCGGTCTGCTTGCGCCGGGCGTCGACATTCCGGGCACGAGGGCCGATGGCGGTCTCGGCACACGAAGCGGCACGAGTTTCGCAACGCCGATCGTGACGGGCGTTCTCGCCCTGCTGTGGTCGCTCCTCAAGTCGCAACGATCCGACGCGAGGCTCGCCGAGGTTCGAGACGCCCTGATAGCGAGCGCGCTCCCTTGCAGCGCGGGAGAGCCGCAGGAGCAAAGCACGCGAATGCTCTGCGGGCGCATCAACATTCCAGGCGCTTACGCGATCCTCTTTGGGGCTGATCTCGCCGCATCAGTCATCCTCCAGGAAAGCTCAGGCCTTTCGCAAACCGAGCATCTTTCGTCGACACCCCTAGTACCAGCACTACCCGTAGAGGAGGAGTTGCACGCTATGACCAGTCAAATCGAGAATAGTGCGTTCGATGGAGTCGTTCCATCGGCCCAGACGGAAATTGGCGGCTTGATCTCGCGTCTTGAAGGGCTCGTTGCCGATTCGGTGAGGTCTGCAACCGCCCAGGCCGCCCCGCCGCCGACGGCCCAGATAACGAATGCCGCCCCGACGGCAATGCAACCAGCCGCGGTTCAGACCGCTGCGCCGCAAGCGCAGACGGCACCGCATCTCGCGACGGCTGTAGCGACGGGCAGCGGCCTTCAGCCAGCCGACCGCGAGCCGGGCAGCCGGGGCGTGTTGCCAATGGAGTCAGCACCACAACCGGTACAAGCAACCGGGTTTCCTGAGAACGATTTCGTCACTTTCCGCAACTCGCAGCTCGTCTTCATCACCGGCGAGATCGGTTACGATTTCGGAACGGAGGCTCGTCGCGACTATTTCGTCCAGCAATTCCAGGCGCTCTTCCAGGACAGCCGGCTGCGCGAAGCAGCGGAGGTCAGCGAGGGCAACATCCCGCTGCCCGAGAACTACAAGGCGATGGCCACCTATCTCAATGCCGGTCGCATCGATCCCAAATACAATGCCACCCAGGCGGACTCCAACGCGTTGATCTGGACACTCAACACAGATTCGATCCCGATCTACGAAATCCGGCCGATGGGCAATTTCGATCTCATCATCTTCCTCACCCTGATCGACTTCCTGAGAGAAACCGCTGAGGGATTGAGCGATCGCATTTCCGTCGCCGGACGCATCCTTGGCTCGAAACGCCTGTACAACGGCACCGTCGTGCCTTCCATCGAACCGACCTTGCGCGGTATGTCGAACTGGGAGCCTAGGCTGCTCGTCGATCTGCTCGTCGACCAGTTCAAGGAAGATCCGGCAAAAATCCGGGTTCTCGACGGCGAAGGCGAGGATGAATTGCGCGAACGCCTGCGCAACTTTCTCGACCGTATCTACTACGAGCTCCGAAACACGGGGCAGGCACCGGACGAGCGGGCGATCAACTATCTCGCCACCAACGCGTTCTCTGCCGGCGAAGTTTTCGTCGAAGCCGCCCGCGACAAGATGGAGCTCGACAAGATCACCTGCGAGCAGAGCGCAATCAGCCGACCGGAGTCGCTTTGCTACGATGTGCTGCTCACGTTCTTCGATCCGACGCAGCGTTTCGAGAAGGCACGAAAACTATATCGCCGCACCGTCGACGTAAGCGACGTCATGCCCGTCAATGTGGGCGGACTGCGCAGCTGGTACGTCTACTAGCCTGCGGCAGTGGCTTGTGTCCCGCGCCAACGGCGCGGGGCGCGGGGTTCGGCCGTATGACCGTCGATGCGGTCGAAGAGTTTTTTTCGCGACGGTGACAGCGATGGCCGCCAGTCTTGGAAGGCGGCTCAACCCAAGTCCAAAGGAGCTAAGATCATGAAACTTCCCAGACAGCTTCCCGCGGTGGAACGCAAGACCAACAAGTGCGCCGTTGTGCCCGAGGGTGCCGGCATGCAGACCGCAGGGCTCTTCGACGACATCGTGGGCGGCATCGGCAGGGTAGCACCGCTCATCCCGACCTTCGCGTCGATGTTTTGATCGCGCAGGAAAACACTCAACTGCGTGGGGCGCGTCATGTGGTGCGCCCCACGGGGAGTGAAGCAAAAGGAAGTGTACAGTGAAGCTGCCCAAGCAGATGCCTGCGGTGGTTCGAAAGGTCGACCGTGTGGCGACAACCCCCGAAGGCCTCGGCGTCAGAGCGTCCTACTGGCCAAGCGCCAATCCCTGGCTTGACCAGATCTATGCGATTGCCGGCGCCATCTGATAAGTTGGCGGGCCGTCTACGCGCAAGCGATGCCGGCCCGCCGTTTGACTAGAACTCTGACAAAGGATGAATAGTCGTGGCAAAGTCAAAAAATCCGACAAAGCCGGACGAAGCAACAAAGAGCGCCGCCGTGGAGTCTGCGCCGCAGAAAACGACCTGCAAGCCACCACTTTTGTCCGCGCCGGTGCGACTGTCGTTACGGAAATTCGCGCTGGAGCGTCCTGCCGACGAACAGGACCGCGACCGTTCCATCGTCGCGGCCGACGAGACCCGGAACAGTCAGACGCTTGTAAGCGCGCGCACGGGCCGCCGGTTCGGACCTGCCCGCCCGATCAGAGTCCGCATCGTCTGATCATCCGATCGCCGCGGCGGCTGTAGTCGAAAACGCCGTCCCGGTCCTGCGGGAGACCTGAAGCCTGCTGACGGGCAGCATCAAGCTGCCGCGTTTGGTACCCAATTAAGCTCTTCACTGCAATTGCAGCGTCGCCTGGCAATGCCGGTTCGATGTCCGAACCTGTTGCATCAGCCAGATAAACTGGAGTTTAAAGATCATCTATTTATTATCTGACCGAACTTGAACGGATATGGGTGGCGACGGTCGTGTGTGGCGCCAACCCATCGCTGGCGGGGGCAATTCCACATGACCATCGGCACCTTCAGCCCGCATATGGAAAGTCATATCGAGGGGTTTTCCGTAATTGGCGAACTCAAGTGGCGGGCCTGGGACGGCATCGTGGCCGACCTGTGGGATGTCGCCTGTACTGAAGGCGCGCGGGGCCGCTACATGGCGCCTTATCCCCGACTGTTCATGCCATTGTCGATCGACGGCAATGGCACATTCAAACTCAGCGGCAAGCGGGCAGAGCATGCTTTTCGTGCGCCAGTGGGCCAATCGCTGAGCTATATCCCAGCAGACTATCCGACACGCAGCCGCGCTACCGGCATTACGCGTATCCGTCACATGGATCTTCACCTGAGCGAAGCCGCCATTCAGCGCCGGTTCGGGAAAGCGCTTTCACGCGATCGGCTGGAGACGCCCCGTCTGGTCCTCGATGATCCAAGGATTTCCGTGCTGGCCAATATGATCGCCGAAACACTGGAAACGGAAGCCGCCGATCACCGCATCTATCTCGAAGGCCTGGGCAATGCGTTGCTGGCGCTTCTGTTCGATGTGAAACAGGAGCCGCGTCGGCGTCGTCCAGCCTTGTCGCGTACACAGCTCAGCCAGGCCGTAGAGTATATTCACGCGAATTGCTGCGACCCGTTGCGGCTCAGCGAACTTGCGGAATTGGTGGGGCTGTCCGAGACTTATTTCAGTCATGCGTTCAAGGCCGCGGCCGGTGTGGCGCCGCATCGTTACGTGATGCAGGCGCGCGTTCGGCAGGCACAGAAGTTGCTGTGCGAATCCGAGGCCTCGGCCGGCAGTGTCGCCGCGCAATGCGGCTTTGCAGACCAAGCGCACTTCAACCGCGTCTTTCGCTCCATTGTAGGCACGAGCCCTGCGGCCTGGAAACGGGAACAGCAGACGTGACATTTTTGCATCAATGATGCGGCGGCAGGGGTCGCCTGCTCAAAATCGGACAATCGGGTCAAGAATATCCAATCCTCATGAGATAAGTAGAGATACGCAGTCAGGTATTATAAGGAGGGCGCTTCGCGCCCGGGCAGACTGACTGGAGTTGTGATGACCACTCGATCCCGTACGCTTTTCCTCCTCGGCTGCAGCGCGGCAATGGCTTTGCTTACCGTGTCGGGCGTTCACGCGCAGCAACGCCAGCCGACACAGCTCGAGGAAATCGTGGTCGAAAGCGACGGGGACGGCGGTTCCACCGGAGTGGGTCCGGTCAGCGGCGTTGTCGCGCGATCAAGCCGAACCGGCGCGAAATCGGCGACGGCGATAAACGAGATCCCGCAATCCGTTTCCGTCGTCGGCCGCGAGGAGATGGATGACGCGGGTGCCCAGAACGTCGGCGAAGCGCTGCGCTATACGCCGGGCGTCTTCACCCAGCCCTTCGGGACCGATGCCGACACCAACTGGCTCTTCCTGCGCGGCTTCCAGGCGACGCAGACGGGCGCCTATCTGGATGGGCTGCAGCTCTTTGCATATGCGTTCGGCGGCTTCTATGTCGACACGTTCGGGCTGGAGCGGATCGACGTGCTGAAGGGTCCGGCTTCCGTTCTGTACGGAGGCAGCAACCCAGGCGGCATCGTCAACTATGTCAGCAAGCGCCCCGATTTCAGTCGCAACCGATATGTCGAAAGCGGCATCAACGATGCCGGCACCGCCTATCTCGGCTTCGACATATCCGACCTTGCCAGCGATACCGTCAGTTGGCGGATGAACGGCCGGCTTCAGGGCGGCGAAGGCTACAGCGACTATCAGAAGGGATGGCGTGGCTTCATCGCCCCCAGCGTCACCTTCAAGCCCGACGAGCAGACCAGCCTCACGCTTTTCGCCAACTACATGCACATCGACGAGACGCATAATGGCGACAGCTTCCTGCCTTATGAGGGGACGGTAGTCGATCGCGTCGTCAATGGGGTGAACTACGGCCGTATTCGGCGCGACGCGAATTTCAGCGAGCAGTCCGTCGACAAGTACCTCCGCGAGCAGGGAGCCCTTGGTTACGAGTTCGAGCACACATTCGACAACGACTGGACGATACGCTCGCTGGCCCGGTTCGGCATGTCAGATATCGACGAGCAGTTCGTCTACGCCAACGGCTGGGCAAGTGACACGGAACTCGCCCGCATCAACTTTGCCCACCAGACGAAGTCCACCACCTTCCTGATCGACAACCAGATCGAGGGCAAGATCGACACCGGCCCGGTCGAACACCGGCTGCTGGCAGGCATAGACTACAAATATTTCAACATCGACCAGGTTCAGTCATCTGCGATCTTCGGCACCACGCCGGACATCGACGCCTTCCTGCCGATCCCGGGAGCGCCCTTGCCGGACCCGGTCAGCTATATCAATCAGGATCTCACGCAGAGCCAGCTCGGCTTCTATGTCCAGGACCAGATGCGCTTCGGCAATGGCTGGATTGCAACGCTCAACGGACGCTACGATCGCGGCTGGCTGACGGCTCATGACCGGCCGACCTTCTACAGCCCGGACCAGAACGTGACGCAGAAGCGCAGCGATGGCGAGTTTTCCGGGCGCGCCGGCCTCGCCTACGAATTCGCCAACGGCCTGACCCCCTACGCCAGTGTCGCCACGTTCTTCAATCCCATCATCGGCACCGATGCGAACGGCGATCTGTTCAAGCCAGAGGAAGGCGTCCAATACGAGGCAGGCATCAAATATGCTCCCAGCGTCGTCGACGGGCTGTTCACCTTCGCCGTGTTTGACCTGACGCGGCAGAACGTGCCCACCAACGTCACGCCTTTCACCCAGATGCAGACCGGTGAAGTGCGCTCGCGCGGCTTCGAGGCCGAAGCCAAGATCAACGTCACGGAGCAATTCAAGATCACGGCGGGCATCACCGCATACGACATCGACATAACCCGGGACGCCAATCCGGATCTGATCGGCAACACGCCGTTCATCGTGCCGGAAGTGCTCGCCTCTGCATCGGCCGACTACACCTTCCGGGACGGTTCCTGGTATGACGGCATCACGGTCGGCGCGGGCATTCGGCATATCGGGTCGTCGTGGGCGGACAATGAGAACACGCTCAAGGTGCCAGCCGTCACGCTCGTCGATTTGAAGCTCGGCTATCAACGCGACAACTGGGGCCTCGACCTCAACGTCACCAATGTCTTCGACAAGACGTATGTGGCAAGTTGCCAGGGCGTCTCCACCTGCTCCTATGGTGAGGGTCGCTCGTTCAAGTTGAAAGCGTCAACACGCTGGTAATCATGGACAAAGACAGTGCCCGCACCCGGGAAGCATTGCTGGAATTGAAGGATGTGACCTTCAGCGCGGGTGCGGTGCTAATCCTGAAACCCGTGTCGCTCGCTCTGCGACGAGGGGTGATGACCGGTGTCATCGGACCGAACGGATCCGGCAAGAGTTCACTGGTGCGGCTCATAGCCCGTCAGCAGAAACCCAGTTCGGGGGAGATCCGTCTTGCCGGCAGGCCGCTGGACGATTTTCGCGATCGCGAACTCGCCCGCGAGATCGCCTATCTTCCCCAGTTCACGCCGCCCGCCGAAGGCATGACGGTGCGC
>SXGT01886511.1_pt1 | contig 10309 bp, 13 predicted proteins | sample 3176221 | NCBI WGS metagenome assembly SXGT01 (sample SAMN11356862, study PRJNA531348) | freshwater metagenome | isolation source: freshwater sample F1-120 | place: China: Fuxian Lake, Yuxi | collected 2017-12-25
CGAGGCCGTGACCACCATCTCCATGGACCGGGTCAGGGACACCATCAGGGCGATGCGCTGGGTGTGGAACCGCCCCTGCGCATACTGCATGACGCGCTTCTTCAGGGACCGCGCCTTGCCCACGTACAGGCACGTCCCGTCTTCGCCATACATGCGATAGACGCCCGGCTTGTCCGGCGCGCGCCGCGCCTCGTCGCGGATCAGCTCGGCGGCGGCCAGCGAGGGTTCCGGGGGCGTTTCGATGGGCGGGGATTCGGTCACGGGGCCAATATAGGCGCCCCGCGCCTCCCGGCGAAGCGGCTCAGCCCCTGCGGACCAGCAGAACGCCGCCGATCAGCATGGCCACCCCCGCCAGACGGCTGAGGGTGATGGGCTGCTTGGCCACCCCCATGAAGCCGAAATGGTCCAGGATCAGGCTCAGCATCATCTGCCCCGCCACCATCAGGACGATGGTGGTCGCCACCCCCAGCCGCGGCACCGCATAGGCCGAGGCGACCACGAACACCGCGCCGTAGAGCCCGCCAAGCCAGGCCGCCGGGGGCAGGGCGCGGGTGGCGGCCATGTCCGGCTTGGTCTGCAGCACCGCCGCCAGCGCCAGCAGGGCCACGGTCCCGATGGCGAACGAGATCAGGGCCGCGTTGACGGGCGAGGCGACGGCGGCGGACAGCCGGGCGTTGGTGGGGCCCTGCAAGGCGGTCAGGGCGCCGCCGACGATGACGGCCAGGATGGCGATGACGGTGGGGTTCATGGCCGGGCTTCTACCACAACGGATCGGACGGGGCGCCCGTGAAGATTTCATCCAGCCGCCGCTGCGTCGCCGCCGTCACGCCCTCGGGCAGGGCGTCGGGCGCGAACCACTCGGCGTCCGAGATTTCCCCATGGGACGTCCGCGCGCCGACCGCGAAGGCGTCCACCGCGAACACCAGCACATGGTCATTGGGAAAGAACCGGTGGTTGGAATGCACCGACAGCAGGCGCGGCGGTCCTGACGCGATCAGCCCGGTTTCCTCGCGCAGTTCGCGCACCGCCGCGTCCTGCACCGTCTCGCCCCGGTCCACCCCGCCGCCCGGCAGCCACCAGCCCTCCAGATAGGTGTGCCGCACCAGCATGATCCGCCCCGCCTGATCCCGCGCCACCACCCGCACGCCCAGCGTCATCCCGCGCGTCAGCCGCGAGACGGCGAAGAACAGCGGCCGGGTGAAGGGCTCGATGTGAACTCGCCAGTTCATGGATCCGTGTCTGCCTTCAAACGCGCTGCTGAACCGATTGCTCAGCATCGTGGCGTGAGGAATGCCGCCTCGGCAGCCCCTCGCGCAAGAGCGGACGGTTTTGATGGCGGGTCAGGGCTCAACGTGGCTGTTCGGGCGGCCGTTCACGGCATGGGGCGGGATAGTGCGATATTCTCTCGCTGCTGTTCCAGTTCACCTCTGGTCAGAGGCCAGGATTCCCCGTCAGACCGAGGTGTCGGTCGTCGCTTCGGCTCCCTCGACGGCGCCCTGGCGACGCGCCGCCTTGACCTGACGGGTCAACTCGGACAGCAGCCGCGCGCGCACCTCGTCGTCGCTGATCTCCTGCAGCACCTCGTTGAGAAGACCCAGGAAGCCTGCACGCCTGTTGTGCCAGTCCTGACGACCGGCGGCCCCCGGCGGCAAACGGGGTCGGGACGCAGCCTCGGCCTGAATCTCGCGGGCGCCGAGATCATAGGTCTGGTCAAGGATGGGCGTGATGATGCGGTCCGGCGGTATGGACGCAGCCTCGAGCCGACGCGCCAGACCTGCAAGAGCGTCGGGCTCGCCATGGTTGAGGAAAATCGCGCCCGTGGGCGTCCTGTCCAGAAGCCACTGGACCAGACCGGTCGCGTCCGCGTGACCCGAGTAGGTATCGATGGAGCGAATATTCGCCCGCACCCGAACATCCTGCCCCTGAATTCGAACCAGGTTCTGACCCTCTACAAGCACTCGGCCCAGGGTGCCGACAGCCTGATATCCGGTCATCAGGACCGTGGTCTCCTTGCGCCAGAGAAGGCGTTTCAGGTGACGCCGGACCCGGCCGCCGTCGCACATCCCGCTGCCGGCGAGGATGACATGCCATCCACGCAGCCGGTCCAGGGTGTCGCTCTCATTGGGACGCAGAAGCTCATGGATCCCTTCGGCGTGCTGCAGCGGCAGATAAGGGTTGGACTGGCTGTCGGAGTTCCACCCGCGCTTCAGGAAAACATCGGTGGCCTCGATGGCCAACGGGGAGTCGAGGAATATCTCACCCGCCAGATCGGGATGAGCGTCCATGATCGTGAGGAGATCCAGGAGCAGTTCCTGCGATCTGCCGATGGCGAAGACGGGCAGCAGGAGCGGACCGCCCGCCGCGCGGGCCCGCCGCAGCTCCTCGGTGAGGATATCGCGCCGCCGTCCTGGCTCCAGCACAGGTCGTTCTCGATCCCCATAGGTGGACTCCAGCACCACATGCTGCGCGCCGGATGGACCGTCTGGCGTCGGCAGCAGGTACTGGCCCAGTGCGCCCACGTCTCCTGAGAACAGGACCCTGACCGGCGAGCCTCCGGATTTGAGACTGAGCTCCACGGAAGCCGCGCCGAGCAGGTGGCCCGCCGGCCAGAAGCCGGCCTCGACACCCGGCGCTGCGACCACGGTCTGGCGCATCTTCACCGTCTGGAACAGCCGCATTGTCGGAGCCACATCGGCGGGGCCATAGATCGGCGTGACCAGGGGCAGGCCGCGGCGCTCGTTGCGCCGGTTGAGATTGTCCACGTCCATGGCCTGCAGCTCCGCCGCGTCGGCGAGCATCACGGCGCAAAGGTCCCGCGTCGCGGCCGTGGCGAAAATCGGTCCGCGGAAGCCTCCGCGGACCAGTTTGGGCAGCAGTCCGGAATGGTCGATGTGGGCGTGGGTCAGAACGACGGCGTCAATCTTCGCCGGATCGAAGGGAAACGGTTCGTAGTTGAGGGCCTTGAGCGTCTTGGGACCCTGGAACATGCCGCAGTCCACCAGCACCTGGGTCGGTCCGCAGGTGACTCGCGTACAGGAACCGGTGACACACTCGGCCGCGCCGAAGAACTGGAGAGCGGGGCCGCTCGATCCCTTCGACGGGGAAGGGGCGGGCGCGGTCAATGCATCAACAGCAGCGACGGGCCGTCCTTCGCCTTCATGAAGCTGCGGGTCGCCCCGCCGAACAGATACTCGGCCAGCTGCGGCCGCCCGAAGGCGCCGGCGATCAGCAGGTCCACGTCATTGGCCCTGGCCGTCCTGATCAGCGCTTCGCCTTCTGGCGATCCTTCGGCAGAGACGCATCGGCCCTCGCCTAGATCATGGGCGCGCAGATAGGCGTTCAGCGTTTCCGGGTTTGCATCTGTGTCCAGCCGCCGGCCCTCCGGCGCCTGAAGAATAAGCAGCGCCTTCGACGCGCCGATCAGGGGCAGGGCCTGACGCACGGCCCGTCCTGCGTGAGCACTCCCATCCCAGGCGATGGCCGCGACGCCGGACAGGCTCTCGGGATCGCCGCGCGCGATCAGCAGCGGAGCGCGCTCGGCGAACAGGATCTGCCCGATGAGATGGCGGTCCGACCCTGTCAGCAGCCCTTGCGCCACCACCACCAGATCAGCCAGGGCCAGATGGCGGGCCACAGCGAAGGTGGGCGGCCGGTCATAGTCGGCCAGGACCAGACGTGGCTCCCCGCCGCCGGGCCCGAAGGTGAGACCGGTCTCCTCGCACACGTCCCGGCAGACCTGTTCGATCTCGGCCTGGGTCGTTTTCATGGCTTCTGACAGCGCTTCAAAGACTTCTTGCGGATAGGCGCCCCCGGCGGAGACCCCGAAGGCCGCCACACTCGCGGCGGCATCCGGATAGGCGGGAACCACCGTGACCCTGGCTCCATGCTCCAGCGCCAGCCAGGCGGAGAACGCCAGCGTTTGGCGGTCGAAGGGCTCCCCTACGGCCAGGGCGACAATGTGCTTGTAGCTCATGGGCTGATCCTCAAGGCCGGCTCGCCCCGCGTCCGTTCAGGCGACCGCGATGCGGTCCGATGGCGGGACCGGGCAAGGGATGCCATGTCGGCATGGCGCGGACATTGATCCAGATCACGGCGGGGCGGGGGCCGCAGGAGCATGGATGCGGCCCCGAACAGGAGGCTGACATGCCGAAGACCTCTATCCAGAAGCTGAACAAGACCATCCAGGACCTGGTCGCTGAGGTGGCCGACAATCTCAGAGACGCGACCGACAAGACCGGTGAAGAAGCGCAGGAAGCCCTGCAAAACGCCTCGGCCGCCCTCAGCCGGGCGGCGCACCATCTGGCCGAGGAGGCTCGTGAGACCGGCGCCGGCTTGGCGCAACGCACCAGGGAGGAAGTTCAGGAGCATCCTTGGGCGACCGCCGCCCTGATCGCTTCGGCGGCGGCGCTGATCGGCCTGGTCGCCGCCCGGCGTCTGGGAATTCCGCCCGCCGCCGGCGAGTAGGATCTCCACCTTCATCGCCCACGCGATATCCGTCCATGAAAACCGTCGGCGCCGGCTGGCGGCGCTGGAACGACCTTCGACATCAGTCTGAATGTCAGGCGCTCGGGCGGCGGGTGAAGGCTTGATGTGACGGCGCCAGGTGGTCATGGTCGCCTCACAGGCCATCGGCGGCGCTTGAACCATCGCCCGCCGCCCTATATGCGGTGCGCAAGTTTTCAGGAGCTTTTCCATGGTCGTCGTCGCCGCCATTCTGGGTCTCGCCATCGTCCTCGCCGCCTTCAACTGGTTCGAGTTCGGCCGGATTGACTGACACGGGCGCCCCACGCGGCGCGGCGCTGGTCACCGGCGCTGCACGCCGCATCGGCCGGGCCATCGCGCTTGAGCTGGCGCGGGCCGGGTTCGACGTCGCGGTCCACCACAACAACTCCGAGGCGGACGCCGCCGACACGGTGCGCGAGATCGAATCGCTGGGCCGTCGCGCGGTCGCGCTTCAGGCCGATCTGACCGACGAGGCCGCCGCGCGCCGCCTGATCCCCGACGCCGCCGCCGCGCTCGGCCCCCTGACCGTGCTGGTCAACAACGCCTCGGTGTTCGAGGACGACCGGGTGGGCGGCCTGACCCGCGACAGCTGGGACCGGCACATCGAGACCAATCTGCGCGCGCCCATCGTGCTGGCGGAGGAATTCGCCGCCCGGGCTCCGGACGGCTCGTGCATCGTCAACCTGCTGGACCAGCGGGTGCGAAAGCCGGATCCGCGCTTCTTCTCCTACAGCCTGTCGCGCGCCGGTCTGTGGTGGGCGACCCGCACCCTGGCCCAGGCCCTGGCCCCGCGCATTCGCGTCAACGGCGTCGGTCCCGGCCCGACCCTGCCGTCCATCCACCAGACGCCCGGGGAATTCGCGGCGGAGGCGGAGAACACCTTGCTTCAGCGCGCCGGCGACCCGGCCGAGGTGGCGCGGGCGGTGCTCTATCTCGTTGACGCGTCCCTGGTCACGGGCCAGATGATCGCCGTGGACGGCGGCCAGCACCTGGCCTGGCTGACCCCCGACATCGTGGAGTAGCCGACTTGTCCCTGGCCCCCAGCCCTTTGCCCTTCCAGGCGCCCGAACCGCGGCGCGAGGCCCTGACCGTGTTCGTGCGCGGGCTCGAGGTTCAGGCCGGCATCGGCGTTCACGACCACGAGCAGGGGCGCCTGCAGACCCTGATGATCGATGTCTCGCTCGAACTGGGCGACGGCGACGTGGACGGTCTGTCGGATACGGTGAACTACGAAACCGTGGCCGAGGCCGCGCGCGCGATCGTCGCGTCGGGCCATGTGGGTCTGGTCGAGACCTTCGCGGACCGGCTAGCGCTGGCCTGCCTGGACAATCCCCGGGTTCTGGCCGCGCGGGTGCGGGTTGAAAAGCCCGGTGCCCTGGCCGGGACCATCGCCCCGGGATGCGAAGTGGTCTGGCGGCGTTAGGCCCGGCCGAACCGGCTCAAGCCGGTTGTCATGGGCGGCCGACGCCGCCATTGTCTGGACAAGCGCGCAAAGGCGCATCGAGGAGCGACATGGCCGAACCGGGCGAGCCCAGGACCCCTGAGGACGATTTCGACGATCAGGTCGGCTTCTGCTCGCCCCAATCCGTGGCCGGGCGCCCGGTGGAGCCCGAGCCCGCTCCCGAGCCCGTCGCCCATCCCGCGCCGGAGCCGGAGCCGGAGCCCCGGATGGAGGACGCCGTGCGCGAACCCGAACCGCCGACACCCGAGCCTGAACCTGAGCCCGCGCCGGTGTTCGTCTCGCGCGCCGAGCGTCGCCGGGCGCTGGACGAGGAGCCGAAGGACCGGCTCACCTGGGCCCTGACCATCTACGCCCTGATCCTTTTCGCGGTGCCGACCCTGGGCTTTTCCGCCGTCCTGGGCCTGCTGGCGGTGACGGGGCGCACGGTGAACGCCTCACCGTTCCTGCTCAGCCACTATGTCTATCAGCAGCGCACCCTGTGGACCGCCGCCATCGCCGCGCTGGTGGGGCTGATCCTGATCGTGGTGAACCTGGGCATCTTCGTCCTGTTCCTGCTGGCGGTGTGGACCATCGCGCGCGGCGCGGCGGGCATCTGGCGCCTGAAGAACGCCCAGCCCATATCCAATCCCCGGACATGGTTTTTCTAGGAGACATCTGATGGCCGACGCCGCCCCCGAGCCCCGCTACGGCTCATCCGATCCCGAGGAAGGCCGCGCCGCCGCAGGCGTCGTGTGGCTGCTGTATCTGCTGGCCATTCCCAGCGCCAATCTGCTGGCGGTGGTCGGGGTCGTGGTGGCCTACGCCATGCGCGGCAACGCCACGGGCTGGGTCCGCGCCCATTTTGACGACCAGATCCGCCTGTTCTGGTCGGTCATCGTCTGGTTCATCCTGCTGGGCATCGTGATGTTCGTGTCGGCGGTGCTGTCGGTGATCCTGATCGGGATACCGTTCCTGATCGCTGCGGGCATCGCGATGCTGGTGCTGTTCATCTGGTTCACGGTGAAGAGCGTCCTGGGCCTGATCGGCGTGGTCCAGGGCCGCACGCCTTAAGGCTACGGAGCCCCGGCGCGGCCAGCCATCTCGGCCATCTCCAGCATGTTGAAGCGAATGCCGCCGGGGGCCTCAAGGTCTCCCGGCGCCATGCCCTCTGGACAGGCGCCCTGGTGCTCACCCTCGACCACCTGGGCCACGGTGCGGTTCATGTGCGGCACGGCCGCGCCCGTGGTGGTGGAGGTCATCTCGGTGCGATAGGCGCTGTTCAGGTCGCCGGTGGTGACGCCCTCGCTGACCACGCGCCCGCCCGATCCCATGTCGCAGACCGATCGGACGGTCCAGCCCCCGCCGGGCCGCGGCGTCACCGTGGATTCCTCGCAGGCGCCGCCCGACATCTGGCTGCCCAGCACGCCCATGCGCGCCTGCACCTCGGCGTCCACGCACATGCGCATGGCCGACCGCATGCCGTCGGTCTCGCTGGCCACAACCCAGAGTCCGTCCCGCAGAACCGGCTGCGCCTGGGGCGCGGCTTCGGCTGTTTCGGGCGCATCGGCGGGCTCGCCGCCCGCGGGTTCGGATACGGCGGGATCCTCGCGTCCGCAGGCCGACAGCCCCAGAATGGCGACGCCCACAACGACGCCCAGCTTCACCTTCATGCCCATGACCGGCCCCTCCACACATGATCGTCAGATGTGGTGGGGAACGTCATCGCCCCGCCACGATTGATCCACTATAGCCTGACCGAGGAGCCGCCCATGACTGATTTTCGAGATGTGCCCGCCGAGAACCGCTTCGAGCAGGGGTTCACGGACGCCGAGGGCGAACTGCGCCGCGTCTGGGCCGACTACGCCAGACAGGGTGACCGGCGGGTCATTTTGCACGTGGAGGCCGAGCCGGAATTGCGCGGCTCCGGGGCGGCGGGAGACTTCATGACGCGCCTGGCCGATCACGCCCGCACCCATGACCTCAAGCTGATCCCGCGCTGCGCCTACGCCGTCGCCTGGTTCCGCCGCCATCCGGACGCGGCGGACGTGGTCAGCGATCTCTGAGCCTTGACCCCGACCCGCTCCCGGCGCTCTGCTGAGCGCAGGGAGGACGGGGCATGATCGAACAGGTGATAGACGCGCTGGGCGGCATGACGACGGCCGTCCAGGGATGGGGGGAGCCTTTCGCCGTCTGGATCGTACCCGCCTTGCTGGGGCTGGGCCTCGCCGCGTCGACGGGCCTGCGCACTTTCCTGCCGTTGCTGATGCTGGCGCTCGCGGCGCGGTTTGGCTGGTTCGGAATTCAGCTGAACGAGCAGATGCAGTGGCTGCATTCCGACGCCGCCGTGGCGGCGCTGGGGGTGGCGGCGGTGGTGGAGTTCACCGCCGACAAGGTTCCGGTCGTGGACAACGCGCTCAGCGGCGTCGGACTCATTGTGCGGCCCCTCGCGGCGGCGCTGGCCGCCGGGTCGCTGTTCGTCGGCGTGGATCCGCTGCTGGCGGCGGTGGCGGGAATCATCGTCGGGGCGCCGACGGCCCTGGCCTTCAACGCGGCGCAGGGCGGCCTGAGGTTGGCGTCGACCGCCACCACGGGCGGTCTGGGCAATCCGGTGCTGTCATTGTTCGAGGACGTGCTGGCCTTCTTCACGGCGCTGCTCGCCCTGCTGGCGCCGGTGCTGGTCCCGGTGTTCCTCGTCGTCCTCGCCCTGATCGTGGGACGCGTGGCGCGTCGCGCGCGCCGGAGGCTTGAGCGTCAGTCCGTCTGAACCCAGCCGCCGGCCGATGCCTCGCGCGCCTGTTCATTGACGGGGCGGGCGATCAGGCCCGACTGGGTGATCCAGACCTCGTACTGGGCCCCGTCGGCCATGGGCATGTAGGCGGCTGAGCCATACAGCGTGTCCACGGCGTCCACATAGTCCCGGTAACGCCGCGACACGTCCCAGACATCCAGGGTCCAGCGCCGCTCGGACGCCACGTCGCCGCCGCGCAGGTCGTGCACGCTGCGCACGGCCGTCAGCTCCTGCTGGGTGTCCTGATAGCGGCCAGACAGACGGTCCAGCCGGTATTGCGCGTCCAGGCCCAGAATGTTGGCCCAGGGCTTCCAGCGCAGGACATGGGCCTCGATGCGCCATTCGTCGCCGTGAACCGGATAGACCGCCGTCGAGGCCGGGGTCGCATCCGTTTCAGGCTGGGTCAGGGTCGCTTCGAAGAACTGCGTCTCGATCTGGCTGAGTGTAATGGTGGCGACCGGTCGTTCGTGGGTCAGGCGTGCGTAGCTCTGGACATTGAGGCCCAGAAGGATGGCGGCGACCCCGGCGGCGAGGATCCCGCCGCCGAAAAGCACGCCGCTGAACGCCCCCAGGAACCGGCCCCGAAACAGGGCCCCCAGCCCCGAAAGCAACAACAGCGCGCCGGCCAAGGCAGCCGCGCCGGGAAGAATCCACCACCACCAGACCATTGCACACGCTCCCCCAAAGCTTTGCCACGTTAACCAAGGAAAGGACGCGCGTCACCCTCTGGTTCCGAGGCGGGGTGGACAGGGAGCGCGGGGCCGCTAAACCATGCGTCCCATGGCGCCAGATTTCCGTTCGACAATTCAGGGCCTTCGGCTGTTCCTGAGGACCCCGACCATCAGCCGGACCATCGTGGGGCTGTTGAGCCTGGCGATCCTGCTGCTGCTGGTCATCAACATCGCCACCTTCGTGATGGTGCAGCGCATCTCCGACCATACCGAGGCGTCGGAGCGCAGCCAGCAGCTGCAGCTGGCCGCGCGGGAATTCATGCTGCTGATGGTGGACGCCGAGACGGGGCAGCGCGGCTTTCTGCTGACGGGGCGCGCCGACTATCTAGCCATTCACGACGCGGCGCAGGAACGGCTGCCGGCGTCCGGAGATCTTTTGTCGTCGCTGGCTGTAACGGCCGAGGAGACCGAGCGGGTCGACGCTCTGCGTGAGCTCAAACGCCAGAGGCTTGAAGTGATGGAGCAGACCATTGTCCTGGCCCGTCAGGGCCGGATCGGCGAGGCGGTGCAGATTCTGCGCGGCGGCGAGGGCAAGGCCCTCATGGACGAGATGCGGGAGCAGGTGGCCGCTCTTGATGCGATCGAGGAAGCGCGTGTCGCCCAACGCGTCCGCGCCGCCCGCAACGCCACCTGGGCGGCGATCGGCGTGAACGGCGTGTCGGCCGTCCTCATCATCGCCCTGGCCATCATCAGCCTGATGTTGATCCGCCGCTATGTGGCCGAGGTCCAGTCCGCCCGCGACAGCCTGGATGCGCTCAACAGGGGGCTGGAGGCCACGGTGGCCGACCGCACCGCTGATCTGACCCGCGCCACCGAGGAGATCCAGCGCTTCGCCTCTATCGGCAG
>SXGT01762377.1_pt1 | contig 10308 bp, 10 predicted proteins | sample 3176221 | NCBI WGS metagenome assembly SXGT01 (sample SAMN11356862, study PRJNA531348) | freshwater metagenome | isolation source: freshwater sample F1-120 | place: China: Fuxian Lake, Yuxi | collected 2017-12-25
AGCACTCGGGCGCGGCCGCGCGAGGTGACCACGTCGGAACCGATCGGCGGCAGGTCTTTCTGCAGCAGCTCGTACACATCGTATTCGTAACGCAGGCAGCATTTCAACCGGCCGCCGCGTCCCGAGATCTTGGTGGGATCGAGCGTGGCCTTTTGCAGCTTGGCCATTTTCATGCTCACCGGCGGCATTTCCGAGAGATGCGTGTTGCAACACACGGGCTTGCCGCAGTCGCCGTAGTCGGCCAGCAGCTTGGCTTCGTCGCGGACACCGATCTGACGCATCTCCACGCGCGTTTGAAACTCGCTCGCCAACTGTCGCACCAATTCGCGGAAATCGACGCGGTTTTCGGCAAGGTAGTAGACCACCACGCGCTCCCCGCCGAAGAGGTGCTCAACATCCACCAGCCGCATTTCGAGCTGGTGCTCACCCATCAGCCGTGAACAAATTTCGTATTCCTTCTTTTCCTGCTCGTGCAGATGGGCCAGCTCGCGGATGTCGTCGGACGTCATCTTGCGTAAGACCTGGCCAGTTGGCGGATCCTTCATCTGCGCAAGCGCCAAGTCGGTGGCTTCACAGAGCACTTCGCCCGACTCCAGGCCCCGATCGGTGCGACAGATGACGGCTGTCGAACGCGCGTACATTTCATCTCGGTAGGTGTTAAACACCCCGAGGGTGCGCATCACACCGGTGCGGACAGCATACTTAGGCATGTTTCGTTGAAGTTGGCCAGTATATCGGAGCAGCAATGCCTCGTCGAGCGAATATCAGACTATCCCGACTGTAGCGGAGGGATAGCTTGTGCGTTGAGCTGAGCCGCCTGGCCGTCGGGGGGGGCTATGCGGATAGTTCGAGACGCGATCCCTTGGGATTCAGTGTAAGGGAGTCGCGAGGCCGATCGCAACAGCCCTGGACCGTCGGATCGATCCAACGCGGGCATTGCCGAATGGGCAACCAGTCGAGCGGACTGGGAGAGGCGCCCAGGTGCTGACGTCGGCGGTGCAAGTAGATCATGGTCGTCACAAAGCTGCTGATGAGATCGTGGACTTCCTCTTGGCCCAACACGGTCGGCAGTTTCTTGGGTCGCTTGCCAAAGGAAATCATCGCGACCGACCAAGGTCGCGGGAGCGTGACGGTATAGAGAAAGCGTAGGCTACAAACCGCTTGATTAAACTGGCTCCACGAAGCTTGGTTGACTTGAATCAGCCAGAGTTGGAACTCGCGAATTTGTTCGGGTCCCAGATCCACGGGCAGCTTGCCAAAGTGCCTGGCAAACCGGTCGACGTGATACGTATACGTATCGATCGTGCGAACCGAGAGATTACGAACGAGCATGTCCTCGACCATCCGCTGGGTAATCGGCGTCTGGCGATTGTGGAAAGGGGTCATCGTGGGGCCTCATGGAGTGAAGGCGAGGTAACCGTTCACGGGCCAAGGCAGGGGGACAGGGACATTTTCCCGGGAACCACGTTGGATAACCTTTTGATAGAACGATGCACCTCTCGCGAACTCGCCCGGGAAAATGAGCCAGTCCCCGGCCCGTGAACGGTTACGCAGCGTTCGTGTCAGGCGACCATCGTGCGGGTGGCCGTGAACGGCTACAAGGCGAGAATCAGGCCGCCGCAACAGGCGGCTCATCGACTCCATCGTGATCGCGCCGTCAAAAAGCGCAAGTCCCTACCATCGATTCAATCGCTGCCAGGGGATATCGCCAAGAAGGCCAGACTCCGTTCGTTGACAGGAAGTCAACGAGTCAACGCAACGACGCAGGATGCGTGCGCGCCGCGGATACAGCAAGCAATGAACAGTCGCCACGCAAGGCGCAGGAGATCGGCTCTTAGGCCGAGCGGGTTAGTTCAACGATCAAGCTCAGCAGCGGCCGCCGCCTCGGTGAGCTATGAACTGCCAGAAACCAACATGGCGGCGGCCGTCTGGTTCGGCCATCGATGTCCCGGTTGCGGGCTCTTGTTGTACTCGTTGGTCACGTACTATCGGGCACCGACGCCGCGGACGCAGCCAAGATCATCGATCTCTCTGTCCCCTTGCCTGGATTCACGCCCTACGCCAACCGAAATGTCTGGCCGACGTTTCGTTCCAGGGCCTTATGATAGGCCAAATGCGCGAGCGCAACATCGCAGATCGCCATACCGATCGGGATGGCGACTATCCGCTCCAGGTCCGACTCACGGCCTGGTTTGTGTCCTGCAACGATTTGGCCAATCGTCGCATAGATCGCCGGCAAGCCACCCGGGAATTCAGGGTCCGGCTGACCATCTGCGGTCACGCGATCGCGGCCGATCTTGTCGAAATACTCGGCCAACGGGATGTCGTCGACGACGAACTTGTCCGCACTGTGCAGGGCCCCGGCGGTGAAGGCGCATCCCCCTTCAATTCCGACGGCGACCGCACCAGGCTTGAACCACTCTGGCCGGACCAACTGGTCCTCACCATTGGTACAGGTCGAGATTACATCGGCGCCTTCCAGGCACGAGCGATTGTCGGGACAAATTTCGATCTCGCCCAGGAAGTAACCGGCGGCCGACTCCTTGAGCGTCCTCATCGCCTGTTCGCGAACATCGCGCAGGCGGACCCGGCGGATCGTCGAAATCTCGTGAGTGATGAATCGCAGATGCATTGTACCCTCAAAGCCGCACCCGGCGAGGGCCAGTGTCTCGGCTCCCGCTCGGCAACCTTCTCGAGCAGCGATTGCACTGACGGCGGCTGTTCGCAGGCCGGTCAGATAGCCGCAATCCATGATCGCAAGGGGAATACCCGTTTCGGAGTCGTTGTAGACCTGCACCCCTGTGACATTGGGCAGGTCGCGTTGATAGTTCTTGGCAAACCCAGCCACCCACTTCAATCCGCATGCTCCTCGTTGTTTCAGGTAGGCTGGCATGGCGTGAAGGAAGTTGGCGGGGTCCGTTCCCGTAGGATGCACGCCGATCTTGGGGTGCATTTCGTAGGTGCCGGCCGCGTGTTCAGTCAATGCTCTTTCGATAACCTCGACCACCTCACGAGGCGTCAAATTGAGAGAAAGAATATCTCCTCGAGACAGTAGAAGGACGTCGATTGATTTCATGAGGGCACTCCTTCGGCCGTCGGACCTTAAACGTCAGGCTCGCTCGCTTGTTGGCCCTTGTGGTAGGTGGTGTAAATGTAGATCGGGATAGGCAGATCACCGAGGTGTTGGACGACGAGAGCGTGCACGGCAGGCCAGTCCAAGCCCCCGACGCCAGTCGCCAGTTTCGGCATGGCGAGAGTTCCCACCTCAGCCTTTTCCAACTCGTGCCGAAGTCGCTTCAGGCAGTGGTTCACATTGGGCAGCGTTGCCCGTCCGGGCTTGGCTCCATGTCCGTGCTCACCCTCCTGCGTGAGCAGGTTGTAGATCCGCGCCCCGCCGACGCCGGCCCACGCCCACAGTTCGCCGGGCCTGGGGTGTGCCGCGTGTGCATAGTGGCGGAAGTCCTTCGCCATCGCGGGCCAACGCTCCCGCAGCGCGAGGGCCAGACCATGGTCGAAGTGGTCGTTGGGAGCGACGCCATGGGCGATCGCCTGTGCTTTGGTCAGCAGAATGTCGCCTGCGACTTCATGAATCATGGAATTTATCCTCGATTAGGCTACTCATTGGTAACGTCTCCGCGGCCGAACGAATAACAAACTAACCGTCTGTACAACGAATAACAATCTAACGGTCTGTACCCGGGCGGTTAGATTGTGCGTTGAACTGAGACGCCTGGCTGCGGGCTGGATAGCGCCTATGCGGATGCATTGGCTGTTCGTCTCGACTTGTCCAATTCTAGCGGAAGCCAATGGAGCGCGGCAACTCGGCGAGGCAAGAATGGGGCCGATCGGCCAGCCACGATGCGGACAGTTGTGATCGTTGTGCTGGCTCGTCGAGGACGCCTGTCCCTATCGCCGCCCCGGTCGAGTGTTCGTGGGCACTGTCGACGATCAACGTCCCAATCTCGTTCTCATGCATCTGGGTGACTCTGTGGCTCCGTGAGATAATCTGTCCGGGAGCGAACGACCAAGTTCACGCGGCGGGCGCGTGTGACCTGACGATTTGAAAACCCCCGGCTCGCCTGCTCCGGTGCACCTTGTTCGCCACGGTCGTTGCCCACCCCGACGACCGACCGTGAAGTCGTGGCCAATCATTTGACCACGAAGGACTCGAAGAGCGCGAAGTGATCAGAGAACGACACGTTTGATGCCATCTTTCAGTTTTGTCACGTTGAAATGCGATTTCGTTGCGATTCAATTCATGAGCCAGGCATTGTTCGCAGGCGGATTCCAGCAGTCCCGGTCCCAGATGTCGGTGAACTTCGATGGCACAGCCAATGACCCGATTGGATAGATCGTCGAATTCCATCTTCGTGCCCTTTGTGTCCTTCGTATCCTTCGTGGTTCCAATCCCCCGCGTCGCCGAGGTTCCAACATTCTTGGGCCAAGGCAGCGGGACAGGCACATCTTCCCGGGAACCACGTTCGACAACCTCCTGCCAGAACGATGCGCCTCTCGCGAATTCGCCGGGAAAATCAGCCAGTCCCCGCCCCGGAACCGTTGCCTCGCCGGGGAACCGCGCGGCCGCGAACGCGCGCCGCATTCCAGGGGTTCAGCGTAGATTGTCGGCGAGCCCCGGGGGATCCGACGGCGGCAGCATCGGCAGCAATTGCTCCGGCTCGAACACGATGCCTCCCTGAACGATGGTTCGCACGCGACTCAGGGCGCTAAAGTCCTCCAGTGGGTTGCCGTCCATGATGACGATGTCGGCCAGCGCGCCTGCTTGCAGGACGCCCAGCTCTCCCTCGCGCTGGAGCAGCTCCGCATTAGTGCGTACCGTTGCGCTCAACACCGTGGCGCGATTCAGACCGGCGTCAACCAGATATTGCATCTCGGCGGCCAACGGCACAATGGCGTCGGTGCCCACCGTCCAGCGCAGTCCAACTTCCACGGCAATCGCAAAACTTCGGCGATGGTCTTCGACCAGCTGCCGGCAAAATGAGGCCTTCGCACTGCCACGCTGCCAGCGGGGATCGGTGTTTGCGCGGTAAATGCCCAACGTCGGCGTGTAGAACACCCGTTGCTGTTTCATTCTTTGTGCCAGATCGCGATTGAGATAGATGCCGTGCTCGATACTGTCGACGCCGGCGTCAAGACACCGTTCGATAGCCCGCGCTCCACAGACATGCACGCAGGCCAAAAGCCCGGCATCATGGGCCTCGTCCACGGCGGCTCGCAGTTCATCCAACGAATACTGGGGCACGGTTTGCTCGACCTGGCCGGAAATGGGTTGTTCGTTCGAGGCCATCAGCTTGACGAAAGTCGCTCCGCCGCGAATTTGCTGGCGGGCCGTACGACGAACCTCATCAATCCCATCCGCCTGCCGGCAGATTTCATAGGCGTGGCCGCCGGAAATTGCCAAGGGCATGCCGCACGCAAAAATACGCGGACCGACAACGGCGCCCTCCCGCTGAGCCTGCTGCATCGACAGATTTGTGGCGCCGCACGCGCCCATTTCGCGAATCGTGGTCACCCCGTGACGCAGAGCGTCGCAGCCGGCGATCACGCTGCGCATGATCAGGGTGTCACGCGATAGTCGCCATTGGCTTGGCAAAGGGCCGAATGTGTTGTGATAGGTCTGGTGATCGTGGCAGTCAATCAACCCAGGCATGACAACTCTCCCTTGGGCATCAATCGTGCGATTCGCCCTGGGCAGGCTGGCGTCGGCTTCGGCCACCCCCTGGATGCGCCCGCCGTCGACGAGCACGCTGCCACGACGCAACGATGGTTCCACGCCGTCAAAAATCAGACCGTTGATGATGGCCAGATCGATCTGCGTTACAGCGTTCATGGGTTTTCATTTTCCGAGCTACGTTGACTATTGTGTTGCTGCGAGCACGGTCTCGAACTCACCGAAAATCGCCTGCAATCCCCGGCGCACCACGAGGAAATCGCTGGTCAGGCTGAACAACCGGCAATCCAAATCGCGGCACTGCCGGGCATGCTCGGCGTTGCGGACCTGCGCTCCCCAGAATTTGTTCTTTGCGGAAGCGGCACAGGATACCCGTCGCAGGGCGTCGATGCACTTCGGATGAAGTGGTTCGCCGGCCACTCCCAGCGCGCACGCCAGGTCGCCGGTGCCGACAAACAGACCATCGATCCCCTCCAACTCCGCGATGGCCTCAACCGTTTGCAGCGCGGCTTCGGTTTCAATCTGTATCACGGTGCAGACTCGACGGTTGGCACCACGCGTGTGTTCGGCCGGAGTCACTTGCCCGTAACGCGCCTCCCAATTTCCGGCGAAGAGTCCCCGTTCACCTTGCGGTGGATAGTGCGTCCATTGCGCGATCTGCCGCGCCTGCGCAGGGTCGCGAACCTGGGCGGCCATAAGGCCGCTGGCTCCCAATTCGAAGGGTCGCATGGCGGTCGCGTAGTCGGTAGGGGCAATGCGGACCCAGGCGTCCAGGGCACAAGCGCGTGACGCCCGCAACAGGTGGGCCAGATCGGCGTACGAAATGGCCGCGTGCTCCTGATCGAACCAGACGCCATCCGTGCCCCCCTCGAGGGCGATGATTTCCACCAGGTTGGCGTTGGCCAACGGCCCGATCGATAGCGTTCGCACGGTCTGACCGCTGTTCAACTTTTCCTGCAACGTTGGTATAGGCTGCGTCGCCATTATTTCAAGAGGTGTGTCGAAAGATCCGATTCAAGCAGTTTTTCACCGGAGTTACTTCACACCGAGCAAAGTGGCCGCGTTGTTCCAAAAGATGTCTTCTACGGCCCCGTCGCCGAGCCGCTCCGACCAGCAGGCCCATTTGATGGAGCGGAGGTGCTCCAGGCCCAGGAGCACCGGTTTGAAACTTAACTGGGTGGCATTCCAGACAGGGGTCTCCTGATCGACAAAGAAAAACGAATCGGCTGCTGCCACGCTGCGACCTCGTGAATGGCTGACGGGCAGATCGCTGCCGTACATCAATCGCTTGTGGCCCAGGATACGAATGATCGCCTGGTGTGCTAACGGTTCGCAATTGGCGCTGGTGTCGAAGTACAGGTTTTCCAGCCCCTTCAAGTGTGATAGCCCTTCCAGGTTGTGCGCCGGCTGAAACCCGCGGGCGGAGTGAGCCAGGATCAATCGCATGTTGGGATAAGTTTCGCAATAGCGGCGGATCCAACAAATGTTGTCCGGATCGGCCACCGCGCGGCTACGGACCATGTGCAACGTGATGACCCAGCCCTCGTCGTCGGCCACCTTCACCAACGACTCTGGAAGAAAGTCGGGGATGCTTGCCTCCCAAGTGGGCGTGATCGGGGCGAACGTGTGGTAGCACTTCAGTCCATGCAGGCCCAGTCGCCGTACTTCCTGGCGGACCCATTCAGGATCATCGCCGGGCCGCACGAAAAAATCACCACGGTACGACCCAGGGTCGCGGGCCACCTGTTCCGCCACCCAAGCATTTCCCCGGGCGACACTCGCGGGCTTGTCGACCGACGCATATCCAATAAAGAGCGCCCCAAGCCGTCTACCTGGATGCAGGTCCTCCATCAATCGCACGTACTGATCGAAGCCTACCGAGCCTTCCACATCCGGCACGCGCCAGGGAACGTCCTCGCCAATCCAGACGTGGCAATGCGCATCGAAAATTTTGTCGGGAACGAAAGCAGCCAGCTCCCGCTCGAAAAATTCTCGATCAGCGGCGCGATCGGTACCCGAGGCTGGCACGGCAGGGGAATTGACCATGGGTTTGGTATTGTCAATAGTGTTTGGATCGGGCAGACATTCAACACGAGTCGATGGACGCAGGAGGGATGGTTTTGGCTCATGAACCGACTGCATGGCCACGTCAATGGGCCAGCAGGGCATTCGCCGCTGTTTTGATCCGTTGCACGGCGCCCTTGGCCAAGGCGAGGCGGAAACCGTCGAGGTAGGCTATTGTCCAGAACGAGTCGGTTTCGTAGCCGCCGCGGTCGATTTCGGCATCGTCGCCAATATACCCGAACAGGCCATTGGTGTCGCCGCAGATCAAGGTGTGGGCAAAGGGGGAGCGTTGGCGGATGTCCCGCCCCGTCGCGGTAAAATTCTCGCCGGGCGAGAGAAACGCCGCAACGTCGCCGATGCGAAGGACGCCCGGAGTGATCGGGAGCGACGTTCGCACGGGTTCTCCCGCTGCCAGGATCCGCAACCCTTCCTCCAGATACTGAATCTGCATGTTGACGATTGCGGTTTTCTGCTCGACATTGAAAAACTCAGGTATGTTGATGCCGCAGAACCAGCAGGCTTGGGGATCGTTTGGCAGTTCATCGAGGAAGGCCTGGCGGCCGGCGATGGCTGATTCCAACTCCGTCCTCGTGTACATGGGGCGACAAGGCAGCTCGATTGTTTGCCAGCGCAGCGCGAGTGGCTCGCAACGCACCGGCACCAGAAAGGGGATCGCCTCCACCGCCGCGGCGCCCAGTCTGTCGCCGCTGCGCCGGGCTTGAGCCGGCGTGCCAAAGATGTGATGGCAATTCACGTCGCCGCACATGCCTTGCACAAACATCGCCGGGACCCCGTCCAGCGCATCCTCAATGTGCCGTCGCGCGGTGCCTACCCAATCAGGAGAAATCCACCCCCCGTTGATCATCGTCGCCGGATGGCAGCAAAAGTTAAAAATCGCTCCCAGCGGCTTGCCTGACAAATCATCAAATCGCAGCAAACCAATCGTGGGATCGAAAAATTTGCCCCCCTGCAGGCCTTCAGCATGGTGCCGGCTGAACTTGACGCCGCCGCTGGGCATGGGAAAACGGGTGTTGTAGCTGATCGAATCGCAGTAACCGCGGCCGGCCCAGACGCGGGTCGGTTGCAGCCGTTCCAAAGCCGCCCGGCCACCGTCAATGAATAGCTTCATCAGCCGGCGGCGCTCCTCGTCGGCATACGTTCGGTCGTGCGCGACGACGTCGGTGATTGAACAACCCGTCAGCCGAGAGCCCGGCACGGCGCCGCTACTGTGCGTTTGGCTCGTGGACCAGATGATCTGGTCACGCGTCATCCCCAACGCCTGGGCGACCTCGTCGCGCAGGGCATTGGTCTCAGGGACCGGATCGCCGACCAGATCCGTGCCATACCAGAGCACGCGCGTTCCTTCATGCTCCAGGGCAATGCAACGAGACATCAGCGGCAGGTCCAACTCTCGCATCGATGGCGTCGTGCCCCAGGCACCAAACTCAGGATGGAAGCGCGGAGTTATGTCGAACCCAGCCACACCAGCTCGCAAGCCACGGGTCATTTTAAACACCCTCCACAGTTGATTGAGCTTCCGAAACAAAGTCGCTCGCTACGCGATCCCAGTTGCACGTGTCACAGGTGGCCACGCCCGGTTCATCCGCTGAATAATCCTCGAATTTCTCCCAGGGGGGCAGATCATTGGCGGCACAGCGATGATGGCCCCGGATCACGCCGCGATAAGCCGGACAATCCGCGGCCGGGCGTTCGCTCGGCGAAAAGCCAGCAGGCGCCGCGGTCAACTGTTGGCAAGCCGCCAGCAGTTTCCGCCAGAGGCTGACGTCCGGGCGGCTTTTCCATGCGACTGCCATCCGCGCGGTCTTGGCTTCGGCGTCGGCGGCCGGGTCATAGCGATTACCTCTCGGCCGCAGCACCAGGCACCAGGGGTCGTCCTCCGTCACCGTCCACAAAAAAGCGCCTAGTTCTCGGGCACGCAGCGCATGGCACGTGGCCATGCCAATCTTCGCGCTGCGAATTAAATTGCATTCCTGCAACGCCTGATGGAGCAACTGCGGATAGCGGTACTGAATCCGTCGCCCGCTTGTGGTGTACGTGGCATGGCGCCGGGGCGCATCGACGGCTGACAGGTACGGCACGTTGCGTGCGTCTTCCACCGCATGGAAGTTGGTGAGGCTCTGAACACCCACACCCAGCAACAGCGCCAGCCCGTCACGTTCCATGAGCCGAAAGAACGGAGACTCGCGGCCACAGGGGGTCCGGCTTTGGCAGTGACCTTCCAGCAGGAACATCGCGTCGCCGCCAAGGCCCACCCATGTGTGCGTGGGATGACAACTGCGCAAGGCGCCGGGTTGTTCGCGCAGGGCCTCGCCAATCGCCCCTGTGTAGCCGCGCTCTCGGCTGGGGCAAAGCGGCTGCGGGCAGACGGCCTGACATTCGCGCATGCCGTAATAGTCAGAGCGGATCGCATCGCGAAACGAAGGCACAATCACTGCGCCGCCGTCACCTGCCGCCGCTACGAGCGCTGCCACAACCGTTGCAGCCCCTCCCTGCACGCGCCCAAACGCCGAAAGCGATGCGTGAACCATGAGATG
>SXGT01339747.1_pt1 | contig 10307 bp, 2 predicted proteins | sample 3176221 | NCBI WGS metagenome assembly SXGT01 (sample SAMN11356862, study PRJNA531348) | freshwater metagenome | isolation source: freshwater sample F1-120 | place: China: Fuxian Lake, Yuxi | collected 2017-12-25
GCCCGCCATGTTGGTCGCGACGGTGACCGCGCCCGGCAGTCCGGCGGCGGCGATGATCTCGGCCTCCTCCGCGTCCTGGCGGGCGTTAAGGACGCGGTGCGCGACCTCCGCGGCCGCGAGCGCCTCCGAAACCCGCTCCGACGCATCGACCGAGCGGGTGCCGATCAGGATCGGACGTCCGGGCTCGTCGCGGCGGATCGTGAGGACGGCGTCGACCACCGCCCGCCATTTGGCCGCGGCGTCGGCGCACAGCAGGTGCCCGCGGTCGGTGCGGACCACCGGGCGGTTGGTCGGCACGGGCGTCACCCGCAGGCCGTAATCGGCCCACAGCTCGCCCGCGACCTCGCGCAGCGTCCCGCTCATGCCGGCAAGTTTCAGATAGCGGCGGAAAAAGCGCTGATAGGTGATCCTGGCGAGCGTCTCGCGTTCGCCGGTCAGCGCGACCAGCTCCTTCGCCTCGATCATCTGGTGCAGCCCGCTCTGCCAGGCGCGGTCGGCCATGACCCGGCCGGTCGATTCGTCGACGATCTGCACCTTGTCCTCGACGACGATATAGTCGCGGTCGCGAAGGTATAGCCGACGCGCGGCGATCGCCTGGCTCGCAAGCTCGTTCCGCAAGCGGCGGATGCGCCAACGTGGGTCGGGAAGACCCGCGGCGAGCGCCTCCACCGCGGCCTTGCCCGCCTCGGTCAGCTCGACCGCACGCTCGGCGGGGAGGATGCGATAGTAGGCGCCCTCCTCCAGCCGGTCGGCGATGCCGAGCGCGGTCGCGTACAGCGCATCGTCCTCCGCCTCCCGCTCGGCGGAGAGGATCAGCGGCGTGCGCGCCTCGTCGATGAAGATGCTGTCGGCTTCGTCGACGATCGCAAAGTGCAGGCCGCGCAGAAGCAGAGGCTCGCGCGCACGGCCGAAGAGCTCCGCGACCCTGCGCCGCGCTGCGCCCCGTCCCGCCGCCAGGGTCGTCTGGTCGCGGAGATAGTCGAAGGTGATCTCCTTGTTGGTCCCGTAGACGACATCGGCGGCATAGGCTTCGCGGCGGCGATGCGTCTCCTGCCCGTGGATGACCAGCCCCAGCGTCAGTCCGAACGCCTCGTAGACCGGCCGCAGCTTCTCGGCGTCGCGCTCGGCGAGATAGTCGTTGACGGTGAAGATATGGACGGGGCTCCCCGCCAACGCGGCGGCGATCGCCGGGAGCAGCGCGGTGATCGTCTTGCCCTCGCCCGTGGCCATCTCGGCCAGGCCGCCGTCGAGCATGACGAGCCCGCCGACGAGCTGGACGGGATGGTGGCGCATGCCGAGCGCGCGGCCGGTCACCTCGCGAACCAGCGCGAACGTCTCGTCGACATTGGCGACAGCCAGCCCTTCGCGCATCAGCCGCGGTCGAAGCGCGGCGCAGCGGTCCGCGAGCGCGGCGTCGTCGAGCGCCCGCATCGCTTCGCCCAGCGCCAGGATCGCGTCGGCGCGGCGCTGAAGCCGATCCCCCGCCCACCATCGCTGCGCCATCAGCCGCCCGATCGGCTGATCGAGGTGGCGGTCCCACTTCCAGGGCTTGCGCTGGGCGCGCTCCGGATAGGGCGCGATCGCGGGCCGAGCGCCTCCGCGAACCTCGCGCCACAGCGCCCTCATCTCGGCCGCCAGCTCGCTAGGCATCGAATTGGGCGAGCAGGAGCTGTCGAACACGGCGTGCGATCTGCCACCCGATCGGCTCCGGATCGTGGCGGAAGCGCACAAAGACGCGGGTGCCGAACGGCGTCCGGCGCAGCGCCTCGGGCAATGCGATGTCGAACTGGAAGACCCGGGTGAGCGCGCGCCGTCCCTGCGGGTCGCTCGGGTCGACGGCGAAGGGGCCGCCGTTCGCCGACGCCAGCGCGGCGCTCGGCAGATCCTGGCGCGCGCCGGGGACCGCGCGCAGGATGCGGGAAGCGTAAGTCGCGCCGACCCGGTGGGCGATCTTGAACTCGACGCCCCGCAGCCGATCGCGGACCAGCGCGATGTCGTCCTGCCCCACCGCGACCCGGGCTCGATCAGCGAGATCGGGGGTGACGTAGCCGATCAGCTCGCCCTTCTTCAGATAGCGGCCCGGCAAGTCGCCCGCGGGCGCGCCGGCGAGCACGAAGGTGCCCGCGGCGTTGCTCGCCACATCGAGCTCGCGCATCCGCTCTCGCCCGATCGCCAGACGGCGTCGCGCCCCATCCAGCTCGAGGCGCGACAGCTCGAGACGCACCCGGTCGGCGGTGAGTTCGGCCTGCCCCTTCGCCTCCAGCTCCCGGACGCGGCCTTCCAGCGCGGCGACCTCGGCCGCGAGCGCCGGGCGCTCGGCGCGGGCGATCGGATCGCCGGAGCGGACGGTGCGCCCCTCGACAGCGTCCAGCCGGGTGATGACCCCGTCGCTCCCGGCTCGCACATGGGCTTCGTCAGGAAGCCAGACGACCCCTTGCGCATTGGTGTGGTGCGGCATCGGCACCGCGAACAGGAGCACCGCCGCGGCAACCGCGGCGCCGACCGTCCATTGCACCGCCCGCCGCCGATTGCGGCGCAACTGGGGGCTGGCGAAGACATGCGAAACCATCTTGCCGACCGGCAGGATGATGCCCGTCCACAAGCTCCACAGCGCAAGCGCGACGCCGACCACGAAGAATTTGGTCGCGACGATCATGGCGATGCCGAACAACAGCACCATGCGCGCGACGAACGCGGCCGGCGCATAGACCAGGAACCAGCGCTTCTCGCCTGCCGTCGCCGCAAAGGGCTTCACATCGTGGCTTCGGAACACGTGCCGATCGATCAGATCGGCCCAGTACCGGTTCGCGCGGGAGCCGAGATTGGGAATCTCGAGCAGGTCGGAGAGGATGTAATAGCCGTCGAAGCGGAGCAGCGGATTGCCGTTGATGACCACCGTCGAAACGCCCGCGACCAGGATCACGTCGAACGCGATCGCGCGCAGCAGCCCGGGTTCCAGCAGCACCCAGGCGTAGACCGCCAGCGCGGCGAGAACGAGTTCGGCGATCACCCCCGCCGCGCCGATAAAGGCGCGCCGCCACTTGCTCCGCAGCGCGCTCGCCGCCGAGGCGTCGACATAGGGGATCGGGTAGAAGAGGAGAAACATCACCCCCATCTCGCGCACCTCGCGGCCGTTCGCCTTGGCGGCGTAGCCGTGGCCGAGCTCGTGGACGATCTTGACGACCGGGTAGACAAGCGAGAGCAGCAGGAGGTTGTCGGCGGCGAGCACGCGGTCGAGCAGGTTGCCGGTCAGCGCTTCCCACTTCGCCGAAGCGATCAACGCCGCGGGAACGACGATCAGCAGCCAAAGCAGCACGCCCGCCCAGCCGAAAAGCGGTCGCAGCAACGGCATGGTGCGGGTCAGGAAGGCGTCGGGATCGACCAGCGGGATGCGGATCGACAGCGGGCTCTTCAGGTTCTGCATCCACGTCTGACGGCGGCGCTTGGCATAGCGGTCGAACAGCTCGTCGGTATCGGGCGGGCGGTCGGAGGCGAGCAGGTCGTGCGCATGAAGCTCGGACAAGGTCGCGATGACCTCGTCCTGGCTGGGCGCTTCCTCGCCCAGCGTCTCGGACAGCTCGCGCCAGATCGCGTCCACGGTGCGGATGCCGTCCAGCCGGCCGACCAGCATGTACGCGCCCCAGGAGAAGCGGTGCGACCGCCCGGCCGCGCCGTCGTCCGCGACGTACCAGGTGCCGCCGCGGTAGCGGTGACGCCGTAGCCGGGTGTGCGCGCGCAACCGCGGGCGCAGCTCGGCGACCTTGAACCAGGACGTGCTTTGGAACGGGCCGCTCACGACGTCAGGGCAGCCATTTCCAGAAGAACAGCGTCAGCCAGTCGCGCAGCCCTCGGGTCCAGATCCACAAGCGGCTGGCGCGGTCCACGTCCACCTTGGCGACCCCCTCCATCCCCGGCCGCAACGCGCGCGAGGCGGCGGGATCGAGCTCGGCCTCGACGCGGAAGGTGTTCTTGCCCTCTTCGGCCGCGGTGACCGAGGTCAGCTTCTTCACCTCGAACGGCACCGTTCCGCCCGCGAGCCCGGTCGGGGCGAAGCGGCCGCGCTGCCCTTCGCGGATATAACGGACATCGCTCTCCGCGACCTTCAGAACAACGCGGAAGGCGTCGAGCGGCGCGACCTCGAACAGCAACTTGCCCTCCTCGACCGGCGTGCCGACGAGCTGGCTGACGTCGCCCGACACCAGAACGCCCCCGATCGGCGCGGTGATGCGGGTGCGCGCGAGCTTGTGCTCGGTCAGGTCGAGCTGCGCCTGCGCCTGCGCGAGCTGCGCGCCGTACAGGTTCATGTCGGCGCGCTTGTGCAGCGCCAGCGCCTCGCGATAGCGCCGGTCGAGCGCGCCCACCTCCCCCTGCCAGCGGACGCGATCGAGCTTCAAGTCGCGGTCGTCGAGGGTGGCGAGCACCTGCCCCGCGCGCACCGTGTCCCCGGCCCGCGCGCTCGATGAGGCGAGAAAGCCCGCGAACGGCGCGGAGGCGGCGCGCTGGACGCTGCCTTCGAGCGTCGCATCGGCGGCGACGCGGAAGCGCGCCACGGGGACCAGCAGCAGCACCAGAGCAATCAGCGCGGTGATCGCGATCGCCTTGGCGACCGGCCGACGCGGTCCGAACAGCGCCGATCCGGCGCCCAGCGCGGTGCGCCGCAGCCGCCCCGCGATCCAGCGCTCGTCGCGCTGCTTGAGCGCGATCGCGGGGCCGATCAACGCCAGCGCCGCTTCGACGAACAAGAGGTCCGCGGCGTCGAGCGGCGGCGCATCGACGGCGCGCTCCACGGTGACGACGCCCACGGTGCGGCCCCGATCGGTCAGCGGGAACGACGCCACCGACGCCCGCCCCGCAGACGCGGCCAAGCGCGCCTGTTGAAGCGTGATGCGGCCCGCGGCGCCCGGCCAGGCGACGGTCGCGCCCTGGTCCAGCGCCTCCTCCATCGCGGCTTCGACCGCTTCGGCGATGTCGGAGCGCTTGCGGAACCACGCCGCGTGCGACATCGCCACGACCCGGATCGCCTCGTCCTCAACCAGCCCGAGCGACACCCGCTCCGCCTTCATCCTGACCGCAAGCGCATTGACCAGCGCCATCGCGGTCGCATCGAGCCGGTCGTGCTCCTGCGCGACCGCAAGCAGGTCCATCGCCGCGGCGGCGGTATCGTTGCGCGCGCCCTCTTCGCCCGCGCGATGGCGCCACACCATCGAGAGGATCCAGCCGACCCCCCAGTGGAGCTGCCGCAGCGTCACCTGCAGCGTCGCGGGCGAGGGGGCGTGGATGTCGAGCACGATCACGCCGCACACGTCCTCGCCCGCGGTCACCGGATAGGCGATGCGGGTCTGGCCGTTGGCGGCCTTGTCGGGTTCGATCACCGCCTCGCCGCTCGCCAGCGCCCGCTCGGCGACTTCGCGCAGATTGCCGATGTCGCGCGGACCCTGCGGCCAGATCGCGGCGGGCGCGAAGGTGCGCGCCTCGCTTTCGAGCAGGATCAGCCCCGCGACCGCGCCGGGCGTCGTCGCGCATTGCAGGTCGAGCCACGCGCGGCAAAAGGCGCCCGCATCCGCCGCGCTCGCCAGCGCCTGCCACAGCGAGGCTTCGTCGGTCGAGACATGACGCGCGCGCCCGGCCGTTCCGCTCACCGTCTGCGGCTTAACATCCATTGCGCACTTCCCTGACACCCACGCTCATTCCGCCGCCTCCTCGACCGCCCAGCGCACCCGGGCCGGCCGCCTGCGCGGCCCCGCCGCCGCGCTTGCCGGAAGGATGATGGGCACGAAGTCCTCCCACATCTGCGGCTCTGCGCCCTCGCCGTTGTCGAGCAACAGCCGATCCAGCCACCCGGCCCCGCCCCCGCCCGACGGCGGTTGCGCACCGGCGGGCGTCTTGAGGATGGTCGGGCGATCGTCGAACGTCAACACCGGCGCGGCCGCCTCCGCCGGTGCGACCGCTTGCGCCGGTTCGCGGGGAGTTTCGGCCTGCGGCGGCGCGGCCGTCTTGGCCTTGGCGAGCTGCTTGGGCGGCGGCTTCTTCACCAGATGCGCGGTCGCGACGATGTCCCCTGCCGCCTTGGCGACAGTCTCGGGCGTCAGATAGCGCATCGCCTCCGGCTCGGCGCGGGGGCGCGGACGATCGTCGACGGGGTCGGCGGCGGCGGCGATGCGCATGTCCGGCACGAAGCCCAGAAGGAACGGGTCGACCCACCCCATGCTGAGCGACAGATCGGCGATCAGCGCCGGATCGACCCCGCGCCACGCCCGGAACTCCGGATCGATCCCCTGCGCGACCCGCATGATCAGCATGACGTCCGCCATGGTGAAACGCCGGTCGCCGTCGGCGTCGTTGTAATATCCGACGACATGGAGCGCGGCATCGGCCGCCGTCGCGCTCGGCGGCGCGCCGTTGACCGCCTCGACCGCGGTGGTCAGGCTATGGCGCGACCGGTAAGATGCGCCGACCGGCGTCTCGGCGATCAGGCTGGCGAGCAGCACGTCGCCCGCGGCGATCGCGGTGTCGCCGACAACGGTGATCCGGACCCTCCCGGTGTCGCCGACAGCCGGAAGCGCCGAGATCGTGAGCGTCGATCCCGCGGGCAGCCCCGGTCCGGCGCGGACCCCGGTGATCGCGAGCCGCATCCGGTCGAACGAGACGGTGAAGGTCACGGTCTGCGCCAGCCCGTTGCTGGTGAACGTCACGGGCAGCCCGGCGTTCGAACCGCGCGCGACGTTCACGGTTTCACCCGGGCCATAAGCGAAGTCCGGCAGCGCCGCGACGCCGGGCGCGGCAAGCGTCAGCATCAGCGCGGCGCGGTAATCGTCGCCCGTCACGCCGTTGCGGTCGCCGTCGAGCGCCGCGCCGTCAAGCGTCGCAAAACCGCCCGCGCCCGCGCCGAGGACCAATGTGTAGCTGTCGTAGCGCAACGCCGCGCCGCCGCTCCGCGCGAAGGTGAAGCCCAGGCCGTCGGCGTCGGGGGTCAACGTGCCTTGCACCGCGCCGTTCTGCGCGCCGGTCAGCGTCACGTCGGCCGCCCCGCCCGTTATCTGGTCGAACGGCCGGTTGAAGCGGACACGGAGCACGCCGTTCTCGATCCGCGCGCTCTCGACCTGCAGGGGAAAGGCCGGGATGGGCGGGATCTCCGCCCGATCGATGCTGCGCGCCTCGTCCGCGACCAGCGCGGCGTCGCCGGCGGTGATGCGGCCGTCGAGGTCGATGTCGCCGACAAGGAGCGCCGACACTTGCGCCCAGGCCGCGAAACCGCCGCCGCCCGCCGCCGCCAGGATCTGTCGCACGTCGTCGGCGTCATAGTATAGGTTGGCGTTGGCGTCGCCCAGATAGCCGATCAGGTGCAGCGAATCGTCCGCCTGCGTCGCGGTGGGCGCGGCGGCGTTGACCATCTCGACCGCGACCGTGAGCGTCTCGCTCGCCCCGAACGGCGCGCCCGGGGTGACGGTCGCGTCGAGGTTCACGACCCGCTGCGTGCCCGCTGCGATCGGCGTGTCGCTGACGACCAGAATCCGGATCGACGCCCTTCCCTCCGCGGGCGCCAGCGCCTCGAAGCGCAGCCGGGCGCCCGCGGGCAGCCCCGCGCCCGCCGATGCGCCGTCGATGCGGAGCAGCGCCGGATCGTAGGAGACGGTGAACGCCAGCGTCCGCACCCCGCCCTCGCTCGTGAAGCGCACCGGCAGCCCCTGCCGCTCGGCCGCCGCGACATCGACCCGCTGGCCGGGGCCACGCATGAAGTCGGGCAATTCGGCGGAGGCCGCGCGCGGATCGGCGATGGTGATCGCGCGGGTGAAGGGGTCTCCCGCGACGCCGTCCGCATCGCCGTCGAGCGCGACTCCGCCGATGCTGACGACCCCGCCCGCACCGCTCGCGAGCGTCAGATTGTAGGCGTCGTACTGCAGCGCCACGCCGTCCGCGCGGGCGAAGACCATGCCGCGCCCATCGGCGTCGGCGGTCACCCGTCCGGTCACCGTGCCGGTCAGCGCGCCGTCCAGCGTCACCGCGCCCGTCGGGACGGCCGCCGTCGGGGCCGAGAAGCGGATGTGGAGCGAGCCCGCCTCCACCGTCACGCCGGTCACGGTCAACGGCGCGGCGCTCGCGCTGACCGCCACCGGCGCGGCGGTGAAACGGCCGTCGTCGTTGATCGCGGTGGCGACGACCGAGAACGGGCCCGACGCCCTGAAGACATGGGTCGCGGCGGCGGCGTCGCCCGCGACGACGCTGGTGCTGCCGTCGCCCCAGTCGATGCTCCATCCGGTGAGCGGGTCCTGTCCGGGGTCGCTGCTGCCGAGCGACAGCGTATAGTCCTCACCCACGGCGACGCTCGCCGCGCCGCTGACCGCCAGACGGGGCGCGACGTCATCGACCGCAATCGCGAAGCGCGCGTCGCTGCTCGCGCCGAGCGGGTCGGTGACTCGGACGGTGACAAGCGCGGTCGCGGCCCCGTCCGCAGGCGTCCAGCTGAACGCGCCGGTCGCAGACACGACCGCGCCAGGAGGACCGGAGACCAGAGTGTAGGTCAGGCTTTCCGCGGCATGATCCGCGTCGGTTGCGACAAGCTGCAGCGCCACCGTCGCACCCTCGTCGACGCGCGCGTTCGGCACGGGGGTCAGCACCGGCGCAGCATTGACCGGGGCTGCGACCACCGCGATGCGGAACAACTGCTCGGCCGTCGCGCCGTCGGGATCGGCGACGCGGACGCGGATCACCTGCGAAGTCCCGGCGCCCGCCGCGGTCCAGCGGAACTCGCCCGCTGCGGACACCGTCGCGCCCGCGGGCCCCTCGACCAGCGAGAAGACCAAGGCGTCCTGCGCGTCGTCGGGGTCGGTCGCGGTCACCACGAGGCTGATCGCGGTCCCCTCGACCGCGCTCCGGTCCTCGATCGGCGCGAGCACCGGCGCGACGTTGCCCTGCGCCAGCGCGGTGACCGCAATCGCGAAGCTCTGTTCGTCGCTCGCGCCGGCCGGATCGGTGACGCGGACGCGGAACGCCTGGGTCGCGCCCGCTCCGGCCGCGGTCCAGCGGAGTTCGCCCGCAGTCGAGACCGTCGCGCCTGCCGGTCCTTCGACCAGCGCGTAGACCAATGTGCTGGCCGCGTCGTTGGCGTCGGTCGCCTGCAGCGCGATCGCAATCATCGCGCCGTCCTGGACGGTCCGGTTCGCGACCGGGGCCAGCACCGGCGCGGGATTGGCCCCGGCGTCGGTGACGGTGATGCGGAAGGTCGCGTCGCTGAACAGCCCGCCTGCGTCGGTGACCCGGACCCGGACCGCCTGCTCGCCCGAGCCCGCCGCGGTCCAGGCGAAGGCGCCGGTCGGTGATACGGTCGCTCCGGCAGGGCCTGCGACGAGCGAGAAGACGAGCCCGTCGAGCCCGTCGTCGATGTCCGACACGCCGAGCTGGATAGCGACGGGCGCGCCAGCGACCGTGGTTCGATCCGCCACCGCGGCGATGACCGGCGCGTCGTTGACCGCGCGCACGGTGATCGCGACGCTCGCCGTGGCGCTGCCCCCCTGCCCGTCCGATACGCGATAAGTGAAGCTGTCGAGCCCGTCGTAGTTCGCATCGGGCGTGTAGAGCCACCCGGCCGCGCCCGCCGTCGGAGCGGCGAGCGTGCCTCGGAGCGGACCGGTCACGATGGTCAGGGTCAGGGGGTCGCCGTTCGCGTCGCTGTCGTTCGCCAGCGGGTCGATCGAAACGGTCGTATCCTCGTCGGTCGCGACGACATCCGCGATCGCGACCGGGGCCACGTTGGCGAAGCCGTCGAACCTCACGTCGTCGATCACGACCCTGCTGTCGACCGCGCCCATCCCGATCAGGTCGAACGAGAGCAGCCCGCCCCTGGATCGGTCGATCCCCGCCAGACTGATCGTCACCCGCGCGCCCGTCGCCGGATCGCCCACGATCGTCACGCCCGGCGCGACGCGGAGCGTGCCGTCGGCCTGTAGGTTGAGCGCGGCGTCGGTCAGCGTCATGCCGCCGATCGCGCCCAGCAGCGATCGGGCGCCGTCGCCGCTGAGCAGCGCGACCTCGAACGCATCCGGGGCCGATCCCGCGGTCTCGCCGAGCGCCGCGGAGCGGATGGTGAAGCTCAGCTCGGTCGCGCCGACCGGGAAGGCGAAGCCCTGGCGCAGGTAGGACAGGAAGCGCGCGTCTTCGGCGATGACCCCCTCGCCGCCGAGGACCGACGCGGAGCCGCCCGCCGTCCAGACGCCGCCCGCGGCGAAGTCGCCGTCGGTCAGCGGCTCGTCGCGCGCGACCGCGAGCGCGGCGGCCAGCGCGGCGGTCGCGGCCAGGCTGTTGGCCGCCCC
>SXGT01359892.1_pt1 | contig 10307 bp, 13 predicted proteins | sample 3176221 | NCBI WGS metagenome assembly SXGT01 (sample SAMN11356862, study PRJNA531348) | freshwater metagenome | isolation source: freshwater sample F1-120 | place: China: Fuxian Lake, Yuxi | collected 2017-12-25
CGCCGCCCGAAACGCCGGTGCCGATGAACTGAAGCCCCTTGTCCGCGAGCGCCTTCGTGCGGCGGTTCGTATCGGGATAGTGGGAGTTACCGCCGTCGATCAGAATGTCCCCCGTTTCGAGGTGCGGTGCGATGGCGTCAATCATCTGATCGACCGTCTCGCCCGCCTTGACCATGAGCATGATACGGCGCGGCTTTTTTAAAACTTCGACGAGTTCCGGAATCGAATGCACGCCAACGACATTCGTTCCTTTAGCTTCGTTTCCGATGAATTCGTCTACTTTCGATGTTGTCCGGTTATACACGGCTACGCGATAACCGTGGTCGTTCATGTTAAGAACCAGATTCTGACCCATGACGGCGAGGCCGATCAGGCCGATGTCGCAACTTTCTTTTTGCATCGACTACCATTCTACAGGTTGGGCGTGAGGGAAGGGCCGGGAGCGGAGCGCACGTGAGCGCACGTGGTCACATGATAGACTATGGTCACTGACAACCCGCGCAAAAGCGGCCGGCGCCTGCAACCCCGCCGACGCCCTGACGGTCATAGAGCGTTTTCTCCAGACCGCGAAACAACCAGCACTGCTTGAACCCGGCGAAGAGTTTCTGGCGCTCGAAAAGGGCCACTACGCCCTCGACCTGCGCGCCTCGCGTCTGACGCTTCAAGCCTGGGACCGCCATCGCAATTTCGTCCGGCGCGTAGTCGATATCCACAGCCAGCAGCGGGGGAAACTGGAACTCGTCGTCGAGCGCTTCGCGCGAAAGGCCGGCCGCCTGACTCTCGTCGATCTGGCGCGTCTTTCAACGGGAGATTGGGAGCGAAAGGGTGCCCGGCTCGTCTTCCGCGAACAACTGCGAGAGATGCTCTCGCGGCTCGACCCGAGTTGGATCGTAGTGGATCTGACCTCTGAAGCGGATCTCGAGCATTCGCTCTCGCCCGTCTACCCGCGGGCCTTGCTCAAAAAAGGTTCCGCGGGCCGCGCAGTCATCGCCGCGGCGCCCGATACGGCCGAACCTTCAGGAGTCTTGAGCTTCGGCCTGGTCTGGCTCGACTACTTGCGGAAACGCGAACCGCGATTGACAATCGACGGCCTGTCGCTCTTTCTGCCCAAAGGGCAAGAGAGTGAGACCGCCTTGCGCCTTCGTTTCCTCAGTCCGCTCGCGGCGCGTTACGACCTCTTCACGTACGGCGAAAACGGCTTGGTGGAACCGGCCGACCCCATGGATAACGGTAATCTGAATACCCGCCTCGACGTTTTTCGTAGCCCTGAACCGCGAGCCGAATACTGGATTGAACGCCTGTGCGAACGATCGGAGGCTGAGGCCGTGGTGAACCCCGATGGATCGGTCAGCATGCGCTTGCGTGGCGTCGAATTCGCGCGTTCGGCCGGACCCGAGGTCCTCTTCGGCCTCAAGAAGCGCGCGCTCCTGCATGATGGGACTCTGTCTGAGGCCAGGCGGCTCTGTTCCGCCCTCGCGGAGGCGCGGAGAGACGATTCGGGTAACCGCGAACATCCTTTGTACCGGACGCAGCCCGAGCGCTGGCTCGAATCGCAGGTGCGGACGAGGATCGGCGAACTCGATGCCACGCTGCGGCCGTCGCCCGTCTACGGGCAGGTGCCGGCGGTGGCAGGCACCGAACGCGGAGTGATCGACCTGCTGGCAGCCGACACGTGCGGCCGGTTGACGGTGCTGGAACTGAAAGCCTCCGCCGATCTGCACCTGCCGTTGCAAGCGCTCGACTACTGGATTCGCGTGAATTGGCACGTCGAGCGCGGCGAATTCACCGGGCGCGGCTACTTCCCAGGCGTGGCACTTACGCGGGACCCGCCCCGGCTGCTTCTGGTCTCGCCGGCTCTTGAGTTTCATCCAACCACGGAGACGATCCTCAGATATTTCTCGCCGCTCATACCCGTGGAACGCATTGGTGTCGCTGCGGACTGGCGGCGCGACCTGCGGGTCATGTTCCGGTCCCTTGGCGCAGCGACGCCGGATTGAGACAATCTGGTAAGCTTGAGACTCCGGGGGACGCATGGCCAGAGGGTGGGAGAGCAAGGGAGTCGAGTCGCAGATCGAGGCGCTCGAAGACAGAAAAGCTCGGGCGGCGCTAGCCTCGGCGAACGCCGTTGCGCGTATCCAGCACACGCAACGCGATAGTCTGATGTTGTCGCGCACGAGAATCCTCGCTGACCTTTCCGTTGCATGCAACCCGCGTTACCGCGCGATGCTCGAACAGGCGCTGGCGCATTTGGACGAAAAACTGAAGGAATTCGGTTCCGCGACTGCATGAAAGCGTGGTTTACGATTGCGGCCGGCGTGGCGTGGTTGCTTTCCGCGCAAGAGCCCGGGGCCACGGTCGCGACGCCTGAACCGCCAAAACCTTTTGTCCTCTTGAACACCGGCAAGCCGATGCTCGTCCCGTACGCCTGTCCAGAGGAGGACATGCAGTGGGCGGGCATGGCCTGTACCGAGGAGGATCCGTGCCCCGTCTTTCTGGAATTATCAGCGGTGGAGGCGGCCGGAAACCGGATGTTCGTGGCGGGAAATATTCACGGCCCTTCGACCACGCTCTACTCCGTGCTGCTTGCAAGTGAGGATACCGGAAAAACGTGGATGGAGCCGTTTGCGCGCCTGCGGGGATCGGGGTTTGATGGCATTCAATTCGCCGATTTCGAAACAGGCTGGATAAGCGGGCACCTGCTGTATCCACTGACGCGGGATCCGTTTTTACTCATCACTTCGGACGGTGGAAAGACTTGGCGGCCGCAGCCCGTATTTTCGGAAAGCCGTGCCGGCACCATGGAGCAGTTCTGGTTCGACTCGAAGAAGAACGGGACGATGCTGATCGAATCCGGGGAGTCCGGCCGGCACGAATTGTATGAATCGATGAACGGGGGCGAGAGCTGGATGCTGCGCGAGGTGAGCGACCGGCCGATACGGACTCGCAAGTCGCTGCGGCCCCGGAACGAGGACCTGCGCCTCAGCGCTCACGCGGCGAGCAAGTCCTATCGCATCGAAAAGCGGCAAGGGGCACGCTGGAACGTAGTAGCGAGCTTCCTGGTTCCGATCGCGCAGTGCCGGCCGGCGGCGCGACCGGAGCCCGCGCCGCCGCCCGAGGAAGCAGCGGCGCAGGAGAAGGCGGCTCCTCCGGCCGATGTTCCAACAGCGCCGCTGCCGGCGCCGCGGAGGAAGCCGCCGTCACTGAAAAAGTGAAAAAAACGCGAGTGCGCGACAGTGAGCGAAGCGGCGCTTCCGCCATATGAAGTTGCCAGCCTGGCGAAAGCTCGCGCCAACGCGTCGTGCACAACACGCTTCATCCCTGCTACGATGCAACGATGAACGGCAAGATCACTGTAGCTGAGATTATCGCCGAGTTCCTGGGGACGTTGGTCTTGATTCTCCTCGGAACGGGCGGCGTGGCGATGGTCGTGTTATTCGGTCCCGCTCCGCCGGGCGGCGTGGTCAACGGGGGCTTCACCAACATCACGCTAGGTTGGGGCCTCGCAGTAACCATGGGGATCTTCACGGCCGGGAAAATTTCGGGCGCCCATCTCAATCCGGCGGTAAGCATTACGCTCGCCGTTTTTCGCGGATTTCCCTGGAAAAAGGTCCTTCCCTATTCGCTCGCGCAGATCGCCGGCGCCTTCACCGCGGCCGGACTTGTCTTCTGGAACTACCTGCCCGCCTTTCTGAAAGCGGACCCGCAACTGGACCATACGGCCGGCGTTTTCGCCACGTTTCCAGCGTTCCCGCAAGTCCCGTTTGCCGGTTTTCTCGATCAAACCATCGGCACGGCGATCCTTCTCTTCCTCATCCTCGCGATTACTGACGATCGCAATCAGCCCTCGGGCGCCCTTACACCTGTCCTGATCGGGGCTGTCGTAGTAGCCATCGGAATCTCCTTCGGGGGATTGCACGGTTATGCGATTAACCCGGCCCGCGACTTCGGCCCCCGCCTGTTTACGGCGGTCGCGGGATTCAAGAATAACGGCCTGACAGACGGTTCCGGGATATTTTGGATTCCGCTCGTAGCCCCGGTCCTCGGGGGCCTGATCGGCGGTTTTCTCTACGATAAGGGAATTCGGCGGTTTCTCGGGTAACCCCTCCCCCATCGGAGTCGTCTTTGTAGTAGGCTAAATTCTAGTAGGCTAAACCATGTCGGCGACCTTAAATCCGCATCCAGCGCCGGTTCAATCCCCGCCGCCCGTCGTAACTCCCGCACCGCCAAAGCGTTCGAAGTGGCTCTATTTTGTCATTTTGGCCCTGGTGGCCGGGGGCTGCTGGACGGCGTACAAGTATTTTCCGCAAACCAAAGCCGATCCGGCTTCCTCCGCGCCATCGGCCGGCGGGTCGGCCCAGGTGCGAAGCGCAAAGGTCGTCAGCGGGCCGATTGACCGCACGCTGCGCCTGAGCGGCGTGACGGCCGCCAAAGACTTCGCCGCGATGCTTGCCCCCATGATGCGAGGTCCCGACGCCGGACGAGCGCTGGTCCTTATCGATCTGGCAAAATCCGGCACACTCATCAAGAAGGGTCAACTCGTCGCGCAGATCGACGCGCAGTCGATTCAGGATCACCTCGACGACGTCAAAGCGCAGGTCATTCAAGCCGACGCCGATATCCGCAAGCGTAAGGCCGAACAGGCGACCGCAACCGAGGATATGCGGCAGAGTATCCGCAACGCGAAAGCCGATTGGGACAAGGCGAAGCTGGACGCCGGTGCGTCCGAGATCCGAACGCCTGTCGATGCCGAGATCCTGAAACTCGCGTCCGAGGAGGCCGAGGCGACCTATAACCAGCTTGCCTCGGATATTAAGAACCGCGAAATCGCCGACCGGGCGGAGATTCGGATACTCGAAATCACGAAAGAACGGCAGGTGCGCCACCAGGGGCGGCACGACGCGGATGTCGTGAAGTTCACGATGCGCGCTCCCATAGACGGATTGGTTGTCATGGAATCCATTTTTCGCGGCGGCGAGATGGCGCAGATCCAGCTCGGAGATCAGGTTTCGCCGGGTCAGCCGTTCATGAAGATCGTGAACCCGGCGCGCATGCAGATGGAAGCCACTTCGAATCAGGTGGATTCGGAAGAGATGCGTATCGGTCAGGCGGTGAGCCTTCAGTTTGACGCTTTCCCCGGCTTGTCTTTACCTGGCAAGGTACAAAGCCTCGGCGCCCTCGGCGTAGGTGGATGGCGGCAGAACTACTATATCCGCAATGTGGCGGTTCGCGTCGCGATTCTCGGCTCGGACCCGCGCCTGATTCCAGACCTTTCGACTAGTGGCGACATCGTCGTCGAGCACAAGGACAACGCGGTTCTGTTGCCGCTCGGGTCCATCTTCAGCAAGGACGGCAAGGAGCTAGTGTTCGTCAAGCGCGGCGAGAAGTGGGAACCGCGCGAGGTGAAACTCGGCCTTCGGAACGGGACTCATGGAGCGGTACTGTCAGGAGTCGATGCCGGCGACGAAGTGGCTCTCGATAATCCGACGCCGAAGCCTGAAGTGATTGCGTCAAACTGATCGCCTCGAATCCGGCGGCCTGTTTTTCCATAAGGTGATCCGGTCGATCACCCATCCGCAGCAAGCGGGCGGTGTTGTGATGTCTGGCGCTCCCAGCGCGAATATAGACCTGCTGGATCCACGATTGATGCCAGCGCCAGCCATCGTTACCGGGTCGTTCTGCTCCACGCCTCCACTTGCCCCCGGGCCAGAGGAGACAGGCCCAGAGTGGCAGATCGATCGGCATACCCGTTCCTGCCAGATTTGCTACATCAATGCAACCGCTTGAGACTAAGCTCCGTTGGCGCGCAGTCTCTTTGCCACGAACTCGTCGATTCTCGCGACCAGATCTGCCGGGTCCGGCCTGGCGCTCGAAACCGACACTGCCAAACACTTGACGGGAATGTGCACCGAGCGCGTGCCAATTTGAACCGTCATTTCGTACCGTTTCAAAGCGATTCCCATCACCATGGACCTGACCTCGCCTGGCGCCTCCGGGCGCACTAGTAGAGCAACAAGCGCTTCCTGAGTCCAGCGGAACAGCCTGTCCTGTGGCCGAAATTCCCGGGCAAGTTGCTGGCAAAGCACCTGTAGCGCGCGGTCACCCGTGTCGGGCCCATGACACCGGTTAAAGGCCTGATAGCCATCCATCACAAACACCGCCGCATATAGGTGAGAGCGTTCCGCGTCGTGCGCAAAGATTGAGTCGACGGCATCACCGCGCCAGAGAAAACCGGTTAACGGATCGCGGCCCTTAGGCGCTTCGCGTGCCGCCTGCGGCGTAGCCGGCACGTCCGGAGGTAGTTGGGGGGCCGCCTCGGGAGCCGGACTTTCCACCACCTCCCGCGCCGCTTGTAAGCTTCGCTCGAGTGGCTTGCGCAGCATGTCGATCTCCGTGACCGTGTCAGTAAGCGTAGCCAGCATTCGAGTCAGCTCTCCTTCCCGAACCCCGTTCGTCCCGTGTGCCTGCCGCAGGTATCTTTCGACGACACGAGTGAAGGCTTGCGCGACCTGCATCATTTCGTCCGCGGACCGGCAAGGCTCAAGCCTGGAATTGAGGGCGGCCACGGCCGACTTGAACCTATCGTGGGTGCCTCGATCGTTCGCCTGGGGATGCAGCGTTGTCGCGTGCAACAGCAGGCGCGAGAGGGACAGATAAGCGTCCGCCCGGCGCAATGATTCGTGCTTCGCAACGTACGTGATCACGCAATATCCTAACTACGGCCGCCAGGTAGGGTTGACTGGCAGGGTCTGGCTGCCAAAGTGTCCTCAAGGTGTTTATCGGCGGGAGGTTCGCCGCCCAATAGGCCTCCAGCATCGAAAAAACGAAACCTCGAAAGTACTACAATGGACCCTTGGGAGGAAGCATGAAACGAATTTTTGTGACGGGTTTTTTGTTTGCCGGAGTCTCGCTTGCCGCGACCTGGAGTGGAACCCTCGTTGACGTGATCTGCAAAGCCAAAGACCTGGCGAGCCACACCGCCAAGTGCGGTGTCGCGTGCGCGAAGAGCGGATTCGGCGTCGTGCTCGCCGACGGCAAGTTCGTCAAATTCGACGAAAGCGGGAACGCCAAAGCTCTCGCAGCGCTGAAGTCCACAACCAAGGAAAAGGACCTGAAGGTAAAAGTCATCGGGGAGCTTGACGGAGAGACCGTGAAGGTAGCGTCGATCGAGCTTCAATAATCTCCCGAGTTCCCTGGTAGCATGGCCTTCCGCCGTAGCCTTGCCCAGGCGGGGAACACCGGGGGGTTCTCGAGCCATACGAGCATCCACTCGGACATCTCGGCCTTCAGCCGGCGTTTTTCCTCCGCGGCCTTTTGGTTCCCCGAAGCGAAGCGCACCCGTCTGCGCGCCTCGATCACCACGCGGCGGCAGTGCTTCGCTGTGTCGCGGTCGCCGCGCGCAATAGCTTGTGTGTAGACCTTCTCCAGCTCGATGAGCGAAGCTTCAAGTTCGCCTATCGTCTTTTGACCGACTCCCTGGAACGGCTGCGCCACACGCATGCCGGCCGCTACTAGAAGACGCACGAGGCTGCCCTCCGAGATCGGGTGGAGCAGGCTCAACAGGTCCCGCCACTCCGCCGCCTCAATCGAGTCCGGCCGATCTCTTTCCTGCCGCCTTCGTTCGAGGTAGGCCGCGAGCCGTTCCCTTTTTGTTTCTCTTCCTGTGTGCACGGCGGTATTGTTCTGCGGCGGCTTCATGTTGCTGGATGGATCCGGAAAAGCTGTGACGGCCGGACCCGTCCGCGCGCGCCACAAAATAAAGATAACTGGTTTCAGCGGGACGCAGCGCGGCATGGATCGCCGCCAATCCCGGGTTCGCGATCGGCCCGGGCGGCAGCCCGGCGTTCCGGTACGTGTTATACGGATGCTTACTGTCGAGGTCGGATCGATGGATCGTGCCGGTGTAGCGGCCGTTGAGCAAGGCCGCGTAGATGGTGGTTGGATCGCAGTCCAGTTTCATGCCGAGCCTGAGGCGGTTGCGAAAGACCGATGCGACGAGGGGCCGTTCCTCCGCGACACCGGTCTCCTTCTCTACTAGCGAGGCGAGCGTCGCCACCGGGAGGGCGTCCATGCCGCCCAGCTTTCCCCAAGCTTGGCGGAACCGGGCCGTCATCACGCGGCAGAGTTCAGCCGCCGTGGTCCGGCGCGTCAGCCGGTATGTGTCGGGAAAGAGGAAGCCTTCAAGGGACGGAGCGCGGGGCGAGAGGTCGCGGATGAGGGCGGGGTCCCGTGCCGCGGCGAGGAAATCGGCCGCTGAAAACAGGCCGAGCTTTTCGGTGGCCGCCCCAATCTGGAACATGTTCCAGCCTTCCGGCACGGTAAGTTCATGGTAGAAAGAGTCACCGCGCGCGATCCGCTCCAGAACTTCGCGAGGCGACGCCGGTTTCGTGAACCGGTACTCCCCGGCCTGCAAAGCGCGCCGCGATTCGAGCAGCCTCGCGGCAAGAAACACCCATTCGTGCCGCACTACTTTCTCGGCGGAAAGCGCGGCCGCCATCTGGCGCGCGCTTGCACCTCGGGAAATCTCGACAAACGTCTCGCCTTCGAACCCGGCGTAGGGCAGGCTGAGGAGAAGCCACGGAATCCCCGCGGCGAAGGCGAGCGCGAAACAAACGGTTAGGACGAAGCGCCGCATCAGAAGGACGCTGCTTGACGCAGCCAGGATGCCATGCTTCGGGCGTGCAGTCTGCCGCAGATCTGTGTCATCGCGGCGGCACTCCTCTCCGGAAGCCTTCCCAAACGCTCCCCTGAACGCGTGCAGCGCGCTATGCCGAGGTTCGCATGCCAGGCGGCCGTAGGCACCCGCTCCACAATGCAAGCTTGCTCACGCTCGCGGCCAGGCGCGGCTCTGCGGCGAAGGAATCCCGCTTCTGCAAATCGCGCAAATCCGTTTGGGGAGTCATGTTTCTTCAAGCCTTTCAGCCTCCAGGTAGTCGAGCGAGTCCAAATAACTTTGCAGCAGGATAACGGCGGAAAGCTGGTCGATTGCCCGCGCCCTCTTCTCTATGCTGATTCCGCTCGAACGCAGGACGCGCGACGCTTCCACCGTTGTGAGCCTCTCGTCCCATAACCTCACGTTCAACCCCGTTTTCCTACCAAGAGTCGCGGCGAATTCGCGCACCCACCCGGTCTGACGCCCTTCTTTTCCGCTCATGTGCAGCGGATTTCCGATGAGGATGGCCTTGATTCCACGCGCCTCTATGAGGCGCTTCAATTCGCCGATGTCGGTTCGCATGTTCGAGCGCTCGAGGGTTTGAATGCCCTGCGCTGTGATGCCGAGTTCGTCGCTAACCGCCAGTCCGATCCGGCGTTTTCCAAGATCGAGCGCGAGAATTCTGCCTTGGTTTTGCACGAAGATCCATTATACGGGGGGAGCATGCTAAAGTGGCTTATACTGGCTCGCAAGTGGCAATTCTATCGCGATCGCTCAAGGCTGAAGAATTAGATGCCGACCTGCGGCACCGCGCCGCATCTTTGGTGGCGTTGGGAGCCGTTATCGCACTGCTCTACTGGGCCCGCGTCCTCTTCATTACGCTGGTCACGGCGATGGTGATCGCATTTATTCTCGAGCCTTTTGTCGCGCTTCTGATGCGCATTCGATTTCCGCGCAGCGTGGCCAGTTTCGTCGTCTGCAGCCTTGCGCTTTTTGCCGTGTACCTGATGGGGCTGGGCGCATTCACCCAGGTGTCGGTGCTGGCCGACGACCTGCCGAACTACACGCGGCGAATCGGCGAGATCGTGGAAGCCATGCGGAAGAAGATGGATGATTCTGAAAAGGCCGTTTCCCGGGTAATTCTTCCCCAGAAACAGATCGCGCAGCAGCAGGTTCAGGAGCAGGCCGCTCAAGCGAAGAGAAGCCGGAAAAAGGTTGCCGAGGCAGCCGCGCAGCTCCCGGCCGCCCAACCCGCGATCCAGGAAGTACGCATCCATACCGATGCCAATCCGGTGATGGACTACATTTACGCCAAGGCGAGCGGCCTCTATCAGGTCGTTCTGATGGGTTCGTTTATTCCGTTCCTGGTTTACTTCATGCTGAGCTGGCGCGATCACGTTCACCGCAGCTTTCTTCAATTCTTTAAAGGCGAGGACAGGGTGGTTGCGGCGAAGAGCCTGCAGGGGATCGGCGAAATGGTGCGTGGATTCGTCGTCGGCAACTTCGTACTGGGGCTGATTCTAGTACCTAGTTGCATAAGTCAGAGTACTTGGCTTTGGGGCCGGAAGGGAACACGACTGCCTTCTTCCATTCAAACGGCGCTGCCTTTTCGTTGTAGACTTCAACAAAGTCGTCGATCGCTTGCCGCACTTGCCGC
>SXGT01470607.1_pt1 | contig 10307 bp, 9 predicted proteins | sample 3176221 | NCBI WGS metagenome assembly SXGT01 (sample SAMN11356862, study PRJNA531348) | freshwater metagenome | isolation source: freshwater sample F1-120 | place: China: Fuxian Lake, Yuxi | collected 2017-12-25
GGAGCCACTTTCGAGCTTGTCGAGCTGAACGTCGACGCCGGCGAGGACGTCGCCTTTGCCTACGGGCTGTTGCGCTGCGGTGGTGAGAAGGAGTTTGCGGAGAATCCGGACAACCGGCTGCGCCTGTCCATGGGCCTGCGCAGGATCGACGGGAAATGGCTGATCGCCCACGAACACCACTCGTTTCCGGACACGGCCTAGCTCAGTCGACGAGTGCCCGCACGAAGAACGCGAGATTGGCCGGGCGCTCGGCGAGGCGGCGCACGAAGTAGCCGTACCACTGCGTGCCGAACGGCACGTACACCCGGACGTGGCTGCTGTCGACCAGCCGGCGTTGCTCCGCATCGCGGATGCCGTACAGCATCTGGTACTCGTAATCGGCGATGCCACGGCCGAATTCGCGCACCATCGCGGGCACCGCGTCGATGATCTCCGGGTCGTGCGATGCCACCATCGGGTAACCACCACCGGCCATCAGGATACGCAGGCACCGCAGGTAGGAGTCGGTGACCTCGGCGCGCTCACGGAACGCCACCGACGCCGGCTCGTCGTAGGCGCCCTTGCACAACCGGATACGCGCTCCGGACTCCGCGAACTCCCGGCAATCCCCCTCGGAGCGCTTGAGGTAGGCCTGCAGCACCGTGCCGAGCCAGTCGAAATCGGTGCGCAGGTCCCGCACGATCGACAGCGTCGAATCGGTCGTCGTGTGGTCCTCGGCGTCCACCGTCACCCAGACGCCGACGTCACGGGCCTTGGCACAGATGGTGTGCGCGTTCTCCATGGCGATCTTCTCACCGTCGCGCGGCAGCGCCTGGCCCAGCGCCGACAGTTTGAGTGACACCTCCAAAGACCGTGGTTCCGGTCCGGTCTCGCCCCGGCGTTCCAGCGCGTCCAGCAGGCCCAGGTAGGCCTGCACGGTCGCGTCGGCGGTCTCGACATCGGTGACATCCTCGCCCAGGTAATCGATACTGACGAAGCGCCGCGAATCCCGCAGCACAGCAACAGAACCCATGGCGTCATCAATGGTCTCACCGGGCACGAAGCGGTGCACGACATCGCGGGTCACGGGCATCCGCTCCGCGGTGCGCCGCAGCGTTTCGGACCTGCTGGCCGCGAGGATCGCGGGCCGCGCCAGCTTCTGGAAGACGCTCATCGTCAGGCCTCCATGTGTGGGTAGTGGTGGTCGGTCGGCGGGACGAAGGTCTCCTTGATGGAACGCGCCGAGGTCCACCGCAGCAGGTTCAGCGCCGAACCCGCCTTGTCGTTGGTGCCCGAGGCCCGCGATCCGCCGAAGGGCTGTTGGCCCACCACGGCGCCGGTGGGCTTGTCGTTGACGTAGAAGTTGCCCGCCGCGTGGCGCAGTCGGTGCTGCGCATCGAGCACGGCGGCGCGGTCATCGGCGATCACCGCACCGGTCAGCGCGTACGTCGAGCCGGCGTCGACGACGCCGAGGACGTCATCCCATCTGTCGTCGTCGTAGACGTGCACGGCCAGGATCGGCCCGAAGTACTCCTCGCGGAACGCCTCATCGGTCGGGTCGTCGGACAGCAGCACGGTGGGCCGCACGAAATAGCCTTCACTGTCCTCACATTCACCGCCGACGGCGATGGTGACACCGGGGGCGCCCTTGGCCCGCTCGATGGCGCGCGCGCTCTTGGCGTAGGCGCGCTCATCGATGACGGCGCCGCCGTAGTTCGACAGATCGGTGACGTCGCCGTAGCGCAGCGCTTCGGTGGCGCCCAGGAAGTCGTCGCCCATCTGCGACCACACCGAGCGCGGGACGAATGCCCGCGACGCCGCCGAACATTTCTGCCCCTGATAGTCGAAGGCGCCGCGAATCAGCGCGGTGCGCAGCACATCCGGTCGCGCCGACGGGTGTGCGACGACGAAGTCCTTGCCGCCGGTCTCCCCCACCAGCCGCGGATAGGTACGGTACCGGTCGATGTTGGTGCCGACCTCGCGCCACAGGTGCTGGAACGTCGCGGTGGACCCGGTGAAGTGGATTCCGGCCAGCCGCGGATCGGCGAGCACCACATCGGACACCGCGTAGCCGTCCCCGGCGACCAGGTTGATGACCCCCGGTGGCAGGCCTGCGGCTTCGAGCAGCTGCATGGTCAGGTAGGCCGAAAAGGTCTGGGTGATGGAGGGTTTCCACACGACGGTGTTGCCCATCAGGGCGGGCGCGGTCGGCAGGTTTCCCGCGATGGCGGTGAAATTGAACGGCGTGATCGCGTAGACGAAGCCCTCGAGCGGGCGGTAGTCGGTGCGGTTCCAGACACCGCGGCTGCTGATCGGTTGCTGCGCGAGGATCTGGCGGGCGAACGCCACGTTGAATCGCCAGAAGTCGACGAGCTCGCAGGGCGAGTCGATCTCGGCCTGGTAGGCGGTCTTGGACTGGCCGAGCATGGTGGCCGCGGCGATCTTCTCGCGCCACGGGCCCGACAGCAGGTCCGCGGCGCGCAGGAACACCGCCGCCCGCTCGTCGAACGGGGTGTCCGCCCAGGCGTTCTTGGCGGCGATGGCGGCGTCGACGGCGGCGGTGGCTTCACCGTGGCCGGCGTTGGTCAGCGTGCCGAGCACGCAGTGGTGGCGGTGGGGCTGGACGACGTCGATCCGGTCGCCCGTACCCATGGTGTGTCTGCCGCCGATCACGTGCGGCAGGTCGATGGGTGCGCTCGCGAGATCGCTCAGCGCGGCGGCGAGGCGGGCCCGCTCGGGGCTGGCGGGGGCGTAGTCGTGGATGGGCTCGTTCAGCGGCAGCGGCACGTCGGTGATCGCGGTGATGGCGTCCATACCCGCAACGATGACTGATCCCACCGCCTCATATGTTGTTCGATTGGCCAGGCATCGAGGCCTGTGCTAGTACGATCGGACAATATGGTGGAAACCGGTGTCGGCCTCGGCCGGCTCCTGCTGGCGTTGGACACCACCCTGGTCAACCTGGTCGAGGCCCCGCGCGGCCTGGACCTGCCGGTGGCCTCGGCGGCATTGCTCGACGCCGACGATGTGCGCTTGGGCCTGGCGGCCGCGGCCGGTGCCGCCGACGTGTTCTTCCTGCTCGGCATCGGCCCGGCGGATGCGATCCACTGGCTCGCCGGGCTGTCGCGTCAGCCGGTCGCGATCTTCGTCAAGGAACCGCACCCGTCGGTCATCGCCCGGGCCACGGCCACCGGGGTCGCCGTGGTGGCCGTCGAACCCCGCGCCCGCTGGGAACGGCTGTTCCGACTGGTCAATCACGTCTTCGAACATCACGGGGACCGCGCGGATCCACTGTCGGATTCGGGCACCGATCTGTTCGGGCTCGCCCAGTCGATCGCCGAACGCACCCGCGGCATGGTGAGCATCGAGGACACCGCATCCCACGTGCTGGCCTACTCGGCCTCCAATGACGAGGCCGACGAATTGCGCCGACTGTCCATCATGGGCCGGGCCGGCCCGCCCGCGCACCTGGAATGGCTCGGGCAGTGGGGGGTATTCGACTCGCTACGAGCGTCCACCGATGTCGTCCGCGTCGACGCGCGGCCCGAACTGGGGCTGCGACCCCGACTGGCCGTCGGCGTCCATCGTCGCTCACCGGATGGCCGGCAGGCCGCCGAGTTCGCCGGAACCATTTGGCTGCAACAAGGTTCGCAACCGTTGGCCGACGACGTCGAGGACGTGTTGCGGGGTGGCGCGGTGCTGGCGGCCCGGATCATGTCCCGGCTGGCGGCGGCACCCTCCACCCACACGGTCCTGGTCCGCGAACTCCTCGGTCTGGCCGGCACCGAGATCGACGTGGCGGGCGTCGCCGGGGGCCTGGGCATCGCCGCAGACGCCCGCGCCGCACTGGTGGCATTCGGGGGTGCCCCGCCGGATGTGCTGGCACTGAGCGCCGGCGCTTTCCGCGCCGACGCGCAGGTGACCGCCGACGACGGCCGGGTCTATGTGGTGTTTCCGAAGATCGGCGCACCGGCATCGGTGACGTCCTGGGTGCGGGGCGTGGTGTCCGCGCTGCACCGCGAGATGGGGCTGACCGTGCGCGCTGTGATCGCGGCGCCGCTGACCGGACTCGCCGATATCGCGCCCGCCCGCACCGAGGTGGACAGGGTGTTTCACAGCGCACAACGCCACCCCGGGGCCATCGCCCAGGTGTCCTCACTCGATGATGCCCGCACCACCGTTCTGCTCGACGAGATCGTGTCGTTGATCCAGGCCGACGGGCGCCTGGTCGACCCCCGCATACGGCAACTGCGCGACACCCAGCCGATGCTGGCGGACACGCTGGCGGCGTATCTGGACTGCTTCGGCGATATCGCCGCGGTCGCCGAGCAGTTGCACGTGCATCCGAACACGGTGCGCTACCGGGTGCGCCGCCTGGAGAAGCTCATCGCCGCGTCGTTGGACGATCCCGAATTGCGCCTGCTGCTCTCGCTGAGCCTGCGCGCCGGCCGCTAGTACGTCCGGACACCGAACCCCGCGTCCAGCGGCCACGCCACACCGGTGATGAATTCGGCCTCCTCGGACACCAACCACGCCACCGCGTTGGCGATCTGCTCGGGCTGCAACAACGCTATGGGCAGGGCGTTGCGCTGGGTGCCCAGCCACGGGTCGGCCTCCTGCGCCAACCCGATGGTGGTCTCGTTGATGATCATGTCGGTCGCCACACCCGACGGGTGGATGGTGTTCACCCGGATCGAATGCCGCGCAAGGTCACTGGCCCAGCCCTGCATCAGCGCCACCAGACCGCGCTTGGATGCCGCATAGGCCTGCAGCCCGGGCCGGTCGGTACCGGAGGCCCGGATACCGGCCGTCGAACTCGCCAGCACGATCGCCCCGCCCCGCTCACCGGCGATCATCGTCGGGAGCGCAGCCTCGACCGTGTTCCATGCGCCGGTCAGGTTCACATCGATGACATCCTTGAAGACCTGCGCGCGGTGGTCCGACTCCGTCAGCCGGATGATGCCGGCATTCGCGATGACGATGTCGATACGGCCGAACTCCGCAACGCCCGCGGCGACCACCCGGGCCACCGCGTCGGGATCGCGGACGTCGGCGTGGCGGGCGATGATCCGGCGGCCCTGTTTCTCGACGAGGTGCACCGTGGTCGCCAGGTCATCGGCGGTGGATCCCGGGTAGTCGGTCGACTCGAAGGGCCCGCAGACATCCAGCGCGATGATGTCGGCCCCTTCCCCGGCGAGCTTCACCGCGTGCGCACGGCCCATCCCCCGGGCCGCGCCGGTGATGAAAGCCACCTTGCCCGTGTGCCGGGTCATCTAGGTGCCCTTCGGGAAGTCGACGTCCTTGGTGACGGCTTCCCACTCGTCGATGGACGCAGACAGCGCGGCGATCTTGTGCCGCACCGCCTTGAGCACATCGCGGCCGAGCAGCAGGCGCAGCGGCGGCTCCTCCAGCGTCGTCACCGTCAGCACCGCCTCGGCGACCTTGCGCGGGTCACCCGGCAGGTGGTCGGCGAACTCCTTGATCAGGGTCTTGCGTGTGCCCACGCCCTCGTCGTAATCACCGATCGGAGTGCCGGATTCCTGCATGGAGCGCCGGGCCCAGTCGGTACGGAAGGCACCGGGTTCGATGGCGGTGACCTTGATCCCCAGCGGTCCGACCTCCTGCGCGAGCGCCTCGGTGAGCGCCTCCAGGGCGAACTTGGTCGACGAATAGTACGCGTTGGGCGGGTTGGCCACCAGACCGGTCATCGACGAGATGTTGACGATGTGGCCGGATTTGCGTGCCCGCATGGCCGGCAGCACCGCCTTGATGGTGTCCACCACGCCGAAGTAGTTGGTGTCGAACAGTTTCCGTACCTCGGCGTCATCACCTTCTTCGACCGCCGACATGTACCCGTAGCCCGCATTGTTGACCAGGACATCGATACCGCCGAAGGCGTCGTCGGCCGCCGCGACCGCCGCCGCGATCTGATCCTTGTCGGTGACATCCAGGGCGACCGCCACGGCGCGGTCACCGAACGTGCCGACCAGGTCGGCGACCGCCTCCGCGCGCCGCGCGGTGACGACCACGCAGTGCCCGGCTTCCAAAGCGGCGCGGGCGATCTCGCGACCGATGCCGGTGGAGCATCCGGTGATCAACCAGCGGGTCATCAGGCGGTCCCCTCGGGTAGACGGCGCAGATACGCCGCACGGCGCTCGGCGAGTTCGGTCGCGCGTTCCTGGGCGGACACCCGGCGCAGCGCCGGAACCTCGCGTTCGAGATCGTCGAGTTTCACCACCCGCCCGCGTGCACCGAGGTCCTCTTTCGGCCCCGCACCGCCGAATTCGGCCATCCGCAGCGTCAGGATGCCCTCGTTGAGTCCATCGGAGTCGATCCAGTTGGCGACGCCGGGATCGGTCGGGGCGATGACGTAGGTGTAGGAGCCGTCCGCATTGGGTGTCGACTGCGCCTTGTTCAGACTTCCCGTGCGATCGACGATATCGAGCGTGGTGCCCCAGATGTTGCTCAGCGGAACGGTGAAATACTCGGCGCCGCCGTCGCCGACGTCGACGACGAACGCCTCGCCGGGGCCGAGGTCGAAGCGGCCCATGACGTACACCTGATTGCGCATCGCGCCCACCGTGTCGGCCGACCAGGCGAGGTTGAAGTCGTTGGGCGCCATCTTGTAGATGCCGTGACTGAGCTTGCCGGTGAAGTTGGCGAAGTACGCCATCATGTCCGCGGTGGCATCGGCCTGCTCGTCGCGCGTGCGGGCCGGTCGTGACGGCGGGCCGCCGAGCCGTTGCACAGAAAGGTGATTGGGGTCGTCGCGGTCCCAGTTCAGCAGGACGTCACGGATGTAGAACTCGTGGGCCTCGGGCGTGGACTGCACGTGGTTCGGTCGGCCGCCCGCGGGCTCGGAATCGACGGTGATGGTGAACGATCCGTCGGATTCGACCTCCATGGTGCGGCCGTCGAGCACGGCGACGGTGCCCATGTGCGCGTCCCACAGCGTGAAGTAGTTCTCCGTCATCCGGTGGTGCCCGACGCGGCCGTGGATCTCGTAGCGCTCGTCTCCGGAGATCGGGATCACCCGGTACACGCTGTCGGGATTGTCGATGCCCCAACGCGACCCGGGTATCGCACGGCCCTGCACGGGGTGCGCCAGCCGGGTGATGCAGCTGACCTTCGGTCGCAGCGCGTCCTGGTTGGACGACCACACCGCCGCCGAGAACATCACCTCGGCGAACGCTTCCTCGAAGCGCGCCCGCATGGCATCGGAGGCCTTCGCCCGCCCGAGCCAGGTCTCGGCGACGCTGCGGTAGGCGGCCCGCACCGTCGGATGCTCCAGCAGGTCCAGTGCCGCGAGCTCCTGTTCATGTTGGGCCGCCGTGGCCACCGGGTGTTCGGGCATTCATTCTCCTCGGGTGGATGGGACGGCACCGCGGAAGCGCCTGTTGTAGGCCGTGAACCGCTCATCGATCTCGTCGTCGCTGAGCCCGTAGGTGGCAGCCGTGTACGCCGGTCGCGCCGCCTCCCGGGGGCGCTCGGCCAACCAGCGCCGCATCGCGCGCTCGGCGTCGGCCGTCAGCGGTACACCGGTCGCGTCGTACACCCGGGCCACCTGGCCGATCGGATCGGCCACCGCGGTGCCGAATTCGATATCGGTGACGCGATCGTCTTCATCGGCCCAGCTGTCCCGGACGGTCATGGCGCGATCGTTGGTCCAGCCCATCCGGGCCAGCCACTGGGCTCCGACCCGGGCCGGATCGACGCGGTCGGCGTGCATTGCGTGCAATGTGGCGTTCAGGCTCGCGCCGGAGGGGATCGTGTCGCGGGGATCCCGGTGCATGTGCACCAGATGCAGATCGGGGAAACGGGCCCGCAGCGTATCGAGATAGCCCAGATGCGCGGGGGTCTTCAGGACCCACCTGCCCTGACCATCCCGGCCGGCCCGGCGCTTCTGCCACTGCAGGAACTGCAGCATCCGGTACAGGTGGTCATACGCGGGGGTGAAGTCCTGCCCGTCGATCCATGATCGGTACGTCGGGACATGGGCGCCCGACTCCGGCACATGGGACAGGAAGGCATCCGACAGGAAGACGATCTCCTCTTCGGGTTCGCGGGCATACATGGGGTGGATCGCGAACAGTTCCGGTGCCATCTCTCGCGATTTCGCCTCGCGCGCCGCACTGATCAGGATGCGGGGATCTTCGGGCGCCGACCACCGATGGTCCAGCTGCGGGGCGACCTCCACCACCTCCCAGCCGTAGGCGCAGTGAAAGCGCGGGTCGGCGGCCAGCAGCCGTTGCAGCAGCGTCGTTCCGCTGCGCATCATCCCGACCACCACGATCGGGGCGAGGATCGTCTCGTCGAGAATCTCGGGATGTCGCCGGATCCATTCCTGGGCGCGCAATCGCATCCGCAGGCCGTGCACCAGTCCCGCGCGCAGGATGTACTCCCCGATCTGGTTCAGACCCGCCTCGGCGTAACTGTCCGCCAGCACCGCGAGCGGCGTCTCGAACGCCAGCGGCCCCCAATCGTCCAGCCGTTCCTTGCCCCGGGCGGCCGCCATGAGGTCTGCCGCGTCGAACGGTGAGCCTCGGGGCACGGCGGTCAGAACTTCAGGTGGTGGCTGACATCGCCGACCTGATCGATGAACATGATCCTGGTGTCGAACCACCATCGGCCGTCGACCCGGTGGAAGGTGTCGCGGTAGTGGCCGGTCACGATGACCTGCAGCGGCAGATCCGGTGTGGCCTGGGTGACCAGGTAGTTGGACCGACTCTGCGCGGTTCCGGCCGCCTCGTCGACCTCGATGCGCGCATTGCTGGTCAGGTGCTTGGTTTTCGGGGTGCCGTCGTCGTACAGCCGGGTCGCCATGTCATACATCTGCCGGACGCGTTCGGTTCCGCTGAACACCGTCTCGGGCGGGCCGTCCTCCACTCCGCAGATCCGGCCGTGCGCGAACAGTTCGGCGACACCGTCCAGGTCGCCGGCGTCGATGCGCTCGGCGTAGGTGTACAGCAGGTTCTCGATCTGGCGCGCACTGGCTGACATGTCGGCAGCTGGCTCCTCATCGAACCGAAGTGGGCAGAGCTGACCGGAATTACGGTCATTTGGTGAACTAACCAGTCCGGCCACGTGATGTCAACGGCCTCAGCTCACACTGGCGGTGGCCAGATGTCACTCGCCAACCGGCCGCTCGGCGCAGGTTCAGAGCCGCGCCGCCGCGGCGGCGATCCGTTCGTCGGTCGCCGTCAGCGCCACCCGCACGTGCTGGGCGCCGGCCGGGCCGTAGAACTCTCCGGGCGCCACCAGGATTCCGCGTCGGGCCAGCCAGGCCAGGGTGTCGCGGCAGGGCTCGCCGCGGGTCGCCCACAGGTACAGCCCCGCCTCGGAGTGGTCGACGGTGAAGCCTGCGCCGCGCAGGGCGGGCAGCAGCACCGCGCGCCGCTGGGCGTAACGCTCGCGTTGCACCGCGATGTGGTCGTCATCGTCCAGCGCCGCGACCATGGCCGCCTGGATGGGCTCGGGCACCATCATCCCGGCGTGCTTGCGCACCGCCAGCAGTTCCGCCACCACGGCGGGATCACCCGCCACGAAGCCGGCCCGGTAACCCGCCAACGAGGACGTCTTGGACAACGAGTGAATGGCCAGCAGACCGGTGTGGTCGCCGTCGCACACCGACGGATGCAGCACCGACAGCGGCTGGGCATCCCAGGCCAACCCGAGATAACACTCGTCGGAAGCGACCAGCACGCCACGCTCTCGGGCCCAGCCCACCACCTTGCGCAGGTGGTCGACACCGAGCACCTTGCCCGAGGGATTGCTCGGCGAGTTCAGGAACACCAGCGCCGGTGTCTGCGGGCCGATCTGGGTCAGCGAATCCGCGGCGAGCACCCGGGCTCCGGCCAACCGGGCGCCCACGTCATAGGTGGGGTAGGCCAACTCCGGGATCACCACGGTGTCCTCGGATCCCAGACCCAGCAGCGTCGGCAGCCAGGCGATGAGCTCCTTGGTGCCGATGACCGGCAGCACCGCGGCCGGAGCCACATCGGTGATACCGAATCGGCGTTCCAGCGCGGCATGGATCGATGCGCGCAGTTCGGGTGTGCCCGCGGTGGTCGGGTACCCCGGTGCGGCGCTCGCGTCGGCCAGCGCCGCACGTATCACCGGGGCGACATCATCCACGGGGGTGCCGACCGACAGGTCGACGATGCCCTCGGGGTGAGCGCGCGCGGTGGTGGTGACGTCGGCCAGGGTGTCCCACGGGAACACCGGCAGCGACGTCGATTTAGGTGAGTTCACTCGCCCTTGGGTTCGAGATCCTTGATGGCCTGCGGATCGTTGTCGGTCTGGCCGACCTTCGACGCGCCGCCCGGGGA
>SXGT01049438.1_pt1 | contig 10306 bp, 3 predicted proteins | sample 3176221 | NCBI WGS metagenome assembly SXGT01 (sample SAMN11356862, study PRJNA531348) | freshwater metagenome | isolation source: freshwater sample F1-120 | place: China: Fuxian Lake, Yuxi | collected 2017-12-25
CCCGCTACCATCCCCCCAACCCTGATAAAAAACCTCTCGGAGATCCCAAACTCAGCCAGCTCTCTCCGCAAGAAAAGAAGCAACTCACCAACTTCACGAATGAAAACATCGCCGCTTAAAAATTCTTCACGGCGTTGCCTGAAAGGGCGACACTCTCTCAAACGATTTTTTCGTGTCGCCCTTTCAGGGCTTCGACCGTTCCATGAAATCTGTCCCCAGGGCGTTGCCCTGGGCTGGCATATTGCTGCCCCTTTTGGGGCGGAGCTGCAAATCGAGATCTCCCCGCGAGCCTCCCACTTCGAGCGTCAAATGTCACTCGATCATTCCGGCCTTCCTGACGCCAGAACCCGTTTGCTTCGTTGCCGAGTCACCCAGGTCCGTGCGAGCTTTGTCGGCGAGAGCGGTCAATCGCACAACAACGTCGGCGTGTTGATCGGCGACGTTGGTGGTTTCGGCTCGGTCGGTTTCGAGATCAAACAACGCAAGTTCGATCTTCTTCTGAGCCGGTTTGCCGGGGCGTGAGTCTCCGCCGACGTTGTCTTGCGTGGTCGAGATGTAGTCGTGCGGGAAGTGCAGCTTCCATTTTCCGCTGCGGACGGCTTGCAGGTGTTGGCCCCAGTAGAAGTAGAACGCTTCGTGCGGTGACTTCGCGTTCGGTTGGCTGGAGATCAACGGCCAGATGTCGAGGCCGTCGATCGGACGCTTCGGCAACTCCGCACCGCCGAGCTTGGCGAGCGTCGGCAGGATGTCGATCGTCATGGCTGGCTCGCGGCAGACAGAGCCCGTCGGAATCTTGCCGGGCCAGCGCATGATGCAGGGGACGCGGACGCCACCTTCCCACGTCGTCCCTTTGCCTTCGCGCAGGCCGCCAGACGAGCCGGCGTGATTGCCGTAGGTCAGCCACGTTTTCGAGAACCATTACGGAGACAAAGATTCCGAGTGAGCGTTGATCATCACTGCGATGTGCCGTGCAATTCCAGCGACGGTCGGTTGATGGAGGATTCCCGAATGATCGGTGTTGAGCACGATCTCGGAGACAGGCAGATCATCGCCGCGTTGCCATGTCTGGCCGCTGGTTCCGATACCTCGTGCGGCCTGCCAGACAGTCAGAGGAGCTCGAACCGTTGGAATTCGGGTGCATGTGCTGACCAGCAGGAGATGCTGGGACAGCCGTTTGAGGTGCGTCTTGGCGGTCAGACCGGGACGTTCGCCCTGGATGTACTTGTGGCTGTGCAGCCAGTCGAGCAAGAGTGCCACTGGGTCATCCGACTGCTGACAAAGAGATTCCGCCAGTTCGCTAAAGGCAGGACGGTCAGATTCATCGACCGGGTGAAGGAAGGGCATGCTGAGTGCGAACTCCTGATATCCCGAAAGAATCAAATCGGCGAGTTGTTCGCGAGCACCGTCGGCATCGGCGGTTCGAGAGTAGTCGGGACAGTCGATGACGCCCACGAAGTCCACCGGCAGTCCCTCTGATTCCAACTGCTCCGCGACGCCAGCCGCGAGATAGCCGCCCAACGAGAATCCACACAGGCGATACGGTCCGGTTGGAATGCGAGTCCGGATCGCGAGTGCGTAAGCCGCGATCATGGCCTCGACGGTGGGATATTCCTCGTGGCCTGACAGCAACCGCGACTGCACTCCCAACACGGGGAATCCGGCTGGCAATGAATCCACGAGTTCCGCGTAGCAACTCGCGTCACCACCGATCGGATGGAAGCAGATCAGCGGAGGATCCGTTCCCTCACTTCGCAGTTCGAGGAACAAGTTCTCCGCCGCCGTCGCTTCATCGTCAGTGGAAACACGGACGGTCGAGTCAGACTCTGCGTAGCCCAACTGTTTGAGCAGGTCGTGCACCAGTCGGTTCACCGTCAGGTCGCGTGAAACAGCCAGTGTTGGCAGTGATGCGGACAAGTCGCGCTCAATGACCGTGACCAGTTCGATTCCCATCAGAGAATCCAAACCCAGTTCAGTGACCGGCCGTGCCGCATCCACTTTGGCCGGAGCGATGCCCAGGATGCGTCCAATTTGCGATTGCAGGTATTCTCGTAACAACCGGGTTCGATCATCCGGCGAGGCGATTTCCAATTCATCACGCAGCCGGGAAGTATCGACCGAGCGGTTTCCACGACCAGCGAATTCGCCCACGAGCGAGGTGAACAGCCCCTGCGGAACACGGTCTCGCCAGAAGCCTTCGGCGACCGCCTGCCAATCGAAGTCACCGACAACGACAGTCTCGTGGTCTTGCACCAGCAGCCGCTCCAGCACTTGGAAATACTGAGCCGGCGTGGCACCCAGGAATCCACTGCGCGCGGCATGTTTCATCAATTCGTCACGTCCCGCTGCGAAGCCGACTTCGGTGACGAATCCCCAGCCAATGGCGATGGCCGGCCGGCCTTGTGAACGCCGATAGGCCGCAAGCCCTTCCAGCAGCGCATTCGCCGCCGCGTAATTGGCTTGGCCACGATTGCCGATCGAGGCGCTGATCGAACTGAAGAGGACGAAGTGTTCCAGAGGCAGGTCGCGTGTCTCTTCATGGAGGTTCCAAGCTCCGAGCGCCTTGGGGCGCAGGCTGGTTCGGAACCGCGCGGGATCGAGACTCATCAGCGGAGCATCATCGATGACCATCGCCGCATGAAAGATTCCGCGCACGGGTGGAGCTTCGTGGCGGAGCATTTCAAACAAGCGGGCTACTTGGGAATGATCGGAAACATCCACGGAGTGTGCCCGCGCGGATGCCCCGAGTTGTCGGACTTGATCAAGTGCATTTTGGACTTCAGGAGTTTCCGTCGAACGCCGGCTGATCAGAACGAGATGCCCACCACCTCGCGCGGCGATCCACTTGGCGGTCTCGAAGCCGAATCCGCCAAGTCCTCCGGTGACGAGATACGTTCCATCGGGACGGAAGCGAACGCGCGGCACGTCTTGGCTGGCGACGCGCAGCTCAGGATCGCGAACATCCACCACGAGCTTTCCGGTGTGCTTTCCTTGGCTCATGACTCGGAAGGCTTGAGCCACCTGCGACGCCGGCCAGTTGTGATGCGACAAAGGGCGGAGCTGGCCGGACTCCAGCGCGTTGCGGAGTTCACCGAGCAGTCGCTTGGCCAGCGCGGGCTTGTCTTGAAGGATCGCTCCCAGATCAATGGCATGAAACGAGGCGCTCTGTCGCAGCGGCCACAATCCCAGCTTGGAATTGCCGAACAAATCTCGTTTGCCAATTTCCAAGAAGCGACCGTACGGTGCCAGACATCCGACGCTCTGATGCAGAGCTTCTCCGGCCAGAGAATTCAGAACGACGTCCACTCCTCGGCCATTCGTGTGCCGGCGAATTTCATCGGCGAACGTCAGCGTTCGGGAGTCAAGGACCAGCTCACAGCCCTGTTGCCGCAGTAGCTGACGCTTCTCTTCGGTCCCGGCAGTCGCGAACACTCGTGCTCCGATGCTGCGAGCGATCTGCACGGCCGCCTGCCCAACTCCGCCGGCAGCCGCATGGATCAGCACGGTTTCGCCGGCTTCCAATTGGCCCAGTGTCCGCAGTGAGTACCAGGCGGTCAGAAAGGCGATGGGAATTGTGGCCGCATCGCTCATCGTCCAATCTGGCAGGATCGGCAGCAGCAGGTCGGCGCGAATGACGGCATGTGATCGAAAACAACCGCTGAGGCATCCCACGACGCGATCCCCAACTCGATAGCCTGTCACTCCCGAACCGATCGCGATGACCTCACCCGCACACTCGTCCCCCAGAGCCAATTCCTCTAGCCGATCGGCGGGATACAGCCCCAGGCACTTCAAGACATCGCGAAAATTGATCGCCGTGCAATGCACCGCGACCTCCACTTCACCCGGTCCCGGTGGCGGCCGGTGAGCAGGAACCCATGCGAGCGCATCGACCGATCCACCGCGACCAGCGTCCAAACGATAGGCTGCGACGTCAGCGGGCACAAGTTGCTCAACATCCAGCGCGGGAGCCGGCTCCAGACGGGGAACCCAGCGATTCGCGTCACGCCACACCGATTCTTGTTCCGCATCACTTCCGAGGATCTCTGCGGTGACGTCCTCCCAATTGATGGAAGAACTGCTATGCGGCAGATCAATGAGTTTGGTTGACCACTGCGGAAACTCGTTGGCGATCACACGCCCCAGCCCCAAAGTCCCGCAGGCGTGACCGACATATTCGCCGGTGTCGGCTGGCAGCCGCCGGGCCTGTTGAGTCAACAGCACCAGCCGACCGGGCCGCAGTCGGTTCGTATTGGTAATCGCCTGCATGACCGCCACGACGCTGTCGAGCGACAATTGAGTATCCCGTTCAAAGTTGGATGTGGCGCTCTCCGGAGCAGACACATCCAGAGACCAGCTGTGCAAAACATTCAACGGGCCGTCGGGGAATTGCCCCAGGAGGTCCGTCAACTGATCCAGCGTTTGGAGAGGGCAGACGGACGTTTCTCCGGCGGCCTGTATTTGGTCCACGATTGGCTGACAGACGCCTTTGGTGTCGGCAAGCACCAACCACTTGGTCGTTTGACTGTCTGTGCGAGGATGACTCGCCACGGACGACGCATCGTGGGTCAGCGCGGCGATCGGCATCTGATGCCAGCAGGTGACATAGGCTTGTGGCCGACGCTGTGCTCGATCTCTGGTGGCAGACGACGAGGCACGCTGACAGCGAAAGGCGGCGAGTTCTGCGATCAGTTTTCCGGCAGCATCGAACAGCCAGAGATCACCCTCCACCGCATATTCACTCGACTGAGACAACCGAGCATAACACCACACGCTGTCTCCAAGTCGACTCCAGACTCGCAGATGGCCGATCCGCACGGGGAGGTGCAGCGATTCACGATGCTCAATTGGAATAAGCACCGAAAACACTTGGAAACAGGCATCGAGCACTACCGGGTGACACCACCAGTTCTCGGAGTCATTCACTTCGAGGCGGCGGATTTCCCCCAAGGCTTCTTGGCCACTCTTCCACAAGGACCGAACCGTCTGAAACTGGGGACCGTATTCCAAACCGCGATCCGCCAACTCGGCATACGAATCCGGGATCGAAACCTGCTCAGAGCATCGCGCTCGGAGCGTCTCGAAGGAATCCGTCTCCGGTGCCGTGGCCTCAATCGCAGACCAATCCGCAGTGGCATTGCGAGTCCACGTCAGACGCTCCTCCGAACCCGTTCGACTATGGATATTGAGCGTGTGGCCTTCATCGGAAAGCGTCACTTGGACTTTGGGGGCGGAGTCCCCGGCAATGAACAAGGCTCGTAGGAACTGGACGTTGTCCAAACAGAAACACGGCTGTTCGGCGTTTTCGATTCGATGCTCAGCGAGTGCCGCCAACATCATTTCGAGATACGCGGCTCCCGGTACGACGACTGTGCCTTTCACCACATGGTCCGACAACCAAGCGAAAGTTCGTGGATCAAGAGTCTGCTCCCAGGTGCTGACGCCACTGGTTCTGCGGAATCCCAGCAACGGGTGAAACGCTGACGGATTTCGTGCCGTCGCCATCTCTGCGTGATCATGCCAGAAGCGTTCACGATGCCAAGGATGTTTTGGCAGATCAATCGGTGTGTTGTCTCCCGGAACGACACACTCAAAGTCACATCGAGTTCCGCGTACAAACAGTTGCCCCAAGGTCGTTCGGAACATCAAGCCACCGGCGACGTCTCGCCGTTGTGACGCGAGCACTTCGATCGTGCGGCCCGCCTCGCGAGCACACTCCTGCAAGGCACCCGATAAAACCGGATGCGGCCCAATTTCCAGAAAGACCAATTCGGTGTTGGGCGGGGCGGACATCGCCGCCGGCGCGAACAAGACTCCCTCTCGAACATTTCGCCACCAATAGTCGGCATTCAGTTCGCCTACAGAAACAGGGCGGCCGGTCACGGTCGAGACCAGCGCGATTGCCGGCGCGGACGAACGGAGATCAGCTAGGCCCTGGCGCAGTAGCGACTCGGCTGGTGTCATTGCTGCGCTGTGGAATGCGTGGCTGACTCGCAGAAACCGATGCCAGACGCCGTCCCGTTCCAACTGCTGGGCCAGCTCGTCGATTAACCGAGCTTCTCCAGACAGAGTCACCTGCCGCGGACTGTTGACGGCCGCCAATGACACCTGGCCGGCGTACCTTTTGATCCTTCGGTCGGCATCGTCGCGGTCCAATGCTGCCGCGAGCATCTTTCCTCCCGTATGAGCCTGCTGCATGCTGCGGCTGCGCCACGCGATGACACGGCAGGCTTCGTCGAGATTCAGAGCACCTGCGGCCCATGCCGCAGCGACTTCGCCCACGCTGTGTCCCAGCACCGTATTCGGAGTCACTCCCCAGGATCGCCACAGAGCCGTCAAGCTCACTTGCTGCGTGAACAACGCGGGCTGTGCGAAACATGTTTCGTCGATCCGACTGGTTTCAGCAGGACGCTCCATCTCCGCCAGGATCGACCAGCCCAAGTGTTCGGCGATGCGTGCATCGCACTGCTGGACCCAATCGCGATAAACGGGTTCGTCTCGAAAGAGATCCGCCCCCATTCGGGGATGCTGCGGGCCTTGTCCCGAATACACAAAGACCAAATTCGAGGGACTGGAATTGACGCTCCCTACGGCAACACCCTGCGGACGCTCGCCGTTCTGAGACGCCAGCAATTTCTCGGCAAGCTCCTGTCGAGACGAACCACTGACGCATAACCGAAACCGATCGTGCGTTCTCCGCAACGCGGCCGTTCGACAAATGCGCGGCAAGTCGTCGTCCGTTGCCTGTAAGAGTTGTGAGCGAAACTGGCTGACCAGTTCGCGCAAAGCCAATTCATTGCGAGCGGTGATTGGCAACGCCAGCAGTTTGTCAGTCACGAGCGATGTCGAATCAGGCAGCGCGACAGGCACTGACACTCTCGTCCGGTAACGCGCACAAATCTCAGTGGTGTTTTCGGCCAACACGACATGCGCATTGGTTCCACCGAATCCGAACGAGTTGATACCAATTACCGCCGGACGATCGGGATCGGGCCAAGGTTCCGTCTCCACCGGAACGCGAAGTTTCAGCTCGCCAAAAGGAATGCGTGGATTCGGCTGGCGGAAATGCAGATTGCGAAAGACGACTCGCTGGCGAATCGAGAGCACGGCTTTGAGAACGCTCGCCATTCCCGAAGCCGATTCCAGATGTCCAATGTTGGTCTTCACCGAGCCGATCACCAACGGCCGAGCCAAGTCACGTCCTGCACTGAACACCTCTCCCAAGGCAAACGCTTCGGTCGGATCACCGATCGCGGTCCCCGTACCATGAGCTTCCACGTAGGCCAACGACGCGGGGTCGATCTCCAGCCGAGCGTAAACCTCACGCATGAGTTGTGCCTGCGCGTCTCCGTTCGGCATGGCCAATCCCGTCGTCCGCCCATCCTGATTGACTCCCGATCCAAGGATGAGTGCCAGAATGCGGTCGGTGCGATCGAGTGCCGCGTCCAGACGACGAAGGACGATCGCTCCGGCCCCTTCCGCTCGCACGAATCCGTTCGCCGAAGCATCAAACGCCTTGCAGCGTCCATCGGGCGACAGCATTGATGCCGCACAGAAGCTGATAAAAACATCGGGAGCCAACAGGGCATTTACTCCACCGACAATCGCCAAGTCGCATTCGCCAGACTGCAAACTCTTCACCGCGCGATCCAAGGCCACCATCGAACTGGAACACGCGGTATCAATCACAAAGCTCGGCCCCCGTGCATTCAAGCAATACGACAACCGATTGGCCGCGATACTCATCGACGTGCCCAGCGCCGTGAACGACTGCAGAGACCGCTTGTCGGTCGGAGCGGCCTGCAGCTGGGAATAATCGAGCGTGCTAATCCCAACAAATACTCCTGTTCGGCTGCCCGAAATTGTGGCCAGCGGAATGCCCGCTTCGGCCAGGGCTTCCCAAGTCACCTCCAGAAGCATCCGTTGCTGGGGATCGAGGAACGCTGCCTCGCGGGCTGAAATCCCGAAGGCGTCCGGCTCAAACTGATCAATGCCAGCCACGAACCCACCCCAGCGAGAGTAGGTCTTGCCGGGAATACCCTGGCGGTCGCTGGCATAGGCTGCGACGCTCCAGCGATCCGAGGGGATCTCGCTAATGGCATCGATTCCCTGCCGAAGCAACGTCTGATAGCTCGCTAGATCAGTCACGCCGCCAGGTAGCCGGCAACCCGTACCAATGATTGCGATCGGATTCATGCGGCAGTGGTCCTCATTTTGAATGAGCCAATCGAAAGGATGTTTTCGAGGAGGTTCTCAGGGTTAACCGACCGCAGGTCTGAATGAAACATTCCGCCGCTTGGGCTTGTCCCAGTGGTTCCCGCGCTTCTGCGCTACGACTGCATCGTAGCGCAGAAGCGCGGGAACCACCCCGAGCAGCGGGGTGGCGTGAATGTCTCATTCATGGCCGTGCGAGGTATAACCGACCACAGGAAACGTATTGAGTCCTGCGTGTCAGGTTTGTAGTTGCCACGAGTCATGGATGAAACCAAGCCGTTTCGACGACGAGTTTCGGGAAACTCAACGGCACCACGCCTGCAATGCCAACATCAATTACATGATCACCGGTTCTGGATTCAACGTCCCGCACTCGATCGAAGTGATAGATGCGGCAACCGCTGTTGTTTCTGGTCAGCTTGGAAGAGTTTACGGGACCCGTCTAAGTCGCGCGTCACTCCACCAACCCCGACTTCCTGACGCCAGAACCAGTTTGCTTCTTCGCCGAATCGCCGAAGTCCGCGCGGGCTTTGTCAGCAAACGCCGTCAGCCGAGCGACAACGTCAGCGTGTTGACCGGCGACATTCGAGGTTTCGGCTCGGTCGGTTTCGAGGTCGAACAGCGCAAGCTCGATCTTCTTCTGAGCCGGTTTGCCGGGGCGTGAGTCTCCGCCGACGCTGTCGGGGATGGTCGAGATGTAGTCGTGCGGGAAGTGCAGCTTCCAGTTTCCGCTGCGGACGGCTTGCAGGTGTTGGCCCCAGTAGAAGTAGAACGCTTCGTGCGGTGACTTCGCGTTCGGTTGGCCGGAGATTAGCGGCCAGATGTCGAGGCCGTCGATCGGACGCTTCGGCAACTCCGCGCCGCTGAGCTTGGCGAGCGTTGGCAGGATGTCGATCGTCATGGCCGGCTCGCGACAGACAGAGCCAGTCGGAATCTTGCCGGGCCAGCGCATGATGCAGGGGACGCGGACGCCACCTTCCCACGTCGTCCCTTTGCCTTCGCGCAGGCCGCCGGACGAGCCGGCGTGATTGCCGTAGGTCAGCCACGGACCGTTGTCGCTGGCGAAGATCACCAGCGTGTCGTTCGTCAGGCCCAATCGTTCGAGCGTCGCGGTGATCTGGCCGACGGACCAGTCGATTTCTTGGATCACGTCGCCGAACAAACCTTGCTCCGACTTGCCACGCTGCTTGTCCGAGACGAACAGCGGCACATGCGGCATCGAGTGTGGAATGTAAACGAAGAATGGCTGAGTCTTGTGCGACTCGATGAATTTGACGGCTCGTTCGGTGTACCATGTCGTGAGTTTCGGCTGATCCTCGGCCGTGACCTGCGGGTTGATGATCTTGTCTCCCTCGATCAGCGGCAGATGCGGCCAGCGCTTGAGCCGTTCTTCCAATGGCAGATTCGCAACGCCCGGATGATACGGCCACATGTCGTTCGAATACGGTAGTCCGAAATATTCGTCGAAGCCGTGTCGTACCGGCAGGAAGCGCGGATGATGGCCGAGATGCCATTTGCCATAGATCGCCGTCGCGTACCCGCGCGGCTTGAGCACTTCGGCGATGGTCGTCTCGTCGTCGTGAATCCCGTTCTTGCTCTGCGGTCCCAGCGCGCCGAGGATGCCGACTCGATTCGGATAGCAGCCCGTCATCAGCGCCGTGCGCGATGCCGAACAAACCGCCTGAGCGACATAGAAATCGGTGAATCTCACGCCGTCCGCCGCCAGCTTGTCGAGGTGCGGAGTCTTCCAGCCCTTCGCTCCGTAACAGCCGACGTCACCGTAGCCGAGATCGTCGGCATAGATCAGCACGACGTTGGGCGGGCGGTCGGCGGCGAACAGTGCGGTGACGTTCAATAGCGTCGCAACGAAGCCGACAAGAATTGATCGGTGAAGCATCGAGGGATTCCCAAGAAAGAGTTCGTTGGTCCGGTTGAGCGAATGGTAGGGTGGGTCGAGTCATCGGCCTCATCGGCCTGCTCGTCGTCGGTGGCGTCTGGGGGTCGCGCCAACCCCGCGCGACGCCCACGGCTCCGACCGTCGTTCAAGCGGCACCACCGCCCGCCGCGCGGCCGGTCGCGGCTCCCCAGGCAGCCC
>SXGT01321479.1_pt1 | contig 10306 bp, 7 predicted proteins | sample 3176221 | NCBI WGS metagenome assembly SXGT01 (sample SAMN11356862, study PRJNA531348) | freshwater metagenome | isolation source: freshwater sample F1-120 | place: China: Fuxian Lake, Yuxi | collected 2017-12-25
ATAAGATTAATCAAATATTCTTTATCTTGATATTCGTGCGCCATAGAAACATTCGCCGCGTCAACAGTCATCAATCTTTCTTGTTCGTCTTTATGTTGCCAAGTCGTCATTCCTTCTTCAAGGTCGCCGGCATTTTTCGCAGCCATCATTCCTGCAGCAGCGAGCAAATTATCTGTAAAAGCCGTTTTGCCGTGGTGAATGTGCGCAGACGTTGCTACATTTCGTATGTTCTCCTGCACCGACGTCAATCGCTGGATTTTCTGCAAACTTGTTTCTTTTTCTGCCATTTTTGTCTAAGGTAATTGTTTTTGTTTAAGATGCTTTTTAAACGTTTAGTTTACAAAATAATTAAATGTTTAAAATAAAATTATCCTCTTATTTTCTTAGCTAAATCAGATAATCGCAAATCATCTTCTCGATTATAATCGTGTGATGAAATATATCCTTCATATTTTGTAAAAAATTTATCTATATTGGATTTAAGAGGTTTCCAATCTTTCATTTTAGTTCCATGCATTGGAAATAATTTAGCATGAATATGGTCTACTCCAAAGCCTTCAAATATCATACCAGTTCTTCCAACATCACTAAGTTTTGAATCAAGAAGTTTGGCTACTTTCTTTGATGCTAAAACTAATCCCTTCAAAATTTCATCGGGCAAATCAAAAGCATAACTCGAATAATGTTCTTTCGTTATAACTACAGAAAATCCTTCGGTGTTTGGAAATATACTAAGGAACGCAATATGCTTGTCATCTTCCAAAATCTTATGACAAGGAGATTCGCCATTTACAATTTTACAGAATATGCAGTTTTCTTGATAGGCCATAGATGTTTAAAGATAATTTCCTCCAAGCAAACCGTAAATATTTTCATCGTGAATTTTCCCAGTTGCTTTACACTTCCCAGCTTGCAACTTTTTGCCCTCATACACAAATCCTATTTTTTCAAGTAATTTTCCAGAGGAAGGATTTCCGTCAAAAACGCACGCTTCGAGTCTGCGCAATTTCAATCGGTGAAAAGCAAAATCGGCAACCGCTCTCAACGCCTCCGTTCCGTAACCCTTGCAATGATAATCTTCACCAAGCCAATATCCGACCGAACCAGTTCTACTATCTCGGTTAACATGTGATATTTCAATCCCTCCAATAATTCCACGTTTAGATTTAAGTTCGATTCCAAAAGTATAATTTTCAACTGGTTTATTTTGCCAATTTTTTTGACTGAGTTTAATCCAGTCACGTGCATTTTTCAACGAATATGGATGTGGGACCAACAAAAGCCATCGTGAAATATTTAAGTTATTTATATTTGCGACAATAGATTCAGCGTCGTTATTTTTCAAAGGCCTCAAAATCAATCGTTCATTTTTAAGAATCATTTTATCGAGCAGAATCAGCTTGCTTTTCAGCTTCGTTCTTTTTGCTTAAAGCATAACTTTCCATATTCGAGTCAGCAGCATTCATGAGTTCCTGTGCGAGCGCTTCAGCCATTTTCTTTTTCTTTCCAAAACAGCGGTGGTGAGCTCCCTGCACAATCCATCTAACTGCCAAATTAACTCTGCGTAAAGGAGAAACATCAACTGCTTGTGGATATCTCGCTCCACCATATTCAATAGTTGTTGTCTCATCGCGTGGCGACGCATTTTCAATTGCGCTCACAACAATTTGAACAGGATTAATTTTCTTTTTTTCAGAAATAATTGTCAAAGCATCAATAACTGTCTGCATATTCTTGCCGTATTTTCCAGAAGAATGAGAAGTTATAATTTTATGTTTTCTTCCAGAATGTCCAGAAACAGCAATCCTATTCGCAAGTCTCTCTAATATGTGCATCTTCGCCTGCGTGAATTTACCCACATTTCTTCCGTGCGATTTAATCAAAAGTTTGTCAGATAAATTAAGATATGGCACCAAAGCTATATCTTGAACCTTCACTTCACTCATATCATACATGTCGAATACTTTGAAGCTCATCATCTTCTTCCCTTCTCTATTTTGCCCTTCCACAACAAGTGCAGTGGTTGGTCATTTACTTTAACTACTCTGAATCTGATTCCTCTAATGTTTCCTTTTGAACGTCCCTGTTTTCCACCAATACGTTCAATCATAACTTCATCGTGCTCGTCGACAAATTTCTGCGCTAAATTTCCAGGAATAAATGCTCCGACGGAAACACCACTTTTAACAAGCTGAACTTTGCAACATTTTCTCATTCCAGATGAAGGCTGTGCAGCTTCTTTTTGAAATTTACTGACGACAATTCCCTTCGCCTGCGAAGCTCCCTCTAACGGATCTGCTTTCTCGCGTAGATGTAATTTTCTAACTTTGTAAGCGCGGTCATTCCATCTAAACTTTTTGCGGTTCCTCATTAATTTTTTCGCATTTAATAAACCCATAATATCGTTAGAAAAAAGTGGTTTTTAAATGTTTACTCTTATTCGAGAATTATGTTAATCTCTTTAATATTGTCAAACAATCTTCAAAGTTTTTCCAAAATAAGATTCCAACACTTTGCTTAATTCATCAAGTCTGAATTTATTTCGCCCAATCAACGTAGCAGCGCGCTCACGCGAGCCAGCTGTAAGAACAAAAACATCATCTTTTAGCTCTAGCGAAACAAAACTCACAGGTGACACGACGGATTCAATGAATTTTGAAACTCCCGAAACATCTTCTTTGACGTCGCGAATAATCCTAATGCGTTTTCCAAGTTGTTCAGAAATCATTTTTACATTTCTGTTTGCTGGACCGAGCGCGTGAGAAAATAATTTTGGCGATACCGCAAAATAAATTGTGTTGTTATAAACAAAACATTTAGTTGCCTTTACCTGCGCTACGCGAAAAAGTAAGTTCATATAACGCATCGTCTGCATATCAATCGTCGCCATTTGATAAATTTAGTTATTAAATTCCTTTATAAAACTTCCCCTTACCAAATTAATATTTTTAACACGTCACAACAATTTTAATTTTTCTTTTTCTTTTCTCTTTTATCGACGAGCGGACCAGTTACTTTCACGAGCAAACCTGGAAGACCTGTTCCGACAGGCACCGGTTGGTTCAAAATAATATTCTCAATTACAGATGCTAATTCATCTTTCTTGCCTTGGATAGTTGCATTAACAAATTGTTTGTCCGGCGTTTCGAAAGCAGCGCGAGCAAAGATACTTGATTTGTTCGAAATAATTCCCATACGAGTAACTCCTTTCACGGAGCCCATCGTCGTCATCGCATCAGAAATTAAATCAAGGTGGTGGTCATCGATATTCAGTCCTTGGCTTTCAAGAACTTTCTTTATTTCAATGAAAATCGCCTCGTGCGCAGCTTCAACTCCGAGCACTTCAGAAATTTCGTGAATGTTATTTGTGAAAACTTTGTCAGCATCAACGCCTTTGAACTCCAAAACTTCTTTCAAGTTACTTCCGGCAGTTAAGATAACGAAATCTTTTCCACGATGCGCAACAACAACTTGACGAATATTCTTAATTCCAGAAATAATTGTATTTTTGAGTTTCTCTTTCAACTTATACAATTCTCTAAATGTTAAATCTGGCATGTGCACCGAAATCGCATTGTCTCGGTGTTTAGCTTCAAATCCTTTTTCATTCAAACGTTCAGCAACTTTCTGCGAACCGACGTGAACCATTTTCAAAGCATGAGAATCAAGTTCTATTTCAATTTTCTTGCTCGTGAAATCAATGTGAACTTCAGAAGCAATCTCTCCCAATTTAACTTCCTTCAACTTTTCAGCAATGTCTCGTGCATCTTTTTCATTGTTAGATTCTCTTTCCAAATAAATTTCCATAGATGGCGTCGACGGCTCCTTTCGCGCGTCAAATATTTCAATTAGTCGTGGCAATCCCAAAGTTACTTGCATTTCTGCAACTCCCGCAGAGTGGAATACGTTCAAAACCATTTGCGTCGACGCTTCTCCAAACGATTGCGACGTCGTAACTCCAACAGCTTCTCCAGGTTGGATTTTTTTACCAGTATGTAATTCAGCAACATCTTTTCCGTCACCACCATACGCAAACTGCACAACATTTTCAGATGCGTCTCTTACAGTTCCATCATATTCAACTTTCAAATCTTGCAATGCACTAACCAGTCTTCTGTATAAATATCCAGATTTAGGAGTTCTCAACGCGAGGTCCATTAACCCGTCTCGTCCTGTTATTGCTCCAAAGAAAAATTCAGTAGGTTTCAAACCTTCAAAGAATGAAGATTGAATGAATCCGTGTGCTTCAGGTCCAGTGTCTCCATCTTCAAAATGCGACGTGGTTCTTCCGGAATATCCAAAGCTGATTCTTTTGTTCCACAAAATTTGCTGTCCAACGCAACATCCAATGTGCGTGATGTTCATCGCGCTTCCCGCCGCACCTGACATTATCATCTTGCTAATGTTACTTTCACGCGAAGTATTTTCTTTGACTACTTTACTCACTTCAGTACGCACTTCGTTCAGAGCTTGAGAAATTCTGATTTCTTTTGTTTCATCTACATTCTTACCGGGCAACAATTCAAGCGTTCCGTTGCGCGCTTCATCAATTACTTTCAAAGTCTTTTCACGCGCGGAATCAATAAAGTTTTTCGCGATGCCCTTTACTTTTTGCGAAACGTCTAGGTCTCTCAAACCGAGAGAAAATCCTCTATGTGTAATGTAAGCAATTCCTAACTTTGCAGATTTTTGTATGGAATCCATGACGGCATCTCGTCCAAAATGTTTGTCAATATGTTTTACCATGCTTCCATTTTCAAGTCCCAAAGTTTCCTCGTCGGTAAGTTCTTTCGGAATCTTCAAAGTTTCATCTTTTGGTATGACTTGAGCAAAAACATCAACACCATCAATCGCACGAGATTTATCATTCGTTACTCCGGCCATAAACAAGAATTGGTCAGCATCTGCCTTACTCAATTTATCTCTTCCAAGAATATAATTTCCAGTGAGCGCGTCCATTGTCAATCCAATCAAATTAGTATTATTTTTGGTAGAAATAATGTTGTGCTTTATACTTAGCAAAGAAACGGCTTCAGAGCGCGCCTCTTCTGTTTGTGGCGAGTGTATGTTTACTTCATCTCCGTCAAAGTCCGCGTTATATGGAAATACAACTGCAGGATGGATTCTGAAAGTTTTGTGAGGCAAAACTCTTACATAATGCGCCATCAAGCTTTGTTTGTGCAACGACGGATGTCGGTTAAACAATACAATATCTCCGTCCATCAAATGTCTCTCAACTTTATAACCTGGCACGAGCTCCGCACAAATCTCTTCTTTCAACTCGTTAGTAATTCTTTTTTTCTTACCGTCAGGTCTAATAATATAATTTGCGCCAGGATAACTCTCTCCCTTGTTGATAAGTTCTTTCATATAATCAATATTTATCGTCGTCACACCTTCGGAAACTGTGATTATCTTCGCAACTTCCAAAGGCACACCAACTTCGTCAAGTTTTAAGTAAGGGTCAGGCGAAACAACAGTTCTCGCAGAGAAATTAACTCTCTTTCCGGCAAGATTTTTTCTAATACGTCCTTCTTTTCCTTTAATTCTTTCAGTTATCGTCTTCAAAGGCTGTCCGGAGCGGTGTCTTGCTGGCGGAATCTTAGAAATATTGTTATCGAAGAAAGTTGTAACATGATATTGCAACAAATCCCACAAATCTTCGATGATAACTTCGGGCGCACCTGCGTTCAAATTCTCCCACAATCTTTGGTTTGCACGAATTATATCCGAAACTTTGTGAGTCAAATCATCTTCACTTCTCTCTCCAGTATCCAGCGTTATCGACGGTCGAACCGTTACGCTCGGCACAAGTAGTTGCGAAAGTATAGCCCATTCTGGTCTAAACGTCTTTGGATTTATCCCAATCTTCTTTATTTCCTCATCAGGAACTTTAACAAGCAATTCTCTTATTTCGTTAGGGAATATTCTTTTCTTACCTGTGAAAAATGACGTCGGTTTTTCAAGTTTTATGCGGTCTATATCTGCGTTACAAAATGGACATTTCTTTTTGTCGCGAGCTTTCTTTGCTCTTTCTGCAGGCGTGTATTTTTTCTGTTTTTCTTCTTCGAGCGTCAGTTTTCCACACTGATGACAGAAACTTCTCAAGAACAATTCAATCAAAGGAATATATTTTATATGGACAATTGGTCTTGCCATCTCGATGCTTCCAGGATGTCCAAGACATTCTTTCAGACGTCCACCACAAGTTCGACATCTGACTCCAGGGTCAATCGCACCCAATCTCAAGTCCATCAATCCACCATCGACGGGGAAACCGTCAATATCATACAATTCAGGAGTTACAATTTTAGCAGTGCTAAGTTTTTTAATTTGGTCAGGGCTAACCAAACTAAACTTCAACGATTTCACTTGCTTCTTTACTATATCGATTGCCATTATTCGTATTTGTTTTTCAGCTCAAATGAAGTCAGGATGTGCAATCCCAAGAGCTCTTCAACGAGCAATTTAAATGCGTATGAAACTTCCAACGGCTCAATCTCGTTCCCACCACACATTGGACAGTAAGTTTTATTTCTAATCGTGTCTTTAACTCCAAGACTTCCACAATTTGAACAAATATAAATTATTGTTTTGTCAGAATCGTATCTTTCTTTCAACAACAAAGAAGCTCCATGTCCAACAAGTGCTTGTTGTTCCATTTCTCCTAATCTCAAAGCTCCACCACGAGCTCTTCCCTCGACAGGTTGTCTTGTCAGCAACGTAACTTTACCAGAAGCACGCGCCTGTAATTTGTTCTTTACCATGTGCACAAGTTTCAAGTAATACATGTTCCCAATATAAATTCTCGTGTCCATCTTTCTGCCAGTCACTCCGTCGTACATAACTTCTTTTCCGTCGTAGCTGAATCCCATTTGAACAAGTTGTTTTTCTAAGTTTTCAACTTTCGCACCAGTAAATGGTGTTCCGTCGATAAATGTTCCCGTCGTGGCGCCGACTTTTCCGGCAAGAACTTCTATCATATATCCGACAGTCATTCTACTAGGAATACCGTGAGGATTGAAAATCAAATCAGGTTTTACGCCTCTCGACGTGAAAGGAATATCTTTAGGATCAGCAAGCAAACCAACAACTCCCTTCTGTCCGTGAGGTGTAGAGAATTTGTCCCCTGGCTCCGGAATTCTATGGTCGCGAAGTCTGACTTGCGCAATCTTATTTCCCTCGCTGTCAGCTGTGATGAAAACAGCGTCGACAATTCCACTCTCACCTTGTTTTATCGGAATACTTCCTTCTTTCTTTGACTGGATGCTCAAGTCTTTCGCTTCAGATAAGAATTTAGGAGGAGTAGTCCTTCCAATCAAAACTTCAGAAGCATTCAACTGCGCTTCAGGATAAACAATTCCATCATCTTCCAAAAATCTGTAAGCAGCCTCGGTTCTATAACCAGAAGTATCTTTATCAGGAATAACTATTTCGTCTTTCAATCCTCCAGCATAATTAAGTTCAGTCGCTTCATATGGTTTAAAGTAAGTGCTTCGTCCCATTCCGCGCTCAATACTCGCTTTGCTGAGAATAGTCGCGTCCTCTAAATTATATCCTTCATAAGGCATTACCGCGACGATAATATTTTGTCCGGCAGGATAAATCTTCAAAGTGTCAAAAATAAAACTCTTCACAATTGGATTCTGTGGATAATGTAACACCGACGAGTTAGTGTCAAGTCTTACTTGATAATTCGCAGCATAAAGTCCAAGAGATTGACGCAAAGTTTTACTTCCTCTCAATAAACGAGAAGCCTGGTCGTGATTCGCAAATGGCACGAGCGACGTAACCAAACCGAAAATAGCAACAGGATCAATTTCGACATGTGTATGTTTCGCATCAACTTTATCTGTGCTCTGCGCAACCAACGCGTCTTCTTCTTCGGCAGCGTCGATATATTCAATGACTCCTTCTTTAATTAAATCTCTCCAATGTAAAGCGCCTTGTTCCAAAAGCACCAAATGTTCATCCTTTAACGCAATAGCACCGTCGTCAACAATTATCAAAGGTCTCAACACTCTGCCTATTTCCGTAGATATTACAATTGTTTTCGCAGGACTGACGCTGGTGATACCCAAATCTTCTGGAAGTTGCGATTTTCTTCTAGCGTTTCTGACTGCCTTCACAAAATCGTCGGTATTTTGGGCCATACCAATATATCTTCCGTTGAAGAAAACGTCGCGCCCAGTTTCATCATTAAGACCCATATCATAAATCTTCTTGATAATTTCTTTTTCATTTATATCTGGAGCCGTTGAAATCCTCGACAATATAGCCAAATTCTTTCTTAAACCAATTTCAGTTCCTTCTGGAGTTTCAGTCGGACAGAATCTTCCATAATGTGTCGGGTGTAAAGTTCTCGCCGCAAAGTTTTCCTGTTCATCAGGTAACATACTTGAAACTCTCTGTAAAGATGAAAGCATATCGAGATAATTATTCTTTGACATATTTTGCGTCACACCACTGCGTTCTCCAATCCACGCGCCAGTCGCAATCGCACTTTCAATTCTGTGTGTGAACAAAGTAGATTTAGCGACGGTTTTTACAGAATAGAATTTCTTTCTCTTAGCAACTTTTTGCAAAGTATATTGAATATCTTTAACAAGAATATTCATATTGACTCTGAACAAATCAGCAAGCAAATCTCCAGAGAGTTTAATTCGTTTGTTTGCATAGTGGTCTTTATCAGTTCGCAAAGTCTTGTCGTTCTTCGCCTGCAAAAATTGTTTCACTAATTTACAAAGCGTAATCGCTTTCTCCATACGCGATTCCTTCGTCAAACCAATATGAGGCAATAAGTAAGAATCAATTCGCTGTTTAACTCTTTCAAGAATTTCTTTTTCAGTGCCTTGTATTCCAGAAAGTTCGGCAATCATCATGAATGCGTCTTTCGACTGTTGCACTTTTGCAAACTCGTACAAATTAACAATAACGGTATCATCCTGTTTGCCGATATATTTCGCAATCTCCGCTTCAGCAAGCATACCCAAAGCTTTGATAACAACAATCGCAGGAATATTTTTCAATCTGCTAAATGTGACTTCAAGAAGACCATCCGCAGTTTCAGAAACAGTAGTCGGAATTCTATAAGGTCCGCGTTGCGAAAACATTCTCAACAACAATCCTCTACGTCCCTCATCGATAAACGGCTGGTTCGGCGCCAAGTCTTCAGCCATAACAATCACTCTTTCATTTCCATTGACGATAAAATATCCTCCAGGGTCAAGTGGGTCCATCAATTGTTCTTGCAATTGTTCCTTGCCCAATCCATGAGTGTTACAAATATTACTCTTAACAATAATCGGAATCCGACCTATTTCAACTTCTGCGCTGTCAGAATTTTCTCCAAAATTTACATTTATCTCGACGTAAATAGGGGCAGAGTAAGTTAGTTTTCTCAATCGTGCCTCGACAGGACTTATCTGTGCAAGACTCCCGTCGGCCTCAATTATATTCGGTTTGCCAATTCTAATTTTTCCAAATTTGATTTTAACTTCTTCCTGTGGAATAGTGTCGTTCAGTTCAGTCACTATAGACTGTATTCTTCTTTCAACAAAATCATTGAAACTTCTGATGTTTGATTCTACGAGCGAATGCTGTTGCAAGTATCTCTTAACAAGAAGGTGATTGTCTGCGTTCATACGACCACCCTGAAATAAATTTTGTTACTCTCTCTGAAATTGCGTTCAATCTTTATTACGTCTCCAAGCTGGCAGCCTTCAGGAAGTGACGGGTCAGCTGATTTTATTTTAGGAAGCTGCGCAGAAGAAATATTGTATTTTTCAAGAAGTTGTTTCACCTCATCGGATTTTAGCTTTGTATGTTTGGGTTTTAGTGCGTGCATGGTCGTCGGCAAAAGTCATTGATTAATGATGACTTTGAAGATAATTATGATTTGTAAAAATTGCTTTTTAAACTTTGTGGTTGAGACCACAAGTCTAAACAAACTTGCACAATTCAGATATAAATAATAAATTACAAATTCTCAAAATATTTATCGTTTCTTAGGTAGATTTTAAAACGATTTTCATCTCTTGAAAAATATCAATCAAGAAAAATATTTTAATCTTCTCTTGTTCGAAGCTCCTTACTTCGCTTCGCTCAAATTAAATTATTTGAAAAATCCATTCGACATAGAATGAATAAATTTTATGGCCCCGAAGGGATTCCTTCATCTTCGTAAGAAGTGAAGGGACTGAAATGACTTGTTCATTTCAGGATGTTCAAATCCATTCGACATAGAATGAATAAATTTTATGGCCCCGAAGGGATTCCTTCATCTTCGTAAGAAGTGAAGGGACTG
>SXGT01566286.1_pt1 | contig 10306 bp, 6 predicted proteins | sample 3176221 | NCBI WGS metagenome assembly SXGT01 (sample SAMN11356862, study PRJNA531348) | freshwater metagenome | isolation source: freshwater sample F1-120 | place: China: Fuxian Lake, Yuxi | collected 2017-12-25
CGCCCGCGCTGCTGGTGCTGCAGCAGCCCCTCGGCCGCGCGCGTGTCGCGCGCGCACGTGTCCCGCCGCACCGCTTCGTAGTCGGCGGCGACGTCGCCGCCGGCCGCCATCACGTCCGGATCGCGCCAGTGCGACTCGGCGGTGAAGGCGATGTAGCGCGTCGAGCTCTCCTCGAACGAGCAGCGCCGTTCGCGCTGGATGAAGCGCGTCACCAGCTGCGAGACCTTCTCGATCGCCAGGTGCACGACCGAGCCTTCGCGCAGCGAGTTGTGGCCGTGGTCGATCGCGTAGGTCTTCAGGAACTGCCCCGACTTGTCGGCCATCACCGCCGACAGCGTGTCGACGACGGCGCCGGGCAGCGGCAGCGACTCGAGCTTCTTGCCCTGCGCCTCGAGCCCCTGGCGGAGCCGTTCGAGGAACTGGTCGCGCATCGACTTGCTCGAACGCGAGTAGACGCCGTTCAGCGTCGCCGCCACTTCCTCGGGCAGGTTGCGCACGAGGTAGACGTCGGCATGCTCGGGGCCGTCGACGACCGAGAAGTAGTGGCGCAGCAGGCTGCGCTCGAAGTCGCTGTAGGGCATCGGTCGCTGGAGAGCGTTGGGGCGGGTCGAGTGGTCAGCTGCGCGCGGCGCGCTTCTGCATCACGAACCAGGTGGCGACGGCGCCGAGGGCGATGCCGGCGGCGAACGCGAACCAGACGATGGGGGCTTCGACAGGGGTGATGTGGGCGAACATGGGGCGCCATGGGAGCGGTCGGCGCGGCCTCGGGCAAGGTCATGTTCGGGCGTCCGGCGAAGTGCGGATGCGGGGGGCCGTCAGGCTGGGCGCGAGAGCCGAGGGCCGCCTCACGGGCGCGACAGCGTCTGCGTGCCCAGGTGGACGCGCTGGCCGGCGGTGAGCTTGGGCAGGACGAGCGTCGTGTGCTGGCCGATGCGCTCGGGGGCGACGGAGGACGTGACTTCGACGCGGATCGTGCTCGGCATCGGCTTCTCGGTGTTCACCCACAGCACGATCGTGCCGTCAGGCTGGCTCCAGGCTTGGTCTAGCGACTTTTTCGAATCTCTCGCGACCCAGAAGTGGCAGCGTTCCGCAGGGGCGCCGTCGTGGGCGAGCAATCGCGCGCGGACGACCGCCACCTGGGCCGGCATCGGCAAGGTCACCTGGAACAGCGCGTCGCCGACCGGTGCTTCCAGGTCGCCAAGGGCCGGTTGCACCCAGCCCCATTGGGTTCCGTCCAGGGTCATGTCCAAGCCGGGCTGGGTGTAGAGCACGCTCTTGTCCGCCACCTCGGTCGTCGCGGCGGGGTCGTAGTGATGGGCCCCCGCAATCAACCCGCGCGGCCAGAAGTCGACGGGTGTCGTGAACTCGATTCGTTGGAACCAGCGCAAGGTCAGCGTGACCTCGACCGAGCGACGTGGGGTCAGGCGGATCGTCTGCTTCTCGCCGACGCCGAGACCTTCGGCGACGAAGATCGCGCTTGGCGACTCGACGTGGCGTTCGCCCTTCTCCTGCGCGCGCCAGCGTTCTGAGGCCTCGAGGTCGATGCTGCCCGGGGCTCGTACGACGAGTCGTCCCGTTGCATCCGTCTGCCCGAGCACAACGTGGATGGTTGGATCGTAGAGGCTGAGGCTCGGTCTCGCGCCGATCAGAACGCCCGGCAGCGGCGCGCCTTCGCTGTCGACGGTCCGGACGACCCAGTGCCAGTCGTCGATCGCGAGCGGCAAAGCACTCGCCGTCGAGGGCAGAGGATCCGGCACGCGGGTCACGCCTGCGAGTTCGCCAGCCTCCGCCGCGATCCACGCACCCGGCGGGGCGGCGACGAGGCCGTTGCTGTCGCTCGTCCGCGCGTGCCCGTGGCGACGCAGCACCTCGAACGTGTTGTCGCGCCCGCAGGTCTCGGCGCCACTCAGCCACCAGCGGTTCGCCATCGCGCCCGCCGGCAGCCACCAGGTCGACGCGTTCGCGATCGGCGTTCCTGCGGCGTTGGTGACGACCACGAGCGCATGGCCGGCCGGCGGTTGGAACGCGGCCTCGCCGCAGCTGGCCAGGAGCAGCAGAAGCAGGGCAGGGCACGTTCGCATGGCAGGGTGCGGTCGTCGGCGAGGGCGGCCGCGGTTCCGCAGGTTGCCGCCGCGCCGGAGCAACGGCGCCACTGCCGCCCCGGTTCGCAGGACCGTCGCCGCTCCGGCAGCGATCTTCCGCTCGCAGAAGGAACGACCGACGATCGTCCGTAGCCGCCGCCCTTCGTCCCTGCCCTCCTCGCCGAACCGACGAACCAACCCACCCATGCCACGCATCGCCCTCGGCGCCCTCGCCGCCGCCTTGTTCCCGCTGGCCACAGCCGCCCAGTCGACGACCTACACCGCGCTGACCTACGCGACCGTGACCGTGAACGGCGCGCCGTTCGACCTGAAGCTCGAACTGATCGTGCCGACGGGCCCCGGACCGTTCCCGGTCGCGGTCGGGGTGCTCGGCGGCGGCTGGGTCGGTGGCAGCCGGCTGCCGGTGCCGGCGACCGCGACGCGACTGGTGCCGCGCGGCTACGCCGTCGCCAGCATCGACTACCGCCTCAGCGGCCAGGCCATCTGGCCGGCGCAGATCCACGACTGCAAGGCGGCGATCCGCTGGTTGCGCGGCAACGCGGCGACCTACGGCCTCGACGGCAACCGCATCGCGGTGATGGGCAGTTCGGCCGGCGGCCACCTGGTTGCGGCCCTCGGCACGATGGGTGGCGTCGGGAGCCTCGCGTCGGGCGGCTACGCCGTCGACCTCGAAGGCAGCGTCGGTGCGCACCTCGGCATGTCGAGCCGCGTGCAGGCGGTCGTCGACCAGTTCGGGCCGACAGCGATGCTGCAGGCGAACGACTACCCGGGCTTCGACCACGATGCCGCCAACTCGCCGGAGTCGCAGCTGATCGGGGGGGCGATCCAGACCTTGCCGCACGTCTGGGCGACGGTCGATCCGATCACGTTCCTGTCGCCGGACGATGCGCCGCTGCTGGCGATGCACGGCACCGACGACACGGTGGTGCCGTTCCCGAACAGCGAACTGCTGGTGCAGGCGGCGCGCGCGCAGGGGCTCGAGGCGACGCTGTTCCCGGTGGCCGACACCGGCCACGGTGGGCCGGGTTTCCTGGCGCCGACGGCGACCGCGGCGATCGACGCGTTCCTCGACCGCACGCTGCGCGACCTGCCGGACGTCGTCGTCTCGGTGGTGGCGAGCGATGCTGCGGCCAGCGAGAACGGCGACCCGGCGGTGTTCACGCTGGCGCGCACGGGCAGCACCGCGGCGCCGCTGACCGTGCGGCTGTGGGCGGCCGGCGACGCGACCGCCGGTGTCGACGGCGCGCCGATGCCGCTGCTGGCGACGATCCCGGCGGGGCAGGCCAGCGTCGACGTGCCGGTCTTTCCGTTCGACGCCGACCTCGTCGAAGGCGACGAGACCGTGGTGCTGCAGATCGCGCCGCGCGATCACTACCGCATCGCCCACGCGGCGGCGGCGGCGACCGCCGTGCTGGCCGACGACGACAGTGCCGTCGGGCTGCCGACCGTCAGCATGCAGCAGGTCGATGCCACCGCGACCGAGCTGCCGGGCAACCCCGGCAGCGTGCGCTTCGTGCGCACCGGCCCGACGACGAACGCGCTCACCGTCGCCTACGACGTGGTGGGCACGGCCGAACCCGGCGTCGACTGCAACGTGCTGCCTGGCACGGCGACGATCCCGGCCGGCAGCGTCGCGGTGCTCGTGGTCGCGACGGCGCTGCAGGACACGCGCCGCGAGCCCGGCGAAGCGCTGATCGTCCGCCTGCGTCCGGCCGCGCAGTATGCGCGTGGTGCCGTGCGCAGTGCGCACTTGGTGTTCACCGACGACGAACGCGCGTCGCCGCTGCCGGTCGTCGGCGTCGTGGCCACCGACCCCGGCGTCGGCGAGGCCGGCGATGCCGGCGAGATCACGTTGACGCGCACGGGCACGACGACGGCGCCGCTGGTGGTGCAGTTCGCGCTCGGCGGCACCGCGACCGCCGGCGTCGACTTCGTGCCGCTCGGCAGCTCCGCGACGATTCCCGCCGGGCAGCGGTGGGTGCGGTTGCCGGTGGCGGCGATCGACGATGCGCTGGTCGAAGGCGCGGAGTCGCTGACCGTGCGCGTGCTGCCGAACGCCGCCTACGTGGTGGCGACGTCCGACGTGCGCGACCTGTGGCTGGTCGACGATGAAGCGCCGACGCCGCCGCCGAGCGACGTCGTGCTGGCGATGGGCCCGCTCGGCCTCGGGCGCATCGGCACCGCCACGATCGCGGGCGTGTCGTCAGGTGGCATCGCGTCGCTGTGGATCGGCCTCGCCCCTGGCTACCTGCCGTTGGCGCCGTTCGGCACCGTCGGGCTCGACGTGCTGCAAGCGGGCGAATACGTCGCCGGCGCGGCCGATGCCGCCGGGGTCGCGACGCTGCCGGTGGTGGTGCCTGCTTCGCCGGCGCTGGCCGGCATCGCGACGTGGTGGCAGGCGATCGCGACGGTGGCGAACGCGCCATTCCTGCGCCTGTCCGATGCCGAAGCGCGCTCGTTGCTCGGCGCCGAACGTTTCTGATCCGTTCCTGATCGCCGCGTCGTCGGATTTTTCCGCCGAAGTTGCGGTGCGAGTTCCCCATGTCTTGCATGGCGAACCGCACCCGACAACTCCTGTTCGGCCCGCTGCTCTGGCTCGGGCTCCTGATCGCCTGCGCTCCGGCGCAGGACGGCTGGCGCATCCCACCGCTCGGCGCGGTGGAGTACCGGCGCACCGACCGCGGCAACGCGAGCGAACCGGTGCGTTCGCAGGGCGCGGCGCGGCAGGCCGCGGCGACCGGCAAGCTGCCGGACAAGTACCTGCCGCGCCTCGCCCCCGCACCCTGGGTCTGCCAGGGCGAACTGCGCGCCGACCAGAAGGCGCTGGTCGGGCCGGTGCGCGACCTGCGCGATGTGCTGCGCGCGATCGCCTGCGACCTCGGCAGCCGCGGCAGCGTGACGAAGAAGTTCCCGCGCCTCTTGCCGTTCGGCGACGTCGTCGTCAGCGGCTCGTGGTCGGCGCCGGACGCGCAGGGTAGGCAGCAGCTGAAGGGCACGTTCGCAGCGAGTGCGATCGCGGCGCAAGGTGGCGAAGGGCGCGACGTGGCGCCGCTGCTGCGCACGTTCTGCATCGTCGACGCCGCCGGCACGGTGGCGATGACGCGGCACCTCGACGCCGAACGTGGGCTCGTCGTGGCGTTCGCCGGCAGCTTCGACCTCGTCGTCGACGAAGGCGAGAAGACGTTCCGGCGGCTCGCAGTCAGCGACGCGTGGGAGCTGGTCGCAGTGCGCGACAACCAGGACGGCGACTTCCGCGTGCGCGTGCAGAAGGCGATCACCGCTGGCACCGCGTGGGTGCGCGATGCGATCGACGAACAGAAGTCGTTCCTCGTCGACAAGGGCGGTGACGACCGCAACTACGGCAGCGGGCGTTTGGCGCTGGCGTTGCTGACGCTGCTGCACGGCCACGTGCCGAAGGACGACGCGGTGCTGCAGCGCGGCTTCGCCGAACTGCGCAAGCGCCGGCACGAGGACAGCTACACGCTGGCGACGGCGCTCATGGCGATGGCGGCACTGCATGCCCCGGCGGGCGAAGGCGCGATGCTGCGCGAAGGCAAGCTGACGTCGCTGCCGAAGCGCGAGGTGCCCGAGCGCGACCAGAAGCTGATGCAGAAGTGGACCAAGCAGCTGCTCGACAACGTCGACCCGCGCGGGCCGCAGGAGGACCAGCTGCGCTTCAACTACACGGCCGGGCCGCGCTACGACACGTCGCTGCAGCAGTACGGCCTGCTCGGCATGTGGTCGGCGCAGCAGAGCGGCATCGCCCTGCCGGCGGGCGCGTTCGCGGCGGCGGCGCGTCAGCTGCTGGCGGTGCATGGGCCGTCGAACGGCTCACTAGGGCTGGCGCTGGCGAGCTACGCGCAGGTGCGCAGCGCCGAGGGCAGCGAGGCGCCGGTGCCGCACAGCGAGCAGCGGGCGCAGCCGCGCGGCTTCGCCTACCAGGAAGCCAGCGAGCCACCGTTCGGGTCGATGACCAGCGCCGGCGTCAGCGGCCTCTTGCTCGCGCGCGCCGGCATGCTGGCGTGCGGCGAGAACGACCGCAGCCTGCTGGCGCGCATCGACACCGCCGTGCGCGACGGCTACGCGTGGCTCGCCGACGAGTTCTCGGTGCGCTGCAATCCTGGCTTCGCCGAGCGCGGTGATCGCCACGTCTACTACTGGCTCTACGGCCTCGAGCGATCGTGCGAACTGGCGGCGATCGCGCGGCTGCACCACCGCGACTGGTACTACGAAGGCGGCGTGCAGCTGCTGAGCCACCAGCAGGAGAACGGTTCGTTCCGCGCCGAGCACGCCAGCACGCTGCTGCTCGACAGCACCTGCTTCGCGGTGCTGTTCCTGGCCAAGGCGACGCCGGCGGTGCCGTTCACCGGCCGCTGACGCGTCGTCGATTCCCATCGGCCACGGCGAACCAGTCGCTATGGTGCACGCCTCGTCGATGTCCGCCGCTCCCGAGCAACCTCTCGCGCGCCTGCGTCCATGCCTCCTGGTCGCCATCGCAGCCCAGCTGCTGATGCTGCTGGCGTCGCTGCGCCATCACTACGTCTGGGGCGAGTCGGCGAGCATGCCGTGGCTGCTGCCGCTGCTGAACACCGGCGAAGCGTTCGCCGTCGTGCTGGCGGCGGCCCTCGGCGCGTTCGCCTGGTGGCGCGCGATGCCGAAGGTGGAAGCGGCGGCGCCGTCGCTGCGGCAGCTGCTGTGGTTCAGCCTGCCGCTGCTGCTCGCGGCCGTCGTCGTGCCGCCGTTCCTGACCGCGGACCCGATCGACTACGTCGTGCGCGGCCGCGTGCTCGCAGTGCACGGAGCCAACCCGTACGTCACCGTCGCCACCGACTTCCCCGGTGATCCGTTCCTCGCGTTCGGCGATCGCGCGTGGAAGGGCTTCCCGCTGCCGTACGGGCCCGTTCTCGCCAACGTGCAGGGCGCTGCGGCCTGGCTCGCACACCTGCTGCCGCTGCCGCCGCGCGGCGAATTGATCGCAGCCCTGTTGCTGCTGAAGCTGCTGTTCGGCGGCGCGCTGCTGCTCGCGGCGACGAGCCTCGCCCGCTTCGTCGGCGCCACCGCTGGCCCGGCCGCCGCGGCGCGCACGTTCGTCGCGATCGCGTGGAACCCGCTGCTGCTGGCCGAAGGCGTCGCCAACGCGCACAACGACCCGCTGCTCGCCGCTTGCCTCGCCATCGCCGTGCTCGGCGCCCAGCGCGGCCAGTTCGCGCGCAGCACGCTGGCGCTCGGTGTCGGCGTGCTGACCAAGGTGACGCCGCTGGTCGCCGTGCCGCTGCTCGCCATGCAGGCGCTCGTGCGCCGGCAACTGCGTGGGCTCGTGCTCGGCGGCCTCGCCGTGCTCGCGCTCGCGGCCCTCTTCTACCTGCAGTTCTTCCGCGTCGACGGCGCCTTCGACGTGATGCGGCGCCAAGGCGAACTGCACGGCGCCAGCCTTGCGTGGGCGCTGCACGAAGTGACCGGCGCGCCGATCGCGACCTTCGTCACCGTCGGCCGCGTCTTCGTCGTGCTGGTCGTGGCCGTCGCCATGCTGCGCCTCTGGCGTGAACGCGGCACCGCCACCGTGGACCACCTGCCGCACACGTTCGCCGCCGCCCTGGCCGCCCTCGCCTGCTGCGGTGCCGGCCTGTTCGGCGTCTGGTACCACTTCTGGTGGATCCCGCTGGCGCTACTCGGCCGCGGCACCTGGCTCGCGCGCTTCGCCGTCGCCGCCTCGTGCACGTCGCTGCTCGCCTACGTGCCGTGGACCTTCGCGCGGCGCCTCGACGCCCCGGCGCAATGGGCGAACGTCTTCGCCGCCGTGCTGCTGCCGTTTGCGCTGGCGTTCCTCGGCGGGCGGCGCGGCGAACGTTCCACGGCGGCCGGAAGCGTGCCATCCGTGCCATAGCCGCCGCGCCAGCGCCGCGGCAATGAACCTGGGGCTGTTACCGGATCCGCCGCGGCGGGCTACGGTGCCCGCCTGCCGATTCCGGCGGCTCCAAGCCACAGCCCCGCTCATGCGCACCCTGTCCCTCGTCGTCCGCTTGCTCCCGCTCGGCCTCGTCGCCGCGTGCTCCGGCAACAGCAGCTCCTCGCCGCCCGCGGCCGCAGCCGCGCGCCTCGTCGTCGCCGCCGACACCACCGTGCTCGAACCGAGCAGCGAACGTGCGCCGACCTACGAACGGCCGCTCGACGGCGTCTCCGGCGTCGACCGCTACTACCGGCTGACGACGCCGGCGGCGACGCCGTTCTCGTTCGAGCTGGTGGCCTGGCAGCCGGGCAGCCGCGGCGACGCGTCGATCGCGGTCGCGCACCTGCGCGACGGTGCGTCGGTGCCGACCTCGCCGACGTCGCTCGGCGAAGTCGGCATCGCGCCGGCCGGGCAAGGGCTGCAGCGCGGCGACACCTGGCTCGCCGCCACCGGCGACGGCTTCGCGCGCCTCGAACTGCACGGCACGATCGATCGCGACCAGCTGCTCGCGGTGCGCAGCGACCGGGGCGAGGTCACGCTGGTCGAGATCGTGATCGGCGAACCGAGCGTCATCAACCGTCCGCAGGGCGGCGGTGGCGGCGGCGGCGGTGGCGGCGGGCAGCCGCTGGCGACGACGCTCTACTCGAGCGACTCGCTGATGTTCGGCCTGCCGACCGTCGCCGTGTCCGGCGATCGCAGCAGCGTCGTCTGCTACGAAGGCGACCGCGCCGATCCGTTCGCCGGCGCGCGCTACGAGCTGCGGCTGCAGCACGACGAAACTTCCGGCGACGTCACCGTCGGCGCTTCGGTCGAGACGTCGGCCGACACCGGCTGGTGGCGCGACCACGAAGTGTTCGCGCTCTACAACGTGCTCGGCGTCGTGCGCGCCGACGAGACCGGCGTGCACGTGCGCGTCAGCTACGACCGCGGCGCCACGTTCGCGCAGGACGTGGCGATCCTGCCGGGCTTCTCGCAGTCGCGCCTCGTGCAGGTGGCGATCGCCGCCGACTACTCGCTCGCCATCGGCGCGTGGCGCACTGGCACCGACGGCGACCAGCAGTTCGTGCTCGTCGAAGGGCGGCCTTCCGCGGTCGACGCGAACGGCTCGCCGACGTGGTTCCAGTTCGATCCGGCGCAGGTGCTGTGGACGCGCAGCGCCGAAGCGACGCCGCTGACGACCGGCATCACGTGGTCGCAAGGCGGCGACCTGGTCGTCGGCTACGGCGCGACGTCGTTCGCGATGGTGCCGACCGGTGGTTGGCTGACGACGACGGAGTTCCGCTGCTGGACGCGCCGCTACGGCCAGACGGCGATCGATCGCGAAGTCGACCGCGAGGAGATCTTCGGCATGGATCCGAGCGTCGCGGTCACCGGCCAGGGGGCTGGGCTGCGCGTCTTCTACACCTACGAAGTGCGCGACGGCGTGCGGCTGTCGGTCAGCAACGACGCCGGGCAGACCTGGGCGATCGCCGACACGTTCGGCCACGGCGGCGACCACCTGCCGTCGGTGTTCGTGCGCCCGGCCGGCGCCGCCACACGCGTCGACGTGCTCTACCTGGCGAGTCGCGCGCAGGGCAGCGAACTGCACCGTTCGTCGTGGGCCAACTTCGGCGTGTCGCCGCGCGTCGACGAGGCGCTGACGACGGCGAGCACGTCGCCGGTGTCGGTGACGGTGCCCGTGATGGGCGGTGGCATTCCGTATTCCTACGGTTGGAACGTGCGCACGACGCAGATCGGTTGGCTCGCCTACGACGCGACGCTCGACGGCGACGATCTCGTCGTGGTGTTCGACGAAGTGACGCAGGACAGCTGGCCGTGCTTCATGCCGACCTCGGGCGACTTCGCCACGACCACGGGTTGGCTGCCGCCGGTCTTCGCCCCCTTCACCCCGGCGACGCCGCCGCCGCTCGCGCCGGGCCTGACCGAGCCCGCCCCGCCGATCGACTCGCTGCACCGCCACCAGCTGAAGCTCGTGCGCCTGCAGTGAGCGGTGGGTGATCGTCGCCGCTCACGCTAGGTGCAGAGGGGCGACGGAACGGAGACGACGCAGCGGAGCCGAGGGTGTTCCTTCGCCTGAGCGTGGAACGACGCGTGGCGGCGTCTCGAGAGGCCTGATCGTGGTCGCTCGGAGAGCGGCGACGGAGCGGAGACGACGCAGCGGAGCGGGTGGTGTTCCTTCGCCTGAGCGTGGAACGACGCGTGGCGGCGTCTCGAGAGGCCTGAGAGTGTTCGCTCGAAGAGCGGACAATCTACGTGC
>SXGT01374923.1_pt1 | contig 10305 bp, 10 predicted proteins | sample 3176221 | NCBI WGS metagenome assembly SXGT01 (sample SAMN11356862, study PRJNA531348) | freshwater metagenome | isolation source: freshwater sample F1-120 | place: China: Fuxian Lake, Yuxi | collected 2017-12-25
AGGCCTCCACCTGCGGGGGCGTCGCTTTCCCGGAGAGACCACGGCCATGGCTTGCATTCAAAATGCAGGACCATGACCGCAGTTGACCAAGGACGCCCTCTAGAAGCCGGCAAGAAGCGACGGGAGAAATTCTGGCACGGACTCTCCCTGCGCAGCCGCCTGATGTATCTGGGCGCCGCCACGATCCTGCCGCTCTGCCTGTTTGCCGGGGCCGCGTTCACCGTCATGCTTCACCAGCAGAAATCGCAAGCCGAGCAGGCCACGCTGGCGATATCGAGGGCGCTGGCGGCCGCCATCGACGCGCGCATGCAGCGCAGCATCGCGGCGCTCGAGGCCTTTGCGCTCGCGCAGTCGCTGCAGGACGCTGCGGACCCGAGGCTCGCGGCCGTGCACGCCTCGGCCCGTCTGCTCCGCGCCGCCAGTCCCGACTGGCGAGGCGTGGTGCTGGCGAATCCAGATGGCTCCGTTGTTTTTGGCAGCGAGAGGCCGTTCGGCAACGGCTTTCGCCAGTCCATCGAGGCCGCGAGCGTCCTGGACGTGGTGCGCAGCCGCGCACCCCGGGTCGGACCGATGGCCACGGGCCCGCGCGGCAATGTGGGCTTCACCGTCCGCATTCCCGTGATGCGCGGAAGCGAAGTGCGGTACGTGCTCACGGCCATCGTCAGCACCGACGCGGTGCTTGATGTCCTTCATCGGCAGCAGGTGCCGGAGCATTGGGTGGTTTCCGTCTTCGACTCGAACATGAAGCGCGTGGCGCGTTCCAAGGACCATGCGATGCACTTCGGGACGCCACCCAGTCCCACGCTGCAGAGCATGCTGCGCGATCTCGGCGAACGCAGCGAGGGTGTGGGCATGACGACCACCATGGAGGGTGAAGAGGCCTACACCGCGGTCTCCAGAATCGAACACGCCGGCTGGATCGTGGCGCTGGGCGCGTCTTCGCAAATTGCCCATGCCGCCTTGTGGCGCACGGCCGGGCTCTACACGGCGGGCCTGGCGATTTCCCTTCTCGTCGGCGGTTTCGCCTTTCTTCTGGTGAGCCGCACCATCACCACCCGCGCGCGGGCACTGCGCGACAGCGCTATTGCCCTGGGGCAGGGCGCCCCCATACCCCCGCCGACCCAGGGGCTGCCCGATTTCGACGAGGTGTCCTCGGCGCTGTGGAACGCGGGGCAGCAACGCGCGAGCGTCACCGGGCGCCTGGAGATGCTGTTGACCGCAACTTCCTCTCTGACGCAGTCGCTGGACGAGGCTGAGACCCTGAACGCGGTGGCCCGGGCCTTGGTGCCCAGCGTCGCCGACGCGCTTCACATCGAGGTGTTCAAGGCAGGCGGGGGTGTGGAGCGGCAACTCACGCTGCATCGCGACCCGACCCAGGTCGCATCCTTCGAACAGCTCGTGCAGTCCGGTTCGCTCTCGTCGATGGTTCCCTCGGACGCTTGGTGTGCCATGCCCCTGGTGGCGAGAGATCGCGTGATCGGCACCATGACCGCCATCCAGAGCATTTCGGAACGCCGCTTCGAGGCCGACGACGTGGCCCTGTTGAGCGAGTTCGGCCGACGTGCGGCGCTCGCGCTGGAGAACGTCAGGCTCTACGCCGAGTGCAACATCGCGCTGGATGAAGCCCGCAAGGCGGGCAGGGCCAAGGACGAGTTCCTCGCCATGCTGGGCCACGAACTCAGAAATCCGCTCGCACCCATCCTGACTTGCGTGGAGATCATGAAACGCCGTGACGCGGGGGCATTTGTCCGCGAACGGGACATCATCCAACGCCAGGCGAAGCACCTCGCCCTGCTGGTGGACGATCTTCTCGATGTGTCCAGAATCGCCGCGGGCAAGATCCAGCTGCGTGACGAAGAAGTGGACCTGCGCATGGTGATCTTGAGAGCCCTCGAGATGACCCAGCCGCTTTATGCGCAACGCCCGGAACCCCAGGTGGTGTCTGATCAGCAGCCCCTGCATGTCAAGGGCGACTTCCTGCGCCTCGCGCAGGTGGTGGGCAATCTGCTGAGCAATGCGGCCAAGTTCAGCGAACCCGATCAGCCGGTGGTGATCGAGCTGGAACGGCAGGCCGAGCGGGCGCTCCTCACCGTGACGGACCGGGGCACGGGCATTGCGGCGGCATTGCTGCCCCATGTGTTCGATCGCTTCGTTCAAAGCGAGCAGACCCTGCAACGCTCCAAGAGCGGCCTGGGGCTTGGCCTGACCATCGCCCGCAGCATCGTTGAACTCCACGGCGGCACCATTGAAGCGCTGCCTGGAGGCGCTGGCGTCGGCACGGCCGTTCAGGTGTCCCTGCCGCTGCTGCCGCTGCCGACGTCGACGTCTGCCGCGCCCGACGCAGTGCCCCGCCACACAAGGCCGATCCGCATCCTCGTCGTCGACGACAACCAGGACGCAGCCAGCACGCTGGCCACCTTCCTCACCGAGATCGGCCACCAGGTGGAAACGGTGCTCGACGCCAACGCCTGCCTCAACCGGGTGACCAGCTTCGCTCCCGACGCGTGCATCGTGGACATCGGCCTGCCCGACATGGATGGCCACGCGCTGGCGCGAAAGCTGCGGGAAAGCACGGCGACGGGGCCTCTCCACCTGATGGCTCTGACGGGCTACGGCCAGAGCGCCGACCGCGAAGAAGCCCTGCGCAACGGCTTCGACGAGCACATGGCCAAGCCCGCGAATCTGGATGTGCTGGAAGCCTGGCTGGACGGCATCCAGAAGCCGGGCAGGGCGGCGCCTGAAGCTGATTGAATGTTTCCAGCCGATGCCAGCACGCTCGCTCGGTCCTGTCAGAGCTTGAATCTTCTGGGATCGATGGGCTTCATCACCTTGAAGTACTGCGGTCCGGCATCGGGGGGCGCCGCCGGGGCTGCGCGGGGACGTTGCCACGTCTCGCCGGTGGGACGGGGCACATCGGCGAAGACCCGGTTCTTGCGCGGCGTGCAGTCCGTCTGCGGCGGCAGCGGTTCCACTTCCAGTTCCACCCGCAGGCGTTCGTCCAGCACCTGCGTGTGATCGTCCACTGCCGTGAACAGTGTCCGCAGCCCGCTGCGCAGACCGTTGTAAGGGCCTTGCGTGGGGCGCTGCTGCAGGCGATCGATGGCGATTTCGTGCAGCCGGTGGCTCGTCATGTCGTTCGCCACGGTGGCCGCGGTGGGCAGGCCCAGAAGCACCTGGCGCATGCCAACACCCGACCACCTGAATTGCTTCTTCGCCTCGTGGTGAATGTTCCAGATAGAGCCTGTGTGGCGGGCCGATCGCGAGGGGTTCAGCGCCACCAGCAAACCCAATTGAGCGGCTTCGCAGGCCATCCAGTCCAGCGCCACGTTGGACAAGTTGCGCTCATCCACGGGGTAGCTCCCGCCCACGTCGGAATGCGCACCAGGGAACCAAACCTGCAGCAGCGTCTGGTAGCCGTGGCACTTGTCCGCGAACAGGATCGGTTCGAAGGGCTTGCGCACCTCATGCAGCGCCAGAGCGTGGCGCACGTTGGACACGTAGTCGGGCACGCGGGTATCGTGGAACGTGGTGTCCAGTGACGGGTGCAGCCATTGCAGGCTGCGCGGCACGCCATGCACGGCCACGGTGTCCCACACGCCGACCATGTGAATGGAGAGGTCGGTCTTGCGCTCGCGGTCTGCCGGCCTGGGATGCCCGAGCCTTCGCATCACCCTTTTCAGGTTGCCGCCGTATTCGTAAGCATGAAAAGCTTCTTCCACATGGGCGATGTCGTGCTCGAGAAGAATCCCCACCTGCTGAACGAAGCCGGCCAGCGAACGCACCGCATAGGCGCCCCGGCTGAAGCCGAACAGGTACACGTTGTCGCCGTCTTTGTAGTTCCCCACCAGAAACGCGTAGGCCTCCTTGATGCGTCGAGCAATGCCGTAACCTGCCGCCGCGCCGGCCAGGTTGCCGAGCTTGCGGTGCAGCAGCCTCGGTGGGTTCTTCAGGCGCGCCGCCGCCAGCCAGGGGGGTGAAAGCCGGTGCGGTTTGTCGGTGCCCACGCCCTCGATGTAATGCTGCAGTTGCTCCCGCGGCGCCTGCAGGCACGTTGCAGCGGCTTCCGTCATTCTGGACAGCAGCAGCACGTTCGACGCATCGTTTGCGCTGTCGTCGTTGCCCGTGCCATCGATGAAGAGCACGATGTTTTTGGCCATGTTCACACCCCTCCAGCCCCCGGCAGGCGAGGCGGCTACGGTAAGCCGCGCGGTTCGGCGGTGTCAATGCCCGCCGAAATGCAGGGAGAGGCTCAAGCCTTCTTGCCCTGCGCCAGAAACGCCGCCACCAGCGCGTTCGCATGCCCGTGGCCCATGCCGTGCTCGGTCTTGAGCAGGTTCACCAGCTCCATGTGCTTCAGCGGCCCGGCCCGCTGAAGCACCTGCATCCAGTGGGAGATGGGCTGGCCGTAGTTCTTCTCGATGGACGGGAAGTACGAGGCGGGTCCTTTGATCTTTTCGGTGTTCGTTGCCATGGCGGTCTCCGGCTTATTCATGGGGCCAGGTAGAAATCCAGGGGAATGAGCTCCACCGCCCATCCGCCTTCTTCACCCAGCATCGCAGCCGGGTGCATTGAAGCCAGGCGCAGCGCTTCATCTGCGTTGTCCGCCTCGATGATGAACAGGCCGCCCACCACCTCTTTGGATTCGGTGTAAGGCCCATCGGTGACTTCCGTCTTGCCCTTGCGCGGGTGCAGCGTGCGCCAGTGCTCCAGCTCGCCCAGCGAAGCAGACACCAGAACCTTGCCGGTGGCGCGCATCTTTTCATCGAGTGGCGGGCATTGGCTTACCAGCTTCTGCACGTCGTCCGGCGACATGGCGGCGAACTTGTCGGGGGTGTAGTAAGCAAGGCCGAGGTACTTCATGGCAGGTGCTTTCGTCAAGGGTTGAAGAGGTGTTGTACTCTCCTACGACGACTGAAGCTGTCCGGAATCGACATCAGGCGAGGCGGCCACCACCGAATCCAGAAACACGAACGCATCGCACGCCGCCACGAACGCCGGCACCGTGGCCCGCTGCCCGAAGCCGTACACCGCCAGCCCCGCTTCCTGAATGCGCCCGGCCAGCCCCCTGAAGTCGCTGTCGGACGACACGATGCAGAAGCCATCCACGCTGCGCGTGTGCAGCAAGTCCATCGCATCCATGACCAAGACACAGTCTGCGGCGTTCTTGCCCTTGCTTTAGCGGAACTGCTGAGACGGCCGGATCGCCAGCGTGTGCAGCACCTTCTTCCACGGCGCGAGCTGAGTCGTCGTCCCGTCGCCATACGCTCGGCGCACCGTGGGTTTGCCGTGTTGGTCGGTGATCAGCTTCATCAACGAAGCGGCCTGTGCGGCGTGCGCGTTTTCGGCGTCATCAACCTCGACAGCTAGGTAACCCACGGTTGACTCCAGCTTGGAGTGCACCAGAAGCAGTTGAATCGCGCGCAGGTTCCGACGTTGCTTTGGTTCTGCGCATCGAATGTGTTCCAGAGTCTGCGCGGTCCAGCCCGAGGTCGTTCACCCAGTGTCCGAGGATACGCGCGTATTCCCGCGTTTTCAGGTGGGGCGAGCGGTGTACCCAGCTAGGGAATAGAAGACTCTTCGGGCTTAGCCCAGCTGGCGCAAATCCATGTTGGCCCGCCAATCTCCCGCTCCATGAAACATTCGTGGGGTAGATTCAATACATGAAAAGACGCCATCTCCTGGGTGGGCTTGCCGCGCTGCTGCCCGCCGAACTACTGCTTGCCAGACAGCCTGAGCGGGGGAAGCTGGTGATCGTGGGGGGCGCCGAGAAGCGCCGGAAAGATCGCCTCATCCTCCGCAGCTTTCTCGAGCACGCAGGTGGCGTATCCGCACGCGTGCGCCTCCTGGTGGCGGCCACATCGAGGCCGGCAGACGCAGCCGAAAGTTACCTTCGGGCTTTCGCAGACCTGGGCGTCAAGGACTGCGAAGCGCTGCCCGTCACCGACAGGGCCAGCGCCTTTCTGCCGGCCGTATCACAGTCCATCCTCGAAGCCAATGCTGTCTTCATCACCGGCGGTGACCAAGCGCGACTGATGACCGCACTTTGGGAAACTCCAGCGCTGGCCGCGCTGCACCAGGCGCACCATCTGCAGGGGTGCTGCATCGGTGGCACAAGTGCGGGTGCCGCGGCGATGTCGCGCCACATGATTGCCGACGGTGCGGCGGTACACCGCGCGCGCAAGGGCGTGGTCGAGACTGACATCGGGTTGGGCCTGCTTACGACCGCCATCGTTGATCAGCATTTCTCGGAGCGCCGAAGGTTGGCGCGCCTCATGTCGGCGCTGGCGCGCAGACCCGACCTGCTCGGGGTCGGCGTGGACGAGAACACAGCGTTGGTGATCGAGGGAGAAAAGGGCATTGAAGTGGTCGGTACCGGCGTGGTCACCTTGGTCGATCCCACGTATGCACGCACCAACATCGCCGGGCTGCAGGACCAGGGCCTGCTCGAACTTTTGGGCTTGCAGCTGCACACGCTGCCAGCGGGCCACCATTACCAAGTGACCGGCGAGGCTGCGGGCGCCGAATGGCCGGCCGAGCTGCTGAAAGCCGTGCAACGCCTTGTGCAGCCTGGTCCGGTGAGGCTGTAGCGCTTTCCAAGTGAGAGGGCCTGCGAGGGACAGATAGGAAAGGGGGCTGCCGACTTGCGGCAATTGCGTCCTATGGAAGTTCATTTTTGCAGATCATGGCCCCATGCAGCACGCTGACTCTGGGCGGCACGCGTTTTGCCCTATCGCCGCTCACGATGATTTCATTGGTCAGCCTAGAGCATGAGCAGTCCCTCCGCAGCCCCTCCGTCGAGTCATGAGCGATTCTACTCATTGACCTCAATGCGCGGCGTTGCTGCCCTGATGGTGGTGATCTACCACTACAGCGGTGGCTTCTTGCCGGCCATCAATCCCGCCGAGGCAACGGGGCTCATCGCCAAGAGCTATCTGTGGGTCGACTTTTTCTTCATCCTCAGCGGTTTTGTCATTGCCCACGGCTATGGGGCCCAGTTCAAGGGCGTCCCGCGCGGGCGTGATCTTCTGGCCTTCTTGCGCGAGCGTCTCGCGCGCCTCTACCCGCTGCACCTCGTCATGCTGGCGTTGCTGCTTGCGCTCGAGCTTCTGAAGGTCGGGTTGCGAATTACCGGTGTGCCAGGGTCCGTGAACGAACCCTTCGGCGCTACAACCAGCTGGAATGCCTTTTTTTCCAATCTCCTGCTGCTACAAACGACGGGGACGCAGGACCAACTGACCTGGAACGGTCCGTCGTGGTCTATCGGAGCTGAGTGGTTCGCCTATCTGCTCTTCCCCCTTCTCATGCCCCTGATGATCCGCACGCGCTGGCTGAGTCGGCTCGCCCTAGTCGCTGTGGCCATGGTCGGATTGTTTTTGATATCACGCGGGGACAGCCTCGACGTGACTTTTGACTACGGGCTTGTTCGCTGCGTGTTGGAGTTCGGCCTGGGTGTCATCACCTATCGCCTGTTCAAAGAGAGGAAGGGCGGAGTCATCGGGCACGATGTGCTGTGCGTGCTGTTGGGTGTGGCTTTGCTCGCCTCGATGCACTGGGAGGCGCCGGACCTCGCATTTCCCATTCTGTCGTGTGCGCTGATCCTGTCGCTTGCTCAAAATCAAGGGCGGGTAACGCGTGCGTTGACCGTGCGGCCGCTGGTTTATCTTGGGACCATTTCGTACTCGGTATACATGTCTCATTTCGTCGTGCTTCAGTACATTCAAACCACCAGCCACGCAGTGCAAGACGCCGGCATCGGCCGTGCATTGACTGCTGATCAATCCGTCGGTTTGCTCGGCCTGCTTGTGCTGGCAATACTGGCGCTATCGCATTTTCTCTACCACTGGATAGAGACGCCTGCCAGACGCTACCTGGTGCAGACCTGAACTCAGATTGAGGGTCCCTCGCGCATGCCTATCACGACGAAGGTTCGGAACGAAGAGTCTTGAACGTCACTTTCCGATGACGAGCACTCGTGGACCCGCCATGCACCGCGGCTGAACTCACTTTGGTGTGAGGGGCTTCCCTCTCGTTTGCACGTCCACCTGAAGCCCACGGTCCGGCAGGGCAACACCGGCTTCCCGAAATCGGAGAAGGAGCAAGCCTTCGTGTTCGGTACTCGCTCAAGACTGCACTGCGTCATTCGAGGTCAGCCGTTCGCCAGAAGCGGTCACTGCTCAAATGCCCGAAGTGGCATGCGAAACCCAGCGCAGCTGGACCAAAATTTGCGGCGCTCAATGCGTGTGCCTATGGTGTAGGTCGGGCACATGAGGATGCTTGTGTACTAGCGCGGTGTGGGCATGACGATGGCTGTGAGCACCTGGGGGCATGGGCTCATGCAAGTGGTGGTGGTGACCATCCTCGTGCGCATGGGCATGCTCGTGCTCCAGCGCCTCATGAGCATGCGCGTGTGCGTGCGACTCCATCAAATGCAAGACGACACCCGCAAGCATCAAGACGCCCGCCAGGACCAGCAGGACCGACCCCGCGCGCTCTCCGAGCCCAAAAGCACCCGCGGCACCAATGAATGGCGCGAATGCGAACACAGAACCCGTACGTGCAGCGCCGAAAGTTCGCTGGGCTAGCAGATAGAAGCGCAAGCTCAAGCCATAGCCACTGGCGCCGATGGCCAACAGCACGCCAGCGCCCAAAAGAGTGGGCATGGGCTCTCCGAAGAACAGCGCAAGTGCGAAGGTCGCCACGACGCCGAGACTTGACTTGGCGAGCACAACCTGACCGGGGTCACGGTCGGCTACGCCGCGCGACAAGGTGTTGTCCACTCCCCACGCAGCCGTTGCCACCATGACGGCCGCCAGGCCGAGCAGTTGCACGTTGCCCTGCAAGCCTTGCTCAAGCGCGAGGACCACGCCGCCGGCCATAAGAGAGACCATCGCCAGAACAACGCGTCGGTCGACCGTCTCACCGTACAGGCGCCAGGCCAGCAATGCGGTAAACAGGGCCTCAAGGGTCAGCATCAGCGAAGCGGAAGTGCCGCTGGTGCGTTGCAGGCCCCATGCAAGCGCAACGGGGCCGATGACAGCGCCGAACAGCGCCATGGCCAGCAGGCGGCCAGCATCACTGCGTTGCAGCTGCGCTTCACGCTCTTTGGGCCGCCGGATGTACAAGGCCACGAGTCCTGCGCCCCCGTAGAGGAGCGCTGCCGTGGTGAACGGGCCGAGACCTCGCCCCCACAACTGGACAAAGGGTGTGCTCAGCCCAAAAAGGGCGGCGGCCAGCAGCGCCAGCAGACCGCCCTTGAGCACGGGTGATAGTGACCCGCGTGTCATGCCCTATTGGCCAGTGAAGTTCGCCGCAATGAAGTTGCCCGGATGGGAGAAGAAGACATATAGATTCTGCTTGGTCTTGTCCGTCGCAGCTGGGTTCGTGAAAGTGGCTTTCCACTCCTTGCCTTTCTTGCCGTCCACCAGTTCCAGCTTCCCGAGCTTGGCCGACTGCCAGGAGCTCTCCAGCTTGCCGCCTTTGATGAGAGCGTCCCGGCGCTGGGTCGCGCAGTCGGTGACGACGGCTTCGGTCGCGGGTGTCTTGCCGTGGAAGTGGCAACTGCTGCCTTTGTCGGCCAAGGCCACCGGGCTGAAGGATTGCAGGGCGACCAGGGTGGCGGTGAGGATGAATGCTTTCATGATGATTCCTTGGAAATTGATGCTCAGGGATTGAAGGGTCAGATTGAAGGGTCAGATGCCGTTGCGGCTTTTGTCTTCTGTGTTCTCCACGTCCATGTCCTCATGGGCGTGCCGGTGCTCGGCGGCAGGGAAACGGAAGCTATCAGGGCGGCTGTCGTGTTGATAGCCATGCAGCTGCGTGAACAGGAGATACACACCGCCGTAGAACAGCGCCAGGTTGGCTGCGTAGCTGAAGCGCTTGAACGATGGCCGGCGACGCCAGAAGGCCAGAGCACCCACCATGACCGTGAGCGCGGCAAGCTGCCCCAGCTCGACGCCCACATTGAAGCTCAGGATACGCCAGAGCATGGCGATCGGGTCGTCACCCAGCGGTAGCTGTTGCAGACGGGTCGACAGGCCAAAGCCGTGCAGCAAGCCAAAGCCGAACACCGCCCAGAGCAGGTTCGGCGATTCCATCGCGAAGTACTTCTGGAATCCGCCGTTGTTGTCGAACGCCTTGTACATCACGCTCAGCGCAATGATGGCGTCCACCAGGTAGAAATTCCAGGTGATTTTGAAGTACGTCGCGAAGATCAGCGTGATGCAGTGGCCGATGGTGAAGACGGTCACGAACTTGGCCACGTGCTGGAACGTCGTCAGGAAGAACACCACGCCGAATAGGAACAGC
>SXGT01419611.1_pt1 | contig 10305 bp, 5 predicted proteins | sample 3176221 | NCBI WGS metagenome assembly SXGT01 (sample SAMN11356862, study PRJNA531348) | freshwater metagenome | isolation source: freshwater sample F1-120 | place: China: Fuxian Lake, Yuxi | collected 2017-12-25
CGACCAGCTGCGCTTCGAGCTCTGCGATCCGTTTCTCCGCGTCCACGCGCGACCGTACAGCACGGCGCGATCACGCTGTCGATCCCCCTGCTTGCAAGTGATCGAAACGATCCAGCTTTTCGGGGGCCTGAACGGATACATCGAAGTGCCGCGACGCGTGCCCGCAAGTCCGCCTTCACGCGACCCCAGGCCTCCGGACCCAGGCCCGTGGGCATCGGCTCTGACTCCGCGTCGGCAAAGTAGACGAGGCTTCGAACCACGTGTCCGACGTCCTCGACCGGGTACTTACGGCGGTACCATGCGAGTGCCTCGACGAGCGAGGTGTCACGTGCGCTCAGGAGCGCGTGCAAATCCCAGAAGTCTCTCCGCGCCCCACGGTTCGCGATGGCCGAGAGCTTCATGCAGATGAGATCGTCGAGTGAAGCCAGCGGCAGGGCGAGCCCTGGGATGATCTCGCGCCGCCCGATGAGCGGATACGCGTAGCGTAGGACCGAGACGGGCTCGAGATCGACGGACTGACGATGGCCGAGGCGGGCTGCGACCGCGACCCCTCCGGCCAGGTAAGACGCGGGATCCACGACCTGGGCCAGCAGCTCGAGGGCCTTGACCTGGGTGGGTGTCACGCCGATCATGGGCCGGCCCATGGCGGGCGCGCGCCACCTCGCGGGATGTCGTCGACGCCGTCCACCTCGACCGGAAGTCCGGCGATGAGTGACCAATAGGCGCGCTCGCGCGGACTGAGCCGAGCCCCCTTGCGCACGATGAAACCCGCGAGAGTTTCGGCTGGATAGACCTCGCGCAGCCAGCGCATCGCCTCCCAACCGCCCCGCGACATGACGCGTTCGAGCACGTAGTCGGAGTGGAGTCGGAGATCCACGCCGGCCGGATCCACGTCCCAGAAGAGCCTTGCAACATCCGGCGGTAGGTCCCCTGCCATCGACCGAAACTAGCACCAATCGCGCTCCCGAGCCATCGTTCGCGCTCAGGAGCCTTGGTGAGGACTATCGAGCGCGACGGGTCGGTCAGGGGTTCATCGCGTACTCGCCGCGCAGCGCGAAGACGTGTTCGTTCCAGATCCGCTCGCAGCGCGCCGCATCCACGACGGGCTTCGCGATCATGCGTTGGCAGATCTCCATCTGGCGCGTCGTGCTCGAGGGTTTCGAGTAGAGCTGGAGCGCGTACTTCGAGAAGTCGCGCACCATGACGTCGAAGATCTCCGCGAGCAGGTCCGCGGGCAGCTCTGCCGCGTTCATCGTGTGGTACTCGATGATGAGCTGGCCGTACGCGACGAGCGTGAAGAGCTCGCCCATCGACAAGAGGAAGTCGATGTCCTTGGCTTGTGCCGCGGCCGCGACGGGATCCATCGCCGAGGTAAGCAGGAACTCCTTGAAGACGGCGATCTGCTTCCGGAAGACGTCGACGTTCGGAAGGTCGACGCTCTTGTAGGCGAGGTCGTAGTCGTGGAACAGGATCTTCCCGAGGCCCTTGGTCGCGCCCTGGTCGAAGAGAAAGTCGTCGTTCGTCGGGGCGTCCGTCCTCGGCACGACGGGGAACTTCCCCGGGCTGAAGAAGTAGTTGCGGATGAACTTGATGATGAGCGCCATGTTGACGTGGACCGTGCCCTCGAGCTTCGGCAGTGCGCGGATGTCGCGCGCGGCCATCTCGAAGTAGCCGTCCTTCTCGAAGCCCTTGGCGGCGATGACGTCCCACAGGTGGTTCATGACCTCCTCGCCCTGGGTCGTGACCTTCATCTTCACCATCGGGTTGTAGAGGAGGTAACGCCGATCCTCGGGCGACGCGGCGCGCATGTAATCGGCCGCGCGGCGCGCGAAGACCTTCATCGCGACGAGCCTGCAATAGGCGTCCGTGAAGAGCTGGCGAACGTGGGGGAAGTCGGTCACCGGGTGGCCGTAGAGGACGCGGCTCGCGGCGTGGTCGATGGCCTCGTAGAAGGCGTGGGTGCAGATGCCGATGGAGGCCCAGCCGAGATTGAACTTGCCGATGTTGACGGTGTTGAGCGCCGCGTCCCAGGCGGCCTGGCCGCGTGAGAGGATGTCGGCCTCGCGGATGGGATAGTCGTGGAGCGCGTACTCGGCGACGTACGACTGCGAGTTGCAGACGTTCTGGACCAGCTCGTAGGCGGGATGCTTGCTGTCGACTGCAAAGAAGACGAACTCGGTCGGCTCGCCGGCCGCGCGGGCGACCGTGCCGAACGTCGACACAAGCGCGGCCTGGTTCGCGTTGCCGATGTAGTACTTCGAGCCGTTGGCGCGGTAGCTTCCGTCGGCTTGCGGCGTCAGCGTCATCGCGCTGGCGTAGAGATCGGCGCCGTGCTCGCGCTCCGAGAGACCGAAGGCGAAGATGCCGCCGGCCGCGAGATGCGCGGCGGTCTTGTCCTTGATGGCTTCGTTCGCGCTCATCCAGAGGGGCCCGAGCCCGAGGATGGTGACCTGCCAGGTGTACCAGTAGGCGAGACCGTAGAAGCCGGTGATCTCGTTGAAGTCGCAGTTGCGCGCAGTGTCCCAGCGGTGGCTCGCGCCGGGACCGTAGCGCGTCGGCGTCAGCAGCTTGGCGAACGCCTGGTGCTCCTTCACGAAGGACAGAAAATCCGCGTACCAGGTCTGGTCGCGGTCATCCGTCTTGAGCTTGGCGCGCCCCTTGTTTTCGAAGAACGCGATGGTCTGCCGCATGAGCTCGGCGGAATCGGCATCGAGGTGCTCGGACGCGTACTTCTTCGGGTTCAAGAGAATCATGGTGGCCTCCGCGGCGATGCATACCACCACTCGCGTGTCGCGTCCGCGGCGTCTGTGCTAGTTCATGAAGCTCGGGGTCGGCTTCTCGTTCGTCCACAAGGGGCTCCTCTATAAGGTCCCGCGCGGGCCGTTCTGGACTCGGTGCTCTTCGAGATGTTTCGGCTGAAGGCCCTATACAAGCCTTGGCCGGCGCCGCTCTGAAAGCTGATCACGGTCAGCCACGCCACCGAGAACGTAACCGCGGCATTCACGGCGGCGTTGGATGCGGCCCTGAAGAGGTCTCTAGCGCTTCATGATGCCGCGCAACACGACCTCGGCGATCTGGCGCGTCAGCTCTTCGTCGGACATGCCGAGCTTGGCGGCCATGGACTGGTCGAGCATCGCTTCTTCGAGGCGCGTGTGGACGAAGACGTCGACCATGACGCGGAGCGCGATGGCGGAGTGGACGGCGGTGAGGTCGCCGGCGCGGCGGGCGAGCAGGACCGCGGCAAGCTCGTTGATGCGGTCGCGGAACTGCTGGATGATCGGCTTCACGTTGCGACCCTGGAACTCCAGGATGTCGATGTAGAAGAGCTTGAAGCTGTCCTTGTGGCGCCGGACCGTCTTGGTGATGGCGTCGCCGACCGCGACGAGGTTTTCCGGGAACTCGGGGGCCTGGAAGAGGCGCAGCAGCTGGAGCATGTCGCCGGTCACGTCGCTCTGCTGGAGGAGGGATTTGTAGATTTCCTCCTTCGAGCTGAAGTGATGGTAGATGCCGCCCATCGAGACTTTGGCCTCGCGCGCGATGTCGCGGAGGTTCGAGCCGTTGTAGCCGTGCGAGAGGAACAGCGTGCGCGCGGCCTCGAGGATGCGGTGCTGCTGGGTGCGTGTTGCGGATTGGACGTCGTCGACCACGGGGCGACTATCGTCAACGTGCGCGTGGAGGTCAACCCGACGCTGGACGATGCGGCCGCTCTGGCGGGCGTCGCGCGCTTTCGAACCGCGAACCGGCGCCAGGATTGAAACCGTGGCGCGCGCCCCGTATGGTCGCCGGCATGCGTTATGCGGGGACCATTGTCGTTGGGGTGGGCCTGGGACTTGCCGCCGGGCTCGCGGGATGTCCGATGGTTCCGCAGGGACCGGACGATGCGGCCGACACGCGCGACGGCGACGAGGTGTTCGTCCCCCTGAGCCTCTCGCGGGTGGTCGAGAGCATCGGGGAGGCCGAGGGCGGCGACCGCGTGACGATCTTCGGCGCCGGGCTCATCGCCGGGGCGATCGTCGAATTCGGGGGCGAGCGTGGGACGAGCGTGCTCGTGATGGACGCCGGGTCGCTCAATGTGACGACGCCGCCGAGCGCGCCCGGGCTGGTCGACGTGGTCGTCACGCTGCCGGACGGACAGCGCGCGCAGCTGTCGGATGCCTACCTCTATAAGGGGCCGCTGGCGCTGACGGGGGTCGCGCCGGCGGAAGGGACGACGGACGGCGGGGGCGAGGTGGTCGTCACGGGCGAGGGGTTTGGCGAGAGCACGCGGATCTTCATTGGCACGCGCATGCTCGAAGCGCAGGAGCGCGTGGATGCGACGACGATCCGCGGGCGCGTGCCGGCACGGCTGCGCGCGGTTCCGGGGTTCGTCGACCTCGTCGCGAGCTCGGGGTTCGAGCAGCGCGTGCTCGAGCATGCGTTTAGGTACACGGCGGACGTGGCGCTCTTGGGGCTCGTGCCGGTCAGCGGGGATCGGGCGGGTGGGACGCTGGTGACCTTGCGGGGGACGGCGCTCGACACGGAGATGGGCGTGTGGTTCGGCGACACGCCCGGCGAGGTGGTGTCGGCCGAGGCCGACGGGCAGTTCGCGGTCGTGCGCGCGCCGCCCGGGGTGCACGGCGTGGTGGACGTAAGCGCGGTGCGCGACGGGGTCACGACGGTGTTGTCGAAGGCCTACCACTTCGTGGATCCGGCGGTGACGGGGACCGCGCTGTGGGCGGGGCACACGTCGCCGGCGCAGGGCTCGGTGGCGGGCGGAGAGCTGGTCGCGGTGTCGGTGCGCGGGATGATCAGCGGGGCGGTCGACGTGACGATGGGTGGGGTCGCGGCGGTAGTCGTGGACCGGCGCTGGGGCAACGACGGGAACGCCGAGGTGGTGGTAGAGACGCCGGCGCGGGCGGCGCCGGGCGAGGTCGCGGTGGTCGTCGCGCAGGGCGGGGTGTCGGCGACGACGACGTTCGCGTACGTCGCCGATTTCCGGGTGACGGCGGTCCGGCCGGCGATGGGGTCGGCGGCAGCGCCGGTGTTCGTGACGATCGAGGGCCGCGGGCTTCGCGACGCGAGCGTGTGGATCGGCGGAAAGGTGGCGACGCGGCGCGGGTCGAGCGAGGGCGACGTGGTCGTCACGGCGCCGGTGGGATCGCCCGGGCGGGTCGACGTGCGCGTTGTGGCCGCGGACGGGCGGGTGCTGTGGCTGGCGGGCGGCTACGAGTATGTGAGCGCGGACGCCAAGGTGTGGGCGGTGGATCCGCCGAGCGGATCGCAGGCGGGCGGGCGGATCGAGCGCCTCTTGGGCGAGGGCTTTCGACAGGGCCTGCCGGGTGGAGGCGCGGTGCGCTTCGGGGCGGAGCTGTGCGAGGAGCTCGCGGTCGTCGACGACGGGCAGGCGGTGTGTCGCGTGCCGCGCGGGGAGGTCGGGCATGTGACCGTCGATGCGGGCGCGCTTGGGAAGATTGCGATGGCGTTCGGGTACTTCGATCCCGGAACGCGCTTTGGTGGGCCCGCGGGCGGGCCGATGCCGGAGGCGCTGAACGTGACGGTGCTCGACGCGCAGACGCGCAAGGGCGTCGAGGAGGCGTTCGTCATCCTGTGGGACGATCTCGACACGCCGTATCAGGGGATTACGGATGCGCGCGGGCAGATCACGTTCTCGGATATCGGCTTCGGGCCGATGCAGATGGTCACGGCCGGGGCGGACAACTACTCGACGGCGAGCATCGTCGAGTTCGACAGCCGCGATGTGACGCTCGTCTTGATTCCGGCGGAGCCGGGCAACGGCAACCCCGACGGGCCTGTGCCGCTCGGCGACAGCACGGTCGCGGGCGAGGTCTTCGGGGGCGACAAATACGTCCTCACGCCGATGGGGGACTGCGCGGCGCGCGTCGGGGCGGTGGAAGGAACGAGCCTCTGCGCGCCGTGCGCGACCGACGAGGATTGCACGGGCGAGGGGGCGCGCTGTAGTCCGCTCGGCAAGCAGGGGTGGCGCTGCACGACGGCGTGCGAGACGAGCGAGGATTGCCCGAGCGGGTTCAACTGCCTCGGGCTGCCGAACAGCGCCGTGCAGTGCGTGCCGAGCCCGGGGCGGCGCACGTCGCGGTGCGCGCCGACGATCCCGGACGTCTTCTCGATGAGCCCCGATCTGACGCCGCCGATGGTGCCGATGACCTACGAGCTGACGACCCATCCGGGGGAGTTCGCGATCGTGTGCATCGGCGGCTACGAGGACGACGTGACGGGGGTCTTCACGCCGACCGCGATGGGGGTGCGGCGGCACGTCTTCGCGCAGCCCGATACGGTCTTGGACGAGCAGGACGTGCGGCTCGACATCCCGCTCACGCGGACCTTGCGGATCCGGCTCGACGGCGCGCCGACCGGGAGCCTGCTGACCGATCTGCATCGCGTGTCGGTCTTCCTCGATTTCGGATCGGACGGGGTGTTCCTCATGCCGACCCAGGGCGAGGGGACCGACCAGAACATTTTCGAGCTCGAGGGGTTCCCGGCGGCGTTCGCGGACAGCCTCTATGATGCGACGTTCACGGTGTTCGCGACCGCAACCAGCGCGGCGGCGATGGCCACGGGCGATAGCCCGGCGAGCGCGAGCGAGGGCTCGTTCGTGATGTTCCAGCCGATCGCGCAGGTGTTTTCGGATGCCGTCTTCGAGATCGTCGAGAATGTCGAGAACGGCGAGAGCGGCGCGGGCGAGGGCGGGGTGGCGCGGCGGCAGACCGGCGTCGATGTCGCGATGCACGCGCTGGGCGGGCCGCATGGGGCGGGACAGGCGCCGACGTGGCTCTTCGCGGTGGGCGACGAGGGGCGCATCATGGTGTGGGATGGGGTCGTCTGGGGCGTGCAGCAGGCGCCGACGCGCGTGCCGTTGCGCGGGGTGTGGGCGGCCGAGAAGAACGATGCGTGGGCGGTCGGGGACGAGGCGACGATCGTGCATTGGGATGGGCTGCGCTGGCTCGCGGTGCCGGGGCCGGCGGCCCTCGCGCGGCCGGATGTGGCGTGGTGGGGGGTCGAGGGGGATGGCGCCGGGGCGCTGTGGCTCTGGGGATCGCACGGGGTGTGGCGGCGCGAGAGCGACGGGACGTACGTGGATCTGACGGGGACGTTGACGCCCGGGAGCGTCTTGGCGATCCGCGCGTTCGGGCCCGAGCGGGCGTGGTGGGTCGGGACGGGCGGGCTCGTGCGGGAATGGCGGGCTGGGGTGGTTGCGGTGGCCGATCAGCCGGGCGGGGATCTGCGGGCGATCGACGGCCGCGACGCCGACCACCTGTGGGTCGTCGGGGATTACGGGCGGATCTTGCGCTGGGATGGGAGCGTGTGGTTCGAGTTGCTGCCGCCGACGTTGCGCACGCTCTACGCGGTGCAGGCGCTGGGCGAGGATAGCGCGTGGGCGGCGGGGGACGCGGGCGTGGTGCTGCGCTGGGATGGGGCGCGCTGGGCCGAGCACGCGACGATCGAGCATTCGGATTTGCGCGGCGTGGCCGAGACGGGCAGCGGTCGGACGTTCACGGCGGGGCTGGCGACGCTGGTCATCGGGCCGTTCATGCAGCTGCCGAGTGCGGTCAACCCGAGCGCGACGGGGAACCTGGCGAACCTGAACTTGGTGTGGTCGCTGCCGCGCGGGGCGGACGCGTCGTTCACGTGGGTCGTGATGCTGTACGAGACGGGGTTTCCTTTCTGGGACATCGTGGCGAACGGGCCGCGCACGAGTGTGCCGTTGCCGGATCTGACGGCCGCTTGGGGGCTGCAGCCGCTGTGGCCGAGCATGAACGACGGGCTGCAGATCGTGCGGGTGTACAAGCCCGGGTTCGACATGGGCGCGTGGAATTATCAGGTCATGTCGCCCTATCAGTGGCGATCGTGGTCGGTGCGCGGCGTGCCGATGCAGATCCCCGAGTAGCCAAGCGCTCGAACCGCCTGATAAGGTCGCGCCATGATCGCTTTGACTTCCGTCGTGGTGGCGCTTGGACTCTTCGTGGCGCCGCCTCCCCCGGGTGATCCGACGCCTCCGACGCCCCCCGCGGGCCCGACGACCCCACCTGGGGCAACCGGCGCGCCGCCGGCGGCCGCGCCCCAGGTCGGCTGGTGCTGGGACGTCCTGCCGTTTCCCAAGGCGATCAAGAACGACTTCGTGCGGGCGTCGGATCGGGAGCTGGCGCAGTACATCGTGTCGCTGCGCGGACGGCTCTTGCTGGACGAGCAGACGGCGGTCGCGGAGATCGGGCAGGACATCGAGCTGTGGCTCAAGTATGCGCTGGCGACGCAGCTCCTGCTCGCGATGCACGACGATCCATTTGCGCGCGCGGCGGCGCGGGATGCGGCGTATGGCCTCTACACGCTGGGGCTCAACTACGCGACGCGCGATGACGTCCGGGCGAGCGTCGACGCGCTGGCGTCGGGGCTGCAGGGGCCGGCCAAGGGGTACTCGGAGCTGGTCACGCAGACGGTGCGCATGCTGCGATCGTATGGATACCAATGGTACGTGGAGATCGCGCCGCGGACGCTCAAAGACGAGCCGCGGCCGGTTGCGACGCTGCATCAGATGGGGCTGGTGGCGCGCGGCGAGGAGCGGCTCGCGGAGGCGGTCGATGCGTTTTCGCAGGGGCTGTCGTTGGGGGTGACGACGCCGCTCGGGCTGAGCGCGGTCGATACGCTGCTGCGCCTCGACAAGGAGGCGACGGACCAGACGGCGCGCGGGCTGGAGGCGGCGATGGTCGGTCGCTTGCCGGCGCTCGGGGCGGAGCTCGCGGGGATCTTCGCGCGCCACGCCGATCGCCGCGCGACGGCGAAGTTCGAGGCCGATCCGACGAAGGTCGGGGTCGCCGACACGCTGGTGCAGATCGGGCGTTACATCCGCCAGGGGCGCCCGGGGGCGGCCGACGTGCTCGTGCGGCAGATGCTCGGGACGCATCCGGAGGAGCAGGCGGTCTGGGATCGGGCGGCGGATTTCTACCACGGACAGCAGCGCTTCGAGAGCCTGCGGACCTTGTTTGCCGACGCCGAGGCCAAGGGCAAGATGAGCCCGCGACTGCGCGAGGTGCGGGTGTCGGCGCGGACGCACCTCATCACGCAGGAGCAGATGGGGGCGCAGCATCACCTCTTGGCCGAGGGGGATATCGAGGCGGATCTGAAGGCGCTGGCGGCCGCGGGCGGGAGCGAGGGGACACTGCAGGTCATGATGGTGCGGCTGGTGCTCGCGTTGGGGCGGCGGATGGCGGGGGCGCAGAATCCGGCGACGACGGCGGCGGCGCAGGCGACGCTCGACAAGGAGGTCGAGAAGGTGCTGGACGCGATGATCGCGGCCTTCCCGAAGGACGTTCGTGTGCTCGAGGCGGCGCTGGGGACGGCGATCGCGCTCGATCAGGGGCCCAAGGGGATCAAGCGGGTGGCGGCGTTGGGTGCCAAGCTCGACGACGTGGCGCGGGCGGGACTGGAGCTGGAGCTGCTCGAGCTGCAGGCGTCGCTGGCGATTCGCGAGCGGGACGCGGGCGCGATGAAGGAGGCGGTTGCGCGCTTGGCCGGGCTCGAGAAGTTGCTGGGGAAGATGGGGGCGCTCAAGGATCCGGCGCGCTGGCCGGCGACGGTCGACAAGGCGCAGTGGACCTACGATGCGTGGATCGTGCGGGCCGCGAATATCGTCATCGGCGGAGCGGCGCTGCCGGTTGACGACCCGAAGGCCGACACAGATTTGACGCGCGGGCTGGCGATCCTGAAGGGGCTCGACGGGGCGTTCGACGAGACGAGCGATCGGGGGCGGACGCTGGCGCAAGCGGTGGCGCTGACGCGCGGGACGCTGCTCTATCTGCGCGCGGATCCGGCGGCGAGCGAGAGCTTTGCCGAGGCGCGGCGCGTGGAGCGCACGAGCGCGTTTGCGCTGCTGGCGGGTGGCGCTCGGCAGCTCGTCTTGGGCGATCCGCTGGGGGCGGCGGAGACGTTCGAGCGTGCGTTGACGCGGGCCGATCGGCCGGCGACGCGGCAGGCGCTGCAGGCGATGGCGGGGACGGCGCGGTTCGCGCTGGGCGACACCGAGGGCGGCAAGCGGCACTTTGCGGAGGCGGTGGCGGGATGGGACGCGGCGCATCTGCCGCCGACGCTCGACATCGCGACGGCGCGACCGCTGTCGGAGGGGCGCTATCAGCTGGGGATCGAGATGGCGTACGGGCTGCCGGGGACGTCGTCGGTGCGGGTCGTGCCGATGATGCTGCTGGTGCCCGAGGCGGCGTTTTCGCGTGAAAAGATGAGTGCGGGGTCGGGCGGGGCGAAGGCGCCGGGGGGGCCGTAGGGCTGGGCGCGAACTCGGAC
>SXGT01665855.1_pt1 | contig 10305 bp, 12 predicted proteins | sample 3176221 | NCBI WGS metagenome assembly SXGT01 (sample SAMN11356862, study PRJNA531348) | freshwater metagenome | isolation source: freshwater sample F1-120 | place: China: Fuxian Lake, Yuxi | collected 2017-12-25
CTGGCGCAGCACGAAGGCGTTCTGCGCACCAATGGCCACGATGAGTCCCAGACTCAACAACATGGCCTGGATGTAGACCGGCCAGGCCACGGAAAGCGCCAGCGGCATCAGGAGACTCGCCTCACTCGATGCCGTGTTCGCGTCGCAACTGCGCCTGCAGTCTTGCCAGCGATCGCGGCGGCAGTGCGACCAGTTCCGCTGCTTCGGGCCGGCGCGTGTCGGGGTGGTGCTTCTGCGTCCAGCGGCTCATCGCCACCAGCACGGGCAGCAGTTCCAGGCCTTTCTCGGTCAGGCTGTAGATGGCCTTCTGCGCGTGTGAGGGATCGCCCTGCCGCGTGACGATCCCGTTCTCCACCAGCGTGGCTAGGCGGCTGGACAGCACGTTGCTGGCGATGGCTTCCTCGGACTGGAGGAACTCGCGAAAGTGACGTTTGCCCGCGAACATCAGGTCACGCACCACCAGCAGCGTCCACCGGTCGCCGATGATCTCGAGCGCGGTGCTGATGGGGCAGGTGGATCGCTGGTCGGTTCGCATGGTGCAGATTTTATACTGGTTGCATTATGCAAGTAGTTTGCGGCAGAATACCGATCTTCAAATGCAACCAGTCAGGTGTTTCATGACTTACCGTCGCTACCAGGGCAGCTGCCACTGCCAGTCCGTGCGCTACGAGGCCGCCTTCGATGTGTCCGCCGGCTCGAACCGCTGCAACTGTTCCATCTGCACCAAGGCGCGCGCCTGGTTCCTGTTTGTGAAGGACGCCGACTTCAAGCTGCTGGCCGGTGATGAGTCGCTCAGCACCTACGAGTGGATTCCACCGGGCCAGGCGGCGGTCGGTCTCACCTACCGGTTCTGTTCACGGTGCGGCATTCGCGTTTTCGCGTCGGGTGAACTGGCCGAACTCGGTGGCCGCTTCCACGCCATCCATGTGCCCACGCTGGACGATGTGAATCCTGAAGAACTGGTGAAAGCGCCCATCAACTACTTCGACCAGGCGGACCACGTGCCGGGCCGGGTGGTCATGGCCCGGCACTTGTTGTGAAGTTCTGAGCCATCTGCTCAGTCCTTGGCGCCCATCGCCAGCGCGCGTGCGCGGCTGGCCTGCTGCTCCATGGGGTTCTCGGCCACCTTCGTGTTCCAGCCCTGCAGGTGTCGCTCGGCCACGTCGGCCAGTGCCCGGATCCATTCGGGATGGTCGTTGAGGCAGGGGATGTAGGCGAAGCGTTCGCCGCCAGCGTGCAGGAAAGCCTCGCGCGCTTCCATGTTGATTTCTTCCAGTGTTTCCAGGCAGTCGCTGGTGAAGCCAGGGCAGACCACATCCACGCTCTTGAGGCCCTTCTGCGCCAGTTCGATCAGCGTGGGCTCGGTGTAGGGCTCGAGCCACTTGGCCTTGCCGAAGCGCGACTGGAAGGTGACCTTGTACCGGTCCTTGGCCAGGCCGAGGTGTTCGGCCAGCAGGCGCGCGGTCTTGTGGCATTCGCAGTGGTAGGGGTCGCCCAGCTGCAGCGTGCGCTCCGGCACGCCGTGAAAGCTCATCACGAGCTGGTCGCTTTGTCCGTGCACGGCCCAGTGCGCGCGGATGGTGCGCGCCAGGGCGTGGATGTAGCCGCTGTCGTCGTGGTACCGGTTGACGAAGCGCAGTTCGGGCAGATGCCGCACATTGCGCGCCCAGTTCATGATGCCGTCGACCACGCTGGCGGTGGTGGTGCCGCTGTACTGCGGGTAGGCCGGCAGCACCAGGACGCGGGTGACGCCCTCGGCCTGGAGTTCGTCCATCACGGAAGCGATGGAGGGATTGCCGTAGCGCATGGCGTACCGAACCCGCACCTGATGACCGCGTTCACCCAGATAGCCCCGCAGCAGCGTGGCCTGCTTCTCGGTCCACACTTTCAAGGGGGAACCTTCGGGCAACCAGATGCCCGCGTATTTCGCGGCCGATTTCTTCGGTCGCACGCGCAGGATGATGCCGTGCAGGATCAGCAGCCAGACCGGGCGCGGGATCTCGACCACCCGGGGGTCACCGAGGAACTCGGCCAGGTAACGCCGGAGGGCGGAGGGGGTGGGTTCGTCCGGTGTGCCCAGGTTGCACAGCAGCACCGCAGTGCGGGCGGTCTGGCCGTGGGAGTAGGGCGGTTCGGTCTTGAAGGGCATGCGCTATTCTCTCGCAAGCATGAACACGCCCCCGAGTACCCCAGCGGCCCTCACCGCCGCCACGCTGGATCCGTCACGGGTTCGCGCCATCACCCTCGATCTCGACGACACGCTCTGGCCGATCTGGCCGACCATCGAGCGCGCCGAAGCCGCTCTGGCCGCCTGGCTCGTGGACCACGCGCCGGCCACCGCCGCGAAGTGGGGCGACGCGGTGGCCCTGCGCGAAGTGCGCAACCAGATGCACGTCTTGCGCCCCGAACTCGCCAACGACATGAGCGCGCTGCGGCGCGAATCGATCCGGCTGGTGCTGCAGCGCGAGGGCGACGACCCGGCGCTCGCCGAAGCGGCCTTCGATGTGTTCTTTGATGCGCGCCAGCGCGTCGAGCTGTTCGAAGACGCTCTGCCCGCGCTCGAATGGCTGGCCAGCCGCTACCCCGTGGTGGCCCTGTCGAACGGCAACGCCGATGTGCACCGCATCGGCCTGGGGAAGCATTTCCAAGCGTCGCTGAGCGCCCACGTCTTCGGCGTGGGCAAACCCGATGCGCGGATTTTCCACGCCGCGGCCGAGGCCGCCGGCGTGCCGTCGGCGGCCGTGCTGCATGTGGGCGACGACGCCCACCTCGACGCTGTGGGCGCACTGCGCGCGGGCATGCAGGTGGCCTGGCTCAACCGGGGCGGCCATGCCTGGGACCACGCGCCACTGCAACCGCACGTGACCGTGACCGACCTGATGGCGCTGTGCCGTCAGCTGGCCTGAAACCCTGCACCTCCATGAGCCTCACCATCTACGGCATTCCTGCCTCGCGCGCCGTGCGCCCGCTCTGGGCCGCCACCGAACTCGGCATCGATTTCCACCACGTGGCCTTGCCGTACCAGGGCGGCGGCACACGCACGCCCGAGTTCCTGGCCATCAACCCCAATGGCCACGTACCGGCCGTGGTGGATGCCAGGCCAGAGGGCCAGGTGGTGCTGTGGGAGAGCATGGCCTGCGCGCTCTACATCGCGCGCCACCACGGCACGGCCGATGGTGAAAGCATCGCGCCCGCCACGCCCGGGGAAGACGCCGACGCCCTGCGCTGGAGCTTCTGGGCCGTGACCGAGGCCGAGGCCGATGCGCTCACCGTGCTGATGCACCGCCACGCCATGCCCGAGGAGCGCCGCAAGCCCGAGCTGGCCGATGCCGCCGAGCGGCGCCTGGCCGTGCCGATGCGCGTGATCGAACAACAGCTTGCGCGCCAGCAGGCGGCGGGCCTGGCGCACCTGGCCGCCGACCGTTTCACGGTGGCCGACCTGTGCGTGGCCAGTGTGCTGAACTGGGCGCGGCCCGCCGCCGCGCTCATGCAGTCCAGCCCGCTCACCCTGGCCTGGCTGCAGCGCTGCATGGCGCGTCCCGCGTACCTGAAGGTGCGCGAGAACGGCTGAGCGATCCTCAGAAGCGGAAATCGGCGCTGACGAGGAAGGTGCGCGGAGCACCCAGGAAGGCGCGTTGCGCACCCCAGTTGATGGACTGTGCGTAGAGCTCGTCGGTCACGTTGTCGATGTTGAAGCGCAGTCGCACGTTCTTGGTCACATCGTACGAAGCCATCAGGTTGAAGATGGTGTAGCTGGGCTGTTTGCCGGCCTGGCCGTTGGGGATCACCCGGTCGGCGGTGTCGGGCCTGCCCACCCAGGAGCTGCCGACGTACTGCATGCCGCCGCCCAAGGTGAGCGCGTTGGTCAGCCTGTAGGTGGTCCACAGATTCAGCGTGGCCTTGGGTGTGAAGGCCAGTTCGTCGCCGCTGGTGGTCGTCACACCGCCGGCGTAGTCGCTGCTCAGCGCGGCGTCCACGGTGGCGTCGTGGCGCCGTTCGCTGTTGAGCAGCACCAGGCCACCGAACACCGACCACGCGTTGGTCACCGCACCGTTCACGCCGAGTTCGATGCCTTGCACGGTCTGCTCACCGTAGCCGCTGGGCACGCCGCCGCCGGCCGAGCGCATGGCCACGTTCTTGCGCTCCGTCTGGAACAGGGCGGCCGTGGTGCTGAGCCGGTTGTTCAGGAAATCCCACTTGGTGCCGAGTTCGAGGTTGGTGAGCTTCTGCTCCCGCGCCCCGGCGAAGTTCTGCCCGTCCCAGCCCGGAAACGCGTTGGGACCGGTGCGGCCGCTGTCGGGGTTCGACAGCCACGATCCTGGCGGCACTGCCGACTGGCCGTAGGACGCGTACACGCTCGCATTCGGCACCGGCTTGTAGACCACGCCGAGTTTGCCGCCCAAGGTGGTTTCGCTGCGCTGGTAGCCATCCATGGCGCCTGCGGGTGCGCCGGCGACGGTCCTGCTCGCCAACGACACCTTGTAGTGCTCCAGGCGCAGGCCGCCGGTGAGCTGCCATTGCGGGTTGAGCTCGACCGTGTCGTACGCATAGAGCGCGGCGGTGTCGATCTTCACCAGGCCGGTTTCGGTGGCGGCGAAGGGGCCACCGGGCAGGCGCGACGGGTTGGGGCTGAAGATGTTCACGGTGCCAGCGGCAGGGGTGGGAAAGCGGCCGCTGTCGGATTCCTCACGCGTGAGTTCCAGGCCCAGTGCCAGGTTGTGCCGCAGGCCGGCGGTGCTGAACTGGTTGCTCAGATTGGTGAGGTTGCTCAGCATGGTGTTCTCGCGCGTGAAACCCCAGCGCTGCGTGGTCACCAGCTGCGTGGCGGGCGCATAGCCCGTGGGCGCGGTGACGAAGGCGTCGCGGTTCGTGCGGGACCAGCGCGTCTGGTTGGTGAGCCGCAGCGTGGGCGAAATGCGGTGGTCGACGCGGGCGGTCAGCATGTCCGAGCGCACCTTGTCGCTGTCGCCCAGCAGTCCGTAGAAGTTGTCGCGGCTGGCGGTCGCGGCCGTGGCGTTGTAGTTCAGGGTGCCGGGAATCATGGCCGCGGGCACGCCCCAGTCGGGCAGGTCGTCCTGCTCGATGTGTTGCCATGAAAGCGTGACGCTGGTCGGCGTGTTCAGGCCGAACGACACCGAGGGCGCCAGGCCCAGGCTGCGTTGCTTGGCAAATTCGCGCCCGGCGATGCCGCTGTCTTCGGCCAGCAGGTTGATGCGGAAGGCGCCGTTCTCGGAGAACTGGCGGTTGAAGTCCAGCGTGCCCCGCAGGCGGTTCTTCGCGTCGGTGCCGTCAAACCCCAGGCCGACGCTGCCGGTGGTGAAGTTGTCGGCCTTGGGTGTCTTCGTTTCCAGGTTGACGTAGCCGCCCGCGCTGCCACGGCCGTTGTCGGCCGCTGGTCCCTTGATCACTTCGACCTGCTCGAGGTTGAAGGCGTCGCGCGTGAAGTTGCCCGAATCCCGCACGCCATCCACGAAGATGTTCCCGCTGGTGCTGAAGCCGCGCAGGCTGAAGTCGTTGGTGTTGCTGCCGAAGCCGTTTTCCCCGGCGTTGAAGCTGATGCCAGGGGTGTTGCGCAGGACCTCGGTGAGGTTGCGCGCGCCCTGTTCGTTGAACACCTCCTGAGGAATCACCGTGATGGTCTGTGGCGTGTCGATCAGCGGGGCGGTGGACTTCGGCGACGCGGTTTCACCTTCGGGGGACGCCGTCACCGTGACCGTGGGCAGCGTCCCCTGGGCCATAGCGGGTGCGTGCGCCAGTGCCACGAAGGCCCCGCACAGCGCGGCGGAAAGGGGATGAAGGCGTGGACGATGGCGATCGTGGGCGATCATGGGTTTCCTTGGGCGAGAAAATGGGGCCGAAGGCCCCGGAGAGAAAAAGCGGACGATTTCTGAAACTTAAGAAATCTTAAGCGAGATGGTAATCAATCTCATTCGTCTTGTAAACCTGGTTAACAGTCGCTTTCGTACGGGAATAGACTTGGCGACTGCCCAAACGTCGAAGGAAGCCCCGGAAATGATGTTGACGATTCCCCAGGTACTGAGCGCCGAACAGGTTCGGCATTGCCGCGAGCGCCTGGACCGCGCCGACTGGTCGGATGGCCGTGCATCGGCCGGCCACCTGGCCTCGCAGGTCAAGCGCAACCTTCAGTTGCCGGAAGCCTCCGCGGTCTCGCGCGAGTTGGGCGACCTCGTCTTGGAGGCCTTGGGCCGCCATCCGCTCTTTCTGTCGGGCGCGCTGCCCTTGAAAGTGCTGCCCCCGCGTTTCAACCGCTACGAGGGCGGCGGCCACTACGGGCCTCACGTCGATGCGGGCGTGTTCAGCGTGCCGGGCACGCCGCACCGGGTGCGCAGCGATCTGTCGGCCACCCTGTTCCTGAGCGATCCCGACGAATACGAGGGTGGCGAGTTGACGGTGGAAGACACCTACGGCGAGCACAGCGTCAAGCTGCCCGCCGGCGATCTGGTGCTCTACCCGGGGAGCAGCCTGCACCATGTGACGCCCGTCACCCGGGGCGTGCGCGTGGCCTCGTTTTTCTGGGTGCAAAGCCTGGTGAGGGACGACGCGCAGCGCGCGCTGATGCTCGAACTCGACGCCGCCATCCAGCAACTGGCGGTGGACACACCCGGTCACGCCTCACTGAGTCGACTGACCGGGGTCTATCACAACCTCCTTCGTCAGTGGTCTGAAACCTGACGTTCACCAACCCCAGAGCAGGCGTTTGGCGATCCAGCCACCGACGCCGCCCTCACGCTCGACGCGCACCCACTCGGCACGTTTTTCGCGGGTGCGCACCAGATCGCCGTAGCTGGCCTTGCCCACGATGCGGTGCTGCGTGCCCGGGCCGCTCCGGATGTTGGCCATCTTCGACTTGACGATGTGGTGCGGCGTGTTCCCCGTGAGCGAGCGTGCGACCCATCCGCTGTCGTTCTCGAAGTCGCGCACCTGGAGCCAGTTGCCCTTGCGTTGCGTGACCTGCAGCGGATAGCCCTTCTTGAGCTCCCACAACACGGGCGTGCGGGTGCCGGGGCCTTCGCGCATGTTCAGTGTGCTGCCCTTGACGCTGACCATGTTCTGCGCGGTGGCCGCGCCGCTGGCGAGCACCAGCAGGCCCAAGCCGAGGGCGGCGAGAAGAGGGCGGGTGGAAACGTGGCCGATCATCCTGGTAGGTTCCTTTTTTCATGTGGCTGGGGAAATGGATCCGGTGGGAACCTGGGGCTGCCCAGAGGTTCCCGCCGCGGCCTGCAGTCCGCTGCGCACCGCACCTTCGAGCGTGGCCGGGTATGGCCCGTGCACGTAGTCGCCGGCGACCCACAAGCCCGGGGCAACGTGGGCGGGTGGTCGCTGCACGCCAGGCACGCAGGCAAAGGTGGCGCGCTTTTCCACCACGGTCTGCACCGCCTGCAGCGAAGGCAGGTTCAGTTCGCGCGCGGCCTGTGACAGCACACGCGCCTGCAATGGATCGCGTTCGCCCTCGCTGGCGCTGACCACGAAGGCCAGCACGCCACGTGCTGCGGGGTGGGCGTCGAGTTGCCCGCGATCGAAGACGAATTGCGCCGGGCCTTCGCGCAGCGCCAGCATCGGCGCGCTCAGACGGATGCCGTCGCCCCAGGCGTACACCGTGGTGATGGCGGTGAATGCCAGACCTTGCGCCAGGGCTGCCCATTCGCGCAGGGTTTCCGGCGCATCCTCTGCCTGTGACATGGCCTGCATGGCCGCGCTCGCGGCGGTGGCCCAGATCACCTGGTCGAAGGTCTCTTCGCGATCGTCGAACCGCAGCGCCCATCGGCTTGTGTGGCTCCGAAGCCCGGTCACGCGGGTGCCCGTCCGGATGCGCACGCGATCGCCGTGTTGCTTCGTCAACCACCCGGCAGCGGCATCGGGGAACAAGGCCGACAGATCGCAGCGCGGCAGCAGCAGGCTGGATGCGCTGAAACCGAGGCCGCCCGCGCCGAACAGCGCGTCGCGCATCACCCGCAGGAACACCGTTCCGCTGGCCTGTCGCGCGGGCACGTTCAAGGCCGAAACGCACAGCGGCTCGATGAGTTCTTGCATGACACGGGTGGGCAGACCCTGGCACACCTCGGCGACCGTGAGGTCGGGTGCGCAGGTGAAGCCTGTGCGTTGCCAGCCGAGCGACCTGCGCACCAGCGCAACGCGGTCGCGCCACGACCACCCGCTCGTGGTGGCGATGGCGGCCAGCGCGTCCAGTGGTGCCGGCCACCGGGCGGCCCAGGCGGGTGTGCGCAGGCCCGAGCCGTCGGGGTAGGGCAGCGACAGCGGCAGGGCCAGCAGAAGGTCGCGCGGATTCAGGCCGACGCGCTGCATCATCGCCAGGGTTTCCCGGTAGGCACCGATCAGGATGTGCTGGCCGTTGTCGAGGGTGAGGGATGAGCCGTCGGGCAGTTGCTCGGGCAATGCGCGCGCACGGCCACCAAGCACACGGGTCGCCTCCAGCACGGTGACATCGGCGCCGCGCGATGCGGATTCCACCGCCGCCGCCATGCCCGCCCAGCCTGCTCCGACGATGGCGACCTTCATGTTCAGAGACGGCCGAGGGCTTGAACCTTCCAGGCCAGCCAGAACTTGCGCAGTGGCGTGAGGCCCACGCGTTGTGTCAGCACCAGCATCGGGTCTGCCGCAATTTCCTGCAGCAGGGTGCGGTAGATGCTGGCCATCATCAGGCCCGGCTTCTGAGCCCGCCGGTCGGCTTCGGGCAGGAGGGCCAGCGCATCGGTGTAGGTCTGCAGTGCGCGCGTGCACTGGAACTGCATGAGCGCGGTGAAACGGCGGCGGAAGTCGGCGCTGTCGGTGCCGGGTGCAGCGCCCCGCTGCAGCAGTTCATGCGCCTTCACATTGAAGCTCTGCAGTTCGTTGACGGGCAGGTAGATGCGGCCGCGCGTGGCATCTTCACCGACGTCGCGAACGATGTTGGTGAGCTGGAACGCCAGGCCCAGACGGTGCGCATATTCCGTGGTGCGCACCTGCGTCTGGCCGAAGATGCGCGCGGCCACCTCGCCCACCACACCGGCCACCAGGTGGCAGTAGCGCTGCAGGTTGGCGAAGTCCAGGTAACGGTTCTGCTCCAGGTCCATCTGGCAGCCGTCGATGATGGCCGACAGGTGGCGCGCCTCGATCTCGTAGGGCGCGCACAGCGGCATGAGCGCCTTCATCACGGGGTGCGTGGGCGCGCCCCCAAAGGATTGAGCCACCTCGTGCCGCCACCAGGCGAGCTTGTTCCGGGCCACGGCCGGGTCGCTCACTTCGTCCACCACGTCGTCCACCTCCCTGCAAAACGCGTAGAAAGCCGTGATGGCGGCGCGGCGCTCGGGGGGCAGGAACAGAAAGGCGTAATAGAAGCTGCTGCCCGAGGCGGCGGCTTTTTGCTGGACGTAGTCTTGAGGGGTCATCGTGGTGGGGTTCGACCGCCCAAGTGTAAGCACCGCGGCGGGCGACCCGCCGCAGCACGCCGGTGGCAATGGGTGAGCGCTTCGCTCGGGCGTTACGTTCTTTAAGACGGCGTTAACAGGCGCGCAGTAGCATGAACCGGCAATCCTGCAATTCCCCACGAGGTCCACAAATGAACGGTTCAAATCGTCGCGTCTTCATGATTCAGGTGGCTGCGGGCGGGTCCGCTCTGCTGGCTGCCCAGGCCCATGCGCAGGCACCTGCCATGGTCAGCGAAAAAGACCCCACGGCGGTCGCGCTGGGTTACACGGCCGACGCCACCAAGGTCGATGCCAAGAAATACCCCAAGTACGCAGCCGGGCAGAAATGCGCCAACTGCCAGCTCTACACCGGCAAGCCCGGCGATCCGGCCGGTGGCTGTGGCATCTTCCCCGGCAAGCTGGTGAGCGCCAATGGCTGGAGCAGCGCCTACGTCAAGAAGGCCTGATCACGATCCGCTGGCGTCGAAACCGGCGCCAGATGTCCAGACCGTGTGCCAGGCCCGCGCCTGCCAGGCACACGGCGATCCAGGGCCACGGTGACGCACCCAGCGCCGTGCGCACCGCCAGCATGAGGCACAGGCCCGAGACCATGTTGAGTGCGTAGTCGCGCGGCGCCAGCCCGCGGCCCGTCGCGGCGTGGTGCATCCACAGCGCCGCGCCTTCGAGCAGGGTGAAGACGATCACCGCGTCGAGCAGCAGGCGCATGGCACCGGGATCGACCGGGATCACACCCTCGCCAGGCCCAGCAGGTGGCCCAGGTCCTTGAAGAAGATGCGCACGTGCGCCATGGGTTTCCTGCGCGTGAGCTGCTTGTTCATGTACGACTCGAAGGTGAGCTGCTGCACGTCGCGGTCTTCGC
>SXGT01221280.1_pt1 | contig 10304 bp, 10 predicted proteins | sample 3176221 | NCBI WGS metagenome assembly SXGT01 (sample SAMN11356862, study PRJNA531348) | freshwater metagenome | isolation source: freshwater sample F1-120 | place: China: Fuxian Lake, Yuxi | collected 2017-12-25
GTGGACGGTCAGGAGGTCGGGCTCGGGGAAGTAGCGGTAGTAATGCGCCTGTTCTTTCGAACGGAGCGACGAGAGCGTGCCGACGATGGGATCGAAATGGAGCGTCTCTTGCTCGATCGTGCCGCCACCCAAGACGACTTCGAGCTGGCGTTCCAACTCGGCCTCGATGCCGCGCTCGAGAAAGCGGAAGGAGTTCATGTTCTTCAACTCGGTCTTCGTGCCGTACTCCGTCGAGCCAATCGGACGAATCGAGACGTTCGCGTCGGCGCGCAGCGAACCCTTCTCCATGTCGCAATCCGAGGCACCAATCACAACGACAGTGGCTCGCAGCAGCGTGAGAAAACGCCGCGCATCCTCGGGCGAGCGAATGTCGGGCTCCGAGACAATCTCGAGCAGCGGCGTGCCGACACGGTTGAAGTCGACGATCGAGCCGGCCGAGCCACTAATGCGGCCACTCTCGCCACCCGCGTGAATCATCTTGGCGGCGTCCTCTTCCAAGTGCGCTCGCGTGAGGCGAACGTCGAAGCCACCCTCTCCCGGCACGCTGAAGAGACCCTCCGCGCACATCGGTTGGTCGTACTGGCTGATCTGGTACGCCTTCGGACTATCCGGGTAGAAGTACTGCTTGCGGCTGAATTCGCTCGTCTCGGGAATCCGGCATCCGAGCGCCACACCAACACGGGTCGCCTGACGAATCGCCTCGGCGTTGGCCACCGGCATCGCGCCGGGATGCGCGAGGCAGACCATGCAGACATTGGTGTTGGGCTCGTCGCCAAACTGGTTGGCGCACGAACAAAACATTTTCGAATTGGTGGCCAACTGCACGTGGATCTCGAGCCCGATCACGGCCTCGTAACCATCCTTCTGCCACGGCGCGCTCATGTCGCACCCCCGCGCAGTGCTGGCGGCACCGGGTCGAAGCCGATCGCCTGCTCGAAGGCCGCGCCAAAGCGCATAAGTGCGTTCTCGGTATGGGCCGCACCGATGATCTGCAGACCGCTCGGTAGACCCTCGACGAGTCCATTCGGAATCGACAGTGCCGGTATGCCCGCGAGGTTGACGGGCAGCGTGAAGATGTCGTTGGCGTACATCGCAAGCGGGTCGTCCATGCGCGCACCCATTGGAAACGCAGTTGTTGGCGCCGTCGGCAAGAGGATCGCATCGACGCCCAGGAAGGCGAAATCGAAATCGCGGCGGATCAGCGTGCGGACGCGCTGCGCCTGGACGTAATAGGCGTCGTGATAGCCAGCCGACAGTGCGTAGGTGCCGATCATGATGCGCCGCTTGACCTCGGGGCCAAAGCCAGCCGAACGCGTGGCCTCATACATCGAGCGAAGGTCGGGGGCGTCGACCCGCAGGCCGTAGCGCACACCATCGAAGCGCGAGAGGTTGGCCGAGGCCTCGGCGGGAGCAATCACGTAGTAGGCGGCAAGGCCATGACGCGCGTAGGGCAACTCGACGTCGACCAGCTCGGCACCCAACTCCGTAGCCAGTTTGAGCGAGGCGTCGAAGCGCTCGCGAATACCAAGATCGACACCGTCTTCCAGCTCGGCCCACGGCACACCGAAGCGAACGCCATCGAGTCGACCCGGCTCGGGCAGCACGATGGGCTCGCGCAAGCCGACGCAGGTGGCGTCACGCTCGGAGCCACCGGCGATCACCTGCTGCAAGAGGGCGCAATCGCGCACCGTCAGCGTCATTGGGCCAACCTGCTCGAGTGAGCAAGCAAAAGCGACGACGCCGAAGCGCGAGACGGTGCCGTACGTGGGCATCAGTCCAACGAGGCCACAGAAGGCGGCGGGCTGTCGAATCGAACCGCCCGTGTCGGTACCGAGCGACCACGGAGCCAGCCCTGCTGCAACGACTGCGGCAGAGCCACCCGACGAGCCGCCGGGCACGCGCGTCTGGTCCCAAGGATTACGCGTCGGGCCATAGGCCGAGTGCTCGGTGGAGGAACCCATCGCAAACTCGTCGAGATTCGTCTTGCCGAGGCTAACGAGCCCAGCCGCATTGCCACGAGCCACGACATCGGCATCTTCGAGCGGAATGAAGCCCTCGAGGATCTTCGAGCCGGCCGTGGTTGGTACACCCTTCGTCGAGAGCAGATCCTTGTACGCGATCGGGACGCCGGCTAGGCCAACGTTACCGCTCTGGTCTTGGGCGCGCGCTGCGGCGAGCGTATGCTCGGGGTCGACGTGAAGATAGGCGTGAAGCGCCGGGTCGAAGGCCTCGATGCGCTCGAGGTACGCGGTCGCGAGTTCTTCTGAAGAGCACTCCCCCTCCCGCAGCATCGCCGCGGCGCGCTCGGCGGTGAGGCCAATGACGTCGACGGCTGCCATCTACGAGCCGATCGGCGGGACGCGGAAACCGTCGAATGACGGATCCGGAGCATTGGCGAGCGCCTGCTCGCGCGTGACACCGGGCTTGGCGACGTCTTCGCGCAACGCGCCCGCTACGTCAAGCGAATGTGCGGTTGGCGGCACGTCTGCGATCGGTAGTGCAGAGATCGTGGCGACATGACCGAGGATGCTCTGCAGCTCGTCGGCCAGGCGTTCGATCTCCGCGTCGTCGAGCCCGAGCCGTGCGAGCGTCGCGACGTGTCGTACCTCGTCGGGACCTAGCTCGATGCGCTCCCCACTCATTGGGTCAGCGCCCTGCGCTGGCCTCGGCGGCGAGCACCGTGTTCTTGAGCAGCATCGCGATCGTTATTGGTCCGACGCCACCCGGCACGGGCGTAATCAGACGCGCCTTTGGCTGCACGGCGTCGAAATCGACGTCGCCACAGAGACCCTCTGGCAACCGATTGATGCCCACGTCGATCACGACGGCGCCGTCTTTGACGTGCTGGGCACCAAGCATCTTGGGGCGGCCAACGGCGGCGACGAGAATGTCGGCCTGCTGGCAGATCCCCTCGAGGTCCTTCGTGCGCGAGTGGCAGATCGTGACGGTGCAATCTTCCTTGAGCAGCAGGTGTGCCTGCGGCTTGCCGACGATCTCGGAGCGGCCAACGATGACGGCGTGCGCGCCTTTCATGTCGACGTCGTACGCCTTCAGCAGTTCGATCACACCCGCAGGGGTGCACGGCAACGGGCCGGGCTGGAGCGTCATCAGTCGCCCCATCGCGCCGGAGGTGAGTCCGTCGGCGTCCTTGGCAAACGGAATGCGTTCGATCGCAACCTCGGTATCGAGGTGGCCCGGCAGCGGCATCTGAACGATTAGGCCATGGATCGCGGGATCAGCAGATACCTCATCGACCTTGGCCTCGAGCTCAGCCTGCGTCGTCTCGGCGGGCATGACGACCTCGAGCGAGTGCATGCCAGCTTCGTGACAGGCGGTGTGCTTGTTCCGCACGTAGACCTCGGAGGCCGGGTCCTCGCCGACGATGATGACTGCGAGGCCTGCACGAATGCCGGTCTCGTCAAAGAGCTTCTTCGTGCGCTCGGCTACCTCTGCACGAACCGCTGCGGCGACTGCTTTTCCGTCGATCAAATTGTCCATACCGAGAGCCTAACGTCCGCTTCGGCTCGGGGATTCAGTCGCCGGTGCGGATGAACTGAATCCGGCCGACGGACGTCAGCCTGTCGGGCGTATCCCACGGCGAAATCTCCACGTTGCAGACCGCGAGCGTGCGACCGGCGCGCAGGCAGCGGGCCGTCACCTTGAGCGGCGAGAGGTCTGCCATCCGCAGAAAATCGCTGCGCAGATCGACGGCCACCCACGTGGCCGGCGCGACCGCCATGACGGCGTACCAACCAGCCGTGTCCACCAGCGTGGCGAGCGTGCCGCCGTGCAGCATCGGCGGATCCTCATAGCCGAGCGCGGCGTGCGTCGGGTCGAGGCGCATGACGATGTCATCGCCTTCGCGGCCGTAGTAGGAGAGCCCGATCGCATCGTCGAGGGGCGAGTTCTCGTGTTCGCGCAGGGGATCATCCATGGCTGCAGTTTAGACGGTGACCTGCCAGACTTTGCGCGGCCCACCAAGGAGAGTCCACCGATGTCCCATAATTCCGTCAGTTTTTCCGATCCCCTCACCCTCACTCTCGACGTCGTTGGTCCCAAGCCCAACCCGTCGCGTGGCGAGCCGGTTGAGTCCGTCAAGGTCTTGTTTGAGGACGCGCAGATTGAGGCCGGCGTCTGGGAATGCACGCCCGGCACGTTCCCGTCCCGCCGCGACGGCTTTCGAGAGGCCGTCACGATCATCGACGGCTCGGGCACGCTCCGCGATGCCGACGGCAACGAGACGCCGTTTATTGCCGGCACTGCCTTGGCAATTCCCGAGGGCTGGTCGGGCGAGTGGGACATCGTCGAGACCACCCGCAAGGTCTACGTCGTCTCGTACACCGAGCCGCGTCCCTAAGGACTTCGTCTCCGATTAGCGCGCAGGTAGCGGACAGGCGGTGCCCGCGGGGCGTCGCCTCCGCGCCAGCACCACATAGCCCCGCGCCCCGAGCGCGTGGAACGGCGGGATGTAGAGCACCCACGCGCCGAGCGCGCCGAGCGGCGTGCGCATCGCGATGCCCCGGACTGCATCGACGCCGATTGCAACGCTGCCATCGGGGTAGCGCAACCTCAGTCCATCACCGAGCGCTCCTCGGCCGATCTCGGGATAGCGCTCGACGGCCTGGGAGTAGCCAAGGTCGTCCAGCCGACGGAGCCAGTCGAGGCGACGCACCCAGAGGGTACTGTTGCGACACATCCCGCAGGTGTCGTCGTAGACCACAATCGGCTTGCTCATGCCTGACCTTTCGCAGCTGCGCCCGCAGGCGCCCACTCGAGGCCGGCCGCACGCGCTGCAGCCGCGACGAGTTCTGCGAACCGCTCGCGGTCACTAAGGTCGACCGGAAAGCCTGGCGCCCAGGCGATCTGACCAACTCCCGCCAGATCGCGAAGAGCCTCCGTGGTGGCCCAGTGCAGGTCGGGACCGATCTTGACGTCCTTCGCACCCGCTTCGGCCAACAGTGGCGCGATCTGAGCCGCAGCGGGACCAACCAGCGCGACCCGCTGTGCCACGCGAGTGATCTCGCCACAGGTCTCGCGCAACAGTCGCTGCTCACCGGCCGATGCGTGCACCGGACCAGCCGACGAGTCCGGAATGCCCCCGACGATCAAGACGCTCGACCGGTCGGGCAGTGCACGGAAAAACGCCGTCGCCTTAGCGGGTGTTGCGGCCATCCCGTTGTGGAAGACAGGAATGCCAGCAACGTCACCAATGCGCTCTCCACGCCATACAGGCGAGGCAAACGAGGCGATCGCGGCCTCGAGTGGGACCTCAACGCCCAACGACGAACGCACCGTCGCCAACGCTGCCGCCAGATTGCCTCGAAGGTGCGGCGCAACATGGGCCTCGGCGACACCCGTATCGTCGCTCGAGAAGTACGTGACCGCAACGCCCGACCGCGGCGTCAGTCTCGTCTCGCCCACCGGCAGCACCGCGGTGTCACCTTCGATTTGCCGAGCGAGGATGCGTTGCTTGGCCGCGAAATAGCGTCCCTCGCCGCCATGCAACTCGACGTGGTCGGGCCAGAGCGTGGTCACCACGGCATGCGTCGGGCTCGTCGTCATATAGGCCAGATGCGTGCTGGTCAATTCGACCACGGTGATATCTGGAGCGGTCTCCGCTCGCAACGCTGCCAATGAGTCCGCGCTCGGCCAGGCGTTCTCCGCACGACCCGTCGGAGGGATGTCGACCGTCCACCCGGCCGCCTCGAGAAGGTGGGCGATCAGGCGCGTGGTCATCGTCTTGCCCGCGGTACCCGTGACACCCACCACGGGCGAGCGCGCCTCGTACAGCACAAGATCGGCGAGACACCCAACCACAATCCCCCGCGCTCGTGCCTGTACGACGTGAGACGCTTCCTCGCCCGTCCAACAATCGACCATCAGCATGTCTGCACGCGCGACGGCGGCGTCCCGCTCGTGCACCAGCGCGCAGCGCGCCGGCACGGCCACCTCGGGAGCATGGTCGGCAATCACGACATCGGCGCCCCGGTCACGCAGCAGGCTGGCCAGCGCCGCGCCATCCCGATCGAGACGGTCCAACACGACGCGACGACCGGCAACACGCTCGGCTGCGTAGGGGTTCAGCATGCGTCGACGAGGCTCAAGTGGACTGCCCTAGCGATGTTGCAGAGCTCGTACATTGCGAACCCCTCGACGCGCTTGGTGAATGAGAACCGGGGCAGCACCCGGCGGGATGCTGCCCCGATTATCAAGAGGCGACGACCAGAATCGAACTGGTGTAGACGGCTTTGCAGGCCGCTGCCTAGCCTCTCGGCCACGTCGCCAACGAAATCGGATGATACGCGGAGCCGACGCTAGAGCGATTCAGCAAGCGCTCGTTCGAGCACCAGACTCGGCGGCATGCGGGACATGCCCTTCATCGCGGCGTCGGCCTCGTGCATGTGGCTGAGCGCTGCGCTGACGTCGCCCGGTGTCCAACGCCCGACCGCGGCGAGCATCTTGCCGGCCCGAAACGGTGCCACTCCGAGCTGCTTGGCGAGGGCCTCGCGCGAGGGGCGGCCGTGTTCGGCGAGCTCGACGGTGCGACGGACTAGCTCGACGTGGCGGGTTAATTGCGGCAGGACCCGGTGCGGCTCGACGTCGCCCGCGAGCAGACGCGTGAGTTCGGCGATTGCGCCGCGCCGGTCGCGCTCGGTGATCGTGTCGAGCAAGGCCCAGGGCGCATCGTCGTGGCGCGCGCTGATCATCACTTCGACCAACTCGACCTCGACGGCGTCGTCGAGCGCGTAGGTTGAGAGCTTCTCGAGCTCGCGCGTGATCTCGTCGGGACTCTCGCCGACCAGCTCGGTAAAGCGCAGCATCGCCTCGGGGTCCATGCGCACTCCGAGGCGCTCGGCCTCCTGACGTGAGAAGGCAGCACTCTTGGGCGCCTCGAACGACAACACGGCCTCTTTGCCACTGCGCTTGCGCACGGCGGCAAACAGTGGGTCGTCGGTGGGCCAAATCGGCTTGCGCGGATCGGCGGGCGCATCGGCGACGAGCACGAGCACGGTGGATGGGCTCGGGTTCGCAACGTAGGCAAGCACGGGGTCGACCCGTCCGGCCCGGCGGGGCTTAACCCACGCGTCGATACCCTCGACGACGATTAGGCGCTCCTCCACGAACAGGCCCTGCTGGCTGCAGGCGCCAGCTATCGCGTCGGGCTCGTGCTGCGATGCATCGAAGACCTCGATCGCTTCACTGCTGTAGCGATCGCGTAGACGCTCGAGCGCTCGCCGGATCTTGCCGCGGTCCGTGCCGCTCAACAGGTAGACCGGTGCGAGGGGTGTTGCGGACACCACGCCATCCTACTGCGCTCGCCGCCCGCGGTCGCCGCAATGCGACGGTCAGTGCGAGCAGGCCGCAGCCGACGAGGACAACCGCGTCGGGCACGACCAACGCCAACCACTCGCCCATTCGCGCACACCAGAGAATCCACAACGCCGGCCATTGTGAGCACCAGGCAATGCCGGCTCCCGCAGACGGCGCCACGGGCGTGACGATCGTCGCAAGGAGAGCCGACCACAGCGCGAGAGGAACCGCAGGGGCCGCGAAGAGATTCGACGGCAACGAGGCGAAGATCGCGGCTCGCCCAAAGTGCCACCACGAGATCGGTGCCGTGGCCAGCGTCGCTGCGCCCGTCACCAAGAACGCTGTGGCGACGAGGTAGGGAATCGCCGTTGCGTCCGAGATCCGCCGCGCGTACGGAACGGCCAGCAAGATGCCCGCGACGGCAACGAACGACAGTTGCAGCCCTGGATCGTAGATCGCCCAGGGATTCCACACCACCAGGCACCCGAAGCCGAGGGCCAGAGCGCGCCACGCATCTCGAGGCCTTCCGACGAGCCACGTCAGACAGCCAGCGATGCCAGCGACTCCGGCCCGCAGCACGCTGGGCGAGGGTCCAACGATGCCCACATAGAGGATGATCACCAGCAATGAGACCAGAAGCGCCTGCCGACGATTGCCACCAATACTCCACGTCGCCAGCACCACCAAAGCAACGAGCAGGGCGACGTTGCCACCCGAGACCGCCAGCAGATGAGCCAAACCCGAGGCGCGAAAGGCCACCACGGCCTCTGATGACATGCCCGCGCTACCACCGAAGGCCAGCCCCACCACGATTGCCCCCGAATCCCCGATCCCAGCAGGTGCGAGCGCAGCGACGGCGTAGGCCCGGGCACGGTCCGCAATGCCCCAGAGACCACCACGCCGCCCGATCGCCTGCTGCGTGCCGATCCGCAGGACGGCGTGGATGCCTTGATGCGCGAGCCACGCCTGCTCGTCGAAGCCATGTTGCGATCCGCGCGGCGCGGACACGCTGCCGCTGACTCGAAGGATGCTGCCGCGCGTTGGACCCTGAGTCGCGTTGATACGCAGTAGGACCGGGCCACCCGTAGCACCAAGCACCTCTCCCGTTGCGAGGCGGCTATAACCGCTGCCACGCCAGGCCTCCGTCACGAGCACCGGCAGACCATCGACCGAGTGACCGATCAGAGGACGCAGCGGCTCCGCTGCCAATTGTTCGACCTGATGGTTGCCCACCGCGAACCCGAGCGCCAGCACCACCACCCCCGCAATCAGCGACCAGCGCCGCTGCGGAAACTGAAGAGCGAGCAGCCCGCCGCTCACCAACCCCACCGCGACAAGCAGCGAACCATACGGCACGCTTGGCAGCGCCAAGAGCGCGCCCGCCCCGAGCAGATAGCCAACGAGGTCGGGCAGCGCGGGTGCACGAAGACGCACTAGGTGGTCCGATTAGCCCACACGACGACGTGCGGCTTAGGTAGGCGCGGCGGCGACTCTAGGGAGGACATGACAACCGCGCGGATGTGGTGTCCTCCCCCGCAGAGTCGGTTGGGGGACTCGTAGCGTCTCGGGCAGGGAGGACACCACATCCGCGCGGTTGTCATGTCCTCCCCACCCAACGGCTGATCAACGTACAAACCAGTTTTGCCGTTCCCGAACCATCCGTTCGCCTGCCGACGCATCGACACAACAACTACGGAGCGACGAGGTCGTGCAGGGCCTCGAACTTGGACGGCCCGATCCCCGGCACTTCCATCAGGTCGTCAACAGTCTTGAAGCCACCGTGTGCATCGCGCCAATCGAGGATGCGTTGGGCTGTCGCGGGACCGACTCCCGGCAGGGCATCGAGCGCGGTCACATCCGCACTGTTGAGATGCACGACTCCGCTCGTGGCTGGCGCTGGCCCCGTCGGAGCGGCGCCCGCGCCAGGTGTGAAGGCCTCCGGGACAATCACCTGCTCACCATCGATCAGCAACGCAGCCAGATTAACCGTGATGGCATCGGCCTTGGCAGTCACGCCACCAGCCATTTCGATGGCATCGACGACGCGCTTGCCTTGCGCCAGTTGGTAGACGCCGGGCTTCTTGACCGCGCCCGTCACATAGACCACGAGCGGTTCCTCGACTGCGGGCGCAACACCGCCGACGCCGTCGGTCACCGCGGAGGAGGTGACGATCGGCGCCGGCGGGCTCGCTTCGCCCCCACGACCACGGAAGAACGTCACGGCAGCCGCGAGGAGGAGGATCGCGGCGAGTCCGAAGAGGAGCGTTCGGCGGTCGAGAGGAGGCACGGCAGGAGCCTGCCAACCTCTAACTCACACTCGTCGCGCGGCAACGCGCAACAGTCGTGCAGGCCCAGCCCGCATGCGCGCGCTACTTGACGACGATGTTGACGAGCTTGTCAGGAATCACAATCTCCTTGACAACTTCGCGACCCGCAATGTGATCAGCGATCTTCGGCAACGCGCGTACCAGGCGCACGACCTCGTCCTGCGGGAGGCTCCGCGGCAACTCGATGCGCTCGCGCACCTTGCCGTTGACCTGTGCAACGCAGGTGAAGGTGTCAGACACCAAGAGCGCCGGATCGACGACCGGCCACGGCGTCTCCCACAATCGCGAGCCACCCAACTGCTCCCACAACTCCTCGGCAATATGCGGTGCAAAGGGCTGGACGAGGCAGACGAGCGTGCCAGCAGCATGGCGCAGGACCTGCCTGCCAACTGGATCGCCGATCAATTCGTCGCGCGCCTTCTCGATACCGTTGAGCAACTCCATCGACGCAGCGATTGCGGTGTTGAATTGCAGGCGACGATCGATGTCTTCGGTAACGCGCTCCGTCGTCTGGTGCGCCAGGCGCAGGAGGTCGAGCGCCGCCCCCTCTGCTCCACTCGGCGCGGCGGGCACTACCTCACCAGGCACCTCGCTCGCGATGCGTTGCACGGCCTTCCAAAGGCGATCAAGAAAGCGCGACGGTCCAAGCACACCATTGTCGGACCA
>SXGT01498662.1_pt1 | contig 10304 bp, 8 predicted proteins | sample 3176221 | NCBI WGS metagenome assembly SXGT01 (sample SAMN11356862, study PRJNA531348) | freshwater metagenome | isolation source: freshwater sample F1-120 | place: China: Fuxian Lake, Yuxi | collected 2017-12-25
AAAAGAAAGAGCAGAGTCCCGTGAAAAATTGGACTATTTTAACCAGTCTGAAAAACGATCACGAACCCCAGTTCTCCTTCCAAACCAAACCCAATTTCAGTCTCTCTCATTCACACTCTGCAAAAAACTGAGATGCGCACCTTTGCTCCGAGGCGGTGATTTTTTCGTGGTCAAGTCGCTCCGCGACTATGAAGAATTGAGTGGGATAGGCTTCCAGCTTGTCGTTATCCGTCAGAGACGGACGGAAAATGACAGGCAAGATGCCTGCCCCACAATGCGATCACGGCGAGTTCCCCAAGGGAGAACTCAACGACCGTCGAGGCGGCCATCAAGACCATCGAAGCGGCGACCATTCATCCCGAGCTGCGGAATTCTTCTCTTCGCGGAGCGTCAAAGGGAATTATCAATATCAATTCAATTCATAGGTCTACCTCTATAAGCGCAATTGCCGGGCTAAAAGTATGTCGAAACTTTTCCCATATTTTTTGCTGCTGAAAGACGCTTAATCAGGTAGATGAAGGAATCACCCGTTCCGATGAACGCCGCCACGGCCAGGGAAGCCCTCTTTTTACGCTTGCGCTCAGCAAGTCTGCCGTGGAACGCGGTACGTTCCTGGATCGTGAATGCAGCGGCGACATGGCGTTGCGAAAACGCATCGAAGCCTTGCTGGCAGCGCACGAACAGACGGGCAGTGTGTTGGCGACCGATCTCCAGGCCAACACCCGCCCCACGATCAGCCTCCAGATTCCCGACCTGCGGCCGGATGAGGCCGTGGGCCAGACGGTGGGCCATTACAAGTTGTTGGAGCGAATCGGAGAAGGCAGGTGCGGCGTGGTGTATGTCGCCGAGCAAACTGAACCGGTACGGTGGCGGGTGGCCCTCAAGGTCATCAAGCTGGGCATGGACACCAAACAGGTCGTTGTCCGGTTCGAAGCGGAGCGGCAGGTGCTGGCGATGATGGACCATCCCAACATTGCCAATATCCTGGACGCGGGCACCACCGAGACCGGCCGCCCGTACTTCGTCATGGAATTGGTGCGTGGCATCAAGATCACCGAGTACTGCGATCAAACCAACCTCAGCACCCACGAGCGACTTGATCTTTTCATCAAGGTTTGCCAGGCCATTCAGCATGCGCATCAAAAGGGAATCATCCATCGCGACATCAAGCCGTCGAACATCCTGGTCACGCTGCACGATGGTGTGCCGGTGCCGAAGGTGATTGATTTCGGCATCGCCAAGGCGACGGAAGACCGGCTGACGGATGCGACGGTCTACACGCAATTGCATCAATTTATCGGCACGCCGGCGTATATGAGTCCGGAGCAAGCGGAAATGAGCGGGCTCGACATCGACACCCGCAGCGACATCTATAGTCTCGGTGTCTTGCTTTACGAACTGTTGGCGGGCAGCACTCCGTTTGATGCCAAGGAATTGATCGCGTCCGGCCTCGACGCGATGCGCAAAATCATTCGGGAGAAGAAACCGATGCGGCCCAGCACGCGACTGGCGACGCTTAAGGATGATGAGCGGACGACCACGGCGAAACATCGCTCGGTCGAAGTGCCGAAGTTAATCCACCAACTCCAGGGTGATCTGGACTGGATCGCGATGAAGTGCCTCGAGAAGGACCGCGCGCGACGTTACGAAACGGCCAACGGCCTGGCGGCGGATCTCAAGCGGCATCTCGAGAACGAGCCGGTCGTGGCTTGCCCGCCCAGCACTGCATATCGAATCCAGAAGGCGTGGCGGCGAAACCGACTCGTCTTTGGGGCGGCGGCCGCGGTTGCTGGCGCCCTCGTCGTCGGTTTCGGATTCAGCACTTGGCAGGCAATTCGGGCCGCGCGGGCGGAGCGCGTTGCCCACGCCGCACAGTCCAAGGAGAGTGAAGCACACCAGGAAGCGGATACCTCGCTCCAGAACGAAGTAGCTCTTCGACGTCAGTTGGAATCCACACTGAACGTACTCGAGTTGGAACGAGTCGGGGAAATGTTTGCGGCCGCTGACGCGTCGCGGGCGCTTTCGTCCGTGGAACTATCGGCTGACCCAGGATCTGGATCGCTGCACGCGACAGCGGACCCCTCACCCGACACCTCGCGAGCACTTGCTTACCTAGCAGACATATTGCGCCGGAGCCCATCCAATCAAATCGCCGGAACTCGGGCACTTTCCGCGTTGATTCACTACCAACGGGCGATTTTTTTGACCCAACCCCTCGAACATCAAGATAAGGTTGTCTCGGTTCATTTCAGTTTCGATGGGAAACGGGTCGTCACAGCATCCTTGGACCAGACATTTCGAGTCTGGGATGCCAACAAAGGACGTCCCCAGACGGCATCGATTGCCCACGGAGGCCCAGTTCGATCAGCTACATTCAGTCCGGACGGAGAGCGAGTATTGACCGCCTCCGATGATAGGACCGCGCGAATCTGGAGTGCCACCACCGGCGAGCCGTTGATCGAACCTCTGAGGCATGAACAAGAGCTGACCGGTGCCCAGTTCAGTCCCGACGGAAAGGCAGTGGTTACCACTTCCACAGATGGCACAGCTCGTGTCTGGAATGCCGCGACGGGACAGCCATTGAGTGCACCAATTATGCACAAAGCCCGGGTGGCGAAGGCCGAATTCAGCCGAGACGGGCTTTGGCTGGTGACGGCATCCTACGACGATACGGCGCAGGTCTGGGACGTCAAAACCGGGCAACCACTGACAGGGCCCCTCCGTTATCAAGGGGAAGTGGTTACTGCTTCGTTCAGCCCAGACTCTGGACGCGTGGTAACAGCATCTTACGACAAGAGTGCCAGGATTTGGGATGCAAGGACCGGCGAACTGGTGACTGAGGCGCTCAATCATTGGGACCGGGTTCTGTCCGCGGAGTTTAGTTTCGACGGACAACGGGTCGCAACCGCCAGCGCCGACGGAATTGCGCGGGTGTGGGATGTACCGTTGACTTCCTCGCCGGTTCCGAAGTGGGTTCCACGGCTGATCGAAGCGGTAGGCACCAAACGTCTTAATGAGCACGGCGTCGTTGAACCTGTCTCGGTTGAGGAAATATCCGCACTCCGGGAACAACTGGCCCAAAGTTCAGCGTCCGATGAGTGGACCCGATGCGGGCGCTGGCATTTTGCAGATCAATTCCGGCGGACAATTTCGCCTTTTTCTTCCATTACTCTTGGAGAATGCATTGAGAATCTTACGGAAGGGGCCGCGCAATTTCGCCGATCGGAGGATATCGGCATATTGAAAGCGGCCAAGAAACCTGCTCACAGAAACGGCTTGGCCATGGCAGGTTTTGCCAGGGCTATTATAACCGGAAACAATCGTAGTTCAGAATTAAGTAAATTGGCAGAATGGTATAGTCGGCGAGCCATCTATCTCGCCCCCGACCAACCAGAAGTCTGGCGGGCGTTGGGAGAAGTTTGCCTTTCCAACGGGCAACTTTCCAAAGCCATAGAGGTAGTCGAGGCAGGACTGGCTATTCTCCCACAGAATCCCGAGCTTTGGTTTGAACATGCGCGAATGTTGGCCAAGTTCGACAATCAATTCGAAAAGGCGCATGAATCGTTAACGAAGGCAATCGACTCTGCACGAGCAAAGGGGGTTCGGATCAGTCCGACCTTACCGGCGTATTACCTGAGCCGCTCCTATCTGTTAAGCCGACAAGGTCGCCACGCAGAAGCGGCGGAAGATTTCCACCAAGCCAGAGAAATTCCTCCGCGCGACCCGAACACTCCTCCTGGCCTCATTGACCTAAGTCTTTACTACAATGCTTCGCTCGTAGGGGGTTGTTGGCACGCGGGACCGCTTTTGGGTTCTGCGCCGGAGAACGTATCTCCTTGGGACCTGTCAGAAGTTCCGCGAGGGGTGCAAAAATTGGTAGGCATGCCGTTTGATATTCGGGGCGCCATCCAAGTGGGAGGGCCGACCAGAACCGGAGAGTTCCACCCGACGAAATTATCGGGAATTGTCGTAGATCGCCTGTGTAAGCTCATGCATTTTCTGCACTCTGCGATCTACGGAAATATTACCAGGATGAATAAGCCAATCGGTAAGTACATCGTCCATTTTCAAAGCGGCCAAAGTTCCGAAATTCCCCTGGTTTGTGGTCGTGACCTGGACGATTGGCGGCTCACCAGTCAACAATCTCGATCTGGACAACTTCAAGTGGCCTGGAATGGCGGCGATCCGGGCTTGCGAGTAGTGGCCAAACCCTGGCTTTTCAAAACCACTTGGGAGAACCCATTTCCGGACCAGCCCGTGAGCACCATCGATTTTGAGGGCAACAGCCGGCATGAACGTAATCTAGGCTTTCCTTTCCTAGTCGCCTTGACCGCGTAATGAAAGTTGCAACCCAAACCTCTTCGCGGAGCGTCAAAGGGAATTCAATCAATTGACACCGAAAACCAAATCTCGGTCTTCGTGGAGCGACAAAGGGAATTCCTATCAATTCCCGCGTTCGACGATGTTCCTCTAACTTCATGCACATTGAACGACTGTTGGTCGCGGTTGACGGAAACGAGCCTGGCCAGACTTGGGATTTTAGATCTGGACGCGATTCTATTCGTAAATGGACTGTGTTGCCGCGTGAGCCAGATTCGAAACTCATGACGCATTGCCTGGCGCTGGCATGCGTCGGCAGGAAACACGCCTCGGAACTGAATCGCAGATTTCCGCCCCATGAGTTGACCGGCGGGAAACCCCTCCAAGTGGAAGCGGTATTGGCTCGGCATGCTCCCATGGAATGTTCGCCGACGAAACCGGTGAGGAAGCTCTGCGGATTGGTCGCGTCCAGCGCGGGAATAATCGAGAAACTTCGGCCGGATCTGTTCAAACTTCAAGAGGCCTCGCTTGGCCAGTGCCAGTTTCATAAGGGGTCAGAAAACGGAGGATGGCTTATTCTCGGATATGGTCCGCGCATATTAACTCACGATGGGACGGACATCTTCGATTTCTCCGACCCCCATCACCGTCTCAGAAGGGTTGCCTCCGTGTTCGATGCCGGCGCCCGATTAACCGATCCCCTCGCTTTTTTGCGCTGGCTCAGTTACAAGGGGGTTCGCCATGTACGTCCACGATCGCGCGATTTTCTCTCCCGATTGAACCGCGAACTGGCGTGTCTGCTGGACATTTCGCCCGAAGCCTGGATGGAAAGGGATCACGATTTTTCACCTGCCTGGCGGCGTTTGGGGAACGAGGCCATGGTCGCCGCCTCGATCATCCTGGATATTGCGCGCCATGCGTTGGATGCCGCGGTGCGCTGCGCTGATCCTTTTGAGATGCCGGGGATTGTCCTGTTCAACGGGATCGAGCAACTGCGGTCACCGTTGCAAGTTTCCCGGTTCCTGGAACTGTTGGACTCGCTGTTCCCCAATCTCCAGTTCTTGGTCAGGGGGCCGCTTGTTCGTCGCTTCGCAGTTCCAGATCGTCTCCTCCAAAAGTCGCTGCGGGTGGCAACGACGGTGCCACTCCCGCGACAGGCAAACAAACCCAGGCTCCCTCCCGGAGCCGTATTGTTGATCGACGTGGACAGCACCCTGCCCAACTTGGCTCTGATGAAACTGAGTCGCCATTTCAAAAATCAAAACCGCAAAGTGACACTGGCTCGGCGGAAGGCGGATTTCGAGAGGGTGAATGAAGTGTTCGCGAGTTGCGTTTTCGCGTTCCCCACTTCTGCCGTCAAAGTCGAGCGGCTCAGAAAAAAATTTGGCTCGGCCCTCCAGTTGGGAGGGTCCGGCGTGGATATCAAACTCCGCCTGTCTCCTGAGATCGAAAATCTTCCGGCCGATTACTCGCTCTACCCCGAATTGGGCGACCGCGCCCTCGGATTTCTTACGCGCGGTTGTCCGTTGCATTGCCCATTTTGCATCGTCCCGATCAAGGAGGGAAAGCCCAAGGTAGTCAGCGACCTCGACAGCTTGATCGCAGGCAATCGAAAGAAGCTGATCCTTTTGGACGACAACATCCTTTCCCATCCCGCCGCCGTGGGTCTCATGGAAGAAATGCTCCGCCGTGATTTGCAGGTCAATTTCAATCAGACACTCGATGTGCGCATGCTGACCTCGGAAACTGCCAGCCTGCTTCGTCGCATCCGCTGCTCAAATGTCAATTTCACGCGACCCAATTATTATTTCAGCCTGAACGACACTCGAGGGCTCGAAGTCGTGCGAAGAAAATACGAAATGCTTCAGATGGACTCGAAGAGCAATGTGGAGTTCGTGTGCATGTATGGCTTCAACACCACGCTGAAGCAGGACGTCGAGCGCTTCCGTTTCTTGCGTTCGCTGCCGGGGGCATATGTGTTTACCCAGCGCTATCGCCCTGTCTTGGGAGGTCCAGAGGCAAATCTCAGGAATTTCTTCGATGACGATGCCGATGAACAACTGGACGTGCTGGTTAAATTAATCTTCAGCCAGAACATGAAGAGCATGGAGGTTTACTATCGATGGCTCTGCCTGGAATACGCGAGGCAGAAGCAGCGGTTGCACTCGGGTTTGCTGAACACCCTCTTCCGATACAACGGCCGCCATCGCATGGGCGGTTTCATCGAAAAGCTAAAACTCATCTGCCAGCAAGAAGCGGCCACGACTTGATGCCGTACTGTCCGAAAACTCAAACGGACCGAAATTCATTGGAAATGAACTGCATGTGCAAGCGGCAACCTCGACAAGTGAGAATATCCCTGGCCGAATCAAAGCCGGAATAGAGATTCCGCTGGTAGCGCTTTGCCCTGACGATCTGCATCGTCCTCCTGAAGAATGGAGAATCGGTGCGCAATGACTCTACCCAAACAGCGATGCGGCGTCCATCATCCCGCGGAGCTCACTCTTCGCCATCGTAGTACTCGAGCCCGTCGGAGCGAAGGATGCGCCTCTCGGGCGAACGAACGAGCCACTTCCCACTGTCCGGATAGTGACAGGATTCGCCGATGGGATTGTCCGCCACGACATAGACCACGAGGTCTTCCGTGCCGTCGTTCGTGAGCTGATGCGGCTGGTCGGGCTCAAAGAGAAAGGCATCGCCCGGCTCGATGAGCGTGACGCCATCCGCGTGTCTCACAAGGCCGGAGCCGGAGATCACATGGTAGAACTCCCATTGCGCACTGTGCGAGTGGTACGGATACGCGCTCTTGCCAGGCGGGATGCGCAGGATCTCGACATTGAAGGGATGCCGCTTCCTCAAATCGCTCGAGAGCGGCTCGCGTCCAAGGGCCTCCGACACTTCCTTGCCCGCGCCTCCGAACTTGCCCTTCGGCGATACCCATGCGTGTTCCTCAAGTTGGTTGCTGTTGACCTTTTTCATGAGTTCAGATGCTTTTCAAAACAAACGCTGATTGGACTCCCGACGTACTCGCCAAAAGCCTCAATGCGCCCCCATGCGCAGGATTCGTAGAGCGCGATGGCTTCGATCTGCAAATCGCCCGTCTCGAGTCGCAGCGTGCGATAGCCAAACTCCGCGGCGCGTCTCTCCAACTCGGCCAGCAGACGCCGTGCGATGCCCCGCCGACGCGCCGAAGGTACTACATACATGCGCTTCACCTCGGCTGTGTCGTCATCGAGCCGACGGATCGCACCGCAGCCGACTGGTTCGCTTTCAATACGCGCAATCAGAAACACCGTGCGCGGCGCGCGAGTGTCTTCGGGAGCAAAAGCGGAGCATCTCGTGCCGTAACGAGCGCTGAGTCCGGCGCAAAGTTCGTCGATGAGCTACTGGGCCGTGTCGCCGACGCGGATCACGCCATCGTTCAGGATGCTCGTGCGAAGTCCGCCTTTGTTCGCGAGCGGCCCAAGCAGGCTCCTGCCCGTGACTTTGTAGAGATGGGCGCAGGGAGGGCAGAGGCGGATGCCTTCGACGAGCACCTCGCCGATGCGAAACTTCCGCCCGACGAGGTCGTTGAGCCGTATGCCTTCGGTGACCAGACTGCGCCGGGCTTCGGAGGGCGAGAGGTCCAGGCTGCTCAGCACCTCGTTTTCAATCAACGTCAGTTCACGGCCCGGCCCTTTAGGCTCGAAATCGGAGAAGGTGCCGGTTCCCTCAAAATAGCGATCTCCCACCAGTCCGCGACGCGCGCGTGCCTCCACCTCCCTGACGGCGTGGGGCAAGACGGTCGCTGCTGGCGAGATGTGGATGGCTATAATTTGCGCGGTCATGGGAACGGAGGCTGATTACGCGAAGGGATCCTCGGAGGCATCCTCGCGCCAAACATACTCAGCCTCTCGACCGGCGTCGAGCGCGGCTTGCGTCCGGGCTGAAGGGGCCGATTGTGAAGGAAGCCACGTCGGTCTCGCCCTTCGGAATTCCTTTATTAGAAAGTTCCAGTCACTTTGTCTGGTTCAACCGCGTGATAGAGCGGTTTGATACCGAAGCGATCCCTGATCCCGATCACCTGCTGCTGCCGCTCATCGGAGAGGATGACGGCAAACTCGCCATGCAGTTCGGTCGCCGCCTGCATGCCACGCTGCTGATACAGCGGTAAGGCTATCTCGCCGTCACCGTCGGTAGCAAATTGACAGCCGAAGTTTCTAATTTCCTCGCGAATCGCTCGGTAGCCGTAGAACTCACAGTGTGGCGAAACAGCGTACTGTGCCGTCGGCGCTGGTCATGGGCTGCTCGCCGCTGTTTAAACCTATGATCGACAGACGTGTATGTCCGAGCAGTCAGCAAACGGGTTGCATACGGGTCACATCTCATTATTTGACAATTAAATCATTTAGTGACGCAACCAGCCGGTGTTTGAACGAATCATTCGCACAGGTAGGCAGCGAATATCACAAAAGGAGATCAAGGCCTCGCTCACCGAGAAGATCATCGCCACCGACTCCGCCGCCGACGCCTTGGCGAAGGAATCTCTCGCGCCTTACAATGCTTACTCCGGCGAGGGTGAAGTGACCGGGGCGCTGGTCTATGTGAACCAAGGCGTGCCGGAGGATTACGAGGTGCTCGAACGCCGCGGCGTTGACGTGAAGGGCAAGATCGTCCTCGCACGCTACGGGGGCTCGTGGCGCGGCATCAAGGCCAAGGTCGCCGCCGAAAAGGGAGCGCTTGGCTGCATCATCTTCAACGACCCGCTGGAGGACGGTTACGCGCAAGGTGCGGCCTATCCCGCCGGCGCCTATAAGCATGACACCGCCGTCCAGCGCGGCTCCGTGGTGGACTTGCCGATGCGACCCGGCGACCCACTGACGCCCGGCTACGGCGCGACGAAGGACGCAAAACGCCTGCCACGCGAGCAGGCTGAGACGATCATGAAAATCCCCGTCCTGCCCATCTCCTCCGCGGACGCGGAGCCGTTGCTCAAAGCGATGGATAGTCCTGTCGCGCCAACCGAATGGCGCGGCGCCCTGCCCTTGACCTACCGACTCGGCGGCGGCCAGGCGGTCGTGCGGCTGAAGGCGGAGTTTCACTGGAACCTCGTCCCGACCTACAACGTGATCGCCCGAATGAAGGGCTCGCAGTTTCCCGACCAATGGGTGCTCCGCGGCAATCATCACGACGCGTGGGTCATCGGCGCACGCGACCCCATCAGCGCGCTGGCGCCGCTATTGGAGCAGGCACGTGCCTTTTCTGAGCTGGCCAAGAACGGCTGGCGACCCAAGCGCACCGTGCTCTTCTGCGTCTGGGACGGCGAGGAGCCCGGGTTGCTGGGCTCCACCGAATGGGCTGAGCACCACGCCGATGAATTGCGCCGCAAGGCCGTCGCCTACGTGAACACCGACGGGAATTCACGCGGCATCCTGGGCATCGGTGGTTCGCATTCGATGGAGACGCTCGCTGGCGAGGTTGCACAAGTCGTTCCCGATCCGCAGACCGGCGTGAGCGTCTCGGAACGAATGCGCTCCGCCAGCCTCGTGCGCGGCAGCGCCGAGGAGAAGAAGGAATATCTTACGCGGAAAAACATCCATATTGAAGCGCTCGGCTCCGGTTCGGACTTCTCCGTCTTCCTGCAGCACCTCGGCATTGCTTCCTATTACATCGGCTTTCGCGGTGAAGGGCGCGGTGGCGAATACCACACCTGCTTCGATACGTTCGACCACTACGCCAAATACGGCGACCCCGACTTCAGTTACGGCGTCGCGCTCGCAAAGGTCTGTGGGCGCATCACACTCCGGCTCGCGGACGCGGACATACTTCCCTTCAACTTCAACGCGCAGGCACAGACCTTCAACCGCTGCGGAGAGCGGCGAGAAAGCCGAGTGATTCTGACGATTTGAAAACCGTGTGTGTTTTTGGGTGCCAAAGCAGAAGGACGGCGCCAGATGACTGGTCGCCGTCCATGGGTTGATTAATGGCGGGTGGTTTACTCCGGG
>SXGT01948900.1_pt1 | contig 10304 bp, 7 predicted proteins | sample 3176221 | NCBI WGS metagenome assembly SXGT01 (sample SAMN11356862, study PRJNA531348) | freshwater metagenome | isolation source: freshwater sample F1-120 | place: China: Fuxian Lake, Yuxi | collected 2017-12-25
CGTCGTCGCCGGGGCCGGGCGCCCTGGTCGGCCGCGGTCGCCCCGCCCGGCCCAGGCGACGCCGCACCGCGCTGCGGCGACCGCTGCGGAGGCGGCGGTCATCGCGTTGGTTGAAGACCTGCTCGGCATCGAGGGCGTCGGCGCCGATGATGACTTCTTCGCCCTCGGCGGCGACTCCTTGGTCACCATGCGCCTCGTCGAGGCGGCGCGGCGCCGTCATGGCGTGGAGCTGCCGGCGAGCGCGGTGTTCACCGGATTTACCGCGGCGCAGCTGGCGCGGCTCTTCCCGGCGCCGCCGGGCGCCACGGCGCTGCCCGCCTCGCGCCGCGATGTCGCGCCGTCTTGCCTTGTGCCGCTGCAGGCTGGCGGCGCTGACGAGCCGCTCTTCTTCGTCCACCCGGCGGCCGGCGTGGTCTTCCCCTACGTCGAGCTGTCGCGCTCGCTCCCGGCCTCGCGGCCCTTTTACGGCCTCGCCGCTGCCGGCCTCGATGGACAGGAGCCGCCCGACCCTGACGTGCCGTCGATGGCCAGGCGCTACATCGCCGCGATCCGCACCGTCCAGCCGCGCGGCCCGTATCTTCTCGGCGCCTACTCCTTCGGCTGCTACGTCGCCTTCGAGATGGCGCTGCAGCTCGAGGCCGCCGGCGAGGAGGTCGCCGCCCTGGTGCTCGTCGACGAAGGCGCACCGCTCGACGGCCACCGCCCGACGGTGCCGATGATGGCTCGGCTCATCTTCGGCCGCGCCGGCCGCAGCCTCGGCAAGCACCTGCTCGACTACGTGCGCGACCGCGGCCGAGATCGCCTGCGCGCTCTCGGTGCGCCGTCGCTCGGACCGGCGTCGCTGCGGCGCTGGCTCGAAGGCGGGGCCGACCTGGGCCTCGACGCCCTGCTCGAGCGCCTGGCGATGGCGACCTTGCTGCCCGATCAGGCGCACGCCGTGGCCCTCGACCTGCCGGCGATGCGGCCGATGTTCGAGCTGCTCAAGCTGCACCTGCGCCACACCCTGACCTACACCCCGCAAGGCACCATCGCGGCGCGTGCCACCCTGCTGCGCTCCAGCTGGGTCGATGAGCGGCCGAGCTGGCTGTCTGGCGACGTTGACTATCGCTACGGCTGGGGCGCTCTCTGCCGCGGCGGCGTCGAGGACGTCACCATCCCAGGCGACCACCTCGCCGTCATTCGCCAGCCCCACGTCAAGGTCTTGGCCGCGGCGGTGGAGGCCAGCTTGCAGCGCGCCAGCGAGCCGCGCAGGTCTCCGAGCCCGGCAGCCACCGCACAGGACAGCGCCGTCGCCGCCTCACCGACCCGACCGCCAGACGGTCCACGCTGAGGCGCAGACTCCGGCGTCGTCGACCGCTCCGCCCAACGCGACGACGCGAGCCCGGTGGCCTACCGCTACGCCAGCGCCGGCGTGGGCGTGCACCACTGTCCGTCTCCCGCCCGGCGCAGCGCCCCGGTGATCGTGCGCCAACTCGGCAGCGAGCAAGAGGAAAGCCACAGTGGCAGGCGCTGGCACGACCGTTGCACCCTGCTACCGGCGCGCCGGGCACGCCCGCCTCGGCCGCAGGAGCCGAAATGACGACGCAGCGACCCTTCCCGCAGCCCATCCGGAGCGCTCGGCGCCGAACCGCGCTCGGCAGCCTGTGCGCCCTCCTCGCCCTCGCAAGCGGCTGCGCCGCCTTCGCGCCGCCGATCCGCGGTGACAGCTTGGCCGTGGCGGCGCCTGGCGGCCGGACCGAGGCGACCGTGCACGGCCTGCGTGTCCAGGGCGGCGCTTGGCAGGGTGACCTCCGTCTGCCCATGCGCGGCGTCACCGACGACCTCGAGATCGGCTTCTTCGGTCACAATGTGCCCGGCGAGGGCACCGAGGGCTTTACGATGGCAAGCGTCGGCTGGCGGCACCGCGAGGCCTTGTCGCTGGCCCTCCAGCTCAGCGCGGCGGCTGGCGGTGGCCTCGGCGTCGGCGGACACGGCCAAGGTTGGCCAGAGGGCGCGATCGAGTGGGCGGCGGGCGGCTACCTCGACGTCGGCCTCGCCTACGCCTTGCGCGGCTGGGTGCGTCCTTACGCCATGGCGCGCCTGCAGCACACCGTCGGGCTCAGCAGCCCCAACGACCCGCAGCACGCCGGCGCCGAGCTGCCGCGGGCCCCGAGCACGAGCTGGGCCACGGCCGCCCTAGGCGTGCGCGCTGACTTTGGGCCGGCGCTCGTCGGCCTCGGTTGGGGCTGGACGCGCGGCTTCACGCCGGACGATCGCCTCGACTTCAGCGGCCTCTCCGTCAGCGCCGGCATGGGCTTCTGAGGCCAGGAGCGGTCGCCCGACGCCGACCCGCGCCCGTGCGCTTGGCGACACGTCATCGACCCCACCGCCGCTCCAGCGCCTTGAAGCGCCGCTCGATCTCGGTCATCGTGGCGAGCTCGACGGCGCCACAGCCCGCGCCGCGAGGAGGCGCCATGATCGCCGCCCCCTTTTCGCTGACGCACTGGATCGCCGACAACCGCCACCTGCTGGTGCCGCCGGTCGCCAACCGCAACCTCTACAACGAGGGCGGCTTCATGCTCTTCGTTGTCGGGGGGCCGAATCAGCGCACGGATTGGCACATCGACCCGCGCGAGGAGCTGTTCTATCAGATCGAGGGCGACATGCTCCTGCGCGTCGTCGACGACGGCGCCTTCGCTGACATCTGGATCCGCGAGGGCGAGCTGTTTCGACTGCCGCCGATGGTGCCGCACTCGCCGCAGCGCTTTGAGGGGACCCTCGGCGTGGTCTGTGAGTATGCCCGTGACCCCGGCGAGTTCGACGGCGTCCGCTGGTATTGCCAGGGCTGCGGCGCGGTCTTGCACGAGCAGTGGGTGCAGATGCTCGATACGACGACGCAATTGGCGCCGATCTTCGAGGGCTTCTACGGCGACGTCGCGGCGCGGACCTGCGGCGGCTGCGGGGCCGTCCACCCTGCACCGGGCCGCTAGAATCGGCCCTTGGCGTCGCTTGGGCCACCTGGGCCGCCTTGGCGCTTCAGCGCACGTAGATCCAGTGGCGCAAGGTGCCCCAGCCGCCGCCGCCGTTGGCGCCGTTGCCGCAGCCGGCGATGGTCGTCTCGGGGGTGTTGCGGCAGCGGCAGGCGTTGCAGTTGTAGCCCTTGCCCCAGATGGTCACGGCGCCGCCGCTGCAGTCCCAGTTGCAGCCGATGCCGGCGCCGAAGACGGTGGCGCCCTTGTAGACGCCGAAGCAGCCGTTCTCCTCGTTGCCGCAGGAGCCGCCGGTGCCGCCGATGCGCACTTGGATGCCGGTGTCGCAGTGCGGGCCGCCCTGCGCCGTGGTCTGGAAGCCCTTCTTTGGGGAATTGTAGCAGGTCTGCTGCGTGACCGTCGACTTGATGACCACCGGCTGCGCGCCGTCGTCGACCTCCACGATCAAGACCTCTTGCCACGACAGCTCGTGGCGGGAGTCGAGGTTGGCATAGGCGGTCTCGGCGTACTCGCTGACCTTGGTCCAGCCGCCGCCGGCGACCTCCATGTTGCAGGTCACCTGGAAGGCCGCCTTGCCGCCGAAGCCGTCCGGATCGATCCAGAAGACGCCGCTCTTGGCGCCGGCGACCTTCTGCGCGATTTCCTTGCAGCTTGACGCCGAGTTGGCCTCGCTGCTGGGGATCCCGACGCTGATCGGGAAGAGGCCCGCGCCGGTGCAGACCTGGATCGCCGTGCCGTCCCAGTAGATCGTGCCGCGGTGGTTGTCGTCGCAGACCAGCTTCGCGGTCTCACCCTTGAGCAGCGTCACGCCGTCGCGGACGATCAGCCGGCCGTCGAGCCGGACCTTCTGGTTCGACAGGGTGCCGACGCTGATCGACCAGTCGACGATGACGCCATCGGTCTTGGCTTTGGTGTTGCAGAGCGCCTCGTTGCCCGGCACTTGCGGCAGGCAGAACGCGACGTCTTTGACCTTGAGCGTCCAAATGCCCTTCGGGTTTTGGCCGACCCAGGCGTTGATATCGCCCTGCTTCATCGCCACCTTGGGCGTCTCAAAGACCAACGACTTGGCGTCCTTGGGTCCGCACGGATCGCACAGGACGTAGCCGACCTTCTTGTCGTCGGGCGGCAGCAGAGAGATCGAGACCATGGAAAGATCGGTGTTGGTGACCTCGAGCTTGAGCGAGATCGTTTGCGCCACGCCGATGTCCGGGAAGACGAGCTCGCTGACGCCGTCGCCGCCTGTGTTGTCTGGGACCGCGACGCCCTTGTTCTTGGCCGTCACGGTGTCCTGAAACTGATTGTGCAACAGCTCGTTGCTGACCTCGTTGAGGCCATCGGGCGGCAAAGCCGCGCCCGCAGCCTTGCATTGCAGTTTGCCGTCGCTGGCGATTCCGATGACGACCTGGCCGTTCGGGCAGGATCCGGCCGGTATGCCGATGCCGGTCAGCTTGCTGCCGTCTCCGACGAAGGCCGCCGCCGTCACATTCTTGGCCACGAGGTCGCCGGTCAGCGTCGCGTTTTTGGCCTTGACTGAGTTGCCGGCGAGGTCGAGGTCGCCGTCGAAGGCCAGCTCCGCGACCGAGACGCAGCCGGTGCAGACGAGATCCAGCGCCGCGCCGCCCTTGGTGCTGCTGCCGGCGTAGTTGAAGCCGACCTTCGCCGCCGCGATCGCGCCGTTGCTCAGCGCGTCGCCGCCGATGCAGCCGCTGCAGGCCACGCTCTGCGCGGCCGCCGCCAAGATGGCGAATGGCGCCGAATCCAAGGGCCGCCGCGGCAGCTCGGGATCGCTGCCCACCTGCACGCCGATGAAGGGCGTCTGCAGCGTGGCGAGTACGGCAGGATCGAGGTCCTTGCCGGCGCTGCCCAGGCGATGGTGGAAGCGTCCGCCGGTGACCTGAATGTCGATCGGCCCCTCGCTCCAGGCCGCCACGCCGCCGACCTGCGCGGGGTAGAGGGCGAAGGTGACCTTCTGCAGGCCGTCCACCGCTGGAGCGCCGCCAGACGCCGTGAGGACGCCCTCAACGATGGCGACCCGGGTCAGCGCGGGCAGGGCGACCGGGGTCCACAACAGGGCGGCAGCGAGCGGCCAACCGAGTCGCCATGCGCGGGTCGTGCGGGCGTGGGGTATTAGGGTCTGCGACTGAATGGACATTCGAGCCTCCGCTGGGCGCTCGGGCGCCCTCGGGGATGCGCGTCCGGCCAGCGATCGCGGTCAACACCGCGTCCCGTTGTGCATATACGACCTGGGCTAGGACTGGGCGCCGGCTCCCTGAAGCAGCGGCGCGAGCTCACCGGACCGGTGCATGTCGAGCATGATGTCGCAGCCGCCGACCAGCTTGCCGTCGACGTAGAGCTGCGGGATCGTGGGCCAGTTGCCGTAGACCTTCACGCCCTCGCGCACCGCACCGTCGGCCAGCACGTTGACGGCCTGAAAGGGCACGCCGACCTCTTGGAGCACTTGCGACACACGGGCAGAGAAGCCGCACATGGGGAAGCTTGGGGTTCCCTTCATGAACAAGACCACAGGGTTGGAGTTGACGATCCCGTCGATGCGCGCGATCGCATCGTCGACCTCAGCGTGGCCGGTGCGGGGGAGGGTAGCGGACTCACTCATGGCGCTCTCCAAGACGCCGCGGCGGGCGGCGCGGTCGATGGGCGGGCGGCGGCGTCGGGGCCACCGCCTTGCGGGTTGGTTAGGACGCGACCGTCGCCCGTGTACGCAGCGCTAAGGCGTGGATCTCACGGCCTACGCGAGGCCCGAGGCTGTCATACACGAGCCGATGTTGTTCGATGCGGCTGAGGCCGGCAAAGCGACTCGAGGCGATCTCGACCTCGAAGTGGTCGTCGGTGCCTGTGGTGTCGCGCACTGTCAGCTCAGCGTCTGCGAACGTTGCCTGCAGTGTCTCTTCGATAAATTGGCCGATGGGTCCCAACTCTGGCCTCCCGTCGCGTCGTGGCCGGCGACGCCCCGTCGCTCGCCCGGCGGTCGCGCACCTTCCTCTTCCGCGCCTGTCGATGCAAGGGGGAGGCCTCGAAACCTGCATGGCGACGAGTGAACTTGGGCCGCGACGCCGCGCGTGACGGCGCCCTGGGCGATGCCAAGCCCTCGGCCGAGGCGAGCTGCCCGAGGCCTCGGTCGGGTGGGCGGACCGGTGGCATCGCCGCGCAAGGGCTGGTAGGCTCGGGCCGCCGGTGACGCCGGCAGGAGGAGCCATGTTCGCGACCGCTCGCCGCCCGTCTCCCTCGAAGCGCCGCGCCCTGCGGGCCCTGACGCTGGTGCTCGGCGTCGCGCCGGCGCTTTTCGCTTTTCGGCCCTTCACGCCGATCGAGTCGGTCTGCGAGAAGTGCGACGACAAGGGCGATCGCATCACGCTGCAAGACGGCGCGGTGATGGTCGCCAAGGTCGTCGGCAAGAACCAAGACGGCTATATCCTGCAGCGGTTCGGCGAGTACCGCTTCGCGCAGTTCCGCGAGATCACCCGCATTGACTTCCAAGGCGGCGCCGAGCCGAAGGGCCTCGACGGCTTCGATCAGATCTTGCTGCGCAACGCTGAGCAGACCGTGCTTTTTGGCACGTTGTTCCAGATCGAGGCCGGCAAGCCGCTGGCGGTGCGCAGCCAGCGCGGCGAGGTCTATACGGTCTCCGCCGAGCAGGTGCTGGTCTACTACCTGCGTGGCAAGCGCCGCGCGCCGACTGCGGCCCAGACGCCGTAGCCGTTGGCCGAGATCTCGGCGTCCCCGCCCAGCCATTGGCTCCGCTTGGCGCCGGTGCAATGGAAGGTCGCCACGCGGCGCCGCTCTCCCGGCTAGAGGTGGCATGGCCGAGGCTCGCCTCCACCTCATCGCTCAGCTCAGCGGCGCTGGCTCGGCGTCGCGCCGCGACCTCGCCGCCCTCGCCGATGACGTCGTGGAGCCCTTGCTTGAGGCCCTCGAGCAGACACGCGCCCCGCTCGCTCTCCGCATCGAAGGCACGCTCTGGGAGTACCTGGAGGCAGAGCGCGAGTCGCTGATCGATCGGCTGTCGCGCCTGGTCGGCGAGGGCATCGTCGAGCTGGTGGGCGGCGGCTTCTACGCCCCGATTCTGGCGCTGCTGCCCTCGCGCGACGCCGTTGGTCAGCTCGAGATGGCGGCCGGCTGCTTCGAGCGGCGCACCGGCGTCCGGCCAACGGGCGCCTGGCTCGATGAGGGGGTGTGGGAGCCGCACCTTTGCGAGATTTTGGCCGACGGCGGCGCACGTTGGACTGCGCTGCCCGAGGCCATGCTGCGCACCGCCGCCGTCGACGGTGTGCCTCGGGGCTGGTACGTCACCGAGCACGCCGGTCGGGCGATAGCCGTGCTGCCGATCGACCGCGCCTTCGGTCGGCTCTTTGGACAAGGCGACGCCGAGGCCGCCTGCGCCGAGCTGCTGCAGCGTGCCCAGCGTGCGGCGCCGAGCGATCCGCGACCGCAGCGACTTCGCAATGGCGCGACGATGGCGGCGTGGACCTGGGCGGGACCGGCCCATGCGCTGGCGGCGGACGGCGAAGCGCGAGGGTTGCGTCGCCTGCTCGCCGCGATGGAAGCGCTGAACCCTTCGGCCCGCGGCGACGCCCTGGCCGCCGGCGCCGACGTCGCAGGCGCTGTGGCCGACGACAAGCGCGGCGCCGGCCCGGCGACCTTGGCCCTGGCGCTGCCGCGCGACACCCTGGATCGCTGCCCGAGCAGCGGTCGGGTCTACCTCGCCAGCGGCATCGACGCCGACCTGCTGGTGCAGACCATCGCGCCGTGGCGCCTCGACGGCTTCTTCGCGCGGCGCGGCCTGCTGGTGGCGGCGGGTGACTCGCAAGACGGCGCTGAAGACTGGCTGCGCGCCGGCCTCTGGCAGGCCTACCTCGCGCGGTACGGCGAGGCCGATCGGCTCCACAAGCGCATGGTCGAGGTCTCCCGCCGCTTCGCCGCCGCCGAGCGGGTCATGCGCAACGGCGGCTTTCGCGCCATGAGCCAGCTGGTGCAGCCTCGGCGGGCGCTCTATCGCGGGCAGCGCGGCGCGGTCTACGGCTGGGGCCACGCCGCCGGTCTGCACGACGCCGACCTGCGCGCCGCCGCCCACGCCGCGCTGGCCGAGGCCGAGGTCGCGGTCGACGCCATGGTCTGCGAGCCGGGCCCCTTCCTGGAAGTCGCACTGCGCGACCACTTCGCCGAGCTCGAGACGGCGATCCTGCTGCGCAACCGGAACCTCCGCGCGCTGCTGCGACCTAGCCACGGCGGCGTGCTGGCTGGCCTGGAATTGGTGAGCGCAGGCGCAGCCTTGCACGACACGCTGACCCGCCGCCGCGAGCACGGCCAACCGCCTGACGCCGCCGTCGATGGCCATGAGCGGGCCTGGCTCCACGACCGCTTCTTGCCGGCGCGCGCGGCGCCAAAAGTCCCGCACGGCGCCGGCTGGATGGACGACAGCGAGGAGCGGGGCGATCTGCTGCATGCCCGCTATCGGACGCTGGACGTCCAGACTCAGGGCCGGGGCGCTGACGAACGGGCGGTGCTGACGCTCTGCAGCGACGGCCGCGTCGCTGGCGTCGGTCCAGGCGGTGGCGATGTCGCCGTGACGCTCGTCAAGACGATCGCCATGGCCGCCGACGCCGACTTGCTCGAGGCGCGCTGGACCATCGACTTCGAGCCCGCCCCGGCGACGCCGCTGCGCTTCGCGGTCGAGGTCAACGCCAGCCTCGGCACCGGCTCGCCTTTGGCCGGCTTGTTGCGCTGGCAGGGCGGCGCCGCCGATGTTCGCAGAAGCCAACGTTTGGAGGGCCTGCGCGCCTGCGACCTCGAGCACGTGCGCGCCCGCGTTCGGCTGCGCTTCGACCGCGCCGTCACCCTTGAGACCTGCCCGATCGAGACGTTGGCGCAGCCGGTCGGTCAGCCGCCACGGACCTGCTTCCAAGGCGTCGCCATGCTGTTCGCCGTCGACGTCGCCGCCGGCAGCGCGCAGGTGCGGCTGGCGCTGCAGATCGAGGTCGCGGCGCGCCAACGGCCACCACGAGCGCCGGGTACGCCCGCCGGCGGCAACGAGCGCTAGTCGCCCTGGCGCAGGACGTCACTCCCGCTGCTGTTCGGAGCAGCCGATGGCGCTTCCACGCGCTAGGCGTCCGCTCCTGGCTGAATGCCGCGAGTGGCGCCCCTTTGCGCGGATGTGGCGGCGGGTCATGGCCGGGGGCGGAGCGGGCTGGTCGGCTGGACGGCAGAGCGGCAGAGCGGCAGAGCGGCAGAGCGGCAGAGCGGCAGAGCGGCAGAGCGGCAGAGCGGCAGCGCGGCAGCGCGGCAGCGCGGCGGGTCGGCTGGCGGGCGCAGCGCGGTGGCGAGCGGCGCCAAGCCGCCAGACGGACTCAGCCGGGATTGGCTTGGCCGTCGATGGCGCCAAGCACCTGACGGATGCGGGCGTCGGCCTGGGCGATGTTCTCTTCGTCGCCGCTGATCCAGAGCCGGCCGAAAGCGCCGAAGGTGACGATCTCCAGGATGCGGATGTCGGCGTGCTTCTCGGCCTCGTTGGCGGCGACGAGGGCGTAGCCGGCGGGGTGCACCTCGAGCGTGTACAGCGTCTCGCCCTGGCGGATCATGTCGCCGTGGCGCATGCGGTTGATCAGCTGCGTGTGGTAGCCGGTGACGCCGGTCAAGCGCTCGGCCGAGGTGATGCGTGGCTTGAGGCGAGCGCTCTCTTTGATTTCATAGAAGGCCAGCAGGGCGTCGGCGGCGGCGCGGATCTGGCCGCGATCGTCGTGGTGGACCTCCAGCATGCCAAAGTCGCGCTCGACGATCTGCATCCCCGGGATGACGCTGGTCGACTTGAGGATGGTGTCGGTCACGCGGTTGATCGACATGCCTGGAGCGACCTCGACGAGCAGGGCCGCTTGCTCCTCGACTGGCAGGAAGCCACGGGCGACCGTCGCGATGAACGACGCCGTCTGCGGCTGCAGCGAGTCGATGATCGAAAAGGTGCGAAGCGCGATCTGCTCAGCCATCTCTGCCCCCGTCGGCGCGGTCTTGCACCGCCAGCCCCGGATTGTCTGGTAGGTGGGGGGCGGTTGCAAGGGGGACCGGGTCGCGCCCGCCGCGCCAGCGCCTCGACAGAGATGCGCCGGCCCGTCGAGCCGTGACTTCCAGCCGCGATGTGGTAGGCTCTCGCGCCGCGTGGGTATGGCCGCGCGCCCCGGAGGTCCATGCCACCCGCCACGCCGCCGCGGTTGACCCGGCGCTCGACGCAGCTCGCCTGCGCTGGCGGCGCCCAGCGCCGCTGGCCCAACCTCGTCGCCGTCGCCGTGGCCGTCGCGTCTCGGCGCTTGGCGCTCGCCGTTGGGGTGC
>SXGT01478392.1_pt1 | contig 10303 bp, 8 predicted proteins | sample 3176221 | NCBI WGS metagenome assembly SXGT01 (sample SAMN11356862, study PRJNA531348) | freshwater metagenome | isolation source: freshwater sample F1-120 | place: China: Fuxian Lake, Yuxi | collected 2017-12-25
AAGGGCAGAGCGGTCGCGAGGCCGCGGGCTTCACGATCTGTCTGAGCGCCGGCGACGAGTGGAGCGCGGCGCTGCGGAGTCAGGGCCGCGGCCAGGCGAGCCTGCACGTGGACCAGCCTGGCAGTTGTGACCAGGCGGTGCCGGCCGGCGGGTTCACGTCCCCGCCTGTTGTCGGGCGCGTCGTACCGCTCGACGCCGACTTTGGCTATGTCGAGGCTTACGCGCTCGAGTCTCCAGCGTCCGGAGCTGCCGTGTTGTGGGGCGAGGCGACGCTGAGCCAGAGCAGGAGTGGGGAGACAATACGTTACGTGGCGACGGCCCTGGTGGGATTGGCGGCGCACGATGCACAGGCAACGACCGCCCACACGCCCGCGGTGGCGGCAGCCCTAGCCCGCGCTGACGGCGTCGATAAGGAAATCGTGCAGGTGCCGTGGAGCGTCGATCTGCAGAGCGCGGTGGGCACCCAGGTGGTGCTGACCTTCCCTGGCGGGTATCAGCCAGGGGTGGAGAATCCTATTAGCCTGTACGTCTTGGACGCACAGGAGCAGGAGCACGCCGTCCTGCACGTGACCCTGCCGCATGTGGTGAACGTCTGTACCCTGGTGCGTGTGCAGGAGACCATCGTGGTGCAGTGTCCAGCCGTGGAGGGTGAGGAGAACGGTGGTGCCCTGGCTGGCCCGCTGGCGACGTTCCACCGCGGGCAATTACGGATGCTTGATACGGCTGAGGGCGAGGAAGTGGCCAGCCCGGACGCTCTGCCCGTGCGGCGCTTCCCCGTGTTGGGGCTAGTGACCTTGCCTGCGGAGCGGCCTCAAGGCGTGCCCCAGGCCTTCTCCATGACATGGGGTGCGCAGATCGGTGCCGGTGGGGTCGTCGATGCGTACGGCGTCAATGTGCCATGGCAATTGCTGGATGGCACCCCGCTCACGCCGGGCGAGCATCGGCAGGGAGGCTTACCCCTGACCGGAGAGTAGTCTGCCAGGATATTCAGGGCTGTCGGCATCGCCACACCGTGACACCGCGTGGCGCTAGCGACAGCCCGGTACCGCCCCGCCGCCTTCCTCCTCACCATCCCGTCTTGTACGCAGTCTGCCTTGCACCGACAGATGCACCCCAGACCACCAGCCTGCCGCAAGCTCTGCTCAACGCTTGACGGCGCCAAGCTCTTGGACTACGCTGCACGTGGCTCTCGACCAGCCAGGCGGTGGGTCACACGCGCAGCTGGCCCGAGGTGAGTGCTATGGTCACCGAGACGTAAGGAGAGACACTAACACAGGAGTTGCCCCCATGACCCATCAGGAACTGACAGACTATCTCGCCCCGTCACACATCGCCGTGATCGTGACCCTGCACCGCGACGGCCGGCCGCATGTCACGCCCAATTGGTACCGCTACGACGGCACCGCCTTGACGTTTATCACCCGGACGGATCGCCTGAAATACCGCCACCTGCAACGGGATCCGCGCCTCTCCGTGTGTATTTATGATCCCCCGGTCGCCTCAAATTACGTGGTGCTCACCGGGCAGGCCACCTGCAGGACAGAGGCGATCTGGGAGGAAGCGCGCCGGATCATCGCCCGCTACGTGGCGCCGGAGCACGTGGACGCGTATGTCGCCCGCTGGCAGACCGAACCCCGGGTGCTCGTGACGCTGCTGCCGGCGCACATTGCGACGCGGCCCCTGGCCATGCGCCAGGCTCCCGCGCGGTGAGGCGGGCGCGTCCTGGCCCGGCTCTCTCGCAGGAGGCGCTGCTTGACTTGATCAGGCTACCAACGTATGGTGCAACGTCAAGAAGACTGCCGGGCAAGAAGAAGCGAGTCTCATACCCAATACTGGCGCGATGCTGACAGCCACCAGGGCTTGAGCCCGCGCACCCTGCGGGGCTGGATCCCCACAGGGTGCCAGGAGGATAACCATAGCCTAGGCTGGAGAGATAGAGATGCTGCGTACTCGTGTGCCCCTGTTCCCGTTCCTTCTGCTCATCGTCATCGCCTGCGGGACCATCGCGACCGCCGCACCCCCCACGGACATGCTGCACGCGTCAGAGAGCAACCCCAAATATGGCGGCATCTTACGGTGGGCCGGGCTGGCTGATGCGCCCTTCTTTGACCTGCACCAGTGCGATACCGCCGCCTGCGCCGTGCCTATGGAACCCATGTACGACACCCTGCTGCGCTATAATCCCCTGGACGGTAGCAAGACGATCATCCCTGATCTGGCGCACAAATGGGACGCCTCCGGCGACGGGTTGACGTATACCTTCCACCTACGCGATGGTGTCAAGTTTCACGATGGTGCGCCGCTCACCTCCGAGGACGTCAAGGCCAGCTTTGATCACATCATCTTCCCACCCCCTGGCATCCTCAGCCCCCGTAAAGGCGTCTTCGACGCCGTCAAGGAAGTCAAGGCCATCGACCCGCTGACCGTCCAGTTCACCCTCAGTACCCCACGGGGCTTTTTTCTGGCGGCCATCGCCTCTGGCTGGAACGTGATCTATCGCAAGAAGACCCTGGAAGACAATAACTTCGATCTTAAGAAGGTTAAACTTGCTCCGGGCACTGGCCCCTTTATCTTCGAGTCCTACCAGCCGGGCCAGGTCTGGAAAATGCGCAAGAACCCCCACTACTGGAACCCGGCGCTGCCCTACCTGGACGGGCTGGAGATGCACCACCTGCCCTATGGCCCCGCAACGGGCACCGCGCTCCTGACCGGGCAGGTTGACTATGTCTATGGTCTTGGGGCCGACAGCCGGGCGGACATTGAGAAAGAACCCGCCAAATTCACCGTGGTCACCTACGGCATTCCCTCGGCGCTGGGCGGCTACATCAATTTTACGCATAAGCCCCTGGATGATGCCCGGGTGCGTCAGGCGCTGAACCTGGTCCTGGATCGTTGCGTCATCAAACGGAGCACCGCCGCCATCCGGGAGATTAACTACGGCATGTGGATGCCGGCCAGCGATGTGGTGCATGCCAAGGCCTATCGGGACGCAACCTTCCAGCATACCCCTGGCTACACGTGCCCCACCAGGCCAGAAGACATTGCCCGGGCCAAAACGCTGCTGACCCAGGCCGGCTACCCCGATGCCAAGGGCTTCCCCAAGCTCGACATCATGGTGCGCAACATCAACTTCTTCGTCGCCTGGGGCCCCCTGTTGCAGGCGTTTCTGAAGCAGCACCTGCGCATTGACAGCGCGGTCCGCACTGTGGAAACGGCGGTCTGGGTGGAGGACTGGACGAAGGGCAACTACGACATCGGGCTAAATGGCAATCCCGCCACGCTGGACACCCCGGCGGAGTATTGGAAGAAGTGGTACAGCACTGGGAGCAGCGGCAACTGGAACAAGGGGGCTTCCAACCCGCAGTTGGATGCCCTGATCGATCAGCTGGCCCTGGAGTCCGATCCGCAGAAGCTCAACCACCTGATCCAGCAGGGGATCAAGCTGCTAGACGAGTGGGTGCCTGCCCTGATCTTTGGGGATGCGGTGATCATTGACGGCTTTAGTAATAAGCTCAAGGGCTGCAACCGCAAAGAGCGCACCACCCTGTTCAACGATAACCGCTTGGACACCTGCTGGCTGGAGAAATAGCCATGGCCGATTATATTCTGCGGCGCCTGCTGTATGCGCTGCCGACCCTGCTAGGCATCACCCTGTTGATCTTTTTTGTCCTGCGTGTGCTGCCTGGTGATCCCCTGGTCATCCTCTACGGCGAAGGCGGGGCAAACAGCATGAGCCACGAAGATCGGGCGGCCCTGCAGAAGAAGTTAGGCTTTGACCGGCCTCTGTACCAGCAATATCTCTCCTGGCTCGCGGATCTGCTCACCGGCGACCTCGGGCATACCCTGGCGCGTGGGGACAGCGTGGCCGAGATTATCCGGGCCCGGGCTGTGCTCACCAGTGAAATTGCCGTGCTGGCGGTGCTGATCTCCTGGGCGGTTGGGCTGCCAGCCGGCATCTTCAGCGCCGTACGGCACAATAGCACACTGGACTACGTGGCCCGTTTCTTGACCATTATCTTCCTGGGAGTGCCGAGCTTCTGGGTGGCGATGCTAGTGGTGATTGGCAGCCTGACGTTTTTCAACTACCGCCCCCCTCTGGGCATCATCTACCCCTGGGATGATCCGCTGGCCAATCTCAAGATTGTCGCAGGACCGGGCGTGGTGCTGGGCCTGGGAACCTCGGCCTACATCGCCCGGCTCGCCCGCTCCACGTTCCTGGAGGTGATTCGGGAAGACTACATCCGCACCGCCCGGTCCAAGGGCTTGCGCGAACGCGTGATCGTGCTGCACCATGCCATGCGCAATGCCATCTTGCCCGTCCTCACCATCTCGGGGGTGCTCTTCGGTCTGCTGCTGAGTGCGTCGGTCGCCGTCGAGCAAGCCTTCGCCGTTTCCGGCCTGGGAGCCGCCCTGGTGCAAGCGTTTCAGGAGCGTGACCTGCTGGTGGTCCAGACGCTGGTGCTGCTCTATGGCGTGGTGTTCGTGGTGCTCAATTTGCTGATAGACCTGGTCTATCTTTGGATAGACCCGCGTATTCGTTATTCCTGACCGCCGCCCTGCGGCTGGATGACCTGATCCACCTGCCGACGCAGACAACACGCGCAGGCCCGTCCAGGGATGCTGCCAGAGAGAAGAGGGTGATATGGCGCAACGCTCAGCCCACATGCCGCAACCGTCGTTGACCGTAAGCGAGGCCGCCCAACCGGGCCTCGCACGGCTCTGCCACGCGCTGGCGCTCTTCTCCAAACGCTACCCCGTGGGGATGGGGGCGGCCTTGGGTTTGTGCGTCATCGCGCTCCTGGCCGCTCTGGCCCCCATCGTGGCCCCGTATGACCCTAATTTTCAGCACTTTACTGACCTCAAACAGGCACCCTCGGCGTCGTACTGGCTTGGCACGGACTACGAAGGTCGAGACATCCTCAGCCGGCTGATCTACGGTGGGCAGGTCTCGCTAGTGGTCTCGGTGCTGTCGGTGCTGCTGGGCACCATGGTCGGCTCGGGCTGGGGCGCGGCCAGTGCCTACCTGGGGGGCATGATGGATATCGTCAGCCAGCGGATCGTCGAAGTGGTCATGTCCTTTCCCACGCTGATCCTGGCGATGATCCTCCTAGTCGCCATGGGCGGGGGCATGTGGACGGTGATTCTGGCCATTGCCGTGACGCGCCTGCCCTTTGGGGTCCGAGTCATCCGGTCCGTGACGCTCTCCATTAAAGAGCTGACCTACGTTGACGCCGCCCGGGCCATTGGGGCCTCCGACCTGCGGATCATTGCCCGCCACATCATCCCCCAGTGCATTCCCGTCTTCCTGGTGCTGGCTACCGCCCATCTGGGCACGGCCATTGCCATCGAAGCCTCTTTAGGATTTTTAGGGATTGGGATTACCCCGCCGACCGCGAGCTGGGGAAATATGTTAGGAGGGGTGGTCTCCAACACCTATCGCCCCCTCTGGTGGGTGATGGTGTTTCCCGGCCTGGCCATCTCCGTGACGGTCCTGGCCTTTAATATGCTGGGCGACGCTTTACGGGACACCCTGGATCCCAAGCTGCGTCTGTAGTAGCCGTGATTGCTCCCGCTGCACATCTGCACGTATGACGCGAGACTCTGGCAGCCGAGCGATCCTGCCCCAGCGGCTTACGTTCCCTGTGACCTGACATGCCGCCAGACGAGGCGTGACCGGGTTATCCCTCTGCCGCCCAGCCTGAGGAGCGGGAACACCGGCGCTATCCTGCCCCGCGCTTGGTGCCGCCCTCGCCCATCGTACCCACCGTCTTCCTCGCACTGTCATCGACACCTGAGGTCATCCGTCGCGCACCAGCCCCGCTCGGCGCTTGACGGCGCCAGGCGCTTGGACTACGCTGCACGTGGCTCTCGACCAGCCAGCAGGCGTGTACCGTGTGCGGCTGGCCCGAGGTGTGCGCGATCCTAACCGAAACGTGAGGAGAGACTCCATGCTCTACGAATATCGCCGCTACATCACGGTGCCGGGCAAACTCCCGGCCATTAACGACCGCTTTGCCAAGTACACCATCGGCTTCTTCAAGCAGCACGGCATCGGCATCCTGGGGTTCTGGAACGACGACATTGGCGCCAGCAACCAGCTCACCTACATCCTGTCCTTCGAGAGCTTGGCCGATCGGGAGCAAAAATGGGGTGCCTTCCAGGCCAATCCCGAGTGGCACCGTGTGCGGGCCGAGACCGAAGCCGGTGGACCGATTGTGGCACAGGTGATCAACGCCTTTATGCGCCTGACACCCTATTCGCCCCAACCGCCGCGGATCACCACGCCGTTACAGGAATTGCGGGTCTATGATGCCATGCCCGGTAAACTGCCCGCCCTGCATGACCGCTTTGCCAAGCACACCATGGATCTGTTCACCAAACACGGTATCGAGAACATTGCCTACTGGGTAGACGAGGTGGGCACCAGCAATCGCCTCACCTACCTCCTGGGCTATCCCGATCTGGCCACCCGCGAACGGGGTTGGACCGCCTTCCAGGCAGATCCGGCCTGGCAGCAAGCCCGCGCTGAGTCCGAGAAAGATGGCGCCCTGGTACGTGTGAGCCGCCATTCCATCCTGCGTCTGGCGTCGTATTCGCCGCGCTAAGGACTGTCCCATCCCAACCTCCCCCCGCGTGCTGGGGGGAGGCGAGGGCTCAGCGTCCAGCACCACAGCCGCTGCACACCACGGAGACCGCTTTATGCCCCACGCTACCCAGCCCATAGACGAGCTTCTGCGCCAGGCCACCGCCGCACACACTGTCCCTGGCGTCGCCGCCATGGCCGCCACCAGCGACGGCGTGCTCTACGCCGGGGCCTTTGGCACGCGCTCCCTCGCCACCGACGCCCCGATGACGCTCGACACGGTGTGCTGGATCGCCTCCATGACCAAAGCCGTGACCACGGTGGCCGCCATGCAACTGGTCGAACAAGGCCGTCTGAGGCTCGACGCGCCGGTGCAGCAGTGGGTCCAGAACCTGGCGGCGCCGCAGGTGCTGGAAGGCTTTGATGCCGCCGGGACGCCACAACTGCGCCCGGCCACACGGCCCATCACGCTGCGGCATCTGCTCACCCACACCGCCGGCTTTGGGTATGACATGTGGAATGCACCGCTCGCGCGCTATCACGAGGTCACGGGGCTGCCACGCGTCAATTCCGGCACGCTGGCGGCTTTGCGCCTCCCCTTGTTGTTTGACCCAGGTGAGCGCTGGAATTATGGCATCAACATTGACTGGGCTGGACAAGTCGTGGAAGCCGTCAGTGGCATGCGGCTCGATCAGTATGTGCAGGCCCACATCTGCGCCCCGCTGGCCATGCACGATACCGTGTTTCGCCTCTCCCTCACCCAACAGACACGGCTGGCCAGCGTGCACCAGCGTGGTGCGGATGGGAACTTGCAGCCGGTGTCCTTTGCCATGCCGCCCGAGCCGGAGTGCATCATGGGCGGTGGCGGCCTGTATTCCACGGCGCCGGATTATCTGCAGTTTGCGCAGATGCTGCTGCACGGCGGCAGTTGGCACGGAGCGCAGATCTTGCGTCCAGACACGGTGGCGCTGATGGCGCAGAATCACATCGGCGACCTGGCAGTCACACCGATGCAGACGGTAGCGCCGGCGCGCTCCCGCGATGCCGACTTTTTTCCGGGCATGCCGCAGAAATGGGGTCTGAGCTTTTTAATTAACACCGCCCAGGCGCCCACCGGACGCGCGGCCGGCAGTCTGGCCTGGGCCGGGCTGGGGAATACGTATTTCTGGATTGACCGCAGCACCGGCGTCTGCGGCGTGTTCCTGACGCAGATTTTGCCGTTCTTTGATGAGGCGGCCATTGCGCTGTTCCGCGCCTATGAAACCGCGCTCTACCAATCGATTGCCGGCTAAGAAAGAGACACAGGAGACAGAGACGATGACCCTTGGCATTGCCCTGTTGGGCACCGGAGTGATTGCCGACCGTTCCTTTGCCCCGGCGGTACAGGCCGCGGCTGGGGCGCAGCTCGTGGCGGTGTTGAGCCGCGATAAGAGCCGTGGGGCGGATTTTGCGCAGCGCCATGACATCCCAGAAGTGTACGACGATCTCGCCGCCTTGCTGCGCAGTCCGCGAGTGGACGCGGTGATTGTCGCCACCCCAGACGCCACCCACGAGCCGCAGGTGATCGCCGCGGTCCAGGCCGGGAAGCATGTGCTGTGCGAAAAGCCCATGACCACCACCGTTGCGGGCTGTCAGCGCATGGCGGAGGTGGTGCGCGCGAGTGGCATGACCTTTGCCATGGGCTACACCTGGCGTTTTAATCAGGGGGCGCAAAAAATCAAAGCCATGATTGATGCCGGGGCCATTGGCCAGGTGCGCTATGCGCGGGGGTTGTTAAGCACGCGGGCGCAAGACCCGGCGGGCTGGCGAGCGCATAGTGCCGAGGCGCGCTACTGGGCCTTGAGCGGTGTGGGCACGCATTTGATCGACCTATGGCGCTGGTATTTTGGTGAGCCGGCCAGTGTCGGGGGCGGCATGATCAGCCCGGTACATCATAGCGTCAACGACGAAATCGCCACGCTGGTCTTGCTCTACCCAGATCGCCTACTGGCTGAGCTGACCGTGACGGCGGTGTTCGAGGGCGGCAATCGCGTCGAACTGTACGGCGATACCGGCGACCTCATTGGTGAAGGGCTCTCAGGAGCGCGTCCCGACGGGCGCATCACCCACAATGGCCAGCCCGTGCCGTTCCAGCCGGTGAATCCGTTCCTGGAGGAGGTGACGGATTTTGTCGAGGCGGTACAGCAGCAGCGCCCGCCCCGTGCGACGCTGGAGGACGGTCTGCGCAATGTGGCGATTATGGAAGCCGCCCGCGAGGGACGGATGCAGATTACACTGTAAGTGTGGAGTGCGCCCGAGGCCTGCGGTGCAGACCTTGGAGCGTGGAGGGCATCTATGCGGTGGCACTGGTGGTCTATGGTTCTCGTGTTGGGATGCGCTCCGCCAGGCTGGGCTGCAGAGCCCGGGTCGCCTTACGCTGGACAGGAAAAGCGGGAGATCAAAGCCCTGTCGGATGAGGAGATCCAGGGGTACCTTACTGGCAGTGGTATGGGCTTGGCGAAAGCAGCGGAGTTACATCATTACCCAGGGCCTCGTCACGTGCTGGACTTGGCGGAGGCCCTCCAACTGTCGGACGAGCAGCGCCAGCACACTCAGACCATTTTTGAGCACATGCAGACCGAGGCAGTGCGCCTCGGCACGCACCTGCTGGACCGGGAACGCCAGCTAGAGGCGCTGTTCGCCTCGGGCACGATTGCTGAAGCCTCGTTAGAGCAGGTCGTAGCGGACATTACGACCACGCAGGGGCATTTGCGTACCGTGCATCTCCGCGCCCACCTGGCCCAACGCGACATTCTCACACCAGAGCAACTGCGCCGTTATGATACACTACGCGGCTATGATGCGCCGAGTCCGCACCGTGCCCATCCCCAGCGTGGTCACTAGATGTCCATTTCGGAAGTCCTGTGCCAGTCAAGGGTGTCTCGCGGTCCTGGCCCACTCCTCCAGGAAACCCTCGGGCACAGCGCTCTGGTAGGAGCGGGCCAGGCCCGCGCAGGTGTTGGACTGACAGTGTATGTATGAAACAGACATCTAGAAGAAGGAGGCAACTTGATGCGTCGTACCCCTGTCCAGGATGCCTTACACAGCCAGGAGGCGGTGGATGCCCTCCTCGTCAAGGGCTGGGTCCGCACCCGGCGTGACTCCAAAGGGCTGTCATTTCTTGAGATCAACGATGGCTCGTGTTTGCACAACCTGCAAGTCGTGGTCGACAGCAGCCTCCCGGCCTACGAGCAACTGGCGCTGGTCACCACCGGCGCGGCGGTAGCAGTGCACGGGGCACTGCTCCCATCCCCCGGGAAAGGGCAGACCTGGGAATTGCGCGCCACCGACGTCACCTTGCTTGGCAGTGCTGATGCGCAGGCCTACCCGTTACAGAAAAAGGGCCATTCGGACGAATTCTTGCGCGAGATCGGCCATTTGCGCCCGCGCACCAATAAATACGGCGCCATGTTTCGCATCCGCTCCGAAAGCGCCTTTGCGGTGCACCATTTCTTCCGCCAGCGCGGTTTTTATCACGTCCATACCCCGATTATCACTGGCGCCGACTGCGAAGGCGCCGGCGAAATGTTCCGCGTCACCACGCTAGGCGGTTTTCAGCCGGGCGATCCCGCCGCGTTTACCGACGACTTTTTTGGCAAATCGGCCTATCTCACCGTCTCTGGCCAACTGGAAGCCGAGTTGTTTGCCTGCGCCCTGGGCAAGGTCTATACCTTTGGCCCG
>SXGT01574533.1_pt1 | contig 10302 bp, 14 predicted proteins | sample 3176221 | NCBI WGS metagenome assembly SXGT01 (sample SAMN11356862, study PRJNA531348) | freshwater metagenome | isolation source: freshwater sample F1-120 | place: China: Fuxian Lake, Yuxi | collected 2017-12-25
GACGAATCGATGCACTGCAATTTCGGCATTGACTTGGTAAACACGATCAAGATGGAGAACCCACATTTGTGGACGCCTGAGTTCCGCGAGGAGATCCGCGGATTGTTCAAGCAGGCAGTGGAGCTGGAGTATCGCTATGCGGAAGATACGATGCCGCGCGGCGTGTTGGGCCTCAATGCACCGATGTTCAAAGGCTACCTGCGCTTTATCGCAAATCGACGCAGCCAGCAAATAGGTATTGACCCGATGTTCGCAAACGAGGAGAATCCGTTTCCGTGGATGAGCGAAATGATCGATTTGAAGAAAGAACGCAATTTCTTCGAGACCCGCGTCATTGAGTATCAGACGGGTGGAGCGCTCAACTGGGAATGAAGAATGGTAGTTCCCGGTGACAAACCTTAAGAGATTGAATGCAGGCATACAGTAAAAAATTTTCTGATGCGGAATGGGCGGTCAAGCCGGTGCTTGAGGGGGAAAGCTCCCTCAGGCGCAAGGCGAAATCCGATGACCTTACCGCATTGCCTCCAGAAAAGACGCCGGGCGAATACGCACCGGCGTTTTTTTTGGGGGGAACGTCCGCGCGCCTGACCATGGTCCCCCTTGGTGCGCGGCGGTACGGCATTCATTAGCGCAAGCCAAAGCAAGGCGGCTTGCGCCGATGAATAATCCGGGCTAGTTCAGACGGGTTTTTTAGTTGGTTGTTTTTTTGTAACTCTATGAAGGAGAATGACATGGCAACAAAGAAACCAGCAGCGAAAAAGCCCGCCGCCAAAAAGCCGGCGGCGAAGAAGGTAGCCAAGAAACCGGCCAAGAAGGCGGCGAAAAAGGCAGCGAAGAAGCCTGCGAAAAAAGCAGCAAAGAAAAAGCCTGCGAAAAAAGCAGCAAAGAAAAAGCCTGCGAAAAAAGCAGCGAAAAAGAAAGCGGCTAAGGAGCCGGCTAAGAAAGCAGCCAAGAAAGCTGCCAAAAAACCGGCGAAGAAAGAGCCGGCGAAAGCAAAGCCTGCTGCAAAGCCGGCGGCGGCCAAGCCTTCAACCTCGGCAGCACCGGGTGTACGCCCGGCGCTGAACCCGGCGGCGGCTTGGCCTTTCCCTACGGGAAGCCGTCCTTAAGCTTTGCGCACCAGAATGCTGCGTTTCCGGTGGAGGCGCAGCGGTATTTGAATCCGTGAGTCGAGTGCACTAGGGGTACTCGACCCACGGATTTTTTACTTTTGAACGAGCAAGAGCGATGTGGCACGACACGGTTTCAATAGTATTAAAGACCATCTATTGGATTCTGGTACCGGCGACACTGTTGCGCCTGTATATGCAGTGGATCCGTGTGCCTTTTCGAAATCCGGCGGGGGCATTCGTTTGCGCTGTGACCGACTGGCTCGTTTTACCCCTCCGGCGCATTGTCAAGGGGGGGGCGGGTATCGACTGGTCGAGTTTTCTGGCTGCGTGCGTTCTGGAACTTGGGTTGGCGGCACTGTTTGACGTTTTGGTGGGCCGGCTGACACTGTTTTCGAGTTTGGGAACAGTGTCAGGATGGCTGGTCAATGGCGCGTTCGGCCTGCTCGTAACTGCACTGACGATGATGCTTTGGATCACGATCGCGTGCGCCGTATTCTCCTGGGTGCGCGCCGAGTCCCCGGTGGCGGATGTGCTGGATGCAGTGTCTGCCCCTTGGCTCAAGCCGATCCGGCGGCGCATGCCGATGGTCGGTGGCTTTGATCTTTCCCCATTGGTGCTGCTGGTTGCGGTCCAGATTGCATTGGTCGCTGTCGCCCGTTTGCAGGTGCTGGTGATCCAGGCGATCAGGTGACCTGGTTTCGCGTCGACGACGTTACCGGTATCGTGCGGGTTGTCGTCCAGGTGCAACCAGGCGCACGCAGTTGCTCGTGTCAGGCAGCCGCCGCATGGCTCCAGGTGCGCCTGATGGCATCGGCGCTGGAGGGCAAGGCCAACAAGGCACTGTGCGAATATCTTGCGATGCGCCTCAAGGTGTCGCCGTCAAGGGTGCGAATTGTCCACGGACTGGCAAGCCGCAAGAAGCTGGTGGAAATCGAGGCGGTTTACTTCGATGCGGAGAAGCTGTCCACGTCAGGCGACGCGAAGTAAGTGCTGGCCGGCTTTCTGTACTTTTGCAGGCTGGGTGGCAAAGACTCCCATTGCGAAGTCATCTTTGCCATGACGTCCCCCGGTACATTGTGAATGTTGGGCCAGCGACCCGAGGCCTCCAGGATGGTAAAGGGTATCTCAAGGACAGTGGCGATCCCGACGTAGTCCACCAATTCCCAGATTCGCACAAACGTGTTGGCGACGACCACGCCGATTCCTGCGGTCAACAGTTGATAGGCTTCCCGTCGGCACCACGCATGGGCATCAGCGAGGCGCGCTGGATCATGCCGGTACCCGGAAGGGCCTTCAAAATGGAAGTCTGCCTCGAGATGGCGTAACCCGTTTTCGGCGGCGAGCCTTTTCGCCAAAGTGGATTTTCCACTGCCCGGCAGCCCGCGGATCAGCACCAGACTCCGGGCGGGAATATTCAGGCCCTGCAACGTCATCGAAAGCATCGGCGCCGAATTACGCCAGAAGACTTGTCGCCAAGTTAACGAGTCACCCTAGTGACGCCGTTGCCGGAAAGCAGCCTTACGCGTTCGCCTGGTTTGAACTGTTCGTCGGCTTCCTGTGTGATGGCGCGCAGTTCGCCGTTATCCAGTTTGACCGTGATCTCCAGACCAGCTTTTCTGCCGATGCCGCCCTCCAACGCCTGGCCGGCGACGCCCCCTGCAACCGCACCTAGAACAGAGCCGATGGTCGCGCCCTTGCCCTGGCCCACATTACTCCCTGCCACGCCGCCTATCACGCCGCCGGCGACGGCGCCTACACCGGAAGGCGCGCGCTCGATAGTCACTTGGCGCACCCCTTCGACGACACCCATTCGTACGGTTTGCTCCCGCTGGGCCTGGCCAGGGGTGTAGACACTACCGGAACTGGAACCGCCGGCACAACCGGACAACAACCCGACGATGATCGAAAGGGCCAGCCAGCGGCTGATTTCAGGCGTATGAGTCATGTTCGCTTCTCCAAGCCGGTGTCATTGCGCGAAGGCCATGCACCGGGGTCACCACAAGCTAAAGCCAAAATGCTTCCCGTACAACACCCCGATTTCATCGCGCGTCAGCCGATGATTCTGGGCACCGCTGTGCGCAATCTTGATCGAACCCATGATGCCTGCCAAGCGCCCGACGTCTTCCCAATCCAGTTTATTGACAATGCCAAACAAAAGACCGGCACGATACGCGTCACCACAACCGGTTGGATCGACCACCTTGTCAGCTTTAACGCTTGGAATGTCCAGCCGTTGACCGTCGGCATAGATGTATGAACCTTCTGCCCCACGGGTCACCACCAGGGCCTGCACCAGCTTTGCCAGCTCCTCCATCTTCTGGCCAGTCTTGTCTTGCAGGAGTCGGGCCTCGTAGTCATTGACGGCAACATAGTCCGCCAAGCTGATGAAGTCCATCAGCTCCTCGCCACTGAACATCGGCAGCCCTTGCCCCGGGTCGAAGATGAATGACACGCCCGCCTCGGCAAACTCCCGCGCCTGCTGGAGCATGCCTTCCCTGCCGTCCGGAGCGACTATGCCCAGCTTCACGTCGGCGGCGTCTGCAACGTGATTGACATGTGCGGAATTCATCGCGCCCGGGTGAAACGCGGTGATCTGGTTGTCGTTCAGGTCCGTAGTAATGAATGCTTGTGCGGTGAAAGTCTCGGGAATCATCGCCACATGCCTGGCATCCAGACCGAGGGATGAGAGGCGCTCGAAATAGGTGTCGCTGTCTTCGCCGACTGTTGCCATGATGACCGGTTCCTCTTCGGGCTTGGAGGCAATCATCTTGAGGTTATAGGCAATGTTTCCGGCGCAGCCGCCAAACTCGCGCCGCAACTCGGGAACCAGAAATGACACATTCAGGATGTGCACCTGGTCGGGCAGTATGTGGTCCTGAAACTTGCCGTTGAACACCATGATGTTGTCAAAGGCCATGGATCCGCAAATGAGCACTGACATAAATACACCTTCCGAATGATTATGTGACGCATTTTAAGCCGCGAGCGCCAAAAGCAGGCCCGTGGGCAGCGGCTGATGCAGGGTGGCGGCGGCCTCGAGCGACAAGGGCCGCGCGGCAAGATTGTCGGGGGACTTCTCCGGTCGCCCGCGGATTCACGGATAAAACGCGTACAGGCGGTAGCCGGATGCCTTGATCAGGCTTGCGTCAATGGAAAGGCGCACTGTCAGCTCGCTTCCTGCCGCCATGGGCGACACCGCCTGGTACTCGCGAGGTGCCAGAATGCGCCGTGCGACGGTGGCATCCTGCGCATCAGTCAGCGTCAGCTCCAGATGGGGCGCATCTTGCGGCAACAGCGCGCGATTGCGCAGGAGCGCAACCAGCGTCAGCAGGTTCCGGCTTGCCGGATCTGCCTGCAGATCCGAAGATTCGATGCTGATGGCTTGCGCATCGCGCCGGATCTGCGTGCTGCAGGGGATGGCGCGACAAAACTCGCGCATCAGGGGCTGCGCGTCAGGCCAGAACGCCGTTAACTCATGGTGGTATCGATGCGCTGCCTGCGCACTGAGCGCAGCTGTCGCGGCAATGATGCCGAACATCATCCACCAGGCAAACGGCTTGCCGGCTTCACGGGCAGCGGGTGGCGGATTGGAGGCCGCTTCGGCGTCCGACCTTGCATCCGTCGCTTCGTTGGCGTCTTGGCCGCTTTGATCGACGTGGTATTCGCCTTCTGGTTCGGGCGCATTTCCCAGCACCTGAAAGTCGCTCGCCTCTACCGCATCGGGTGCGATGGAGCCCAGCATGATCGAGGCCGAAGTGGCTTCCGGGGTGGTCAGAGAATGTGCGACGCTATCGGCTTCGGCATGCGGCCAACCATGTTCACCTGGCAGCCGTTCAAGGGGCTGGGTGCGCGCCAGGTGGAGAGGTTCGGGAACGGCATTCACGATGGCGTTGAACACCGTACCGCAAGCGCCGCACCTTACCTTTCCGGCGTGGGAAGCCATCTGTTCGTCGGTGACGCGAAAAGTCGTACCGCAGGCGGTGCAGCGTGTCAGCTTCGGCATGATGAAAAGTGCGTCATGACTTGGTTCCGGAGAGGCAAACCCAGCCTTCACGCCGTTGCCACACCGTAAGCTTGATGAGCGGGGCGTAGGTCGTGATGACCTCGTCGGCCTGGGAATCGAGGATGCCAGAAAGCGTGAGGGAGCCACCGCGGCGCACGCGCCCCGCCAGTGCCGGCGCCAGCACCTTCAGGGGGTTGGTAAGGATGTTGGCGATGACGACATCCGCCTCCCCGGCAGGCATCTGCTCGGCTGCGGCGATCTCAAGCTCGCAGTGGTTGGCGCGAGCGTTGTCGCGGGCCGCCTCAAGCGCCTGGGGGTCGATGTCGGTTGCCACTACGTGGGCCGCACCCATCAGGGATGCCGCAATCGCCAGGATGCCGGATCCGCAGCCGTAGTCCAGAACCTGCTTTCCTCCAAGCTGCTGGGATGCAAGCCAGGTCAGACACAGGTGCGTCGTGGGGTGGCTGCCCGTGCCGAACGCCAGACCTGGATCGAGCCGCAGTGCGATCGCGTGAGGGTCAGGCACGTCATGCCAGGTCGGGACGATCCAGAGTTTTTCGGCGATATGGATGGGGTCGAACTGGGATTGCGTCAGGCGCACCCAGTCCTGTTCCGCTACCTCCGTGATGGCCAAGCTCCTGGTCATGGCCACGCCGGTTGCTGCACAGGCGGCCGCGACCATGGAGCGGGCATCCACATTCGCCTCAATCAACGCGATCACGGTGTTGCGCGCCCATGCGCCATCGTCAATGCCTCCGGGCTCTCCAAACCGTGGACGCTCATCCGCGGTGCCGGCATCCGCGTCTTCGACCGAGACCGAGAGGGCGCCGGCATCCAGGAGCGCGTCGCTGATCCCTTCTGCGGCCGCAGCGTCACAGACAAAACGCAACTCGCGCCAACCCATCCGCTATTTGCTCGCGCGATTGGCCAGCTTCTGTTCCAGATAATGAATACTGGTCCCACCGGCCATGAAGTTGGTGTCATCCATCATCAGGCGGTGCAGCGGCAGGTTGGTCTGGATTCCCTCGATCACCATCTCCGACAGGGCAATGCGCATGCGCGCAAAGGCCTGTGCGCGGTCGCCACCGTAGGCTATCACCTTGCCGATCATCGAGTCATAGTTGGGCGGCACCATGTAGCCGTTGTAGGCGTGCGAATCGACGCGAATGCCAGGCCCGCCAGGGGGATGGTAAGAGGTGAGGCGGCCCGGGCAGGGGGTGAATTTGAAGGGATCTTCAGCGTTGATGCGGCATTCGATCGCATGCCCCTTGAGGACAATGTCACGCTGTCGAAAGCGCAGCTTTTCGCCCGCTGCGACGCGGATCTGCTCCTGCACGATGTCCACGCCGGTAATCATCTCCGTCACCGGGTGCTCAACCTGCACACGGGTATTCATGTCGATGAAATAAAACTCACCGTCTTCAAACAAGAACTCGAACGTCCCGGCACCACGGTAACCAATCTTGCGGCAGGCGTCGGCACAGCGCTCGCCGATGCGCTCGATCAGACGGCGCGCAATTCCCGGTGCCGGTGCCTCTTCAATCACTTTCTGGTGGCGCCGTTGCATCGAGCAATCGCGTTCCCCGAGCCAGATCGCCTGCCGGTGCTGGTCCGCGAGTACCTGGATCTCGATGTGGCGCGGATTCTCGAGGAACTTTTCCATGTAGACCGTCGGGTTGCCGAATGCAGCCTGGGCTTCGGAACGCGTCATGGTGACCGCATTGATCAGTGCCGCTTCGGTGTGTACGACCCGCATGCCGCGTCCGCCACCGCCGCCTGCCGCCTTGATGATCACCGGGTACTTGACGGCGCGCGCCATGCTGACGATCTCCTTGGGATCATCCGGCAGCGCACCCTCCGAACCGGGCACGCAAGGCACTCCGGTTTTGATCATCGCCTGCTTGGCCGAAACCTTGTCGCCCATCAGGCGAATCGATTCAGGTCGGGGCCCGATGAAGACAAAGCCGCTTTTCTCTACGCGTTCGGCAAAGTCGGCATTCTCCGAGAGAAATCCGTATCCGGGGTGAATTGCCTCCGCATCCGTGACCTCGGCGGCACTGATGATCGCCGCCATGTTGAGGTAGCTTTGCGAAGAGGGGGCGGGCCCGATGCATACGGATTCATCTGCCAGCTTGACGTACTTGGCTTCGCTATCAGCTTCGGAATACACCACCACGGTCCGAATGCCCATTTCGCGGCAAGCACGCTGGATCCGCAACCCAATTTCGCCGCGATTGGCGATCAGTACCTTTTCGAACATGGCCATCTGAGGTTTCTGGGAAGAATCTATTCGATGGCAAACAGCGCTTGGCCGTACTCGACCGGTTGCCCGTTCTCCACCAGGATGGCCTTGATGACCCCGGCACGGTCCGCCTGGATTTCATTGAACAGTTTCATCGCCTCGATCACGCACAGCACGTCCCCTTCCTTGACGGACGAGCCGACGTCGACAAAAACCTTGGCGCCCGGCGATGGGGCGCGATAAAACGAGCCGACCATCGGGGATTTGACCATATGCGCCGTTTCCGGCGGCGGTACGACGGCGGCCGCTGGTGCGGGTGCAGGGGTGCCCCCCCCTGATGTTGGCATCGCACCACCAAAAGTCGTCATCATGTGCTGATTTGGTGCCATCATGAAGGTATTCGCTGGCATTCCGCCAGACTTGACGATGCGAACCTTCTCCTCGCCCTCGGTGACTTCCAGTTCGCTGATCCCGGAGCCTTCCACGAGCTCGATCAGGGTTTTTAGTTTCCTCAAGTCCATGCCTACTCCCGCTAAATTCTTTTAATTATCGCCTAACGGCGTCGATAGCATATCCAAGGGCGAGAAGATAACCCTTGCTGCCGAGTCCCACAATGGTGCCGACCGCTACGTCGGAGAAATAGGAATGATGTCGGAATGGTTCGCGTTTGTGGACATTGGAGAGATGCACTTCGATAAACGGCAAGGCAACCCCGGCCAGGGCGTCCCGAATCGCGACGCTGGTATGGGTAAACGCTGCCGGATTGATGATCACGAACCGTGTGCCGTCGGTACGGGCTGCATGAATCCGCTCGACCAATGCCCCCTCATGGTTCGATTGGAATGTTTCGACCCGTATTCCCTCGCGCAGGCCGGTGTTGACCAGCGTGTGGTTGATGTCTTCCAGGGTTTCGTAGCCATAGACGGCCGGTTCACGGGTGCCCAGTAAATTCAGATTGGGGCCATGCATCACCAGAATGGCGGAATCAGGCTCCCGCTTCGCCGAGGATTTTTTGGAGGCCATTGTGATCAAAATGAGGAGAAGTTCACTGCAGTTTATCCGAAATTAGGGCTTTCCAGTCGTCTTCGCCTGGAGCTGCTCCAGCAGTTTCTGCAACTCGCTCGCATCCATTTTCCCCAGCTTGGCGAAGATCGGCTTGCCGCCGGCGTCAATGGCGACGGTATACGGCAGGGTCCCCGACTTGTTGCCGGCTTGTTTCAGAAGATCGATTCCGCCCGGGCCAGCCTCCCAGAGCGCATAGGTGATCCCGAGTTTTTTTGAGAAATCTCTCATTTTGTCAGCGTAATCGATGCCAATGCCCACAAATTGAATACCGTTAGCGATTGGTGCGACGCTCGCTTTCTGGAAATCCGGCATCTCCTCAATGCAGGGGGCGCACCAGGTCGCCCAGACATTGATGATCATCGGCCGTCCCTTGAACTGATCCAGTCGCACGGCCTGGCCATTCAAGTCCTTCATGGGCGTTGAGAGCCAGGTGGTCGCGGACGGCACCGTGGGGGCGAGCCTGAACGTGTGAAGCCAGAACCCGGCTGCACCGGCTAGCACAGCGGCTAGCAGCAGCGCCAGAGCTTGGGAAGAAGGCGTTTTGATCATGAGCAGCGCTTTGGGTGGTGGGTAGACGTTAGCGCAGGCCCGCCAGCATGGCGCCAAGCTGCGCTTCTTCGCGCGCCTGCTCGCGCAACTGCGCAACCGCTGCGATATCACCCCGCGCGGGCCGGCCGGAGGCGTCCGGCTTTACCGCGCCGCGCAGATCGTCAGTCCGGTACAGGGAGAGACGAACCAGAAACCCGTCGTCCTCAAGCGTCAGTGCGGTGATGCGTCGTGTCAGGGCACGATTGAAATGCATGTGTTCCTTGGTCTCGAACGGGATGTCCAGTCCCAGCAACTGGATCTGGATGGTTTTTTCGTCATCCACAAAGAGCTCGATCTCGATCACGTTCTCCCGGCCCGCCGTGCCGTTCCAGGCCGGGCCGGATAAGTGCGGGTGGTACTTTTCCCATCGCCGCATGACGTCAAGTGCCAATGTTCGCATGGCCTCCAGTCGCTCACGCTGCTCGTCGCGCTGGAACAGGCTCTGGTAAGTCCGCAGTTCGATCTCTACCTCGTCATTGCTTGGCAGGGCATCCTTGTCGGAATAACCCAAATGACGTGCGGCCTTGCGTTTGGCAGCACCAAAGTCGGCAATGCCGTCTTCTGCCATCAGGCGTGCCGCCTGGGCGGCAATCGCCCGCCGGGAAGGTGGGCTCTGGAGCGCCGATCCGCTCTCGTGGTGCCCCTTGGATTGGCGAGGTTTGCCCATGGCAGCGAATTGTAGCCCTGAGCCTGCGGCTACAATCGCCTCCACTCAATACGCATCCCCAGTTGCCGCTGGCGGCAACTGGGGACAGTAACACTCGAAGCCGCGCTGGCATGCATATACATATTCTGGGCATTTGCGGCACCTTCATGGGTGGCATTGCCGCCGTTGCACGCGCCGCCGGGCATCGCGTTACCGGCTGCGATGCCAACGTCTATCCGCCCATGAGCACGCAATTGCGGGCCTTGGGGATCGATCTGATTGAGGGGTTTGCGCCGGACCAGTTGGGCCTGATGCCCGATCTTTTTGTGATCGGCAATGTCGTCTCGCGCGGCAACCCGTTGATGGAAGCGATTCTGGATGCCGGGGCACGTTACATCTCCGGTCCGCAGTGGGTTGGCGAAAACCTGCTCGCCGGCAAGCACGTACTAGCCGTTGCCGGCACTCATGGCAAGACCACCACCTCTTCGATGCTGGCCTGGATTCTGGAGCATGCCGGCTGCAATCCAGGCTTCCTGATTGGCGGGGTACCTGACAACTTTGGCGTATCCGCGCGTGCGGCCACCGCCGAGACGTTTGTCATCGAGGCCGATGAGTACGATACGGTGTTCTTCGACAAACGCAGCAA
>SXGT01163229.1_pt1 | contig 10301 bp, 9 predicted proteins | sample 3176221 | NCBI WGS metagenome assembly SXGT01 (sample SAMN11356862, study PRJNA531348) | freshwater metagenome | isolation source: freshwater sample F1-120 | place: China: Fuxian Lake, Yuxi | collected 2017-12-25
AAATCTTCTGGCCTTGCCGCGCGCCAACTTGTCGGACCCGGTACGGAACTTCCTAAGTCTGGCGACCCGCTAAGAATCGCTTACCTGTGTTACCGCGGCAATCCACACGTAGGAGGGCAAGGGGTCTACACGCGCCATCTCACAAGAGAGATTGCGAACCTCGGCCACGAAGTCGAAGTATTTAGTGGGCCGCCTTTCTCTATCGTCGACGAACCAGTCGTGCACACCAACGTACGGTCGATGGACCTATACCCGAGAGCGAATCCGTTTCGCACGCCGTGGCCGCATGAGTTCCACGATCTAATCGACCTGCGCGAATGGCTCTACATGTGTACCGCAGGATTCCCAGAGCCGTGGGCATTCAGCATGCGCGTCCGCAAGATGTTGCAGCAACGTGTCGGCGACTTCCATTTGGTCCACGACAATCAGTGCCTCGGATCTGGAATGCTCGGAATTGTCGACGACGGCTTCCCATTTGTAAACACACTTCATCACCCGATCACAGTTGACCGCGATCTCGATCTACTACACCCAGATCATCAGCGCCCAGGCAAGCAATACACCCTCAAGCGTTGGTACGCGTTCTTAGATATGCAGATGAGAGTTGCTCGTCAACTCCCTCGCCATCTCACAGTCTCGCAAAACTCCAAGCGCGACATTATTGGTCAGATGGGCGTGCAACCAGAGCGCATGCACGTTGTGAATGTCGGTGTCGACCCAAGGCAATTCAGGCCGATGGCTCACGTCAAGAAAGTAACTGGTCGTCTCATGACGACGGCGTCATCTGATGTGCCGCTGAAGGGTCTCACCTATCTGATCGACGCTCTAGCAAAGGTCCGTGTTGAGCGACCGGATGCTCACCTAGTTGTAATCGGCCATCCGCGCCTGCGTAGCGCGATTCCACGTCAGATAGAGCGACTAGGCCTGGAAGGCGCTGTCGAGTTTGTGAGTGGAGTCACAGACGAACGAATCGTCGAGTTGTACAACGAAGCAGAAGCTGCAGTCGTGCCGTCTCTATATGAAGGCTTTTCGTTACCAGCGATCGAAGCTATGTGCTCTGGTACTCCCCTAATCGCAACGATGGGTGGCGCTCTCCCCGAAGTTGCAGGCACTAGCGGCGACACTGCGCTCTTGTGCAAACCAGCCGACCCTGATTCGCTTGCAATCAATATCCTGCGGATGCTCGGAGACTCTGAACTCAGAGCCAAGATGGGCGAAGCTGGCCGCAACCGAGTTCTCGACCGTTTCACTTGGGAACGCTGCGCGCAAGGCACAGTTGAGCACTACTACCTCGAACTCGAAGCCCACCAGAAACGACTTATAGATGCTGACCGTTAATTTCGAACGCCTCGGTTTGCAACGCGGAGAGCGCCTGCTAGACGTCGGCGCTGGCGGAGGTCGACACTCGTTTCAGGCAATGAAACTTGGCGCCGTAACGGTTGCTCTCGACTATTCCGCAACAGACCTCAAAGACGTGGCTGCCGTTAGCGGTGCGATGCTCGTCGAAGGTGAGATCTCGTGGGAGCAGTATGCAGGGGTTGCAAACGCGAACGCGCTCGACCTGCCGTTCCCTGACAATTCATTCGACAGGGTGATTACGAGCGAAGTCCTTGAACACATTTGGGACGACGAGCGCGCGTTAGCCGAAATGATTCGCGTGTTGCGGCCAGGTGGACGTATCGCGGTAACGGTGCCGAATTACTGGCCCGAGCGCGTCAACTGGGCACTCAACTGGCGCTACCACGACGTCCCGGGTGGCCATGTCCGGATTTTTCGTCAGCGCGAAATCGAAGCAAAGATCGAGCGTGCCGGTTGTTACCTACGAGGTTCTCACCACGCACATGCATTTCACTCGCCTTACTGGTGGCTCAAGAACATTTGCGGACTCGACAACCCCAACGCTGCGCCAGTCCGCAAGTATCACGACTTTCTTGTCTGGTGTATCGAAAACCACGACCGCTGGCCAGCGCAAGCGGAGAAGGCGCTGAACCCGATGCTTGGCAAAAGCTTCGTCATCTATGGCGAAAAGGTCACCCCAGATATGGCTCAATATGGCAAACGGAGTCTGGCTTGAAGCACCACGCGCTGCCTTCCGTCGACGGCGTGATGACAGCTGATCAGGTTGCAGAGACATGCACAGCTATAGCTGCCGTCCAACGTCCTAATGGTGACATCCCATGGAGCGCAGGCAACCACACCGACCCATGGAACATGGTCGAAGCCGCGATGGCTCTCGATGTCGGTAACCGCTTTACAGAGGCTGCCCGCGCATACGAGTGGCTCGCAGCGATCCAACGTCCAGATGGGGCGTTTCACGCCTACTACCTAGACGGCGAGATCAAGGAACACTGGCTCGACACAAACGTCACTAGCTATGTCGCAGTCGGGGTCTGGCACCACTACCGCTGCACAGGCGACACAGCATTTCTCGAAGCATTTTTTCCAATGGTTGAGCGAGCGATCGACTTTGCTCTCGCGAGCCAAAACCCGACTGGCGAAATCGACTGGGATGCCGACCCCCACCGCACCGATGGCCGCGGCGCCCTACTAACTGGGTCATCTTCTATCTACAAGTCCGTCCGCTGCGCACTCGCATGTGCCGAACGCCTCGGCCAAGAACGACCCGACTGGGAACTTTCGGTCGGACTGCTCGCAATAGCGATCAACCACCGGCCCGAGCGATTCTTAGACAAGGGTCGCTGGGCAATGGACTGGTACTACCCAATTCTCGGAGGCGCGCTACGCGGCGAAGCAGCGCACGCTCGCTTGGCATCGCGTTGGCAAGACTTTGTTGTCGAAGGACGTGGCGTCAAGTGCGTGGCAGATCAACCGTGGGTGACGGCAGCCGAGACTTGCGAGGCTGTCATGGCCCTTGATGCTGTCGGAGCATCCGACAGCGCCCACAAACTCTTCGAGTGGGCCCAATTCCTTCGCTCGCGTGACGGGTCGTACTGGACTGGTGCCAATTTCGAAGGCGAACACTGGGACCTCGAAGGCGAACTCTTCCCTGTCGAACAACCCACATGGAACTCTGCTGCCGTAGTCCTTGCCGCCAACGCGTTGGGTGGGACTGGACCGACTTGCGGCCTGTTCCGTGGCGAAGGCCTGCCAGCGGGACTTACGCCAGAAGAACTCATCGATGCTGGCGTTCGCATCGAAGCCGAGCGTCGGCTCGCTCGACCCTGACCGGCCGATAGCGCTAGCTGCTACGGACGAGAGTCCTGAGACTCCCGACAGAGTTGAGGTCTTCGAAACCTTCGGCCAACGCCCGGCGATAGACCTCGAACGGCGCCTGGCCACCTTCTGACTCATGCTCGAATACATCGTGTATTGCGAGAGTCCCACCGACCGGCACGAACTTCGCCCATCCCTCAAAATCAGCCATAGCGACATCGAGCGCGTGACCACCGTCGATAAACAAAAACGCCAGCGGTGTCTGCCATGCGCTTGCAATCGGCACTGAGTAGCCGATCAGCGCAACGACTACGTCTTCCAACTCAGCACCCTCAATGACACGGCGGAAATATGGGAGCGTGTCCATCCGACCCGTTAGTGGATCGACGACTTCGGTGTCGTGGTGTTCCCAGCCAGACTGATTTTCCTCCGACCCGCGGTGATGATCCACAGTGAACACAATCGTGCCCGCTGCGCGTGCTGCCGCTCCTAGATATACCGCAGACTTTCCGCAATATGTGCCAATCTCTAGTAGCGGCCCACCGACGCTGAGCGAGGCGGCGAGCGCTGCATCGTGGAGAGCACGGCCTTCGTCGTCTGGCATGAACCCCTTTGCTGAGCGAGCAGCTTCGAGCAGTCTCGGGTCCATCGTTAGAGACCCATCAATTCGGTGACGCCATGATCGCGACCTGCTGTGTAAGCGCCATCCACGGGGAGCGCCACGCCGCTTACAAAACTTGCATCATCGGTAAGTAAGAACAATGCGACGCTGGCGATTTCCTCTGCCCGCCCGAAGCGTCGCAGCTTGTGTTCGTCACGAATCCCCTCACGGACATGCTCGATGCCCTCAGCCCCAAACACCCCGTTGAGCATCGGTGTGTCGATGAACCCTGGACAGATCGCGTTGACACGAATCCCTTGTCTGCCATAGTCGATAGCCATGTTCTTCGTGAAGATCACGACTGCACCCTTAGAGGCGTTGTATGCGCTTCCTCCAGCGGTTCCTTCGAGGCCTTCGATGCTGGCCAGATTAACGATCGAGCCCCGTTCCCCGTCCACTGCGTCTTGCTTCAACATCGCGTCGATCGCGTGTTTGCATACCAAGTATGTGCCGGTGAGATTGATTCCGATCACGCGGTCCCACTCGGTCGCGTCGACTAGATGGACCGGACCGCCACCAGCGGTGCCAGCTGAATTGATGACGCCATCGAGTCGGCCGTATTCGGCGATTATTGCACCGATCATTTCAGCGATAGCGGTTTCGTCGCGCACATCGAGCTGAACGAAAGCCGCTGGTTCGATTCCTTCAGTGACTGCGAGGTCCGTCGTCGGCACCGCCAAATCGCAGCCAACGACGGTCGCCCCTTCGGCCAAAAACCTGCCCACGCACGCTTCGCCAATACCGGAAGCAGCGCCAGTGACCAGCACGACTTTGCCTTGTAGACGACTCACCTTGGGTCCCTTTCGATGTTCTATTAAAGACCCTACGCGCCTCTGGGTTAACCCGCAGGACCGCTGCTAGCGTCGACCCACTTTCACCTAGACCAAACGCATTGCAAGAAGGACACCACGCTAAATGGATACCAGCAACCGACCCGACCGCAACCTCGCCCTCGAACTCGTTCGAGTTACAGAGACCGCAGCCCTCGCCGCCGCTCGCTGGATGGGTCGTGGCGACAAGAACGGCGCCGACGGCGCAGCAGTCGGTGCTATGCGCCAACAACTCAACACAATCGCGATGGACGGCATCGTCGTGATCGGCGAAGGCGAAAAGGACGAAGCCCCGATGTTGTTCAACGGCGAACGCATCGGAGATGGCAGCTACCCGCAAGTCGACATCGCCGTCGACCCAATCGATGGCACCACGTTGTGCTCGCTCGGCCGTCCGGGCGCAATTGCCGTGATCGCACTCGCCGAACGCGGCACAATGTTCGACCCAGGACCCTGTGTTTACATGGACAAGATCGCCGTCGGCCCAGAGTGTGTTGGCGTCGTCGATCTTGACGCTCCAGTCATCGCGAACCTTGAAGCTGTCGCGAAGGCCAAGGGCGGCAAGGTTCGTGATGTCACTGCAATCGTGCTCGACCGGCCGCGGCACGCTGACATCATCAAGCAGTGCAGAGAAGCAGGCGCGCGAATCAATCTCATCCCCGACGGCGATATCGCGGGCGCCATAGCTGTTGCATGGCGCGGTAGCGGTGCTGACATTCTTTTCGGGATTGGTGGAACGCCCGAAGGAGTCACAGCAGCGTGTGCGCTTAAGTGTTTAGGCGGAGAGATTTACGGCCGCCTCTGGCCACGTGACGACGCTGAGCGAACCGCAGCACTCGACGCCGGATATGACCTCAATGCTGTACTCACAGCTAACGATCTCGTGAGCGGCGATGACGTTTTCTTCGCTGCCACTGGGGTCACAGACGGAGAGCTCATGCGTGGCGTCCGGTTCTGGGGCGATGGCGCTGGCACTATGTCGATCGTGATGCGCTCGGGCTCTGGCACGATTCGCAAGATCGAGTCGACTCATCGTTGGAACAAACTTCGTAACTACCCGACCATCGAAGTCGACCAGTTCGACTAAGACAGAACCTCTGTCGCGAGCACAGCGACCAACTTGCTCTGTCCTACACTCCGCGCTCATGACAACACTTTCAAACGAGGCCAACACTGCTACAGAGTCCGCTCCGGCGAGCACAGACTCCGTATTCACTCTCAACTTGCGATGGTTCGTAGCTTTGTGCTCCGTCGCCGCAGGGCTATGGCACATCCTCTACGCGTTCCCCCACATCGACCACCATGTCCTTCTAGGACAGAGTTTCTTGGCCACAGGCGTATTGCAGATTGCTTGGGCGGCCTGGCTCATCAAGAACCCGAGTCGCCAGATCACAGTGATCGGTGGAATCGTCGCATTTGCGAGCACTGTGCTGTGGGTATTCGCGCACAGCACGGGCGTTACTTGGTATCCCGGTCTAGAAACCCCAGAAATCATTGGTTGGGGCGACACTGTCACCAAATGGTTCGAGCTTTTCTTAGTGCTTGGCGTGATTGGGTTGCTACTGCCGAAGTCGGTGTTCGAACCTGCAACTAGAAATCGCCCGAACATCAAAGTTGTCGGATTCATGGCTGTAGCGATCGCTTCGGTCCTAGCCGTCAACTATGTCGGCGCCTACAACCCAGAACACCAGACAGGCGGCGTACACACTCACGGACCAGCCGATACGTCAACGACTACAACCACGACTTCGATGGACCACCACGCAACAGACACAACCGCAATGGACCACCACGCAACAGACACAACCGCAATGGACCACAGCGCTCCGCACGAGCACTAAGCCCGGCGGCGATGGAAAACTAAGAAGCTTGAGCGACCTCTAAGCGTGTTCTCGCACGCTGTGCTGCGCTTGTGGCTTCGATGTCATCTGGGTTCGACCCAAGTACAGCCTCTGCTGCAGCTAGCGCGACACGAGCGCGCTCGACATCGATATCGCCGCTGAGTTCCGCGACATCAGACAACACGATTACGCCTTCTGAACCAACTTGCACGAACCCACCGTGGCTCGCAAATGAGATCTCGCCAGTTTCGGTCTTCATGCGAACAGGCCAGATCGCGAGCGCACCGAGGAACGGCGCGTGACCGTCGAGAAACGCGATGTCGCCACCACCCAACGTGCGGCAAATAACCATGTCGGACTCGCCCTCGAACAGCACTCGTTCAGGCGAGACGAGTTTCACGGTGAAAGACATCGTGTCCCTTAGTCCTCTTGAAGCTGCTTGGCTTTAGCCAATACCGACTCAACACCGCCGACGTTGAAGAAAGCCTGTTCCGGAACGTCGTCAAGGTCACCGTTGCAGACGGCCTCGAAGCTCTCGACGGTTTCTTCGATCGGAACGAAAATACCTTTGAGACCGGTGAAGACTTCGCCTACGAAGAACGGCTGACTCAAGAACTTCTGAATCTTGCGTGCACGGTTTACGGCAATCTTGTCTTCTTCTGCGAGTTCGTCGATACCGAGGATCGCGATGATGTCCTGAAGTTCCTTATACCGCTGCAAGATCTGCTGAGTCTTGTTAGCGACTGCGTAATGACGGTCACCGACGACATCTGGCTGCAAGATCGTCGACGTAGAGGCAAGCGGGTCAACAGCTGGATAGATACCAAGTGATGCGATCTGACGCGATAGCTCGGTCGTTGCGTCGAGGTGGGTGAAGGTCGTGAACGGGGCCGGGTCGGTGTAGTCGTCTGCTGGGACGTATACGGCCTGCAACGATGTGATTGAGCGACCCTTCGTTGAGGTGATGCGCTCTTGCAACTCGCCCATCTCGTCGGCAAGGGTTGGCTGGTAACCAACGGCTGAAGGCATACGACCGAGAAGGGTCGATACCTCAGAACCTGCCTGAACGAAACGGAAGATGTTGTCGACGAACAGAAGCACGTCCTGATTCTTCACGTCACGGAAGTACTCAGCGACCGTCAGCGCCGCAAGAGCGACACGCATGCGGACGCCTGGCGGCTCGTCCATCTGGCCGTAAACAAGTGCAGCCTTTTCGATAACACCTGACTCCTGCATTTCGAGCCAGAGGTCTGTGCCCTCACGGGTGCGCTCGCCAACACCGGCGAATACTGAAACTCCACCGTGCTGGGTAGCTACACGGTTGATCATCTCTTGGATAAGAACCGTCTTGCCTACTCCGGCACCACCGAAGAGACCGATCTTTCCACCCTGGAGGTACGGGGTGAGAAGGTCGATGACCTTGATGCCGGTCACGAACATTTGCTTGCGAGGCTCGAGGTCGGCGAACGGCGGGGCGTCGCGGTGGATTTCCCAGTGGTCGTCGATGCCGCCTGGCATCACACCGTCGGTGTCGAGCGGTTCGCCAATGACGTTCCACACGTGGCCGAGCGTTCCGTCGCCGACGGGCACCTGAATGCCGTGACCGAGGTTACGCACGATCGTGCCGCGCTTAAGACCGTCGGTCGGCTTCATGCAAACAACACGGACACGACCTTCGCCGAGCTGGGCTGCAACTTCAGCGATGACCTTGATCGTCTCGCCTGCCATCACGATTTCCATCTCGAGCGCCGTGTTGATCTCCGGCACAGCGTCTGGCGCGAACGCAACGTCAACGACCGGTCCGGCAATCGCGATTACGCGGCCGTCCTTGATCTTGGTTTCTGTGGCTGTCATGTCGACGTCTCCTCTATTCGGTCGGCAGGCGATCATTATCGGCATTACCTGTGGCCGCTAAGGCCTCGGCACCGCTAACGATTTCCATGATCTCGGTGGTGATCGCGTCCTGGCGGGCGCGGTTCATGATGCGACTTAGGTTGAGCACTAGCTCATCAGCATTCTCGGTAGCTGCCTTCATGGCGCGCTGGCGGAAAGCATGCTCTGAAGCTGCTGCGTTCAACAACGCGGCGAACACTCTGGCTTCTGCGTACCGAGGCAATAGTGCTTCGAGAATGCGTTCTGGTTCCGGCTCGAACTCAAAGCCTGCCTGTGGGCCTTCTGAATCTTGTGCAAAGCCCTCTCGGTCGAGTGGAAGCAGAGGACGCACTACGACTTCTTGGCGACCCGCTGTTACGAAACGCGTGTACACGAGTTGGACTAGATCGATTTCGCCACGCTCGAATGGACCAGCAACGACAGCAGCGATCTCGCGAGCGTGCTCGTAAAGAGGGAAGTCCGAAAACCCCGTGAATGCAGCGTCGATTGCATACTCGCGGAAACGGAAGTAGCCCTCCGCCTTGCGCCCAACGCAGAACAACGCGTATTCACGACCGAGCCCTTCGTGCTCGCGGATTTCGGCTTCGGCAGCTCGCATGACAGCCGTGTTGTAGCCACCGCAAAGTCCACGATCGGCCGTAATCACGATTTGCGCAACTCGTTTCGTGTTCGGTCGTGGTGTCAGGAGCGGATTGTTCGACCCTGCACCCGCGGCCTGAAGTTCTGTGACCACAGCAGTGATTCCATCGGCGTATGGCGCGGCAGCATGAACGCGGTTAGCAGCCTTAACGATCCGGCTCGCTGCGATGAGTTCCATCGCGCGAGTGATCTTCTTAGTTGACTGCACCGACTTAATGCGGCGGCGGAGAATCCGCTCCTGGCCTCCAGCCACAACTACTCCGAAGCCAAGGTTTCGTCGGAGACCTCTGCAGCGTGTCCGGTGCCGCCGCCAGCGATAACTGCCTCGCCATGAGCAACCGCGGTGGGCACGAAGCCAGCTTTGAATTCTGCGACTGCGCCAGCGAGCCCATCGTCTGCTGGAAGTTTCCCGGTAGACCGAATCGTGTCCAAGATGTCACGGCGACGCGCACTCATGTACTCGAGCAGTTCGGCCTCGAAGCGACGAACGTCGGAGACCTCAAGATCGTCGAGGTAACCCTTAGTGCCAGCGAAGATCGAAACAACCTGGTCTTCGACAGTCATTGGCGAGTTGAGCGGCTGCTTCAGAAGTTCGACGAGGCGATAGCCACGCTCGAGCTGAGCCTTAGATACGGCGTCGAGTTCTGAACCGAACGTTGCAAAAGCCTCAAGCTCACGGAACTGTGCGAGGTCGAGTTTCAGAGTTCCGGCAACGGCTTTCATCGCGCTGATCTGTGCAGCGCCACCTACTCGCGAAACTGAGATACCTACGTCGACAGCCGGACGAACACCCGACTTGAAAAGGTCATCCTGCAAGTAGATCTGCCCGTCTGTAATTGAGATCACGTTGGTCGGGATGTACGCAGAAACGTCGCCGGCTTTTGTCTCGATTACTGGAAGTGCAGTGAGCGAGCCAGCGCCGAGAGAGTCAGAGAGCTTGGCCGCACGCTCTAGCAAACGCGAGTGCAAGTAGAAGACGTCGCCTGGGTAGGCCTCACGGCCCGGTGGACGACGTAGAAGCAACGCGATTTGGCGGTAGGACTCAGCCTGCTTGGAAAGGTCATCGTATACAACGAGCGCGTGCTCGCCATTGTCCATCCAGTGCTGGCCCATCGCGCAACCGGCGTACGGAGCGAGGTACTTGAATACGGCTTCGTCCGCTGCTGGTGCGTTGACGACGACCGTGTACTCAAGTGCGCCGCTGTCGGCAAGCGTCGCAACGGTGTTCGCGACCGTCGAGCCCTTCTGGCCGATCGCGCCGTA
>SXGT01614614.1_pt1 | contig 10301 bp, 7 predicted proteins | sample 3176221 | NCBI WGS metagenome assembly SXGT01 (sample SAMN11356862, study PRJNA531348) | freshwater metagenome | isolation source: freshwater sample F1-120 | place: China: Fuxian Lake, Yuxi | collected 2017-12-25
CAAGACCGGCACTCCGCCGCGGCTGCAGCGGGATTCGATCGCGTGGGAGCGGCTGCAGGCTCAGCCGGGGGACGAGCTTCCGCAGCCGTTCTCATTCGCGACGGAGCGGTCGCGCTTCCCGGCCTTGCCGCAGGTGCTCTGCCACCTCACGCACACGAACGCGCGCACGCACGAGATCATTCGGGCCAACATTCATCGCGCCCCCATGTACGCCGGGCGCATTCAGGGCGTCGGGCCGCGCTACTGCCCGTCCGTGGAAGACAAGGTCATGCGCTTCTCCGACAAGGAGAGCCATCCGATCTTCCTCGAACCGGAAGGGCTCGACACGGATGTGGTGTACGTCAATGGCGTCTCGACCTCGTTGCCGGGCGAGGTGCAGCACGACTTCGTGCACACGATCGACGGCCTCGAGAAGGCGGTGTTCCTGCGCGAGGGCTATGCGGTCGAGTATGACTTCGTGCTGCCGAGCCAGCTCGACCGCACCCTCGCGGCAAGGAGCGTTCCCGGCCTGTTCCTCGCTGGTCAGATCAACGGCACCTCGGGGTACGAGGAGGCCGCAGCGCAGGGCCTCGTCGCCGGTGCCAACGCGGCACTATGGTCGCAGGAGCGCGAGCCGCTCGTGCTCGCGCGCGACGAGGCGTACATCGGCGTACTCGTCGACGACCTCGTGGTCGCGCAGCCGACGGAGCCCTATCGAATGTTCACTTCGCGCGCGGAGCACCGGCTGCTTTTACGCTCGGACAACGCCGACCGACGCCTCGTGCCGATCGCCGCGCGGCACGGTCTCGCAGGCGAAGGCGCTCTGGGCCGACTCGTGGCCCGCGAGACTCGCCTCGCCGCGGCACTCGCGGCGCTGTCATCCGAGCGCTCGGCGGCTCACGCCGGCAAGACTTGGGCGGAAGTGCTGCGGCGCCCCGAAGTGGATGTGTCGGCGATCGAACGAGACTGCGCGGCCTTGCGCGCGTTGTCGCTGAGCGCGGACGAGCGCGCTGCGGTGGAGTGCGACATCAAGTACGCGGGCTACGTGGCCCGGGAGCGCGAGCAAGTCGAGCGGCTGCGACGGCAGGAGGAACTCGAGATCCCGCGCGACCTCGATTACGCGATGCTTCGGGGGCTGGCAAACGAGGCGCGCGTGCGGCTGGCGGCGGTTCGTCCGCGCACGCTCGGGCAGGCTTCGCGCATCGCGGGCGTGCGGCCGCCGGATGTCGCGCTGCTGGCGATCCACGTGCAGCGCGCGCGGGGCGGCTGAGCGGCCGCGCTGCTCAGGTGCCCTTGCGCAGCACGACCGTCTTGATCGTCTGGAACAGGATCGAGAGGTCGAACAGGAACGACTGGTTCTTGATGTAGAACAGGTCGAACTGCAGCTTCTGCAGCGCATCCTGCACGGTGTTGCCGTACGGGTAGTTGATCTGGGCCCAGCCCGTGAGGCCGGGCTTCACGATGTGGCGCTGGTTGTAGTAGGGGATCTGGCGCGCGAGGTCGTCGCAGAAGACCTGCCGCTCGGGGCGAGGTCCGACGAGCGACATGTGGCCCCAGAGCACGTTGAAGAGCTGCGGGAGCTCGGCGAGGCGCGCCTTGCGGCTGTAGCGGCCCAAGCGGGTGGTGCGCGGGTCGTCCTTCTGCGCCCAGACCGGGCCGGTAGCCTTCTCGGCGTCCGCGCGCATGCTGCGGAACTTGTACAGCGTGAAGAGCTGCCCGTTCAGGCCGACGCGCTCCTGGCTGAAGAGCGCGGGTCCCTTCGAGTCGAGGCGGACCATCAGTGCCGTCAGGAGCATCAGCGGCCACGTCAGGAGCAGGATGAGCAACGCGAGCGCCACGTCTGCGCTGCGCTTGGCGAGGTCCGAGCGCTGGGAGCGGCTGAAGCCCTCGTTGAAGATCAGATAGGACGGGCGCATCGCCTCAACCGCGAGCTTGCCCGTGACTTGCTCGTAGAGCGCCTCGCGCTCGCGCACTTCGATGCCGGCGAGGCGGCAGCTCAGGAGGTCGTCGGTCGGCAGATTGCCGCGGCGGTCCTCGAGCGCGACGGCGACCACGTCCACGGCGAGGCGTTCCACGAGCTGGAGCAGGCTCTCCCGCCGTGCCACTCCGGCGGCAGCCGACGAAGGTCGCTCGAGCGGCTCGAGCAGCAGGGTGGCGAGCGAAGACTCGCTCAAGGTCTCGACTTCATCGCTGAGCGTAACGCGCGCGGGCACACGGCGCCCTGCGGCAGCCATCCGATCGCCAACTGCTGCCGAGGCGAGCACAGGCGTTGCGATCTCCCGCTCGGGCACCAACCCGACCACCTCGTAGCCGGAATCAGGATGCTCCCCGATGACGTGCGCGAGGGAACGTGCCGGGGGCCCGGCACCAAGGACCAGCACGCGCTGGTTGAAGTTCCAGCGCCGGAGCGCGCCGTGGAAGATGTGCCGCCAGAGGTAGAGCAGCGAGAAGCCCACGAGGAGCGCGAACACGAGCGTCCGCAGGAGCTGCGACGTGGTGAGGCCCGGGAAGTCGAGGACGCGCTGGAGCTCCCACGTGCGCGCGAGCAGTACCGTGACGACCGAGAGCGCGATGGCGCTGCCAGCGGAGCCGACGAAGCGCGAGGCACGGTCGTAGCGCGAGGCGGAGACCCGGAAGTCGTACAGCTCGTTGAAGGCGATCGCGACCTGGCTGAGCGCCGCCACGAGGAAGGCCGAGATCCAGCAGCGCCACTGCGCACCCTCGAGGCCGAGTCCGTCCGCCGTGATCCGCCCGATCACCACGCCGCTCGGTCGCACGAGGTGCGCGGCCATCGTGATGCCCAGCGTCACCGTGAGCAGCACGGTCTCGCTGAAGAGCAAGAGCGCGCGGCGCAGCGGCAAGTAGTGGCGGAGGACGCGGATCATGGGGACGGGGAGGCGGCCGCCTGCGGCGCGCCTGAGGTTCGGATTGTAGGCACCACCGAGCCCTTCTCCATCGGACGGGCTGCTCCTGCGGGTTGACGCTTGATCCGAGGAGGCGGGCTGCTCCCTTGGACGATTTTTCCGGGCGCCTCGTCCCGTTGCCGGGCGCTGGAATCGTCCGTCGAGTCGGGTCCAGATGATGCGCTGCAGCTCGCGCCGCTCGTCGAAGAGCAGCTCCGCCAGCCAGAGTTGGGGCTCCGAGCGCCAAAGCTGCCTGGCGAGCGCTCGGGCCGCACGGCCCTGCCGCTCGGCCTGACGCCGCGAGAAGTGATCGGCTGGACGGTAGAGCGCACAATCACCGACCCAGCGCCCCGCCTTGACCTCCACGCAGGCCCACGCACCGCCCCGCTCGCACACGAGGTCGAGCTCGCCATGGAGCGTGCGCACACGCTGTCCAATGCAGCGCCATCCCCGCTGCTCCAGCTGCCGGCGCGCGACGCGCTCGGCGAACCGACCGAGGTCGAGCTCGGGGCTAGGTGCGACGGGCCACCAGCGCGCCAGCGCGCGCCGGAGCGCCGACCCTACTGGTCGTTGCGGACTTCCTGAATCGACTGGCGCGCGAACTTCACGCGCACGCCATCGGCGATCTCGAGGGTCACTTCCTTGTCCGACAGCGCGGCTACCGTGCCGTACATGCCGCCGCTGGTCATGACCTTGTCGCCCTTCTGCATCTTCGAGAGCATCTCCTCGCGCTTCTTGCGCTGGGCGCGCTCGGGCCGGATCAGGACGAAGTAGAAGATCGCGAAGATCGCGATCATCGGCGCGAACTGCATCAGCGTGCCCCCCCACGTCGCGGCCGGGGTCTCGGCCGGCACCGTGGCAGCTTCGGAGCCCTCGGCTACCGCCGGGGCGGCTTCCTGGATGCGGGCGAGAAGGGCGAGGAAGGTCGTCGTCGCGAAGGTCATGGGGGTGGGAGTGGAGTGGATCAACGGAGTCAGCGGGGGAAAGGGGCAAAGAAGCTACTAGAATCCACGCCCGCGACCAAACCCGGCCCAGCCAGCCGGGGCTCGCCGCGCCAGCCCCATGGATCCCACCTTCGTTTCCGGCTTCGCGCCCAGCGCCCGCGTCGTGGTCGCCATGAGCGGCGGCGTGGACAGCTCGGTGGCGGCCCATCTGCTGCACGGTGCCGGGCACCCGCTCGTCGGGCTTTTCATGCGCAACGGGGTCCATGTCGATGCCTCCGAGTCCCACAAGAAGTCTTGCTGCTCGGTCTCCGACGCTCGGGATGCTCGCATGGTCGCGGGTACGCTCGGAATTCCGTTTCAGGCCGTCGACCTGAAGGCGGAGTTCGGTGGGATCATTCGCTATTTCCTCGCGGAGTACGCCGCGGGGCGCACTCCCAACCCGTGCGCGATCTGCAACCGCGACCTGAAGTTCCAGCGGCTGCTCGACTTCGCGGATGAGCTTGGATGCGCGGGCGTTGCGACCGGCCACTACGCGCGGCTCGAGGTCCGCGATGGTCGCGTGCTGCTGCGGCGCGGCGTCGATCGCAAGAAGGACCAGAGCTACCAGCTCTTCAGCGTGGCCGAGCGTCACCTCGCCCGCGCGCGTCTGCCGCTCGGCGGCTACGAGAAGCCGCGCGTGCGCGAGCTCGCATCTGCCGCGGGGCTGCGCACGGCGCAGAAGGCCGACAGCCAAGAGATCTGCTTCGTGCCCGGCAATGACTACCGCAAGCTCTTCGCCGAGCGCGGACTACCGACGCACGCGGGCAAGCTGGTCGACACGTCCGGGCGCGTGCTCGGCTCGCACGAGGGGACTGAGCATTTCACCGTCGGGCAGCGCCGTGGTCACGGCGTGGCCGGAGCAATTCCGCTCTACGTGGTGGCTCTCGATCCCGAGAGCGGCACCGTCGTGTTGGGCAGTCGTGAGGAATGCTGTGCGCGCTCGATGGTGGTCGAAGAGCTCAACTGGATCGGTGTCGACGTCGGTGAGGGCGAGTCCGTGCGCGCGGAAGTGCAGGTGCGATATCACCACGAGCCAGTGCCCGCCACGATCGCGGTCCAAGGCTCGCGCGGACGCGTCGTGTTCGACACGCCCGAGATGGCTGTGACACCGGGCCAAGGCGCTGCGTTCTATCGAGGTGACCAGCTCATCGGCGGAGGCTGGATTCGCTCGACGGAGCTCGTGAACCCGATCGCGTCGGCGTTCGGCGAGGAGCGGCGTCCTGACTAGCTCCGGACGTTGGGCGGCACTGTCGCTGGTGTCCGTGGCGCTCGGGGCGCTGTGTTGCGGCGTGGCGGGCTGGGCGCTGGTCGAGAGCGATGCGGGTGCGGTGCGGGAGAATGGCCTGCGCGTCGCCTTGCTGGACGTGTCGGAAAGCGTGACGCGCGTGCGCAGCGACTGGACCACGTGGGTCGTGGAGTCTCTCGCGAACGAGGCGCGCGCCGCTCAGGAGGCGGGCGAGGACTTCGCCGTCGTCGCTTTCGCTGAGGAAGTCGTGCGCTGGCACGGCCCGGCGGATCCCGCGGAGTACCGCTTCGATCGCCAGTGGCTCGCCGGAGCGCCGGAGCGCCGGGACTCGACCGACCTGGCCGCCGCGCTACTGGCGGTCGAGCGCATCGCGCAGGGCTCTGGCCGCGCACCGCTCGTGCGTCTCCTCGGCGATGGGGCGTACACGGGAACCGAGCCGACGGCGCTGCTCGCGCGCCTGCACGTCGAACTCGTGCCGCTGCCCGCACCCGACCGGCCCGACCCGTGGCTCCGTTCCGTGGAAGCAGCCTCGGAGCTGGAGCCCGGCGCTCCGCTCGTGGTGCGCGTCGCGTGGGACGCGGGTGGGCTCGCCGCGGACGTGCCGCTCGGACTTTTGGTGCGTGGCTTGGCGAGCGGAGAGCGCCGCTTTGCGCTCAAGGCCTCCGGTGATGGAGTCCAGCGTCTCGAGCTCGGTCCGATGGAAGCGCGCCACCTCGAGCTCGCGCTCCTGCTGGAGCGGGCCGGGGATCCGATTCCGGAGAACAACCGGGCCAGTGTGCGTGTGCGCTCTCGCGGCGCTCTCGAAGTGCTCGTCGCTTGTCCGGCCGAGCAGCAGGCGGTCGTGCGTGCGCTGGCGGACGCGTGGAGCGCGAGCCCGGGGCTCGGCGTGCGCGTCGCGGTCGCCGAGACGCTCGAAGTCCTCGATCCGGCGACGGATGTGCTGGTGACGCTCGACCTCGACCCGCGTGCTCTTCGCATCGAGGCGCTCGCGCCGTTCCTCGAGCGCGGCGGCGGCTGGCTCGCCGCTGGTGGAGGTGCGCTGCTCGCGGGACTCGATGCGCGTGACGAGCGCGGTGCGGCGCGCTACCTGCCGTGCGAACCGGACGACGACGGCGGCGAGCGCGATGTGCTGCTGGTGGTCGATGCGTCGGGCAGCATGGACGGCGAGGGCTTTGACGCCGTGCGCAACGCCGCGGTGCGGCTGGCACAGAGGCTGCGCGCTCGCGATCGACTGTCTCTGCACTTCTTCACGGATCGACTCGGCGAGGCGCATTCGCTCGGGAACGGTGCTGCGGAGCCTGACAGCCAAGGCGAGCGGGCCCGTGCGTTGCTTGGAGCGCGCCGTCCGAGCGGTCCGACGGATCTTCCGACGGTGCTCGAGCAGCTCGTGGAACAGCGCGAGGCGCGGGGCGGTCGCGCGCGCATCGTGCTGCTCACCGATGGTCGCGACCAGCGCGCCCTGCCCAGCGTGCGCGGCCGGCTTGCAGTCTCGATCGAGCGCCTCGACGAGGCGGGCGCGCAGCTCGCCGTGCTCGCGAGCGGTCCGCAGCCGGACCTCGAGTTGCTGTCCGTCTTCGAGCGGCCGGAGTTCGGGTGCTCGCTCGCGCCGCTCGGCGCGGATCTCGCGGCGTCCCTCGAGCGCGCCACCGATGAGGGGCGCTGGAAGGAGCGCGCTCGTTCGGTGCGCAGCGCAAGTGGCCCGGCGGGTGCGTCGGTGCGCGACCTGCGCGCGGCGTTGGCGGAGGCTCCCGGCGTGGCTCGCACGCTCGTGTTGCGTGCGCGCGACGGTGACGAGCTGTTGCTCGAAGACGATGACGGCGCGCCGATGGCGGCCGTGCGTCTCGCCGGCTCCGGTACCTGCGCCGTGCTCGCAACGTTGCCCGGCCCCGACGGAAGCCCGCTCTGGCAAGCAGAGGCCTCCAGCTGGCTTCCGTTGGTCCGAGCGCTCGGGCGAGGTCGATCCAGCGCACCGGAGGCGCCCAGCGCGCACTGGGAGGCCGACGGGACGCTGCGGCTCGGGCCCTTCGCCCGGGCCTTCGCGGCCGACCTGAGTGCGCGGGTTGTGGGCGTTGGCGAGAATGACGAGCTCCAGCTCGCCCCGGCGCGCAGCTTGGCGTTCCCGGCCGGGACCGTCTGGGATTGCGACTCCCCCGCGCTCCGCCGCCTGGGGGCTCGGGTCGAGGTGCGGTCCGGGGGTGAGGTGATCGGGGTGCTGCCGGTTCCGTTCCGGTGCCCCGAGGAGTACCTGCGACCGGCGCGGTCCGTGCGGCCCTCTGGCGCGGCGCTGACCGCTCGCTCCGGCTTCGGACCCCGGGCGGGCTGGGTCGGCGCTGTGGCGTTGGTGCTGGGGGTGGCGTTTCTGTCCTCGGGGGCGCTGCTGGGCGGGCGCTCGGGTCGCGCCAGCGAACCGTGATGCGACGCCCGGGGGGCCGGAGGGTCAAGCCGGGCAGTGTGGCCGTCGATAGGGGAGTGGAGCTCGAGGCCCCTGTGGCCCCCTTTCGATCCCATGCGCCACGCGCCCACCACGCTTCTTGTTTCCCTGCTCCTGCTCGCCTCCTGCGCCTCGACCTCGGAGGAGGCGGCCGGCAGCGGCACGAGCTGGCTCAAGCCGTCTCCGACCTTGCGCCGCCAGATCGAGGATCAAATCACGAGGCTGCCGTGGACCCACGGGCTCGAGCGCGTGGAACAGATCAGTTGGTTCGCCGGTATCGGTGAGCCTGCCTATCCCTATCTCCTCGAACTGTGCGCCGATTCGCGCCCGGACGTGGCGGCCAGCGCGGTCGCGGCGCTCGGTGCCACGGGCGACAGCCGGCTGGTCGAGCCGCTGGAGCAGGTTGAATGGCGCGCCGACGAGGACAAAGCGCTGCGTTTTGAGCGTGCGCGGGCTGCGATCCGTCTCGGGGATTGGGGCCAGATCCGGGTGCTCGTCGTCGGCCTCGAGGACGAGTCTGCCTGGGTGCGCGGACTCTCGATCGCGACCCTGCGCGAGTCGACCCGCATCGATCTGGGCTACGAGGCCAACGGCGATGAGGCCTCCCGCAAGGCCGCCGTGCAGCGCTGGCGCGAGTGGATCGCGCGCCGCACGAGCGAAGGCATCGTCGCCGCTCGCGACTAGCTCTCGCTCAAGATCGGGAGCGCAGGCGCTCGACGAGCGCGAGAAAGCTCGGCTCCTGTCGCAGGCTGGCGAGGTCCTCGTCCGCGAGCAGGTGCTCCGCATCGGAGTACCCAAGCTCGATGGCGCGCTCCAGTTCGACCAGCGCCGCCGCACTCGCGTGGCACAGGGCGAGTGAACAGGCGAGGTTGTAGCGCGCCGTCGCATCGTCCGGCAGCAGCTCCACGAGGCGCCGGTCGAGCGACAGACCTTCCTCGTGGCGTCCCAGGCGGGTCAAGGTGGTCGCCAGCTCGGCCAGCACCTCGACGTCTTCGGGATGGTGGCGCCGCGCCCGGCCCAGAAAGTCGGCCAGAAACTCGAGCCCCAAACGCTCTAAGGCGGGGGCGGAGGCGCTCTCTTGCGGGTGGGTCACGGATTTTGGCCTGAATGCATGCGGACGGCCGTCAAAACCAACGCCCGCCGGCGGAGTATAACCGGGGGCGAGCGCGTCGTTCGGGTGGGGCTCGGGCTCCTAGCCAGCGGAGAGGATGCGATGAACGAGATCAACTTCTGCGACCTGTGCAACGAATCGGTGCCCTTCGTGGACCTCGAACGCGGGCTTGCGACGCGCCTGAAGGGGCGCGTCGTGTGCGCGACGTGTCACCGAGCGATGGGGAGCGCGTTGGCCTTGCCGAACGCGGATTCGGCCGCATCGCCTGCGCACGCGCCGTTGCCGGCCCCCGGTTCCATCCACTCGCACGGACACGCGCACGCCGCCGCGCACTCGGCACCAGGAGGCGCGGTCGCCGCGCTCACCTTCGGTGTCGTGGCGCTCGGGGCGGCCGTGACGGTGGGGGTGTGGGCGCGCGGCGCGCTGGAGGAGGCGCAAACGCGGCACAGCGCGGATCGCGAGGAGGCGAGCGCGCGACACGCGGCACTCTTGCTGCGGGTGGCCACCAGCGAGCAAACGGACAGTGCCCTGCGGTCGACGTTCGAGGAGCGCGCGCTCGCCGAGGTCGGGAGCCTGCGTGTCAACCTAGGCGCCCTGCGCGGCGAAGTGTCGAGCCTGCAAGCGCTCGCGACGGAGCGCACGGTGGCACTCGGCGCAAGCGTCGCCGAACTCGAACTCGCGCTCCAGAAGGTGGAGCGGCATGACGCCGAGCTCCTGACCTTGCAGCAGCACGTTGTCGAAGTGCAGGCCAACTTGCAGTCGCTCGCGCAGCGGCTCGAGCAAGCCCTCGCGCGCTCCCCCTCGGGGCTGGGAGCGGCCGAGCCCACTCCCGCGGAGGATCCGGCCTGGCTCGCGCTGCTCGATCAGCTGCGCAGCACCAACGTGAGCGAGCGTTACGTGGCATTGGTCGGGCTCTCGCAGTCGCGCGACCCGCGTGCGACGTCCGTCGTGCTGCCGTTGCTCGCCGACGCGGACATCTTCCTGCGCATGGCGGCCGCGCGAGCGCTCGGGGATCAGGCGAGCGCCGAGGCGATTCCGGGGCTGATCGACGCGCTCGACGACGAGGAGTCGCTCGTGCGCGAAGCGGCCTATCTCTCGCTGCGCTCGATCACAAGCCGGGACCTGCCGTTCGACGCGCAGTCGCCCGATGCGGCCGAGCGCGCCAAGCGCATCAAGGCTTGGCGCGAGTGGTGGGACAAGGAACGGCCTCGGGCCGGACAATAGCGCGCCGGGGGCGGTCGCACGCCGCAGTGCGGCGTTGCGGTTGGCCTTCGCGGGCTCCTATCCTGTTCGCGCTCTCGTCGCCACAGGGGCGACGGGCGTCCGCACTTTTGCCGCGCAGGCCCACCATGACCGCCACCCGCACCGAGAGCGATTCCTTCGGCCCGATCGAGGTCCCCTCCGACGCCCTGTACGGCGCCCAGACCCAACGCTCGCGGCAGAACTTCAAGATCGGCGGGCACCACTTCTCGCGCCCGATGGTGCGCGCTCTCGGCGTGGTGAAGAAGTGCGCCGCGCAGGCCAACATCGAGCTCGGCGAGCTCGCGATGCTCGACAAGAAGCAGCACAAGGCACTGCTCGCGGCGGCCGACGAGGTGATCGCGGGCACGCTGGACGCGCACTTCCCGCTGGTGGTGTGGCAGACGGG
>SXGT01720365.1_pt1 | contig 10301 bp, 8 predicted proteins | sample 3176221 | NCBI WGS metagenome assembly SXGT01 (sample SAMN11356862, study PRJNA531348) | freshwater metagenome | isolation source: freshwater sample F1-120 | place: China: Fuxian Lake, Yuxi | collected 2017-12-25
CAGGATCCGCCCGAGCAGGCGGATGTCCTCGACCAGCGGTCGGTTCTTCAGCGCGGCGGCGTGGGCGCGGGGCGTCGTCGTGGGATCGGGCATTTTGCGGGCTTGGCGGCCCGGCGTCGATGCTACCAGCTCGGCGGCTACCGCGCGGCGCGGCGTGAGGCTCGATGACGTTCCCATCCTCACGGCTCGCCAGACCAGCGGCGATCGTTCGCGACGAGCCACTCCCACTCTTGCCCCACCGCCCGCGCCACCGCGTCCCCGTAGGTGTGGCCCGCAGTGCCGCCAGAGACGACGCGCGTCTCGACCCCCGCGCGCGCGGTGATCTTCGCGGCGTTGCCCGCCGACGCCATGCACCCCGCTTGCCCGCATGCGAAGAGCAGCCGCGCGCCCGGGCCCAGCGCTCTTGCGCGAGCCGCGCTCCAGCTCTCGTAGCCACCTTCGATGAGCACGGCGCGCGCGAAGTCGAATTTGGGGGAACCCAGGAGACGAGCTCCAAGAATGGCTCCAAGTGAGAAGGCGACCAGGACAGGGCGCTCGCGATCGACGTGACCCGGATACTGCTCGTGGAGCGCGCTCAAGCCGGCGACCACCTCGTCTTCGAGGGCCCGCTGGCCCACGTAGGTCCAGCGGTCTTCGCTCGCGGGCGCGTCGGTCCGCGGGCTGCCCCGCGGGCACAGGATGAAGCCCCGGGTACCGAGCTCGCTGCGCCAGACCGAGCATTGCCACTCGGGACGATCGTAGTTCCCGTGGAGCGCCACCAGGACCGGCCTCGACCCCGTCGCCCCATGGGGAATGGAGACAAGCGCCCTCCGAAACCCGGGGACCTCCAGGGCCACGAGGGGGGTGGTTCCCTCCAGCGGCGGCAGCGCGGGCGGCGAGGCGGAGGACGGGACGGCACGCGCAGCCGGCGGGACGGAGGGTCCACGCTCGGGCGCCGTCGCGGTCGTGGGCTGGGCGTCCCCGTCGCGCGCCGGCGGGCGCCGGCAACCCACCAGCACGATGCCAAGGAGCCCCAGGGCCCGCGCCGCGCGCTCCATGAAGTGACCCTACGACGCCGGCGGCGTCGAACGAAAGGACCAAAGGACCGTGGCTTCCGCTGCTGCACCAGGAAGGTGGTCATCCTGCACCGAGGAGGCCGGCGAGCCCGCCCCTCAGCGGGGGAGCTTGAACGCGATCACCGGGCGACCCGCCCGGGTTCCATGGAGCCGGCAGCCGTTGTGCGATATCCAGGTCGGCCGGAAATCGCCGAGCTCGGACAGCTCCGCGACGGCCCCGTACCTGAGGGCTCCAAGGGCCTGAGCGCGGAAGGCCCTGCACCGCGACGAGCAGATGGAGAAGTAGAGCCCTCCCAGGTCCCTCGTGGGCACCGGGGTCGAAGCGCCCTCGGCGAGCCCGGCGAGGGGCTCGGGGAACTGGAAGTCGCCGGCGTCCTGGCGGGTCAGACGGTAAATCCTCCGGGGGTCGCTGGCGCGCGCCTTCCTGGCGTCCAGAAAGAGGATGTCGTTCCCCACGTAATAGGGATGATGCTTGTCGAAGAAGCTCCTGAGCGCGTCGATGTCGCCCACCTCCGTGAACATGTCTTCCTGGCGCGCGCGCCCGTACTCCTTCAGCAGGGATCCCCCGTTCGAGGAAGGGGCCACGACCAGCGCGAGCCCGTCCTCGCGCAGCGCGGCGTGCGCGCCCGGAACGTCCTGCCGCTCGCCGTCGTAGAGCCCCGAAGGTTGACGGTGGAGCGTGAAGACCCACGGCTTCGGAGGGATGGGGTTGGGGACGACCGTCGAGACCGCGGCCACCTGCTCGTCGGCCGTCAGCTGGAGGGACGTGACCGCGCCCCCGATGTTGAGCGAGCTCTGCTCGTCCACGTTCGGGTCGAAGGCATTCCCGAACCCGCAGCGAAGCCCCCCGTCGGTCAGCGCGTCCACCGGGGCGTCGACCGAGGCCTCGAGCGCGTCGACCGCGTCGGCGTCCGCGTCCGCGCCCGCGTCCTCCCTGAGCTCGAGCGCCGCGTCCAGGGAGGGCGCCGGCGAGAGCTCGGGAAGATCGGCGATCCAGGCGCAGGCGCAGAAGAGGAGAGAGCCCCCGCCGAGCACCCGCCAGGGCGCCCTCCGCGGCCTCGCCTCGCTGGAATCTGGATCTCTCCGCGCCGGGGGCACAGCTTTACGCTAGCAGCGGCCGCGCCGATGTGGCTACTCTCGGTGCCGTGCGCTCGAGTTCGAATGCGGTCCTCGCCTTCCTCGTCACCTGCACGCTCACCTCGCCGGCGCGAGGGGACGATCCCAGCTCGGAGGCCAACACCCTCTTCACCAGGGGAAAGGCGGAGCTCGCGGCGGGGCGCGTGGCCGAGGCGTGCGCGTCGTTCGAGAAGAGCCTGGCCCTGGATGAGGGGACCGGGACCGAGATCGCGCTCGCGCTCTGCTACGAGCGGCAAGGGCGCATGGCCCTCGCGCTCTCGACCTTCGAGGGGCTCGAGCGGCGCATCGGGAGCTCGGGGCGAGCCGACCGGGTCGCGTTCGTGCGTCAGCGTCGCCAGGCGCTCGCCGCCACGGTTCCCAGGCTGGCGTTCCGGCTGGGAGCGCGGCCTCCCACGCGCGTCCTCGTGGACGGGAAGCCTGTATCGACGGCAGGGGGCGTGTACGTGGATCCCGGGGTCCACTCGGTGCTCGCGGAGCTGGATGCTCGCGTCTACGCCCACCAGCTGGTGACCGTCGAGGCGGACGGCCGCGAGACCACGGTCGTCATCCCCTCGGCGCCCGACGGGCGGTCGGCCTCGCCCCCGCCTTCGCCCTCGCAGGGGCCCTCCCGCGCTCCGGGCTGGGCCTTCCTGGGGGGCGCGGTGGCGTCGTCGGTCGTGGCGGCCACGGCGGCGGGGCTCACCTTTGCCACGGCCTCGGAGGCGCGCGGGGCATGTCCTGGCGGGCTCTGCTCGCGGGTCGAGGACCTGGAGCTCGAGAGCCGGGGCCAGAGGGAGGCGTGGGTCGCCAACATCGGAGTCTCGGTGGCCGTCGTGTGCACGGCGCTCGCCCTCTACTTCTTCCTCCGGACGGGAAAGAGCGCGAGCGTCGCCGCGCGCCCCGGAGTGCTCTCCTTCTGATTGGCTACTTTCGCTCGTTGAGACGGGTGTCGATCGTGGATGTCGCCTTGGGGGGCGTCCTGGGGCGGGCTCGAGGCGGAGCGGGCAGGGGCCTGGAGGCGGGGACCGCGGACGCCGTCGTTCGAGCGAGGGGGCTCGAGGGGGGAGGCGCGATCTGCGGAGGTATCCCCTCGTCCACCGCGGAGACCGAGCTCGCGGAGGGGCCCGGGCCCGAGATCGCCGGAGGCTCCCAGATCTTGGCGATGCTCGAGCTGCCCAGCAGCCCGATGCCCACGATCGTCGCAAGGAGCGCGGCGACGAACATCGCGCGGCGATGCCGGCGCGGCCTCCCCTGAGCCGCCGGCTCGGCCAGCAGGGCGAGATCCTCGGAGAGCTGCTCGCGGGCCTCGTGCGGGAGCTGCTCGCGGGGCCCGAGGAACGCGAGGACGGTCGGCGAGTCCGCCAGGCTGGCCAGCGCCCGATCGAAGCTCGCCTCCCTGCGCGATCGACACGACTCCACGAAGGCCGCGAGCAAGTCCCGGTGGACGACGCCCGGGCTCTCCGCGCAGGAAGCCAGGACGATCCGCTCGAGCTCCTCGGCGAAGAGCTCTGCGGTCGGGTAACGATCGTCGGGCGACCGGGCCAGGCTCGTACGCAGCACCCGGGCGACCGCGGGGCTCACGAAGGCCGGGAAGGGGAGCAAGGGCTGCCCGCTCATCAGCGCGTGGAGGACGATCATGTCATTTGGACCGTCGTAGGGGCTCGTGCCCATGAGGAGGTAGTGCAGGGTCGCGCCCAGGGCCCACACGTCGGCGCCCCGACCGGTCGGCTTGCCCAACGCCTGCTCGGGGGCCATGAAGCGCAGCTTTCCCCGGACGCTCGAGGAGCGGGTCGCCTCCGCCATGCGACCGGAGTGCTTTGCCAGGCCGAAATCGATGAGGTGGGCCCGGCCGTTGGCGTCCACGAGCACGTTCTGGGGGGAGGTGTCCCGGTGCACGAGCTCCAGGAGGCGCCCGTCGTCGCCGCGGAGCTCGTGCGCCTGGTGGAGGCCTCGCGCCGCCTGGGCGACGATGTGGCAGGCGAGCTCCTCGGGGATGCGCGCTGGCTTCCTGTTGGCCGCGACCCACTTGTGGAGCGAGTCCACGCTGCCGCCGTCGATGTCATCCATGACGGCGTAGAGGAGGCCGTTGGACTCTCCCGTCTCCCGGATCTGGACGACGTTGGGGTGATGAATCCTGGAGGCGACGCGGAGCTCGTCCTGGAAGAGCGTCCTCAGGAGCGCGTCGCCCGCGAGGTGAGGAAGGATGGTCTTGAGGGCGACGCTCGTCGGCCCTCCGTCCCGGCGACGCCTCCCGCAGGGCCGGGCCGCCCACACCGCCCCCATTCCTCCGTTGGCGATCGGATAGAGGAGCTGGTAGTCGCCGATGAAGGTGCCGCAGCGGAGGACCGTCTGCTCCCCCTGCGGGAGCGCCCCGAAGATGTTCGCCGCCTCCTCCGGCTCGCGCGGATCACTCATGAGAGGGGGAGTATAGCGTGGAACCATGCCACAATCGGCGCGTGGCAAGCGATCGAGATCGGAGCGTCACTCACGTGGCAAGGAGGCCCGCCCCCCAGAGGGTCTCCAGGTTTGCGCTCCACGCCAGGGGCCAGGCCAAGGTGGTGGTGTCGGCTCACGATCCCGGTCCTGTCCGGGTGGGGAGCGCCGCGGGGATGGATCTTCGCCTCGATGATCCTCTGGTCTCGCGTCGGCATTTCTCGGTCGAGCCGGTCCCCGAGGGGCTGAGGCTCGTGGACGCGGGCTCGACCAACGGCACCACGGTCAACGGGGTCCGGGTGCTCGAGGCCTTCCTTGTGGGAGGCGAGGAGATCGCCGTGGGCTCCACGGTCATCAAGCTCCTCCGCCTCGAGGACGAGGAGAGCTTCGCGCTCCCGGCCGAGGGCAGGTTCGGCCGGGTGCTCGGCGAGAGCGAGCCCATGCGGCGCCTCTTTCCCCTCTGCCACAGGCTCGCGCAGAGCTCGATCGCCTTCGTGATCGAGGGAGAGGCCGGCACCGGCAAGGAGCTCCTCGCCGAGTCGATGCACGAGGCCAGCCCTCGATCGGACGGGCCCTTCGTCGTCGTCGACGCGCTGTCTCTCCCCGGCGCCGACATCGAGACCGCGCTCTTCGGGGCCGAGTCCGCCGGCGGGCACGTGCGGGCCGGCCTGGTCGAGCAAGCGGACGGAGGGACCCTCTTCCTCGACGAGATCGCCGCCCTGCCGCTCGATCTCCAGCGCAAGCTGGTGCGCGTCCTCGAGCGCGGAGAGCTCCTGCGCTCCTTTGGCACCAGCTGGGTTCACCTCGACGTGCGCTTCATCGCGTCGACCAAGAGGACCCTGGAGGAGGAAGCGCACCAGGGGCGCTTCTCCGAGGAGCTCCTGCTCGCCATCGGCGCCGCTCGGCTGACCCTCCCTCCGCTCAGGCGGAGGGGGGGGGACGCGGGCGTGCTCGCCCGTCACTTCTGGGCCAGGGCGGGGCAGGAGGGGCCGTTGCCTCCCGTGCTCGTCTCCTCGCTCGAGGGCTATGACTGGCCAGGCAACGTCCGCGAGCTGGAGCGCCAGGTGGCTCGCCACGTGTTCGCGGGCGAGCTGGCCCCCTTGATCTCCTCCGCCCCGAGCGCGCCCCCCCAGGAGGGCACCGATTTCGGCGATCTCCTCGGGGAGGATCTGTCCTTTTCGGCGCTGCGCCGGAAGCTTCTGGAGCGCTTCGAGGGCGCGTACGTCCGGCGCATGCTCGAGGTGCACCAGGGCAACGTCTCGAGGGCCGCCGCGGCCTCCGGCCTGGCGAGGCGGTATTTCCACACGCTGAAGTCCCGCTCCGAGATCCGGTGATCGAGCGCTACCAGAGCGCCGAACTGAAAGTCACCCGAGCGGTCCCCCTGGCCTGCTTTGGCCGGGTAAGGGACAGCGAAGCTGTCACTTCATCCTCGTAGGAAGTGGCGGAACGCGTCGGGCACGGGCGCCGCGGCGACGGGGCGAGAGCTCTGGGTATTCCAGAAGAGCGTGGGCCCCGGTGCATCCGCGTCGGCGAGCAGCGCGGCCAAGGCCTTTCCCGTGTAGACCGGATCGAGCGCCCACCCCTCTGCCACGCCTGCGCGCAGGACCGCGTCGTCACCGGCGGTCGTGGGGACGCCGTACCCTCCGCCGACGAAACGGCCGTCGATGCGGATGCGTCGCTCGAATTCGATCTTGGGAAAGCTCGGGTCGCGCGCGCGCGCGAACGCGATCGTCTCGTCGTGAATCGCATGCAACCTGGCGTCGGAGACGGTCGTCGGATTCGACGCGCGTACGCCTACGATTTCCGTGGCAAGCCCGCCGAGCGCGCATCCTATGCCGAGCCCGACGGCCGTCCCGCCGAGACCCAGGGCGACAACCACGCGCTTCGGAGCGGGCATCGCGCCGGCGCGTATGTCTGCCGCGAGCTCGAGCCCTGCGTTGACGAAGCCGAGCGTCCCCAGCGGCGTCGTCCCGCCGGGCGGCACGAGGTACGTGTCGCCGCTGGATGGGAACTCACGCGCCGCGGCGGCCTGCGCGAGGACGACGCTTGGAAAGAGCCGCATCTCCGCGTTCGACGCGGCGTCGGCGGCCAGGTTCTTCGACGTCAGCGACGACGGCGCTTGCGGCGCCAGATAGAGCTTCACCGCGAAGCCGAGCGCGCGCCCGAGGAGCGCGACCGCGAGCGCCTGGTTCGAGCCGACGCCCCCGAACGTCACGATCTGGCGTTTGCCCGACGCGCGCGCCTCGCCGAAGAAGAGCTCGAGCTTGCGCACCTTGCCGCCGCCGAAGATACGCGCGGGCTCGAAGCTCGCTGGAGACCCGCGCGTCGGCGAGCGCGTGAAGTCGTCGTCGCGCTTCACGTAGAGCCGATCACGCGCGCCCGGAGCAGCCAGGCGATCCTCGATGAGCTTCGCGGCGCGCTCGATCGGTGACGGAAATCGTCCGAGCTCGACGCGCGGGAGTCGCTTCTCGAGCGCCGGGAACGCGTCGAAGAGCGCATACGCGGGGGATGGTGTCTCCGGCGCTGCTGCGGGCGTCGCGCTCGGCACGCTCTGACGCGTTCCCGCGTCGCCCCCGCCCTCGACGCGACCGCGGCAGCCGATCAGGGCGCCGGCACCGACGAGGAACGCGCGGCGGTCGAGCATGCCGAAGAACGAACGTCGAATCATGATTCTTCCCTACAGGTCCCGAGACCATGTGATCGAGCGCGCCACAGGTGTGCTCTCCCAGGTCCATGCAGGACGATCCAGGGAGGCCTGCCCTGGCGATGGCCTTTTCTCGCTGGATCGTGGAGGGTAGGCCCTGGCCCGGACGGTGCATTGGTGACCCCGAGAGGGCACCGATTAATGTTACGCCGTAGCTTTGCCGTGAGGCCTCCCCACTCGACTCCTCGCATCGCGGAGGGGAAGGCGCCGGTCGGCGCGCCCGACTCGCTCGGGGCCTACAAGCTCCTCGCCCTGCTGGGGAGCGGAGGCATGGCGTCGGTCTACCTGGCGAAGCGCCGCGATCTGGCCGACTCCGACGCGACCTTCGCCGTGAAGCTCACGCACACCCACCTCCGGGACGACGAGGCGCTCGCCGACGCCACCCTCCTCGAGGCGAACATCGCGGCGCGCATTCGCCACCGGAACGTGGTCCGCGTCCACGAGGTCGGCGAAGCCCCGGCCGGCCTCTACCTGGTCATGGACTACATCGAGGGCGACACCGTGGCGGGGCTCGTCCGCGCCGCGGGCGAGCGCGGGGAGCGGCTCCCGCTGCCCATCGCCGCCGCCATCGTGAGCGACGCGCTCGCGGGCCTCCACGCGGCCCACGAGCTACGCGGCGACGACGGGGCCGCGCTCGAGGTCATTCACCGCGACTTCTCTCCGCAGAACATCTTGATCGGGATCGACGGGATCACGAGGCTCACGGACTTCGGAGTCGCGAAGCTGGCCTCGCACGTGACCCGGAACGGGCTGGTCTCGGGCAAGCTCCCGTACATGTCGCCCGAGCAGCTCCGCGGAGAGCGCCTCGACCGGCGAACGGACATCTGGGCCGCGGGGGTCGTGCTCTGGGAGGTGCTGGCGGGCGAGGCGCTGTTTTCCCGCACGTCCGAGCCTGTCACCCTCCGGCATATCCTGGAAGGGACGATCCGCTCGATCACCGATCTTCGCAGCGATATCCCTCCCGCCCTGGCGGCGACGCTCGAGCGCGCCCTCTCTCGCGATCCCAGGCGCCGCTTCGACGACGCCGCGAAGATGCGTCGCGCGCTCCGCGCCGCGGTCAGGATCGCCACCCCGTACCAGGTGGCGGCCTACCTCGCCAGGCGGCTCGCGCCCAAGCTGACGTCGCGCCGGGCGCTCCTCGAGAAGACCTGGAACCACGAGCGCCTCCCCGAGCTCGATCCCCCGCTGCTGTCTCCTGGCCCGGAGCTCGAGAGCCCAGAGGCTCCAAGGCCTCCCCCGGCGCCTCCTCCGAGCAGCCCCGAGGCGGTGGTCCCCGGGCGCGATCCTGGAGCCGTCGCCCGGTCCCGAGCGTCCGCTCCATGCAAGCAGCTGGCGACGTCGACGCTCGTGTTCGCGGCCGTGGGCATCATCGCGCTCGCCCTGGGGCTCCGCGGCATGGGGGTCCGGGCGTCCTCCCTGGCGTTCGCGCGAGGCGCGGCCTCGAGCGCGCCGCAGTGCACGCAGCCAGACACGCTGCCCCCCGCGTCCAGCGAGAGCACGCTGCTCGCCACGAGCAAGGTCTCCGGGACGAGCAGCGGGGCGACCGCGCCCCTCATCCCGTAGCCTCCCGCCCCTGCCACCGTAACCCGGCACTTCACCGCCCCTCTCCGCTGCCGCCACGTGATCCGTGGCGCGGACGAGGGGCGAAGTCATTTCGAAGCTCGCTGGAAGAATGGCTGTCTGCGAGGTGTGAGCTGCGGGATCCCAGTGTGAAGATCCATAGAGTGGATCGAGGATCTTCTGGGTTGGAGAGCGAAGGGAATAAAAAATTCCGCATTTGTCCTCTTCCGAGCGGTGGCACGAGTGGTGCTTAGGCCTGAGTACGGACGGCATCGAAAACTTCTTCGGGCCACGGCCAGGGAGACTCCATGATCAAGGCAAATTTCAGAGGACGCGCGTATCTCCTCATCGCGCCCGCGATCGCCCTCGGCGTCGTGGCGGCGAGCGGGCATCGGGCCGCCGCCGAGGACGCGGATCCCGCGGCGAAGAACGAGCGCTGCGCGACGCGGATCTCGATCACGCTGCTCGGCAAGAGCCCCAGCGCCCAGCTGCTCCAGAGCTCCACCCCCCAGGGCCAGATCGACCCGATGCTCGAGGATCCGGCCTTCATCGAGCGCTTCGCGCGCTTCCTGAACGCCAGCTTCAACCCGCTCCCTGGCGAGGTGGCCAAGGAGGACTCGAGCTACTTCCTTGGCAAGTACATCCTCGAGAACAAGAAGCCCTACAAGGATATGTTCCTCGGGCAATACAACGTCGACTCGAGCACGCCCACCGGCGCCGACCCCCTGGTCACGGTCGATCCCGACGGGCTCGGTTACTTCCGTAGCCAGCCCTGGCTTCTCCGTTATGCCGGCAACGAGGAGAAGGGCTACAAGCTGGTGACCGCCTACCGCATCATGCAGAACGTGGTGGGGCTCGATCTGATCGCCTCCACCAACGCCCCGGACAAGGACGTGGGAGCCACCACCCGGATGACCGACCCCGGCTGCAAGGGCTGCCACGCCGACAACTGGTACGCGCTCGACAAGGCCGCCAAGGTCCTCACCAAGGTGCAGCGCAGGGGCAACAACGTCACCTTCACCCCGCCCACCGACGGGCCGCAGCAGGTCGCGGACAAGACCGTCTCCAGCGACAAGGAGCTGGTGCAGGCCCTGGTGGACTCCCCCAACTTCTCCTTCAACGCCTGCCGGCTGGTGTTCAATTTCCTCTATGGCCGCCCGGAGAACGTCTGCGAGTCCAAGGTTTTCGAGGGCTGCATGAACGAGTTCAAGAGCAAGGGAACGATCCAGGCCGCCCTCGCCAGCGTCGCCAAAGACCCCGGATTTTGCCAGTGAGAGCGGAGGACATGACCATGAATCACGAATCACGAAAAACGATGTTCCTTGTGGTGCTCACCGTGCTCGGGGTGGCGGCGCTCTCGGGCTGCTCCGGCGGCGATGAGCTCCTTCCCGGAGCCGACTCCGGGGGAGGGGCGACGGTCGACGGCGGCGGGG
>SXGT01873873.1_pt1 | contig 10300 bp, 8 predicted proteins | sample 3176221 | NCBI WGS metagenome assembly SXGT01 (sample SAMN11356862, study PRJNA531348) | freshwater metagenome | isolation source: freshwater sample F1-120 | place: China: Fuxian Lake, Yuxi | collected 2017-12-25
GGTACATCGCCAGCACGCAATCGGCCTTCGCGAGCCGCTCCGGCACGAAGAGCGTGTCGGCGGGAACGGGGCCGTCGACATCCATGCCCTGCGCCCGCAGCGCCCGGATCGCCGGTTCGATGGCGTCGATCTCCTCGCGGCCCAGGTGCCCGCCCTCGCCGCCGTGCGGGTTCAGGCCCGAGACGAGGATCCTCGGGCGCGCGATGCCGAAGCGCTCCCGCAGGTCGCGCTCGACGATGCGCAGCGTGCGCTCCAGCCCCGCGCGCGTGATCGCCGCGGGCACGTCGGCGAGCGCGAGGTGCGTGGTCGCCAGCGCGACGCGCAGGCCGCCGCCCGCGAGCATCATCACGACGTCCGCGCCCGCCTTGGCCGCGAGGTACTCGGTGTGCCCGGTGAACGGGATCCCCGCATCGTTGATCACGCCCTTGTGCACCGGGGCGGTGACCATGGCGGCGAACTCGCCGTCCAGGCAGCCCTTGATCGCGCGGTCGAGCACCGCCAGCACATAGGCGCTGTTGGCCGGGTCCAGCTGTCCCGCGATGCTCGGAACCCGCAGAGGAACGTGGATGACATCTAGGGCGGCAGTCCCGCGGACGGCGGGCGCCCGCGCCTCGATCAGCCGTGCGTCGCCGATAAGCACGAGCCTCGCGCCGCGGCAAGCCGCTTCATCGAGCGCCGCGCAGATCTCCGGCCCGATGCCGGCGGGCTCGCCGGTGGTGACGGCGATCGCGGGCCGCGCGCCCGGCACGCTACTTGTCCTCGAGCCGCAGGTCGACGTAGGTGCGGTCCCGCAGCTGCCGGAGCCACTCCTGGTAGGCCTCGTCCGACTTGCGGTCCTTCAGCGCGACGCGCGCCTGCAGGCGGCGGCGCTCCTCGCTCACGCTCGTGGTGCGGCGCTCCTGCACCTGGATCAGGTGCCAGCCGAACGGCGACTTCACCGGCTGGCTGATCTCGCCCGGCTTCAACTCGTTCATCGCGCGCTCGAAGTCCGGCACGGTGTCGCCCGGATAGATCCACTCGAGGTCGCCGCCCCGCGTCGCGGTGCCGTCCTCGGAATGCAGCCGGGCGAGTTCGGCGAAATCGGTGCCCGCGACGATGCGCTGGCGCAGGTTGGCGAGGCGGCGCTGGGCGTCTGTCTCCGACACCAGCTCGTTGGTGCGCACGAGGATGTGGCGCACGCGCGTCTGCATCACCGGCGCCCCGGTGGCCGCGACCGGCGCGCTGCCGCGCTTGTCGAGCACCTTCAGCACGTGGAATCCCGCGGGGCTGCGCAGCACGCCGCTTACCTGCCCTGGCTGCAGCGTCTTCAGCGCCTCGGCGAAGATCTCCGGCAGCCGGTCCGCCGAGCGCCAGCCCATCACGCCGCCGCGCAAGCCGTCGGGCGCGTCCGAATAGCTCGCCGCCACCTTGCCGAAGTCGGCGCCGCCGGCCGCCTCGCCGCGGGCCTTCTCCGCGCGCTGCCGGGCCTGGTCGACGCGCTCCGGGCTTGCCTGCTCGGGAATCCGGACCAGCACGTGCGCGAGGTTGTAGGACGCGTCCGCGTCCGCAGGCTGCGTCTTCGCCTGTTCGAGGTACAGGTCGATCTCGCTCTCGCTGACCTGGATCTTGTCGTCAACCTCGCGTTCGCGCAACCGCGTGAGCACGATCTGCTGGCGCACCTCCTCGCGGAAGGGCCCGAACTGCACGCCATCCTTCTCCAGCGCGCGCCGGAAGTTCGGCAGCGTGAGGTTGTTGTTTTCCGCGATGCGCTCGATGGCGCGGTCCAGTTGCCCCTCGTCGACGCGGATGCCGGCCTCCTTCGCGACCTGCAGCTGCGCCTTGTCGAGGATCAGCCGCTCCAGCACCTGCGCCTGCAGGGCGGCGCGGTCCGGCGACTGCGTGCCCTGGCGCTGCAGTTGCCGCTGCGCGAACTCGACGCGCTCGGCGAGCTCGGTCGCCGTCACCACCTCGCTGCCGACCACGGCGACGATTCGATCCACCAGGGAGATGCGCTGTGCCGGCACGCCGCCCGCGCACAAGACGAGGCACAAGGCCAGCAGGACGCGGATCGCCGGCACGCTAGAACACCTGCTCGAACGGCAGGCGGGGCCGCAGGCTCGGCGGGACAAGCGTCCGGTCGGACGGGTTGGTCGGCGCATACCCCGGGATGTTGCGCTTCAGCATGGTCGGCGTGTCGTCAGAACCCAGCTGGCCGAGCCCGTTGAACTCGATCTGGAACATCACCTCGGTCGAGGTTGTCTGCGCGGCTGCCTGGATGCGCCGCCCGAACGCGCGCATCACCCAGCAGCCGGCGTTGTACTCGAAGCCGGCGATGCCATCGAGCAGCAGGCTGTCGCGCAGCGAGTAGTTGAGTCGCCCGATCCCGTACCAGCCCGGGCTGATCGGCCACTGCCCCGAGGCGTCGATCTGGTGCAGGATGTCGCGGTTGAAGCGGTAGCTGAGGCTCATCACCTTCGCGATCTCGGGGGAATAGCGCAGCGACGCGGCGTAGCGCTGCGCCCGCGTCTGGTTCGGGTCGAACTGCAGCGTCGTGTCGAAGCTCCAGTCCTGGGTCAGGCGCCCCCCCACCGACGCGAGCAGGTCGGAACTCTTCGACGTACGCAGGGGTGTTGCAGGCGTCAGAGCCACCTTCTCGTCGGCGAAGTAGAAGCGCTGGCCCAGCGTGGCCCGCAGGAGTTCCTGGCCGCCGGGCCCGAGCAGGCGCGAGGTCGCGGTGACCGTCAGCTGGTTGGCATCGCCGAAGCGGTCGCCGCCGGCGAATCGGTTCTCCGTGAACAGCTGCGCGTAGTTGAAGTCAGACAGGCCGGAATCGAACAGCGGCATCTGGCTCTGGTCCTTGTACGGCGCGCGGACGTAGAAGAGGCGCGGCTCGAGCGTCTGCGTGTGGTTGCCGCCGAACCACTTCACCGGGCGGTCGAATACGAGGCCTCCGTCAAGGCTCATCCATGGAATTACCGTCGACTGCTTGTCGTTCTGCCCGGGCAGGGTCCGGTCGAGGTTGTAGTTCACGTAGCGCGCGCCGACCTTCGGCGTCAGGAAGTAGCCGGGTGCCATGATCGGGAAGCTGGCCACCGGGTTGATCGAGATGCGCTGGCCCTGCACGAGCGTCGGATGGATGAAGCGCACGTACTCCGCCGGCACCATGACGTCGGCCAACCCGCCGACGTCGTTCCTGCCCGTCGCCCAGGTAACCTGCGGCACCCTGTGGTAGGGAACGCCGGTCGGCGCGAGCGGATCCTGCAGCGTCTGGAAGCGCTGCAGCGTGAACGAACTGCCGTAGCCAAGTCCAGTGTTGAACAATGCACCGCCATGGCCAAACTGGATCAGGCGATGCAGGTTGCCGACCGAGACCTGCTGCACGCGGGTCGTCAGGTCGACGAAGTACCGGTGGTCCGTGACCCGGTTGAGGTCGATGTTCGCCGAGTACTGCGGGGTGATCTGCTTGAACCAGAACCCGATGCCGCTGCGCGAGCGCTTGAGTTCCTTGTCCTCGGGCATGTGTTCGAGGTTGAGTTCTCCCGTATAGTTGGCGCCAATGTGCCGGAAGTTCGACTTCAGCTGCGCGCCGCGCTTGGTCATGTAGACCGGCGTGATCGTCGCGTCCGTTTCCGGCGCGATGTTCCAGTAGTAGGGCGCGCCGATCTCGAAGCCGCGCCGCGTCGACCTCGAGTAGCTCGGCGACAGGAAGCCGCTCTTGCGCTGGTTCTCCAGCGGGAACGGCATGTACGGCACGTACAGGATGGTGGTGTCGAAGAAGCGCAGGCGCGCGCCCTTCGCGACCCCTTCCTTCTTCTCGTAGTCGAGCTCCAGTTCCTCCATCTCCATGCGCCAGTCCTCGCGCCCCGGATCGCAGGTCGTGAAGCTGCCCCTGGTCATGCGGTAGCGGTCCGGACCTAGGAACTCCATGCGCTCCGCCTTGCCGCGAACGGGCGGGTCGCGCTGCAGGATGTAGCTCGGCGACTCGAACACGCCGGTGCCGTCCTGCCCGTGGTACTCCAGGCGCGGACCGAAGAACCGGTCGGTGTCCTTCTCCAGGCGCGCCCCGCCCTCAGCCTCGAAGCGCTCGAACTCGCGGTTGTAGCGCAGCTGCTCGCCGAAGATCGACGTGTCGTCGCGCCTCAGCTCGGCCTTGCCGCGCGCCGACATCTCGAGGTCGGACACGCCGTCGATGCGCTCGGCGTCGATCGTGGTGGGCCCCTTCTCCTTCGGCGGCGCCGCAGGCGCCGGCGCCTGCGCGTACGCAGCCGGCAGCGCCAGCGCAGCGGCAAGGAACGCTGCGCGGACGACGTAATCGGCCGCGTTCGACGGACTGGGTTGCAAGGGCAGGTGGGGGAGGATTGCTACCACGGTAAAATCGCACAATTCCGGGTAATGCGCAACGACGGGAAGGACGCCATGGACGACCGCTTTCGCCTTCTCGAGCAATGGCTTTCCGCCCGCAGCGGCGGACGACCGTTCCGCCTCGCGCCGGCGTCCGCGGACGCGAGCTTCCGGCGCTATTTCCGCGCCACCTGGGACGACCCGCCGCCGGGCGGCGCGCCGACGCGGATCGTCATGGACGCCCCGCCAGGCAAGGAGGACTGCGCGCCCTTCGTGCGCATTGCAGCGCTGCTGCGCGACGCGGGCCTGAACGCCCCCGAGGTGCTCGACGCCGACATCGCGCAAGGCTTCCTGCTGCTCGGCGACCTCGGCGACCGCACCTACCTGTCGGTGCTCGACGCGGGCAACGCGACGCAGTTGTTCGACGACGCGCTCGGCGCGCTCGTCACCTGGCAGGGCGCGACGCGGCCGGACGTGCTGCCGCCCTACGACGAGGTCATCCTGCGGCGCGAGATGGCGCTGTTCCCGGAGTGGTACGTCGGAAGGCACCTCGGCGTGCAACTGGGCGCGCCGCAGCGAGAGGGGTTGGAATGCGTGTTCCAGGCCCTGGTCGACTGCTGCCTCGCGCAGCCGCGCGTCTACGTCCACCGCGACTTCATGCCGCGCAACCTCATGGTGTGCGAGCCCAACCCGGGCATCCTCGATTTCCAGGACGCGCTCTGCGGCCCGATCGCGTACGACGTGGCATCGCTGTTCCGCGATGCGTTCATAAGCTGGGAGGAGGAGCGCGTCCTCGACTGGTGCGTGCGCTACTGGGAGAAGGCGCGCAAGGCGGGACTTCCCGTGCGCGCGGATTTCGGCGAGTTCTGGCGCGAGGTGGAGTGGACGGGCCTGCAGCGCCACCTCAAGGTTCTCGGCATCTTCGCCCGCCTCACTCACCGGGACGGCAAGCCGGCGTATGTCGCCGACACGCCGAGGTTCCTCGCCTACGCGCGTCCCGTCGCCCGCCGTTACCGGGCCCTCGCGCCGCTCGCGAGGCTGCTCGACGATCTCGACGCCTGCGCGCCGGCGCCCGGCCCGGCGGCGGGATGAAGGCCATGATCCTGGCGGCCGGACGCGGCGAGCGCCTGCGTCCGTTGACCGACCGGATCCCCAAGCCCCTGGTCGAGGTCGGCGACAAGCCGCTCGTCGCCTGGCACCTGGAGAAGCTCGCCGCCGCCGGGATCCGCGACGTCGTCATCAACGTCTCGCACCTCGGCGCGCAGATCGAGGCCGCGCTCGGCGACGGCGCTGCCTGGGGACTCTCGATCGCCTATTCGCGCGAACCGGCGCCGCTGGAGACCGCGGGCGGCATCGCCACCGCGCGCGCGCTGCTCGGCGAGGCGGCGTTCCTCCTCGTCAACGCGGACGTGTACTGCGACGTCGATTTCGCGGCGCTCGCCCGACGGGAACTCGGAACACGCCTCGCGCACCTCCTGCTGGTGCCCAATCCCGGATTCCGGCCGAAGGGCGACTTCTCGCTGCGCGACGGCGTCGTCGGCGATGCTGCGTCGCCGCGCTACACTTACGCGGGTATCGCGGTGGTGTCGCCGCGGCTCGTCGATGCCGTCCCGGCGCATGCGCGGGCGCCGCTGGCGCCGCTGCTGCGCGAGGCCGCCGCCGCGGGCCGCGTCTCGGGCGAGGTGCATGGCGGCGCGTGGAGCGACGTCGGCACCCCCGCCCGCCTCGCCGAACTCGAAACAACGCTGAACAGGAACCGGACACCATGAACGCGCCCGCACCGATCACGAGCTTTGCCGAACGCAGGGCGCGGCTTGCGTCCGCCATCGGCGACGGCGTCGCCATGGTCGCCACGTCGCCCGAGCGCATCCGCAATCGCGACACGCATTTCCCGTTCCGCTTCGACAGCTATTTCTACTACCTCACGGGCTTCCAGGAGCCGGAAGCCGTGGCCGTCATCGTCGGCGGTGCCTCGCCGAAGTCGATCCTGTTCTGCCGCGAGAAGAGCGAGGAACGCGAGACCTGGGAGGGCTTTCGCTTCGGACCCGACGCCGCGCGTGCGCGCTTCGGCTTCGACGAGGCGCATCCGATCGCGCTGCTCGACGCGATGATGCCCGGCCTCCTTTCCGACCGGCCGTCGCTGCACTACGCGTCGGGCGCGGACGCCGAGTGGGACGCCAGGGTGATGCGCTGGCTGAACACGCTGCGCGCGCAGTCGCGCGCCGGCATCGCCGCACCCGACCGGCTGCACGACGTGCGCACGCTGCTCGACAACATGCGGCTGGTCAAGGATGCGGGCGAACTCGACGTGATGCGCCGCGCGGCGGCGATCTCCTCGGGGGCGCACCGGCGGGCGATGCGGGCGACGCGGCCGGGCGCCTGGGAGTACGAGATCGAAGCCGAGCTGATGCACGAGTTCCGGCGCCATGGCGCGCAGTTCCCCGCCTACTGGCCGATCGTCGCCGGCGGCGCCAACGCCTGCGTGCTCCATTACGTGAGCAACGACACGCGGCTCGCCGACGGGGACCTGCTGCTGATCGACGCCGGTTGCGAACTCGACGGCTACGCCTCCGACATCACGCGCACCTTCCCGGTGAGCGGGCGCTTCAGCCCCGCGCAGAAGGACGTCTACGAGATCGTGCTCGCGGCGCAGGCCGCGGCCTTCGGCAGGATCCGCGCAGGCAGCCATTGGAACGAACCCCACGACGCGGCGGTGCGCGTCCTCGCGCAAGGCATGCTCGACCTCAAGCTGCTCCCCGGCACGCTCGACGAGGTGCTGGAGAAGGAGACCTACAAGCGCTTCTACATGCACCGCACCGGGCACTGGCTCGGCCTCGACGTGCACGACGCAGGCGAGTACAAGCGCGCCGGCGCGTGGCGCGCGCTGGAACCCGGCATGACGCTGACCGTGGAGCCCGGGATGTACATCCGCGCTGCGGACGACGTACCGCCCGCGCTACGCGACATCGGCATCCGCATCGAGGACGACGTCGTCGTGCGCGCGGACGGCTGCGAGGTGCTGACACAGGCCACGCCGCGCTCTGTCGCGGACGTGGAGGAAGCGATGCGCGCGGATGCGCGTTGACGTCGCGATCGCGGGCGCGGGACCCGTCGGCTGCACTCTGGCGCTGGCGCTGGCGGCCACCGGCCGCTCGGTACTGGTCATCGAATCGCGACCCGCGGTCTCCGGCGACGGGCCGCTGCGCCCGATCGCGCTGTCGTACGCCAGCCGCCTGGTCCTGCAGCGCGCCGGCGCCTGGGGCACGTTCCCCACCACGCCGATCGGCGAGATCGACGTTTCCCAGTCGGGCCTGCCCGGCCGCACGCGGTTCACCGCGACCGACGCCGGCGTGCCGGAACTCGGGCACGTCGCCGCCTATGGCGTGCTCGCGCAGGCGCTTGCCGCGCTCGCGGCATCGAAGACCGGGAACGTGCGCTTCGGCCTCGAGATCGCCTCGGTCGCACCCTCGACGGACATCGTGCACCTCGCGCTGTCCAGCGGAGAGGAATGCGAGGCCGCGTGCCTCGTGCACGCCGAGGGCGCCTCCGGCGGCATGACGGAGAAGCACTACGGCCAGAAGGCGCTGGTCGCCGAGATCACGGTGCTGCCGGGCGCGCGCGGCTGCGCATGGGAGCGCTTCACGGCCGAGGGACCGCTTGCGCTACTGCCGCATGGCGACCGCTACGCCGTGGTCTGGGGCACGAGCCCGTCGCGCGCAGACGCGCTGGAAGCGGCGGACGAGGCGCAGTTCCTCGGCGAACTGCAGTCCGCGTTCGGCGACCGCGCCGGCCGCTTCGTCCGCGTGCACGGCCGCTGGAGCGTGCCGCTCTCGCTGCGTCGCCGCGGCCGCCGCGTGGAAGGGCGCCAGGTCTACGTCGGCAATGCGGCGCAGATGCTGCACCCGGTCGCGGGCCAGGGACTCAACCTCGGCCTGCGCGACGCCTGGGAGCTGTACCGCGCCGTGTCCGGCGCCGACGACGCCGGCGACGCGGCCGCGCTTGCGCGCTTCGGCGCGCGGCGCCGCGTCGACGCCGAGGCGACGATCCGCGTCACCGACCTGCTGGCGACGCTGTTCACCGGCGGCAATCCGCTCACCGGCGCGGCGCGCGGCGCCGCGATGGTGGCGCTCGACGCCTGCGCGCCTGCGCGGCGCTTCTTCGCGCGCCGGATGGTGTTCGGGCCTTCAGCGATTCCTTGAAGAGAACGCGCCAAGTCAAGCGCTGACGGGCGCTGTCGCGAGCACGAAACGCGACGCGCGGCGGCTGATGTTGCGGCCAGTTGAAAACGTATAAAATCCGCTCCCCTCGATCCCTTTCCTTCCCGCGGACGGCATGCAGCTCGGCGCGCACCTCCTGCGCAACACGGTATTTCTCGCTCCGATGGCGGGCATCACCGACCGCCCGTTCCGGCGCATCGCGCGGCGCTACGGCGCGGGGCTGGCGGTATCCGAGATGGTGTCGTCGCGCCCGGAACTGCGCGGGACGCGCAAATCGCTCCTGCGCATCGACCACGCCGGCGAGCCTGGCCCGGTGTCGGTGCAGATCTCAGGCGCCGTTCCCGCGATGCTCGCCGACGAGGCGCGCTACAACGCCGACCGCGGCGCGCAGGTTATCGACATCAACAGGGGCTGCCCGGCGAAGAAGGTCTGCAACGTGCTCGCGGGCTCCGCCCTGCTCTCCGACGAGGCGCTCGTGGCGCGGATACTCGAAGCCGTGGTCGCGGCGGTCGACCTGCCGGTGACGCTGAAGATCCGCACCGGGCCATCGCCGGAGCGCCGCAACGCGCCGGCCATCGCCCGCATCGCCGAGCAAAGCGGCATCCGCATGCTCGCGATCCACGGCCGCACGCGCGCCTGCGCGTTCGGCGGCCGCGCCGAGTTCGACACCATCGCGGACGTGAAGTCTCGGGTCGCGATCCCGGTGATCGCCAACGGCGACATCGCCACGCCCGGGGATGCGGCACGCGCGCTGGCGCTGACCGGCGCCGACGGCGTGATGCTCGGCCGCGCGGCGCAGGGCCAGCCGTGGATCTTCCGCGAGGTCGTGCACTTCCTCGCCACCGGGGAACGGCTCGCGCCGCCCTCCGTCGACGAGAGGCGCGCGGTCGTCCTCGAGCACCTGCATGGCATCTACGAACTCTACGGCGAGGCCGCGGGCACGCGCATCGCGCGCAAGCACCTCGGCTGGTACGTGGAGCGCCTGCCGGGCGGCGCAGGGCTGCGCGCCGATGCGGTGCGCACCGACAGCGCGGCGGCGCAGATCACCGCCGTCGACCGCATCTTCGGCATGCTTGGATCGGCCGCCGGCCGCACGCAGCACGCGGCGCCGGATGGCATCGGGGAGAGACTGGCCGCATGACACGCCACAACGAACTCGCGGACGCGGTGAAGCGTTCGCTCGACCGCTACTTCAAGGACATGGACGGCGAGAAGCCGACGCTGATCTACGACATGGTGCTGCGGAACATCGAGAAGCCGATGATCGAGACCGTGCTCGGCCGCGCGGAGGGCAACCTCACGCTCGCCGCCGACATGCTCGGCATCAACCGCAACACGCTGCTCAAGAAGATGCAGCAGCTGCGCATCAAGGGATGAGCCAGGCCGGCGAGGGGGCGCGGTACGCCCTCATCAGCGTCTCCGACAAGGACGGCGTCGTCGACTTCGCCCGCGCGCTGCAGGCGGCCGGCCTGTGCATCCTGTCGACGGGCGGCACCGCGAAACTCCTCGAGAAGGAAGGCATCGCGGTCACCGAGGTCTCGGCGCACACGGGCTTTCCCGAGATGCTCGATGGCCGGGTGAAGACGCTCCATCCGAAGATCCACGGCGGCATCCTCGCGCGCCGCGACGTCCCGGCGCACGTGTCGGCGCTCCGCGGCGCGGGCATCGACCCGATCGAGCTGGTCGTCGTCAACCTCTATCCGTTCCAGGCCACGGTGGCCGATCCCGACTGCCGGCTCGAGGACGCGATCGAGAACATCGAC
>SXGT01070555.1_pt1 | contig 10298 bp, 10 predicted proteins | sample 3176221 | NCBI WGS metagenome assembly SXGT01 (sample SAMN11356862, study PRJNA531348) | freshwater metagenome | isolation source: freshwater sample F1-120 | place: China: Fuxian Lake, Yuxi | collected 2017-12-25
ACGAGATGGGATAGCGCGGTTGGCATCTCCCTACTTGTAATTTCACCCGTATAGCCCCCTACGCCGCGCATCTCTTCGCGTGCTCCGCGACTTGGCGGTGAAAAGCCTTCCAAAACGGCAACGAGTGCGCTTACTTGCTGCGTGGCTTAACCGCGCGCCGGCCCTGCTTCGTGGGGACTGTCTGCTGACGCGCACCACTTGCCGCTCGGCCCACTTGACCACCAGCCATGAGTGCTCCCTCCTCGATTACGACCCGGTAGCGCATTTGATCGTCGGTAGACAAGGCATGTACGACGATATGGTCCCGGTTTTTCGCCGGTCCCAGCTGCCGCGTCACATCTTCCAAGATCGGATTCGGCTGCAGGGCATTGACAAATTGAAGGACTTGCCCCACCGCAATGCGAACCTGATAGGGCTCAACAGGTCCAGGCTGTGCACATTGGGCGACGGCCTGTTGCAAGTGAGCAAGCCCATTAGGCCCCACACCAATGTAGGCTTGCTGAGGCCCAATCCCCACGGCAATCTCGACGGATGCGCCGAGTACCTGAGCAGGCCCTTTGCCGGCCGGCAAGGGGAGCCGGGCCGTATGGAAACGCACCTCGCCCTGTTGGGCCACGTTCCACTGGACGGTGGGAAATCCTGGCTCCGTTTCGCCCAACTGCACGAACTTCCGCAAAGTCTCTTCCAAATCTCGCCCATCCGCGATACGCGCGGCCGCGATCAGCGCCGAGTTCTGCCGCGCCCAATGCACAGCGACCGCCGAATCGGCACGTCCCGCCTTCACGGTGTCTTCCACAACATCAAATAATCCGTCGACGACTTCCGAAACCAACTGGCGTCCCGTCTCCTCGCGCAGGTTCTCGTCCTTTTCAATTTCAGCCTTCGCGCGACTCCGAGCTAGCTCCAACAAGTCCACCGCCTGGCGAATTTCCTCTTTGCCGAGGTCCATCGCACCGTTCATGAGAAACATGGCCCGCGGATCTAGCAAGGATGCGAAATCCGAGTTTGTCTTGGTGAGCGAGGAGAGCTGTCTCGCCGTGTCCGTCCCTGGCATCGCCGACAACGCCAGGTCGAAATGAGTTTGCCGTTGGTTGGCATCGACCGCCCATCCGCAGGTTACCTGGTCCAGTTCATTCATCAACGCCTGCCAATGTGCCTGTTGATTCTGAGCCAACTGTTGACGCAACGCGCCGTCGGAATCGGTGCTGGAGGCCTCCTGTTCCAAACGCTGCTGCCACTTTTCGAGGGCCATTTGGCGCAGTGATTCCGGGACCCGCTGCACAAACGCCCGCAACGCTACGTGGTATTCATGTGGCAATTCCTGTAGCAGCTTTTCCGGTTCCTTGGGCAGGTATCGCAATGCGTCGATCGAGGGAGCGATGAAGGCCCAAGTGCCCTCTTGTTTGCAGTACATGGTCGCGCGGCCGCTCAGCTTCCAGATATCGCTCTCCACCTCCTCCGGCTTTCCCAGCTGAGGTTCGAACGTACTCAGAAACAGCTGCAGGTCGGTGACTGGCAGAAAACCGAACGGCACCAACTCGTCTCCCTCGGCCGTGACGACCAAGCCCAGTGGCCGAGATGTGTCCAGCCCGCGGAAATAGGGTTGGCTGATCATTGCCGCCAGCTGTCCGAACTCCGGAGCGCCGGCCGTGGCCGTCAATGCTTGCACGGCCTTCATCATGCGATCGGAGCTGGCAACGGAAACCACCAGTACCGGTTCGATCTCAGCGTAGGCCGAGGTCACCGGGGCCGTCAGGGCGACAAAAAACAGTACCACGCGACGCGTTTGCGCAAGGAACCGGTCCATGAATGGCTCTCCAAGGTCACCAAGAGTATAAGTGGGCGGGCACCGCCACCGAGGTCCACGGCAAAGCTACGTTACGTGCGGCCATTCGTCCAGATGAACTTTGTCGGGTCCGGGGTGATGATAGCGGTACTGTCACATCACGCCGCATTTGACGGTGGTGACGCCTCGTTTACCGCCAAGTCAAAGGCGCCGGCCCCACCCGTTGTTTACCGCCAAGCCGAAGGCGCCGGCCTCAGTAGGCGCGATGGTGTTATCCGGCTTCAGCCGGTGACCTTCACCTACACGACGTGCATTCGAGAGTTCGTAATGAAGCCAACGATTCTGGCAACAATCTTCTGCAGAGGCTCGATTTCTGTCAAAGCCACGAAGTGGCGGCTGTTCGATTCGGCGAAAACCCTATCTGTAGCGAAGTTGCGGCCCGATCCCAATCGATCCTCGTATTCCGCAGCCCACGCCAAAAATGATCTGTGCTCTTCGTCCATATCACCGCCCGGCTCGATCCTCGATCCGAATTGCGCTTTTTGCCGGCGTCGCAGCCGATTCAGTCGTTCATCCCGAGGTATTTGCAAGAAGACAGCATGAGTGAAGTTAAGCCCCATCAATTGCCACGAGCCAACTGAACCACTTAAGATCCAAGATGACTCCGAGGCCAATGCGGCGCTCAAGAGCTCACGACGTTCATCTGGGGTGTATTGCTCTTGGAATGGTGGATCGGTTGGCTTGTGAAAATAAGTATCCGAATCGAAGGTTGGCACACTGAGAAATTCGCCAACCGATGCAGCTGTTGACGTGCAGCCGGAACCAGGTCCGCCGGTAATCAGAATGCGCATCGTATCCATAGCCCAGAACATGACAATGCCACAATCGCCACAACCAAGTGTACAACTTCGAGTGGTCCAATTCTAGCGACAAATCGTTTACCGAAACGCCGTGACGGATTTTTGCCGTGAAAATGGTGGATTTCAAGGTCATAGACTCATCCTGGGAACGCAATGATCATGAGGCGCTGGCTCGTAACCCGAAGCGTCAGCGAGGGCCGCCTGCCACAGAGGGCGCCCAAGGTGGGTGATGGATGACGCGAGAATCCTCGATTCATTCGCCAACGACCCTCGCTAATGCTTCGGGTTACGACGGAAATCACCCCCACACGAGCGGCCCATCGATAAATTCGTCACAGCGTGCTCTTCGGGGCCCGAGGCTCAATTGTGTAGTACGACGATTTGTTCAAGGCCCAAAATACAAGCACGACGCGCAAGCGAGTGCGTCCCACACGCGGAGTGTCGCTTGGATTATACTGAGAGTTATGTGGCCAGATGCTTCGCACACCAAGGAACTATTACACGCCGCCGCGCGTGGTGATGACGGGGCTCGTAGTCGACTGCTAGAACGGCACCGTGATGCGCTGCGTCGCATGGTGGAACTGCGCATGGACCGCATGCTCGGCCGTCGAGTCGACGCCAGCGATATCGTGCAGGAGGTATTGATCGACGCCAATCGGCGTTTGGTTGAGTACACTCAGCAGACGGCGGCCAAGATGCCCTTCCAAATCTGGCTGCGAACGCTAGTCCAAGACCGTGTCATAGACGCCCACCGGCGGCATCGGGTGGCCACCCGGCGCAGTCTCGATCGTGAGCAACCGTTACAGGCTCCAGCATGGGAGGACCAATCGGCGTTTGATTTGGCCGCCGTGCTAAGCGACCCACACCGCACTCCGGCAGCCGAGGCCATCCAGCACGAATTATTACAGCGATTTCACCTGGCCGTAGAACGTCTCGATCCCACGGATCGAGAGGTGATCCTCATGCGCCACTTCGAAGGACTGACCAATCAGGAGACTGCGATTGCCTTGGAATTGAGCGAGGCTGCCGCCGGAATGAGGTATTTACGAGCGCTAAGGCGTTTGCGGTCGTTTCTCCAAGACATCCCTTCCCAATCTCATTGCCATTACAAGAACGCATAGTGGACGACGCGAACGAACGAGATCAGCGTTTAGCGGATATCGCTAATCAGATCATGGAGCATCTGAGTCGTGGAGAGTTCGCAGACATCGAACCGCTGATTCACAAACATCCGCAAGATGCCAATGAGATCCGCGAGCTGTGGGAGGCCATGCGCTTGGTGAACCAAGTCGCCGTCGCGAGCCAACCATTCGCACGCGAAGACGGTTCCCCCACGGCCACCAGCGGACACTCGCCCGCGTTCCATGGCCGCTCAACGCACCTCCCACCGCCACCGGACGACCATGAAATCCTGGAGGTCTTGGGGTGCGGCGGGATGGGGACGGTGTACCTCGCGCGGCAGATCAGCCTGAATCGCCTGGTTGCCTTGAAGATGTTGTCACGTACGACCATCCCCTCGGCCGCCGACTTGGCTCGCTTTCGCACGGAAGCCGAATCGGCCGCTCGACTCGATCATCCGGCGATCGTCCCCATCTATCACGTCGGGCAGATCCAAGCGCACCCGTACTTCACCATGAAGTACGTCGCAGGGACGACCTTGGCACGCCAATTGGCCAACGGGCCGCTCGCGTCGCGTCCGACAGCGACGAGATTGCTCCCCGTTTGCCAGGCGATTCAGTATGCGCACGAGCGAGGTGTGCTGCACCGTGACCTAAAACCATCCAACATCCTCGTCGACGAATCCGGCCAGCCGCATGTCAGCGATTTCGGCTTGGCCAAGCGTGTGGAGTCGTCAGACGAAATCGAGCGGGGCGAGGGGAGTCATGCAGCCTCAGAGCCCCAACTAACACTCTCAGGCGCCATCCTGGGAACACCTGGTTACATGGCTCCGGAACAAGCGGCGGGCAAACGCGGTCAGTTGGGTCCAGCCAGTGATGTGTATAGCTTGGGCGCGGTGTTGTATCACATGCTGACAGGGCGCCCCCCCTTCCAGGCTGCCTCTGCGGTGGAAACCGTCCTGCTGGCGATCGAACAAGATCCCTTGCCTCCGCGCCTGCTGAATCCGCGCGTGGATCGCGAGCTGGAAATGATTGTCTTGAAATGCCTGCAAAAGGCTCCCGATTTGCGTTACGCCAGCGCGGGCGCGCTAGCCCGGGACTTGGCGGCCTACCTGGCAGACGAACCGACCACGGCGCGGTCCGGTTTTTTTCGGCAATTGTTCAGCCGCATGTTTCGCGAGACCCACCACGCCACGGTTCTCACCCACTGGGGTTCGCTGTGGATGTGGCACAGTCTCGTGCTGCTGGTCACGTGCCTTTTTACCGACGGCTTGCAGCAAATCGGTGTTACCTCCCCTTGGCCGTACCTGACCATGTGGACCGTTGGCTTGGGAATTTGGGCGGCGATATTCTGGGCGTTGCGACATCGATCCGGCCCGGTAACGTTCGTGGAGCGTCAGATCGCACATGTCTGGGCGAGCAGCATGATCGCGATTGCCCACCTGTTTATTGTGGAAATGATCTTAAATTTGCCTGTTCTCACGTTGTCACCCATCTTGGGCATCATCGCCGGCATGGTATTCCTGGTAAAGGCAGGAACGTTAACGGGAAAATTCTACCTACAATCGGCGGCCCTGTTTGCCACAGGTATCGCCATGGCATTCTTGCAGCGCAACCAAATGCCGTTCGGTATCACGCTGTTTGGCGTTGTGTCTGCCGCGAGTTATTTCTTTCCGGGCTGGAAATATTTTCAGGGAGCCTCCACGGAGCGTTCAAGGTGATGCACTTGCCTGCTGGGCTCGCAACACGACCAGTTCCGCCTCAATTGCGCCTTCAGTCTCCCTGTGCTCGTATTCTGCCAGCAGTTCCCATTCGCCGGCCGTTTCCAATTCGTGGGCGATCACCGCTTCGTGTTCTCGGGTTTCGAGTTGTTCGCAGTATTGATCAAATCTCTTGAGCAAGTGGGGCAATGAGTTGGCAGGTCGTGTTACACTCCTGCCTCTCAGTTGCGCCGCTACCGCATGATGCTTCGCAACCGCCGAACTCGCTCGTGCCTCCGCAGCCGACTGTTTGCCGCGTAGTTCCGCCAGTTGTCGCCGCAATTTTTCATTGGCTTCGATCGCATCCTCCAATTGCGGTGTCAGGGCGGTCGCTAATTGTTCGTGATGAATCTGCTGGCCAACGGCGCGGCGGGCCAAGGTTTCGTCCCCAGCATCTAGGGCCGTCAGGGCTCGGCTCCGCCACGCGTTGGCGTGCTCTAAATGCCGAGTCTGCTGCCTGGCGAGCATCCGCTCTGCAGCAATGGATCGGGCAACGAAGGCCGTCATGGTGGCGAGCGACTCGTCGATCTCCCGCAAGGTGTAGCGGACCATAGATTCCGGTCTTTCCAAGCGATCGATCCGTTCATGGACATGTGCGCTGACCACATCGGATATACGTCGAATCAAACCCATGTTCGTTCTCCTTGTGAAGATGAAACCTCTTGCCAAGCAATTGCCGAAACGCCTTCGATCGCGGCTGCGATCTGTGCTACCAGTTCCTCGGCGCGAGACGCCGGGGCACCTGTGAATTTTGCCAAATGAATCATGGAAACCAGCTCGCGAATCCAAGCCAAAGTGGCCATCAGATCGGAATAGGCTTGCTTCCGCACATGGGACAATCGGGCCAGATTGTGCACGCGGGCTTGATGACTCTTGCTCCATCGCGCATCGGTGGCATCGGTTGCCGATGAACCGTGGGACGCAACCTGCGGCCCTAGCTCGGCAGGGAGCGATCGGGCTAGGAGTTCGTCCATTTCGCGAATACGCGCTGCCTGGGCGGCGAGCGCTAAACGTAGCTCGTGAATGCGATCCGTCTCGCTGGCCAGGACGCTCTCCGCCCAGCCTCCTAAGCTTGACAACGCCCCATCCAACTCGGATTCCACTTGTCCAATCGCTGCGGCCATGCTGTCGGCGTGCGCTGGCACCGCTGTGGGGGCTTCGGGTACGGCCGCCGTCTGCCGCGCGGACAACAGCACCGGGACAAAGAGCGGCCAGAACAACCAAGCGCCGAGAAACAACAGACCGGCGTGCATCCATCCGGTATGACGATCGGTTAGGTAAACCGCCGTCGCGACCGCCGCGCCTGTCAACAAATAGATCGCCAAGGATTCGTGGAGTCCCATGATGTTCTGGTTCCCGTTGTCTTGGATGTTTCGTGTTGAATCGCTAATCGACCGCCCATCGCAGACGCAACCATGGTGGCCCCAGCACGCAGGGCGTTATCCAGTAATGCCGCCGAGGTAATCCCACAGCGAATAAATGACCAGCGGAGTTACTAAGGTTGTGCACCCGCACCAGGCAAAAATCAAGCGACGCAAGAGACAGGTACGGCCATCAGGATCCGCACAACGGATGGTGTCGGCCAGGCCTACAAAACCTTCGTAAAGATTTTTCGCACCGACTAACCCTGCAAGGAAGGGGAGCACCAATCCACAGACGACGTACCAGCCGTCGCGATAGTGATCCGCGGGCAGAACCAGGGCAGTCAGCGCCACTGCGACATAGACGGGAAGGACTCCCACCAATGTCACTGCGCCGACGGCCATTCCTTTGAGCGCATGGGCAGCGACTTCGAGCATGGTGATGCGGATTCCCGCCAATAGTCCGTAAAAGTAAAAACTGGGGAGGCAAATGCCGTTGGCTGCGATCAGTCCCAACGTGTAACCCAAGGTCAAATTGGCGGCCGAAAAGTCCCCCCAGTGCGACTTGGGAAGATGTATTAACCAGAAACCATCGCGGACGTTCAGAGCATTGATGAAGGCCGTTAAGAAAATGCCGAAGACAGCGAATCCCGCGACAGCAATCGCCATCAACCGCGGGATCATTTCACGCTGCATCGCCTCGTTTCGTAACAGACGATCGAGCTGTTGCCAATTCTTCAAGATCATTTCAACGATTGCCGGAACGGACGGGCTACCGCCGGTCGCCGGATCTGTCTCCGCGTGCTGCGATTTCAGAGAATTGATGGTCGATGGTTCGTGGTCGATTGTGAACGTGTAGGACATGGCGGAGTTCCTTTCGCTGATGTGATGCCGGCTAGTGATCAGAAAGTAAAGATGCCAAACAGGTAGAACAGTTGGGCACCAATGGCGCCCACAAGTCCCAAGAACCAAAGCGGTGGTGAAGGGCGATCGGTCTCCAATGCGAGCATCACCCGTCGGAACACATCGGACATCGATAAGCCAACACCTGCGAATACCAACAAATTGATGGCCATGACGATGGCCCGCGCAATGGTGGGGCTCAACAGATCTGGGGCTTGGGCCGGCACCGCTACGCTAAAGAACCAATTGATCGGCACCGACGCAATGAGGGCCAGCCCTCCCCAACTCGTCGTCACCAAAGCGGCCAGGAGGGTCGAGCTGGCGCGCAGACGAGATCCCCCCAGGCTGTGCAAGATGTACAGGGCAGGAAGCGGTATGGCCCAGGCCAATCCAGCCGCGACGCTTAAGAGCAGCGATTTCGTCCCAATCGCGGCCAAGCCTCCCCCCAGCCCCATGGTGATCCCATAGAGAGATGTCCCCAAAATGGCCGTAGTACCCAGCCCTATCCAAACCGCGAGGCCATATGGCGCATCCGTTTCCCACCGGGCGGCGAATTGTTCAGGCTCGCGCAGTGCCAATCCGACCTGGGTCATTCCGGTCCGAATCGATTGTCTCAGCATGGTCGTTTCTCCGTATATTGATGCGGTTGTCAGGCTTCCCAACAAGACAACCGCAGAAGAAGACGCCCATTAACAGGCTAAGAGCAAATATTTTTCTGGACCCTCCATCCCACACTCGGTAACTCAGCGTTTCATCCGCCCGAAAAGCTGCGAAAGTGGAACCCCATCCCAAAAGACGCGCTCGGCGATGTAGACCAATCCCCCCATGGCCAACACACACAGCGAGGCCAACACTGGAAAAACGTCCTCGCGACACGCGTATTGAGTCGTAGCCCACAGCATGAACAAGCATGACAGGCAAAACAACAGCGGCGTGAAGGGGTAGCCCAATACGTGGTAGACCTCCGTATCAGGGGAACGAGAGCGCCGCAATTGAAAGATCGAAGCGGCCGCCAGCAAAGCGAAGAGCCAAAAAACGGGCGTCGAGAAGACGACCAGTCGCTGAAAGGCCGTCTCGTTGGGGCCGAACACCAGAATCAAAGCGCTAGTTACGATCGCTTGCACGATCAATGACCGCAGCGGCACGGCGTGTCGCGGATTCCAAACCCCTAACCATCCGAAGGTGCGATGCTCCGTGCCGGCGGCGTACAACACACGCGAGCCGGTGAGCACCATACCGTTGACGGATCCCAAACACGAGATGGCGATCAAGCCGCTAATGACCGCCGCACCCTGAACGCCCCCCCAGCGACTTAATAAATCCGCGGCGGCCGATGGGGACGCCCGGAATCCACTCGGCCCCAACACTCGCCAAAACGACAGGTTGATCAGAAGATAGGTTCCCAAGACCAGGCTGGTGCCCAGCAACAAGGCGCGCGGTATATTGCGACGCGGCTGGCGTATCTCAGCCGCCACGGAGGCGATCTCGTTCCATCCTCCATAGGCAAACAGCACCAAGATCATCGCCGTATACAGATTGCGAGGATTGGCTGAGGGTGCGGTCGCCATCGTTGCGTGATCCGCATGCGGAGCGACGAATAGTGCCGTGACCAGGATGACGGCCAAACCGGCCAATTTGCTGACGGTCAACACGTTTTGGGTTCGGCTGCCAGCCCGCACCCCAATGACATTGATGGCGGTTAGCGTGATGGTGGCAGCAATGGCATAGGCGGGCACTTCGTATCGAAACCCGAGCGGCGGCCAAGGAGCCAGGTGCCGCACCTGCTCGGCAAAGATATAGGCCATGGCCCCCACGTTGGCGGGGCGCAGGATCCAAAACTGCGACCAAGCAAAAAGAAATCCGATGCCACGTCCATACGCCTGCGTCAGGAAGACATAATCCCCGCCGTCCGCCGGATAGCGTGTGGTCAACTCGGCGTAACACAGCGCACCGGATAGGGCGATGACGCCCCCCGCTGTCCAAACACCCACTAATTCCCCCAGGCCACCAACACACCCCGCGATGCTGGCCGCTGTCTTAAAAATCCCCGCACCGATGATAATGCCCACGATGATGCACACGGCATCGAACAAGGACAAGTGCGGGCGAGGAGTGGGATGGTTCACAACGTCACACTAATGGGCCTTCCTCTGCCTTACTGCGTTTCGCTGGAAACATGGACCGTGGTCCGAAGAGCTGGCGGTGAGACCCGCGGCTGGCACCATAGCTCTCACTTGACCGCATCGTACCAGACCCCATAACGACGAGCCAGCTACAACCCGATGGCGATTGGACCGGACTCACACGTTTATCAACGTCCGAAGACTCGCGAAACAGTCACACGCGGCATTGTCGACACTTATTGTCAGATCGGGCACCTATCCGGCTCGTCGCACCTGCGACGAGCAATCGATCGGCTGGGCGAATATCCATTGATATATGGGCCGGGCTATCGCTATCGCTAGTGGATCAATCGACGCGGCATCAACAGCTCGGAGATAAACGGTGTG
>SXGT01587962.1_pt1 | contig 10298 bp, 8 predicted proteins | sample 3176221 | NCBI WGS metagenome assembly SXGT01 (sample SAMN11356862, study PRJNA531348) | freshwater metagenome | isolation source: freshwater sample F1-120 | place: China: Fuxian Lake, Yuxi | collected 2017-12-25
ATGAGCCGACGCAACGGGACCGTGACCGACGATGTGGCCGATCAGCTGCTCGACAGCTACGAGGGCGGGGCCGCGGGGATGCAGCAGCTCGCCGCCTACGAGCTGCCCAGCGCCGAGCAGATCGCCAGGGTCGTCGAGCAGTGCCGGGCGCTGCTCTTCCCCGGCTTCGCCGGCGGTGGCGCGGCCCGGCTGACCCGCAGCGAGCTGCGCGACCTGGTACGCGAGCGCGTCGACGATCTGCGCAACGGTCTGCGCCGCCAGGTCTACCGCGCCATCGATCACCGCCAGCAGGTGATCGCCGCACGCGCCGGCGGCGACTGCCCGTCGTGCGCGGCCCGCGCCGAGCTCATCGTCGACCAGTTCGTCGAGCGGTTGCCGGTCCTGCGCGCGGCGCTGGCCAAGGACGTCAAGGCCGCCTTCGAGAGCGACCCCGCCGCCACCGGCGCCGACGAGATCATCGTCTGTTATCCCGGCTTCTACGCCATCACCGTCCACCGCATCGCCCACGCGCTCCTGCGCGAGGGCGCCGTGATCGTGCCGCGCATGATGACCGAGATCGCCCACGAGCGCACCGGCAGCGACATCCACCCCGGCGCCCGCGTCGGCGAGTCGTTCTTCATCGACCACGGGACCGGCGTGGTGCTCGGCGAGACCACCGTGATCGGCGATCGGGTGCGCATCTACCAGGGCGTCACCCTGGGCGCCATGAGCGTGCCCCGCACCGAGGCCCGGCCGTCGCCCGGGGCCCGCCGGCACCCGACCATCGAGGACGACGTGGTGATCGACGCCGGGGCCACCCTCCTCGGCGGGGAGACCGTGATCGGCAAGGGGGCGGTGATCGGTGGCAACGCGTGGGTCACGGCCAGCGTGGCCCCGGGGGCGCGGGTGGCGGGGGCGGTCCACCGCCGCGACATGATAGATTCGGGGGCGTGAGCCAGGACGTCGACTCCGGGTCGCGACCGCGCACGGTGTCGCGCATGCGCTTCGTGGCGCCGCCCGGCATGGAGCTGGACGGCGACGAGTCCCGGCAGACCATCGGCCGCTACGAGATCGTGAAGGTGCTCGGCAAGGGCGCCATGGGCGTGGTCTACAAGGCTCGCGATCCGCTGCTCGACCGTACCGTCGCGGTCAAGACCATCGTGTCGCCGCAAGGGTCCGGCAAGCGCATCCGCTCGGCCTACCTCGAGCGCTTCCAGCGCGAGGCCAAGGCCGCCGCCAAGATGCAGCACCCGGCCATCGTCACCATCTTCGACGTCGGCGTCGACGAGCCCACGGGCGCGCCCTTCATGGTGCTCGAGTACCTGCCGGGCGAGACCCTGGCCGATCGGCTCGATCGCGTCCGCATGCCGCTGGGCCGCGGCGTCAACATCGCGCTCGATCTGGCCAGCGCGCTCGCCTTCGCCCATCGCCAGCGCATCGTTCACCGCGACGTGAAGCCGGCCAACGTGCTCCACGCCGGGGAACAGCGCTGGAAGCTGGCCGACTTCGGCATCGCGCGACTGCCCGACAGCGACCTCACCCAGGTCGGCATCTTCATGGGCACGCCCGGCTACTCGCCGCCCGAGGCCATCCGCGAGGGTCGCTACACCGCCCAGGCCGACGTCTTCGCCTGGGGCGCGGTGCTCTACGAGGTCCTTTGTGGCCGCATCCCGTACGAGGGACCCGACACCAAGACCACCAACCAGTTCGTGGTGAAGGGCGACGCGATCTCGCCCAGCCAGCACGACACGTCGGTGCCCGAGCCGCTCGCCAAGGTCTGCCTGGTCGCGCTCGACCCGGCGGCGGCCCGTCGTTACAAGGACGCGGCCGAGGCCGAGGTGGCGCTGCGCAAGGCCTGGGAGCACTGCCTGCGCGACGGGCTGGTGACGCCGATGGCGCTGGCCGGCGACGAGGTGCCACACGAACGTGCGGGCAAGGCCATGCACGCCGCGGTCACGTCGCAGAGCAAGAACGATCGCACCGCGCCGCTGGCGCCCCAGACCGCGATGCTGCGCACCGAGGATCTGGTGCCTCAGACCGAGGGCGGCGAGACCGATCCGGGCCTGGTCACCGAGCGCCGCGACGGCGGCGCCATGCTGGTGGTGCAGCCGATGGGCAAGGGCCGGGTCGGCGACGACGATCCGACCCGGGTCGTGCATCGCGACAGCGGGCCGCGCGGCACCGACAAGGTGCCGAAGCCGGAGGGCAAGGGCAGCTCGCCCGGCTCCAAGCCCGGTGATCGGAACGAGAAGAGCGAACGCAGCGACCAGGCGATCGCCAAGACCGGTGAGAAGCGCACCGACAAGGCGGCGGCGCGCGAGGGCAAGCGGTCCGACGCGCCGTCGAAGGCGCCGTGGATCTTCGTGATGGTGCTGGTCGCGTCGATCGCGGCGGTGATCACCGCCTACGTGTTGACCCGGACCTGAGCGTGCACGACGGCGGCGGCGGTCGCTGTTCGCGACGCTGTCAGCGGATCGTGAAGGTGAGCACGCCCGACATCGACGTGGTGAACACGCCGGAGGCGGGGGCGCGGCCGCGGAAGCCGACCTCGAAGCGCACGGCGCAGCCGGGACCGGCGTCGTCGTCGTAACGATAGCTGCCACCGCAGGTCGAGACGAAGGGCATCTGGGCAACGAGCTCGTCGCAGACCGTGTCGACGAGGGCGCCGGCCTCGGCGCACATCTGGGCGCCGACCGGTTGCATCGCGGTGGCGGTGTTGACCATGAGCTGGCTGCGCCGGGCCTCCCACGTGCTGGCGTCGACGCGGGCGAGGCCGGCGACCGCGTAGGCCTGCTCGATCACCGCCTCGCAGCCGTTGAACTCCTCGATCTTGCAGTTCGAGTCGCAGCCGTCCCAGAGCTCGAAGTTGCCGTCGTCGCACATCTCGCCGGCGTCCAGCTCGCCGTTGCCGCACTGAGGCTCGGGGCCGGAGAGCGGCTCGCCGGTGAAGTCGAGGGCGTAGATCCACGGCACGTTGGTGCGCGGTGCCTGGCCAGCGCTGTTGCTGTGGAGGTACAGGCGCACGCCGCAGCGGGGCACGGCGTGCGCGTAATAGAACGAGGTGATGCGGCCGCAGCCGTCGGCCTGGCCGGCCGCGACCAGGTCGCTGCACACGTCGTCGAGGGCGACGTCGACACCGTCACAGGTCTCGGCCGTGATCGATCCTGCGATCGCGGTGTCGCGCAGGTCGACCACGCGGTACGCGATCTCCTGCTCGGTCGTGGTGCCGCCGGTGATGCCGCGCAGCGCGTCGTCGATGGCCTCCCCGATCTCGCCCGGATCCGGATCGTGCGGCACGGCCTCGCAGGCAGCGAGCGCGAACAGCGACACGAGCGACGGGGAGACCAACCTCGAGATCCGCATGGGGCCCGGCACAGCAAGCGGCGTGCCCTGCGAAGCCCGCGACTTCGCTGAGCCCGGTCTCGGATTCCTGAGGTGCGCGCCAGAAAATCAGGCGAGCAGCGCGACCACGTCCTCGGCGCAGCCGCGGGCCAGCGTGTAGCCGCCGCCGCCGTGGCCGTAATCGTGGATCACCCGCGGGTCATCCGGATCGCGCTCGAGGCGCACGGTCGGGCGCCATGGCCGGAGGCCGGCGCGGGTCCGGACGAGCGCGCCGGGCGCGCGGTCGAGCGCCTGGGCCTGGCGCGCGATGCGGGCGTCGATCGCGGCGTCGACGGCGAGCGGGTCGTGGTCGGGGCGGGGCAGGGCGCAGCCGCCGATCACGACCTCGGCGGCGAAGCCGGCGCGGGCGGCGCGCGGGATGACGTAGAACATCGCATCGGGATCGCGATCGTCGGAGAGGGTCACGCCCAGGTCGAGCGCGCCGGGCGCGGTTACCCGGACCTGGCCGTAACGTGCGGCGAGGCTGTCGTCGCCGGCGAGCGCGCGCGCGCCGAGGCCAGTGGCGTTGACGACGGCGTCACCGGGCAGAGCGGTGAGGCGCGCCACGTCGGCGATCTCGATCGGGCGCGCGAGCTGCGCCGTCAGCCACGGCAGGTGCAGGCGCGGATCGACGCGCGGGGCGCGGAAACCGTAGGCCGCGGGCGCGCCGGGGAACGGCGCGGTGACCCGCTGGACAGCCGGCACCGCCGCGGCCCAGAACGGCGGTGGCGCATCGGCCGCCTCGGCGTGAACGACCTCGAGGACATCGACGCCAGCGGCCGGTATCGAGCGGGCCAGCTCCTCGAGCCACACCCGCGTGCGCGTGGCCCAGCGGATGACCGCGTCGGCTGGGCCGACCTCGAACGGCAGCCAGATGGCGCCGGCGACCGCCGAGGTGGTGGCGTCGCCCGTGGCGCGGGCGATCACGCGCACGTCATGGCCGGCCTCGGTCAGCGCCACCGCCGCGGTGAGCCCGACCACGCCGGCGCCGACGACGGTGACCTGCATGTTGCGACCGCGCGCCGTCAGGAGACGGCGGGCAGGCCCTTGCCGGCGCGCAGGGCCCGCACCAGCGCGGCCTGGCCGTCGGCGTGGTAGCTCGAGCGCACCAGCGGGCCCGACTCGACGTGGGTGATTCCGGCGTCGAGCGCGAAGGCCTTCCACTCGTCGAACTCGTCGGGCGGCACGTAGCGCTCGACCGCCAGGTGTCGCTTCGAAGGCGACAGGTACTGGCCCAGGGTCAGGATGTCGACGCCCAGGCCGGCGAGCTGGCGGATCACCTCGGCCACCTCGTCCCGCTCCTCGCCGATGCCGAGCATGAGGCCGGTCTTGGTGACGGCGTCGCGGCGGCGGGCGTGCTCGAGGATGGCGTAGCTGCGCGGATAGCTGGCCTGGACGCGGACCTGGCGCGACAGGCGGGGCACGGTCTCGAGGTTGTGGGCGAAGACGTCGGGCGCGGCGTCGAGGACGAGGTCGGCGAGCTCGGGCTTGCCCTTGAAGTCGCCGACCAGGACCTCGAGCGTCATGGCCGGGCAGGCCTCCTTCACCCGGCGGATGGTCTCGGCCCAGTGGGCGCCGCCGAAGTCGGCGAGGTCATCGCGATCGACGCAGGTGATCACGGTGTGTTCGAGGTCGAGCTCGCTCAGCATGGCGGCGACCCGGCGGGGCTCGTCGGGATCGGGGGGCAGCGGCTTGCCGGTGGTGACGTCGCAGAACCGGCACGAGCGGGTGCAGATGTCGCCGAGGATCATGATGGTGAGCGCGCGCCGGCTCCAGCACTCGCCGATGTTGGGGCAGCTCGCGCTCTCGCACACGGTGTGCAGCTCGAGCTCGTGCACCCGCTTCTTCACGTCGAAGAAGGTCGGCTTGCTCGGCATCGGCACCTTGATCCAGGGTGGATGCCGGCGACGCGGGGCGCCGGCGTCCGCCGGCGTGCCCTCGGTGGCGACGGGCGCGGTCGCAGGTGCGCCGTCGACGACGGGCAGGTGCACGCGGCGCTCGGCCATGACGCACGTGTACCGCGCGATCGCTGGCTCGTCGAGTACCCGGGGCCGGACTCGAACCGGCACGAGCTTTCGCTCAGGGGCTTTTAAGGCCCCAGTGGCTACCGATTACACCACCCGGGCGAATCACGTCGTCGACGATAACATCCGCCGCCGCAGCCGGTCTCGCTGCTCGTCGGTCCGCGCCCACGTGAGCGATTCGGGGTTGATCGCGTCGAGGTCACAGGGGTGGACCCGGTAGTAGCTGGGTTCGATGGCCAGGAGCTCGGCCGCGACCTCGCGCGAGGCGAACACGCCGATGATGCGACCGCCACCCATGGTGTCCACGACCACATAGAGCTGCACGGAGTCGAGCGTAGCTCGATCAGGGGCGGATGCGACCCCCGAGCAGCTCGCCGGCGAGGTAGCGGGTCCCGGCGGGTGGGTGGTCGGTGCCGTGGCGGAGGTAGCTGTTGACGGACCTGCCCTCACGATCGCGGGCGACTCCGGGACGGGAGAGGTCGAGGTGGCCGGTGCGGATGACGCCGCGGGCGAGGTAGAGGAACTCGGTGACGCCGCGAGCGTCCGTGACGAGGGCGACGGCGACGAGAGATGCGGGGGCGTTCTCGACGGCGCGATCGAAGACGAGCAGGTCGCCGGGCGCGAGCGACAGCGTCGGCGCCGTGGGCGCGTCGGGGACCGAGGCGAAGATGCCCTGCTCACGCGCCCAGGCGACGAGGGCAGGGCCGGTGCGGAGCGCGGGCATCGGCGCGGGGCCCAGCGACGCGGCGACCGCGAGAGCGAAGGCGACCGGGTCGCGCGGGTCGCGGTGACCGGCGAGGGTGCGAGCGTCGGCCACGGTGCTCGGCGTCGGTGCGTCGGCGGCGGCCACGCGGTGGGGTGCGGGCAGGCGCGAGATCACGATGCCCGAGGTCGGGTGAGCCGGGGACGCCGAGACGGCGGTGACGTTGAGGTCGAGGAGATCCTGGGCGTCGACGTGGAGTGCGGAGCCGAGGACGGCAGACGGGGACCGGGTGGCGGGCGGCGGGACGCGGGTGGCGGAGCTCGTGTGGCGGAGCTCGGGATCCGAGAGGTCGGAGCTGGCGAGGTCGGCGCCGGGTGGGCCGAAGTCGCCGGGGGCGCGCGGATGGGTCCCCAGGACGGCGCGGGGACCACACGCGGCGAGGAGCAAGGCGATCAGTCCCGGAGCCAGACGCACCCGACGATCGTAGGCGGCGGAAAAGGGCGGGGCCAGTTTCGGGTCAGCGCTGCAGGCGCACGACGGTCTCGACCTGCGCGGTGCCGGGCATGAGATCGAAGGGCTCGATGGTGTCGATGGTGAAGCCGCCGTCGCGCAGGAGCACGAGGTCGCGGGCGAGCGACTCGGGACCACAGCTCACGTAGACGACGCGGCGGGCGCTGCTGGCCACGAGGGCGGTGATCACGTCGGTCGAGAGGCCTTTGCGCGGCGGGTTCACCACGATCACGTCGAGCTGGCCCCCGTGGGCCAGGGTCGCGGCGTCGCCGGTGCGGGCGTCGACCCGGTCGCCGAGGCCGGCGCCGGCGGCGGCGGCCGACAGCGCGGCGACGGCGCTCGGGTCGCGTTCGATCGCGATCACGCTGGCGCGCGCCGAGGCCAGCGCCAGGGTGATCCCGCCCAGGCCGGCGTAGATATCGGCGGCGCGCGTCGCGGTCGCGTCCCAGGCCTCGAGCGCCAGCGTCGCGACGCGGGCGTAGATGGCGTCGGCCTGGGCCGGGTTGACCTGGGCGAACTCGCCGGCGCCGAGCTCGATGGCCACGCCGGCGACGGTGTCGCGGACGGTGGCGTCGCCGGCGAGCACCCGGGCGGCGCCGTCGAGCAGCGCGCCGTCGTCGCGATCGTTGTCCATACGCAGGACGCCGGCGACGCGGGGATCGCCGGCGATGGCGCGGGCGACGGCGGCGACCCGCGTTTCATCGGCGATCGAGCGCACCACCAGCACGACCAGCCCGCGTCCGTCGCGGGTGGCGCGCACGATCACGTAGCGCAGCTCGCCGGTGCGCTGCTTCTCGACCCACGGTGTGAGACCGGCCGCGGCGGCGGCGCTGCACGCCCGCGCCCGCAGCTCGTCGACCAGCGGCGCGACCACGCGGCAGCCGGCAGTGTCGATGAGGGTGTGGCTGCGCGGGGCGTAGGCGCCGAGCCCCAGCCGGCCGGAGATCCAGCCCGCCACGTACTTGCCCTTGTGGCGATAGCCGAGCTCGGCCGGCGACGGCGTCACCGCGGCGACGGCGACCGCGGTCGCGGCCTCGACGCCACCGGCTCCGAGCACCGGCGCCAGGGCGCGCACCACCCGCGCCCGCTTCTCGGCGAGCTGGCCGGGATAGGCCAGGTGTTGCCACGCGCAGCCGCCGCAACGTCCGAAGGCCGGACAGGCCGGCGAGGTCCGGGCCGGCGACGGCTCGCCCAGCCGCCGGACGATCGTGGCCCAGGCCTCGGCCTTGTGCGGGCTCTGGTGGTCGATCGCCACCTCGGCGCGCTCGCCGGGCAGGAGGTCGGGGACGTGCATGGTCCGCGGTCCCGATGGCTCCTCGGACATGCCGACGCCGCGGCCGGCCTCGTCGAGGCTGGTCGCCTCGATCTCGACGAGCTTGCGAGATTCAGCCACGGATGGCATTGGTAGCACGCCGTGTCCGCTACCGAGACCACCCTCGTCGATCGCGCCCTCGCCCGCGCGCTCGATGCGCTGCCGCCGCCCGATCCGGGGCGCCGCGTCGTGGTCGCCATGTCCGGCGGCGGCGACTCGGCGACCGCGGCCGGGCTGCTGGTGCGCGCCGGCCACCAGGTGGTGGGCATGACCATGCGGCTCTACGACGCCCGCGGCACCACCGCCGCCCGCGGCCGCTGCTGCGGCCCTCGCGACATCGAGGATGCGCGTCGGGTCGCCGACGCGCTGGCCATCCCGTTCTTCGTGATCGATCTCGAGGAGGCGTTCAGCCGCGCGGTGGTCGACGACTTCGTCGAGACCTACCTGGCCGGCGCCACGCCCAACCCGTGCGTGCGCTGCAACCAGCACATCAAGTTCTCGCCGCTCCTGGCCCGCGCCCGCGCCGTCGGCGCCGAGGTGCTGGCCACCGGCCACTACGCGCGGCTCGCCGCTGGCCCCGACGGCGCCCCCGCGCTGCACCGCGCCGCCGACGCCGACAAGGACCAGTCGTACTTCCTGTTCTCCATGCCGGCCGCGGCGCTGTCCGCGGTGTGGTTCCCGCTCGGTGGTCTGGTCAAGGGCGAGGTCCGCGCCGTCGCCGCCGCGCTCGGCCTGCCCAACGCCGCCAAGCCCGAGTCGCAGGAGATCTGCTTCGTGCCCGACGGCGATCACGCCGGCTTCGTGGCCCGGGCCGCCCTGCGCCGCGGCCGCACGCTGCCGGCCGAGGGCGACATCGTGGACCAGGCCGGCGCCGTGCTCGGCCGCCACGGCGGCGTGCACCGCTTCACCATCGGCCAGCATCGCGGCCTCGGCAACCTGCGCGGGGTGGCCCCCGGCGATCGCCGCTTCGTCACGGCCATCGAACCGGAACGCGGCCGTGTCGTCGTGGGCGATCGCGGGCGCGCTGCCCGCCGCGAGGTGTGGATCGACGAGGCGCGCTGGCTCGGCCCGCGCGCCGAGTCGCTCGCCGTCCAGGTCCGCCACCGCGGCGAGCCCCTCGCCGCCACCGTCGAGGACGACGGCGGGCGCGTGCGGGTGCGGTTCACCGGTGACGGAGCGGTCGCCGCCCCGGGCCAGGCCGCGGTCTTCTACGACGGCGATCGCGTGGTCGGCGGCGGCTGGATCAGCCCGGCCTGATCGCCGCCGCTCGCGGCGAGGCTCGCGCCGGCAACGGGCATGGCCCGACGCTCGGCGATCTCGGCGTGCTTGACCGGATCGCTGCCGGCCACCCGATCGAGCTCGGCCAGATCCTCGGCGCGTGTCGTGGTGTCGCCGCGGTCGCGCATCGCCGCCTCGCGCCCGAGCCGCGCTTCCCAGCGCCGCGCCCACGAGGCCGTGGTCGGCGGCTCGGCGCCGAGCCGGGTCTCCAGCGCCAGCACCCGATTCCACAGCGACACCGCCGCGTCGCGATCGCTGGCGCCCGCCGACAGCCGCGCGCTGCGCAGCCAGAACGCCGCCGCGCCGGCGCCGTCGCCGCCGCGCTCGAGATGATCGGCGATCACCGAGGGCGGCTCCTCGCGACCCTGGTGGAAGCGCGCCGCGTAGAGCCGGCCGATGCGTAGGTGCGCGTCGCGCCGGGTCCGCTGCGCGAGCGAGTCGTAGACCACCTCGCGCACCAGGCCGCGGGGGAAGGTGAACGCGCCCTCGGCGCCGCCGGGCGCGCCGGGCTCGGCGCCGAGCAGGAGGCCTTCCTCGGCCAGCTCCTCGAGCTCCGCGCCGACGTCGGCGGCGCCGATCAGCTCCTCGAGGATGCGGCCGCGCACGCCGTCGCCTGCCACCGCCGCGTACTGGAGCACGGTCTTGGCTGCGGTCGGCAAGCGCGCGACGCGGGCCGCGATCACGTCGCGCGCGCTGGGTGGCACCTCGGCGCCGCCGGCCTCGCCGACGGCCGCGGCCAGCTCCTCGACGAAGAGCGGGTTGCCGCCGGCGCGGGCGATGACCGCCGCGATCGCCGCCGGGGTCGCGGCGTCGGCCAGGCGATCGGCGCACAGGGCGTGCAGCTCCTCGCCGCTCAGATCGTCGAGCTCGAGGGTGACGTCGGCCGGAAACGTCGCGTGATCGGGTCGGGATGTGGCCAGCACCAGCTCGCCGCGATCGGGTGCGGTGAAGATCCAGTCGCGCAGCACTGCCACGCTGGCGGTGTCGGCAAGGTGCAGATCCTCGATGACCAGCACGCGTGAGCGGCCGGGGCGCTCGGCCCGCGCCGCGGCGGTCAGGCACGCGGCCAGGCGCGCGCGCAGTTCGGCCGGCGCCACCGGCAGGAGCGCGG
>SXGT01434203.1_pt1 | contig 10297 bp, 9 predicted proteins | sample 3176221 | NCBI WGS metagenome assembly SXGT01 (sample SAMN11356862, study PRJNA531348) | freshwater metagenome | isolation source: freshwater sample F1-120 | place: China: Fuxian Lake, Yuxi | collected 2017-12-25
CGCCAGTTGCGGCGGATTCTACGAACGACCAGCCGACGCTGGTAGCCGACCGGATTTCGTCCGTGATGGCGAAATCTTGGAAAGCCCCCCGCTTCGGCAAGGAAAATGAAGCCGCTACAGAGTTAAGGCCGAAGGCGAGGTCTTTCTGCGCAGTGTTTCGACCGACTCATCGAGTGCAAAATGCAAAGTGAAAAATACGAAGTGCAAAATGATGGGCTGAATTCATTTTGCATTTCGTATTTTGCACTTTTCACTTTGCATTTTCGTTGCGGCTTCGCCGCGCTATAGGTTCCACCACTCGATATATGCGGTCACGATCGCGTTGATCCAGTCAACGTTGCAGGCCAATCGAAGTGGTTCATAGACGGCGATAATCCAGTAATTGGCTTCCGTCGAAACGAATGTCCCGCTGTACCAAGCCCACCACATCGGGCCGATCGACAGGACGTAAACCGTCAAAAGGACCACCCACAACAGGAGGTGGCGGATGACACGACGCTTCCAACTGGAAGCGATCGGCTTTGGTGATGGGATGACCGGGGAGGAAATCTCGGTGGTCGGCGACGTGAGTGACATGCCAGCAAGCTATCGAGGCTTCAGTGCCGCCGCGAGTGTTTGTTGGACTCTTTTTCAAACAGCTCGATTGGTTGTATCGAACGAAACGACTGACAACACCAAAACGATCGGCGCTACGCCAGTCCCGCCTCGCGCGACCAAGCGATGGTCGTCCGCATGGCATCGGTGAAATCAGTGGCGGGATCATAGCCCAACTGACGGCGGGCTTTGTCGATCGAGTAATCCAGGTTCAAGCCCAGGAACTTGATCCGCGCACTCGACAGCAACGGCGCTTCTTTCTTTCGAAGCAACCGATACGCGCCCTCCATGAGATTGGCCAAAACCTTGGCGACTGGCAGCGGAACCTTGCCAGCCGGAGTGGGAATACCGGCCGCTTCGCAGATCGTGCCGATGAACTCGCGGCGCGAGACCAGCCGGTTGTCGGTGATATTGAAGATCTCACCGACAACGTCGTCTTTGTCGATCGCCAGAAACATCGCCGAGACGAGGTTGCCAACGAACGTGTTATTCAACAGTTGCTGCCCATTTCCGAGAAACTTGAACCCGCCGCTTTTCAATCGTGCCAGCACTTTTGGCAGGATCGTGCGATCGCGTGGTCCATAGATGAACCCAGGACGCAGAATGACAGCAGGCAAACGATGGTCGCGGATGTGATCGCGAACGAGGTTTTCAGCTTCGACTTTAGTCAACGTGTAGCCATCAATGCCCAGCGTGCTGGTGGGTTCAAACTCGTCCGTGCCGTAATGGTCGCGAGCCGGATAAACACCCAGCGAACTGATGTGGACAAACCGTTTCAGCGAGCCGCTTCCCTCAACGGCATCGAGCAAATCCTTGAGTCCCCGCACGTTGACGGTGCGGTACTCGTCCGTTGGACCCCAATCGCCGACCTTCGCGGCGCAATGCACGACGACGGTGGCTCCCTTTGCGGCCGTGACTAGCGATTCGCGATTGGTCAGATCTCCGGCCACCAACTCCATGCCCCATTTTGTCAGGTCTGTGCATTGGCCGGGCTGACGCACGATGGCGCGAACGCGATGTCCGCGGAGGCGAGCTTGTTCGGCAAAATGGCTGCCAACCAGACCGGTGGCTCCGGTGACCAGAATCAGGTCGCTGTCAGTGAGCGTCACGAAGGACTCCATTCCGTGATGAAAGGCAAGGGTCAATTACTTGAGGGCGAACTTTGCACCGCGGTAGGCCGACAGTTGCGTGGATTTGGCCGTGAGTGCCTTTTGAAAGTGAAGCTTCGCCGCATCGGCTTGACCGGCGAGCAGCTTTCGCTGACCGACGAAGAATTCAGTCTCGCAGTTCTGCGGATCGGCGGCTCGCGCATCAGTGTTGTTGATCGCTTTGCGAAGGTCTTGCTCGGTCTGCTTGTCGGCCAGATAGATGAGCAGCGCGTCACCCCACTCCCGTTTGTTGGCCGGGACCGCCAGTTCGGTGGCGAGTTTCTCGTCAGCCAATGCTTTCTGGCCGAGATGCAGCATCGTCAAATATCGCCACGGCAACATGAATCGCAATTGCGGATTGAGTTCGTAGGCCGTGTTAAATTCCGCGAGTGCCTCAACTTTCTTATTGGCGAAGAACAACGCGAAACCAAGCTCTGCGTGACCGATCGCATTTTTGCTGTCCCATTTCAGGACGTCGTTGTAATCCTTGATGGCCGCATCCAGATCGCCGCGCGAGAGTTTGCTGCCAGCTCGCAAACTGATGACCATCGGTTGTGCGGCGTTGATTTTCAATGACTCGCTGAAGTCGTTTTCGGCTTCCTCGAAGCGGCCTTGATTCATCAGGACGAAACCGCGATTGGTCAATGCGACGACGAATTGAGGATCGATTTCCAGCACCTTCGTGAAATCAATCAGCGCGTCGTCCAGTTTTCCGTTGGCTTGCAGAAACATCCCTCGGTTGTTGTAAACCAAAGGCATGTTGGGAAAAGCTTTGATGGCCCCGTCGTAGGCGGCTCGCGCGGCGTCAATCTTTCCGGAAGCCGCCAACGTGTCGGCCAATCCGACATGAGCACCCAAGTGCGTCGGGACGACTCGAATCGCTTCCTGGTAATCGGCGATGGCCTTCGCGTTATCAGGAATCGCGAGATGCGCAAGAGCACGTTGGTACAGAGCGTTCGCACGGTCATCACCTTTGAGAGCCGGCTGCGCGATCAATTGGTTGGCGATCTGAACGGAGATCTCGGCGTGCCCCTTTTTGTTTTCCAAATGCGCCAGATTGGTCATGCCATAGAGATAAGGGAGAAAGTAATTCAGGTTGTCATTGGGCTTGAGCCGAATCGCCTCGCGGGCATCGGCAATGCCTTGTCTCACGGACGCCGCATCGGCCGCAGCGATTCCCATTTCGATGCGTGAGCTGGCTCGAAGATAAAACGCGACATGGTCGTTCTTGTTTTGAGCGACGACTCCGCTGGTGATCTCGATCGCCTTTTTGTGATCACCTCGGCGATAAGCTTGGTCGGCGTCGTTACGAGCCTGATCATGCTCCACCCGCAAAGCGGGATCGCGAAGTGGAGTGGTCGGGTTTGTCGTCGGCTTTTTGTCATCGTCCTCTGCGAATGCAATCAAAGACGTGCTCGCGATGGCGAAACTGGCAATAGTAATTCGCAAAAATGCCTGCATGGCGATCCGCCTCCCATTCAGCGATGAACCGGCTCAGAAAACCGCAAAACGACGGAATGTTAGGCCCGAAGGCTCAGCCAAGCCAGGAAGCTCCAATAGTTCAGGCGGTTGGCGGTTGAACTCTGGACACTTTCAGGCCGCCTGGCTTCCTCGTGGAAATCTCAGTTTATCCGAAAATTTGCGATGGAAAGACGGAGACGGGTGGTAAACTCTTCCGGCGAGGGCTTGACAAAATCCCTCGTCAGCGATTCCCTATTGCCCCTCGCATGCCCTTTGGTCGATATGTCCTAGGCGTGCGAACAGACCTACCTAGTCGTCACAAGCTGACGATCCTGCCACAGCAACACAGTAATAACTGACTAAATGACGGTCGGGATGCTCTCGATGCGGTCAGTGTGTCTCTTGCCACTCACTATCTCGAAGGAGTTTTTCATGAGCCTGCGACCCTCACGCCGTGACTTCCTGCATGTTGGATTCTGTGGCGGCATCGGCTTGAGCTTGGCCGATTACTTCGCGTTGAAGGCGAAGGCCGACATTAAGAAATACGAGAGCAAGGAAGGGACCGCGAAGTCCGTAATCTTCATCTATTTGCCCGGAGGCGCTGCTCACCAGGAGACGTTCGATCCAAAACCGTACGCTCCGATTGAGTATCGCGGCCCGATGAATTCGATCCAGACGAAAGTCTCTGGCGTCTTCATCAACGAGATGCTGCCACAGACGGCTCAGATCGCCGACAAGATCGCCATCTGTCGCTCGATGACTCACGGCGAGGCAGCTCACGAACGCGGCACGCATAACATGTTTACCGGCTATCGCCCCAGCCCGGCGTTGCAATTCCCGAGCATGGGCAGCGTGGTTTCACACGAGTTTGGCCCACGCAAGAATCTTCCGCCGTATGTCTGCATTCCAGGGCAGCCGAATGAGTTCGCTGGTACTGGCTACCTCAGTTCGTCGTTTGCTCCGTTTAGCCTCGGTTCTGATCCGGCTGCGGCTGGGTTCACCGTCCGCGACCTGAAGTTGCCCGGCGGAGTTGATGACGGCCGGTTCACTCGCCGCCGTACGATTCTCGATGCCGTGAATTATCACTTCAAAGAGAAAGAGAAGTCAGATTCTTTGGACGCGCTGGACACCTTCTACCAACGAGCGTACGGGCTGGTCTCGTCAGTTGATGCTCGCGAGGCATTCAACATCGACGCCGAACCTGCACCGATGCGAGATGCTTACGGTCGCAACACCGCTGGACAACGTATGTTGATGGCTCGCCGATTGGTCGAGTCTGGCGTGCGTTTCGTCACGCTGACCTACGGTGGATGGGACATGCACGACAACATCAATGGCAGCATTCGCAGCCAAGTTCCAGCATTTGACCAAGCGTATGCCCAACTGATTCGCGACCTTGATAGCCGCGGACTGTTGAAAGACACGCTGGTTTGTATCGCCTCGGAATTCGGTCGCACGCCAAAGATCAACGCCACTGCTGGCCGCGATCACTGGCCGAAAGTTTTCAGCGTGGTGCTGGCCGGTGGCGGCATCAAGCCGGGTATCGTCTACGGTTCTTCAAATAGTACCGCCAGCGAGCCAGAAGAGGATGCCCTGACCGTTGAAGACTGGGCAACCACAATCTACGACCGCTTGGGAATCGTTGCCGACAAGGAACTGATGGCTCCCGGCGATCGTCCGATCGAAATCGTCGACGGTGGCAAGGTCCGCAAGGAGTTGCTCGCTTAATTGTTGATTTGAACTACGAATACGCAGAGGGCGCAGAGATTTTCAAACTCGGCGTCCTCTGCGGCTATACATACCGGTTACAATCCTGCCCGCGACCCAATGCTACTGCTCACCTGGGTCCAGTTGAATTCTCTTGCTTTGTTGGAGGAATTCCATGTTTCGCCGTGCGTTCTTCGCCGCGTTCGCTTTGGTCTGCTGTGCGACATCACTCTTCGCAGCATCGCCGCGACTGAGCATCATCAGCCCGCGTGGTTCACAACGAGCCACCGAAGCTGTCATGACCTTCAGTGGATCTCAGCTCGGCGATGGGGAACAGATCCTCTTTTACTCCCCTGGCTTTGAAGTCGTGAAGGTCGAGACGATCGACGCCAACAACTGCAAGGCGACCGTCAAGATCGCACCCGACTGTCGGCTCGGCGAGCACGTTGCCCAGGTGCGGACGAAGACCGGCATTTCGGACTATCGAACGTTTTATGTCGGTGCGCTGCCGCAGGTGGATGAAAAGGAACCGAATAACTTCTTCGATCAAACTCAGCCGATCACTCTGAACCAAACGGTCATCGGAACCGTTGGAGGCGAAGACGTCGATTACTACATCGTCGATGCCAAGAAGGGACAGCGAATTTGTGCCGAGGTCGAAGCGATGCGGCTTGGCTCAGCGCTGTTCGATCCGTATGTCGCGATCCTCGATATGAAGCGGTTTGAATTGTCGGCCGCTGACGACACGCCACTGGTCAATCAAGATGCAGTTGCTTCAATCGTCGCACCAGAAGACGGCAAGTACATCATTCAAATCCGTGAGACAGCCTACGGCGGAGGGAGCAATTATCGATTGCACGTCGGGACGTTCCCGCGTCCGCTTGCCGTTTATCCGGCTGGTGGAAAACTGGGCGACGAGGTCGATGCCAAATTCCTCGGCGATCCGGCTGGCGAGTTCGTTCAGAAGATCAAATTGCCGACCGCAGCGAGTAATGAGTTCACGGGTTTGTTCGCGACGGCCGGAGCTGAAATCGCTCCGTCCCCGAATCCGTTCCGGTTGTTTGAGCACGGCAACTCACTGGAAGTCGAACCGAACAATGCTGTCGCTCAGGCAACGCCAGCCACCTTGCCGAATGCATTCAACGGCATTTTGCAAGAACCCGGTGACATCGACTTCTTCAAGTTCGCCGCCAAAGCGGGACAGGTCTTCGAAGTCGAGTGCTACGGTCGCCGGATTCGTTCGGCCGTAGATCCAGTGATGACCTTGTACAACGCACAAGGTGGCGGAATTGTTGGCAACGATGACTCACGCGGACCAGACAGTTACTTCCGCGTGACAATCCCGGCTGATGGCGAATACTTGCTGAGCGTCACCGATCACCTGCAGCGCGGTGGGCCAGGTTTCGTTTACCGAGTCGAGTTCACTGGTGTTGTTCCGTCGCTGCAATTGAGCATTCCGCAAGTCGAGCGTTACGGCCAATACCGTCGCCAAGTTTACGTTGCCAAGGGAAATCGCTTCGGCACGATCATCAACGCCAGCCGAGCTAACTTCGGCGGCAAACTGCTGCTAGAACCGCAGGGAATGCCCGCTGGTATCACAATGGTCGCCGAACCAATGGCAGAGAACCTGGCCTCGATGCCGGTCGTCTTCGAAGCTGCCGCCGACGCACCACTCGATGGCAAATTGGTCGACTTCCTCGGACGACACGCCGACAACCCGGCGATCCGTGGCGGATTCTTCAACCGCGCCGAGTTCATCATCGCTGCTCCCGGCCAGTCCATGTATTCCTGGCGCGATGTCGATCGACTGGCGGTTGCGGTCGTTGATGAGTTGCCATTCAAGATCGACCTCGTCGAACCGAAAGTCCCACTCGCTCAAAATGGCTCGATGCAATTGAAGGTCGTCGCCACACGCAAAGAGGGCTTCAAAGCTCCAATCGTTTTGCAGTTTCCGTTCGCCCCTCCAGGTGTCGGAGCCGCTCCCTCAGTGACGATCCCCGAAGGTCAGAACGAAGTGCTGTATCCGCTCAATGCAGCAGCCAACGCTCAGGTCGGCAAGTGGCGAGTCTTCGTGCTTGGTTATGCAGAAATCGGTGGAGCTGCGTATTCATCAACGCAACTCGGCAACTTGGAAATCAGCGCCCCATGGGTCACGTTCGCTATGCAGCGAGCGGCCGTCGAACAAGGTCAACCGACCGAAGTCGTCTGCAAAGTCGAAGTGGCAACTCCATTCGAGGGGAACGCAGACGTGCAACTGGTCGCACTGCCCAACAAGGTTCTCTCGCAACCGTTGCAGTTCACAAAAGATACAAAAGAGTTGGTCTTCAAAGTCACGACCGAGAAGGACAGCCCCGCTGGCAAACACGGCATCTTCGGCGTCGTGACCATTACGGCCAACGGTGAACCTGTGACACATAACGTCGGAGGAGCCGAACTTCGCATCGACGTTCCGCTGCCGCCGAAACCAAACACACCAGCCCCAATGCCAATGCCCGCAGTCGCCGCTGCGGCTCCTGCTCCAATGCCTGCTGCTGCCGCGCCGCCCAAACGACTCAGCCGATTGGAACAACTCCGCGAAGACGCGAAAGCGAAAGCGGGACAAGGCGGGAAATAGTTTCGAAGGGTTTGTGAATCATGAATTTGATCTCGTTTGAGGTGACAACTTCGTGGAATAGTGAATGCCATCACCGCGCAAACTCTTGAAGAAACTGCTGGCCGGCAGTCGCAACATTCGGTTCGCGGAGTTGATGGCGCTCATTGAAGCCTTTGGTTTTCGATTGGATCGAGTTTCAGGAAGTCACCACATTTTCGTTCATCCGGAGATTCCAGAACTCATCAACATTCAGGACGTGCATGGCGAGGCCAAGCCGTACCAAGTTACGCAAGTTTTGAATCTGATCGAGCGGCGCAACCTGATTTTGGACGACCGACCATGAAGGATTACCACATCAATCTTTTTTACAGCGATGAGGACGAAGGTTATATCGCCGACATTCCGGACCTCGACAGCTGCTCGGCATTTGGTGAGTCACCTGAAGAGGCACTCTCCGAAGCACTGACGGCAAAGATGGCTTGGCTCGAAGCCGCTCAGTCCGCAGGCAAACCTATTCCTTCGCCACGTTATCGACCACTCATTTACCAAACGGTTGGAGCGGAATAGCCGCCAACGAACAACTGACAAGCAATTCAAAAAACAGTCCTGAGGATCGAACTCATGCGATTTCCAAAACCCTTTTCTGTGTTGGTGACAGCATTATTGGCTGGCAGCCTTTCGTTGGTGACCGCACAGGCTCAGGAACCAGTTCCGGTTGCCATCGCGGTGTATCCGCCGAATGCGCAGATCAACACGATTCGGGATCGGCAGTCGATCGTCGTGCAGGCGACGTATGCAGACGGGATCACTCGCGACGTCACCAAGACAGCGACTTTTGCTTTCGCCAATCCGGCGTTCGTGAAGTTTGAAAACCACACGATGTATCCGGTCGCCGACGGGAAGACCGAGCTGAAGGTGGATTTCGGCGGGAAGTCGGTCGTTGTGCCCGTTGAAGTGGCACAGGCGACGGCAGATCGGCCGATCTCGTTCAAACTGGATGTCATGCCAGTCTTCATGAAGGCTGGTTGCAACACCGGTTCGTGTCACGGTGCGGCTCGCGGCAAAGACGGATTTCGGTTGTCGCTATTCGGCTTTGATCCTGACGGCGACCACTACCGGCTGACTCGCGAGATGAGCGGCCGCCGCATCAACCTGGCGTTGCCTGCGGAAAGCTTGATGGTCGAGAAAAACACTGGCATCGTGCCTCACACGGGCGGCAAGCGGTATGAATCGAACAGCGAACTGAATCAAACGGTGATCCGCTGGCTGGAGTCGGGTGCTCCGAATGATCAAGGCGAAGTACCGAAGGTGCTCGCGGTTGAGCTTTATCCGCCCAATGCGGTCCTCGACGGTGAAGGTGCGACGCAGCAAATCACCGTCCGAGCGAAGTATTCCGACGGTACCGACCGCGATGTCACTTCGCTGGCGTTCTTCATGACGAACAATGAAACGTCGGCGGCAGTCTCGCAACAAGGGCTCGTCACGGCAGGCAAGCGAGGCGAAGCGTTCTTGATGGCTCGCTTTGAGACACACACCGTCGGTTCGCACTTCATCACGCTGCCCAAGGGGTTCCAATACAACGCTCCGCAACTACCGGAGAACAACTACGTCGATCACCTCGTTTACGAATAGCTAACGCGACTGCGGATCAATCCCAGCGAACTTTGCTCCGACGAGGATTTCGTCCGTCGATCGTACCTCGACATTGTCGGCGTACTGCCGACCGTCGAGGAACACACCAAGTTCATGTCCAACGCCGACCCCAAGAAGCGAGACGTGCTCGTTGACGAACTGCTCGGCCGCAAAGAGTTCGTCGAGATGTGGGTGATGAAGTGGGCCGAGCTTTTGCAGATTCGGACCAACAACCAGATCACCACAAAGCCAATGCTGCGTTACTACGAATGGCTGCAAGAGCGAGTTGCCAAGAACTACCCCATGGACAAGATGGTCCAAGAACTTCTCTCGGCCAAGGGAGGCACGTTTGCGAATGCGGCAACGAACTATTACCAGATCGAACGTGACACGTTGAAGACCTCCGAAAACGTCGCTCAGGTTTTCATGGGGATGCGGACTCAATGTGCTCAATGCCACAACCATCCGTTCGACCGCTGGACGATGGACGATTACTACAGCTTCGCCGCATTCTTCGCACAGATCGGCCGCAAACAGGGAGAAGACCCGCGCGAGATCATCATCTTCAATGCCGGCGGCGGCGAGGTAGCTCATCCGATCGGCGGCCGGCAAATGAAGCCGAAGTTTCTCGGTGGAGCCGTGCCCGATGTGGCTGGCAAAGATCGACGCGAAGTCATGGCGACGTGGTTGGCCTCGAAAGAGAATCCCTACTTCGCCAAGAACTTGGCGAACATCGTCTGGTCGCACTTCTTCGGCCAGGGAATTATCGATCAGGTCGATGACGTGCGTGTCAGCAATCCCCCGTCGAACGCCGAACTGCTTGACGAACTCGGCAAGAAATTCACCGAGTACAACTACGACTTCAAGAAGCTGGTCCGTGATATTTGCACCAGCCGCATCTATCAGCTCTCGACCAAAACCAACGAGACGAACGCGTTGGATGATCGCAACTTTTCACACTCGACGCTCCGCCGCATCCGCTCGGAAGTGCTGCTGGATTGCATCACGCTGGCGACGCAAACCAAAGACAAATTTGGTGGACTGCCACTCGGTTCACGAGCCGTTCAAATCGCTGACGGCAACACTTCAACGTACTTTCTGACGACCTTTGGCCGAGCCACTCGTGACAGCGTGTGTTCGTGTGAAGTGAAGATGGAGCCAA
>SXGT01677056.1_pt1 | contig 10297 bp, 7 predicted proteins | sample 3176221 | NCBI WGS metagenome assembly SXGT01 (sample SAMN11356862, study PRJNA531348) | freshwater metagenome | isolation source: freshwater sample F1-120 | place: China: Fuxian Lake, Yuxi | collected 2017-12-25
GGCACGCTGTTTCTCGATGAAATCGGCGACTTGAGCTCCGCCGGGCAGTCAAAGCTGCTGCGCGTGTTGGAACAGAAGGTGGTTGTTCGCGTGGGCGGCTCGAAGCCAATTCATACCGATGTCCGCGTGATCGCCGCCACCAATCAGGACCTCGCCCGGATGGTCCGCGAGAAGCGATTTCGCCAAGACCTCTACTTCCGCTTGAATGTGGTAACGCTAGAGCTGCCACCCCTGCGCGAGCGCGGCGACGATGCGTTGTTGCTGGCGGATTATTTTCTTGGGCAGTTTTGCCGGCAGGCGAAGCGCCAACCAGTCAGCCTTTCGGCCAAGGCGCGGCAACGATTGCTCAAGCATACGTGGCCTGGCAATGTGCGGGAGCTTCGCAATCTGATGGAACGCCTTGCGTATCTCTCCCGCGGCGAAGTGGTTGAGGCGGACGAGTTAGCACTTGTTGCCGGCGTGGCCGAGGGAGAATCGTCCCTGGCGGTTTCGTGGAACCAGTCGCTTGCCGAAGCCACGGACGAGTTTCAGATCGCGTACATCAAACAGGTCATCGCCCGCACGCGCGGCGACATGAGCGACGTCGCCAAACGTCTTGGTTTGCATCGCTCGAACCTCTACCGAAAAATGCGGCAGCTCGGCATGGAAACGCGCGAGGCCTGATTGACTTGCAGTAACCGTTCTCGGGCCAAGCGAGGGGGACAGGCACATTTTCCCGGGAACCCTGTTGGACAACCTCCTGACGGAACGATGCACCTCTCGCGAATTCGCCGGGAAAACGAGCCAGTCCCCGGCCCATGAACGGTTCGCGACTTGCATAAGGTCCGCGGTGGGATTAAACTGCATCAGCGATCCCGACGATTGCTTCGTCGCAGAGGGGTCCAACACCAATCATGAATGCAACACGACTTCTGCTCATCAGACATGTCGCGTGTATTCCGTTTATCGCAATCGTGCTGTTTGCGAAGCTTGCCCAAGCCGACGACTCCGGCAGCGAATTCTTCGAGAAGAAGATCCGGCCCGTGCTCGTGGAGCACTGCTACCAGTGCCACAGCGCGGAGTCGAAGGAGTTGCAGGGGGAACTGCGGCTCGATGTGAAAGCGGGATGGCAGCTTGGGGGCGAATCGGGTAAGCCGGCGGTTGTGCCGGGCAAGCCTGAGGAAAGCCTGCTGATTCGAGCGGTCCGGCACGACGGCGATGCTTCCGCGATGCCGCCGAACAAACCGCGGCTTTCCGATCAGATCGTGGCCGACCTTACCGAATGGGTGCGACTGGGGGCTCCCGACCCGCGCGAAGGGACCGTGACGCGCGACACTGACGCCAGGTGGGAAACGGAGTATCAACGTCGCCTCGACTGGTGGAGTCTGCGGCCGGTGGCGGATGTCGCGCCGCCGGAGGTGAAGGAAGCGTCATGGGCCCGCAATGAGGTTGACCGCTTCATCCTTTCCGCCCTGAGATCAAAAGGGTTGCCGCCCGCGCCCGAGGCGGACCGCCGGGTCCTCGTGCGAAGGCTGAGTTACGCATTGACTGGATTGCCGCCAGGCCAGGAACTTGTGGACCGCTTCTGCGAAGATTTGTCGCCAAACGCGTATGAGTCGCTCGTCCAGTCGCTTCTCGCCAGTCCGCAGTTTGGGGAACGGTGGGCGCGGCACTGGATGGACGTCATGCATTACTCGGATTCGCACGGCTATGAATGGGACGTCCCGGCCAAGAATGCGTGGAGGTATCGCGACTACCTCGTCCGAGCGTTCAATGCCGACGTACCGTTCCAGCGGCTCGTGCTGGAGCACATCGCCGGCGATCTCATCGAGCCGCGGGTGGATGCGGCGACCGGTCTGAACGAGTCGTTGAACGGACCGATGGCGATGCGGTTCGGCGAGAGGCGGCATGGTGATAACGCCGGTGTCGAAGGGACTGCGCAGGAAGCCGTGGCCAACGTGATTGACACCCTCGGGAAAGGGTTTCTCGGCACCACCGTGGCCTGTGCGCAATGCCATGACCATAAGTTCGATGCCGTGGCCCAGCGCGACTATTATGCGCTCGCCGGCGTCTTGATGAGCACTCGCTGGGTGACGCGCTCGCTGGAGGCGGTCGATCCGAACGCGGCGGTCATCGAGGAGCTGCGGCAGATCAAGCGGGAGATTCGAGACGAGATCTCCACGGCGTGGTTGGGCTCGAAGAATAGCCTGATCGCTCGGATCCAGGCGATTCCCGCCGACAAGAAAGACGATCCTGCCTTCCCTGAAAGTCTGGAAGCCTTCTGGCGACGCTCGCTCAAAAAGCCTGTCACGCCGGATGAGTTCGACAAGGAGCGTAAACGACGTGCCGCGGAGAACGCCGCTCACCTGACGCTGGTTGTGGACTTCACGCAGGAAGCGAGCCCTGGCGGCTGGCGCTGGGACGGTCTCGGAATGCAACACGGCCTCGTCGGCGACGGGGAGATCGTGGTGGCGGACGAAGGCGAATTTCAAGCCGCAACACCGTCGAACGCCCTCCTGGCGAAGATTCTGCCCGCGGGGAGGTGGTCGCAGGTGTGGTCGGAGCGGCTGGGTGGCGCGGTACGGAGCCCGTTGTTCGATTCGAGCGCCCCCTCAACTCTGTCCATCGGGTTCGCCGGAGGCCGCGGTGTCGCCCTGCAACCGATTGTGGATCATGCCCTGTTTCCCGAGGACCGGCTGCTGTTCCCGAATCAACCTCTGCACGGCTGGCTTACGGTGACAACGGGTGGCTTCAAGACACTCGAAGGGAGTGTGGACAGGGTTGCACGACGGGTCTACGTCGAGCTGGCCACCAAATCGTTGAACAACAATTTCCCCCCGCGAGCGGGCTTGTCCGTCCCGCACGCTGACATCTCCGACGAGCGTTCCTGGTTCGGCGTCACGCGGGTCTATCAGCACCCGCCCGGGAAACCACCCCTGGATGAACTGACACGGTACGCTCCCCTGTTCAGTGCGGCCGAGGAAAAAGGAGAGGGACAGGCCCCATCATCCCCGGCCCAGGGCGACTGGGCGACGCGAATGGCAAACCTGCTCCACGCGGCGATGGAACGCTGGAGTCGCAATCAGTGTACCACCGAGGACGCACTGCTGCTCGACGAAGCCCTGCAATCCAAACTATTGCCTAACGATTTTTCGTTGAGTCCGAAGCTGAAGCAACTGGTGGAAAAGTATCGCCTCGTTGAGAAAAATCTTAAACCTGAACGGACCATCGGCTCGATGGCTGATTGGCACGAGGGGCGTAATGAACGGCTCGGCATTCGGGGATCCTACACCGACCTGGGTGAGGAAGTGCCTCGCGGAACCCTCGGTTTCCTCGGCGGTCCGGACGGGAGGCTGGTTCCCCTTTCCAGCGGACGTTTGGAGCTGGCCCGCAGTATTGCCAGCGACCAGAATCCGCTCACAGCCCGGGTGTTCGTGAATCGCATCTGGCTGCACCTGTTTGGCGAAGGGTTAGTGCGTACCCCGGACGACTTCGGGCACCTGGGGCAACCTCCCTCGCATCCGGAATTGCTCGACCATCTTGCCACGCGATTCATCGAAGACGGCTGGTCGCTCAAGAAGCTGGTGGCCATGCTCGTCACCACCGCGACGTGGCGGCAAAACAGCGTGCCGAACCGGGGCTCGCTGGAAATTGACGCGGAGAACCGCCTCTGGCACCACATGCCGATGCGTCGCCTGGACGCGGAGTCGATTCGCGACTCGATGCTGGCCGTTTCAGGACGCCTTGATTCCAACCTGTACGGCCCCTCGATCGATCCGTTTCGGACCGCGAGGGACGATACCAAGCGGCTGTTTCCCGGTCCGCTCGACGGAAACGGGCGCCGCAGCGTGTACACGAAGGTGACGCTGATGGAACCACCCCGGTTTCTGGCACTTTTCAACCAGCCGATTCCGAGAATCACCACCGGCCGGCGCGACGTGACGAACGTCCCCGACCAGGCACTGGCCTTGCTGAACGATCCCTTCGTCCTGGCAATGGCCACACACTGGAGTGAACGGGTCATCAAGGACGGCGCACGTTCTCCCGAGCAGCGCGGGGAGCACATGTTCAAGATCGCATTTGGCCGCCCGCCGACTCCCGAGGAAACAGCACGCGTCGTCCAGCTTGCCGAGCGGATCGCGGCGTTGCGTGGCGAGCAGCGGGACAATATCGTGAACTGTCAGCCGGCCTGGCAAGACGTGGCCCACGCCCTTTTCAATTGCAAGGAGTTTATTTATGTCCAGTAGCGGTCGGCAGGGCGCGGGCCGCCGTTGCCCGGGTTGCGAACCTCCCGCGCGGTCGCGGCGGGATTTTCTGCGGCGCTCGAGCATGGGATTCGGCTCGCTGGCGCTGACCGCCCTGGCCCGGCATTGGGCGGCGGCCGAGACGACCACGCCGAGGACGGATTTCGCCCCGCGCGCCAAACGCGTCATTTTCCTGTTCATGGACGGCGGAGTCTCTCACGTCGATACTTTCGATCCAAAGCCCAGGCTGAAGCAGCTCGACGGCGAGCCTGCCGTATGGAAGCCGGACATGCTGTCGCAGGGCACCAGCGCCAACCGCAAGTGGCTGGCAAGTCCGTGGGAATTTCGGCAGTATGGGAAATCCGGCCTGTGGGTCAGCGATCTCTTTACGCGCATGGCGCCCGTGGTGGACGAACTGTGCGTGATTCGCTCCATGGTGGGTGAGGCGCCGCTTCACGGGGCCCAGTCCCTGCTGCTGCACACCGGACGTACGCTTGGCGCGGCACCCAGCCTGGGCTCCTGGCTGTCCTATGGACTCGGTACGGAGAACGAGCAGCTTCCCGGTTATCTCGTACTCAACAACGATTGGGTTCCCAATGGCGGCTTAGAGAACTTTGGCTGTTCGTTCCTGCCTGCCACGCACCAGGCGACCATGGTACGAGCCCACGGGAAGCCGGTTGACAATATTGAGCCCATCGACCCCACGAATGTGCAGCAGGCCAAGCTCGATTTCCTCAGGGAGCAGGACAACGCGGTTTCCCAGGCGCGAGGCGGCTTGGAGCCTATCGATTCAGCCATCCGTAACTATGAAACCGCGGCGAAGATGCAGACTCTTCTGCCGACGCTCTGCGACGTAAAGGGTGAAACCGCCGAGACCCTGGCGCTTTATGGCGTTGATCGCCAGAACCCGTACGACCAACTGTATGCACTGCAATGCCTGCGCGCGCGACGTCTGGTCGAAGCGGGCGTGCGGTTCGTCGAAGTGACTTGCACGAATACCGATGGCAACAACTCACCCTGGGATCAGCATGGAGCGCTCAAGGAGCGCCATGCGGAGAACGCTCGCATCACCGATCAGCCCGTCGCGGCGTTAATCGCTGATTTGAAACGACGCGGCCTCCTCGACGACACGCTGGTCATCTGGGCCGGCGAAATGGGCCGCACTCCTCATTGCAGCCCTGATTCGGGCCAAAACGGCCGCGACCATCATGTGAGCGGCTATACCATCTGGATGGCCGGCGGCGGTATCCGAGGGGGAATGACCTACGGAGCGACGGACGAGATGGGCATGAGCACGGTCGAGAACCGGCTCGACATCCACGACATCCATGCCACCATCCTGCATCAACTGGGAATCGACCACAAGCGATTGACTTTCCGCTTCGGCGGCCGCGACATGCGCCTGACGGATGTTCATGGTCGCGTCGTCAAGGAGATCCTCGCGTAAACGGGTTCTGGGACCGGGGCCAAGAGAGGGGAGCAGGCGCGTTTCCCCGGGAACCATGTTGCACAACCAGCCAACCGTACGATTCACCTTGCGCGAATTCGGCAGGAGAAGGAAAATGAGCCAGTCCACGGCCCGTGAATGATTGCGGGATTCTAACAGGTCGCGTGTGACAAATGGATTTGACCGTTGTTCGTGAAGGTACCGTATCTCACCGCCCCTGGCCTGTTCCGAAACGGCCGTGGATCATGGCCATGCAGTGGCACGATCTGGCGTTCTTGCACTGGCCCGTTTCCGCGGACAGGTTGCGGCAGTTCATTCCCGCGGGGCTGGAACTGCAAACCTTCGACGGCTGGGCGTGGCTGGGTGTCGTTCCATTCTACATGCGGGGTGTGCGAGCACGCTGCCTTCCACCGGTTCCGGGAATCTCGGCCTTCGCCGAGTTAAATTTGCGAACTTACGTGGTTGCCGGCGACAAGCCGGGCGTCTGGTTCTTGAGCCTCGACGCCGCCAGCCGATTGGCTGTCCGCGGCGCGCGTTTGACGTTTTACTTGCCCTATTTCGATGCCCGCATGAACGTGACCAGGGACGCGGATGCGATTGACTACTCCAGTACCCGCAGCGAACAACCGCGGTGTGAATTTCGCGCCCGCTATCGACCCGTGGGCGAGGTATTTCACGCCGTGCCCGGAAGCATTGAGCACTGGCTTACCGAACGATATTGCCTGTATTCGGCGGATCCGCGAGGCCGTATTTATCGCGGGGAGATTCACCATTGCCCCTGGCCGCTGCAGGCGGCAGAATGCAGGATCGAAGCGAATACCCTCGCCAGCCAATGGTCAATTGAACTTTCAGCGAATCCGCCGCTCGTGCATTTTTCCAGGCGTATCGATGCGGTAGCCTGGTATCGGGTGCGGGTGTGAGAGGATTTCAAATGTCCCGCACAGTTCGCCAGGCCACACCCGCCGACGCCGCTGCCATTGCGCGGATCTACGCGCCGTTTTGCACCAGCACGTCTATTACGTTCGAGACGGAAGCTGTTTCGCCCGAGGCAATGGCCCACCGCATGTTGATGCTCGGCGACAAGTACCCGTGGCTGGTGATGGACTTGGACGGAGACGTGGCGGGATATGCCTATGCGGCGCCGCACCACGAGCGGGCCGCTTTTCGTTGGGCCGCGAATGTGTCGGTTTACATCAGCGATCCGCACCGGCGCAGCGGCATTGGCCGGGAGCTTTACGAATCGCTGTTGTGCGTGCTGCGATTGCAAGGCTTCATCCACGCCATCGCCGGCGTCACGCTTCCCAACGAGCCCAGCGTGGGCCTGCATCAAACTTTGGGCTTCAAGCTCATCGGCCAGTACCCACAAATCGGATACAAACTAGGCGCCTGGCGCGACGTCGGCTGGTGGCAAAAACCCTTGGTCGATCCTCTGCCGAACACCCCATCCGAGCCAAGGCTCATGTCGGACGTAGTTCGCGACACCCGATTCGCGGCGATCCTGTCAGCCGCGCCGTGAAACGAAGGCTCCTCAATTGCTGCCGTTCGCCAGCCTCCCCATGCCCATCGGAAAATCGGCCGACGGTTCCGGGTGGGCACGTCGACTCCAGAAAACGGCGCAGCGACCCTCGCAATCTTCCCTCACGGTCAACTAAAATGTGGCAAATCCTGGCGATGCTTTGCGGCATTGCGTTCCCACCGTTCAATCCCACTTTTTTGTTGAGGACCCCTGTTTATGATGCGTATAGTTGTGTGTGTCTGGGCTGTGTTGGTCCTGTTCATGTCCAACATCACTCGTGCCGACGACGAGCCCGGTTTCAAGTCGTTGTTTAACGGTCAGAACCTGGACGGCTGGGACGGCAATCCCAAATTCTGGATTGTCAAGGACGGCGCGATCCATGGTGAGACCACGTCCGACAATCCTACAAGCGGCAACACGTTTCTCATCTGGCGGCAAGGCACCGTGGATGACTTCGTGCTGCGGCTGCAGTACAAGATCGTCGGCGGCAACTCGGGCATCCAATACCGCTCCAAGGAATTGGACCCCTGGGTGATCGGCGGCTATCAGGCCGATTTTGAAGTGGGCGAAACATGGAGCGGCATCCTCTACGAAGAACGCGGGCGCGGCATTCTTGCCTCGCGTGGAGTGCGGGCAACCGTGAAGGCCGATGGCAAAAAAGAACAGGAAACATTGGCCGATTCCGCCGAATTGCAAAAGCTGATCAAGAAAGAAGACTGGAATGACTATGAGATCATCGCGGAGGGAATCCACCTGACGCACAAAATCAACGGCGTCGTGTTCAGCGAAGCGATCGACGAAGACGAAAAGAACCGCGCGATGTCAGGCCTGCTTGCCCTGCAACTGCACGCCGGGCCGCCGATGATTGTCGAGTTCAAGAACATTCGGCTCAAGCGAACGAAGTTGGCCGCGGTGCCAGGAATTGGCGACCGCAAGAAAATTGTGATGGTGGCCGGCACGCCCAGCCATTCGCCTGGCGAACACGAATTCAATGCGGGCTGCCTGCTGCTGAAGAAGTCTCTGGACCAGAACGCGCCGCAGGTGGTGTGCACGGCTTACAACGGTGGCTGGCCGGTTGATTCAACGGCGTTCGACAACGCCGATGCGGTGTTCCTGTATTCCGATGGCGGCGGCGGACACCCGGCGATTCAGCGAGATCACTTGGCGCTTCTTGACGCGTTGGCCAGGCAAGGCGTCGGCATCGCGGCTGCCCACTACGCGGTGGAGGTGCCGAAAGAAAAGGGTGGCCCCGAGTTTCTGAATTGGATCGGCGGTTACTTCGAAGCCTACTGGAGTGTCAATCCGCACTGGACGCTCGACAAGACCAAACTGGCCAAGGACCACCCGATTACACGCGGCGTGAGGCCGTTTGCCATCAACGACGAGTGGTATTATCACATGCGGTTTCGCGACAACATGCAGGGCGTGACGCCAATCTTGAGCGCGCTGCCACCCGACGCCACCCGCGGCGCCGATGGCGCAAACAGCCCGCACGGCGGAAATCCCCACGTGCAGAAGCGCAAGGGAATGGCAGAGGTGCTGGCTTGGGCGGCCGAGCGGCCCGATGGCGGCCGCGGCTTCGGCTTCACCGGCGGTCATTTTCATCGCAACTGGGGCCACGATGACAATCGTAAGCTGATGCTCAACGCGCTGCTCTGGGTGGCGAATGCGGAAGTGCCGCAGGACGGCGTGAATTCGACCGTGACCGAGGATGAACTGAAACAGAACCTCGACAAGAAGTAATCGACGCCAAATGTTCGCAGGACTGTCCATCTGAATTCAAGGCATGCTTGAGCCATGCTGCACCGCTGGGTAACCGTTCACGGGCCGGGGACTGGCTCATTTTCCCGGCGAATTCGCGAGAGGCGCATCGTTCGGTCAGGAGGTGTCGAAATGATTCGGAGTCCGGTGACTTGTCGCCGCTTTGAAAATATTGGAAACTGATTCGCCCGGAACGTTCGAAAAAAGTCCAAGAGCGGCGTCAAGTTGCCGCACTCCACATGCTGAACGACGCTATCGCCCTCATCGCCCTGACGGCGATGGAAATTGTCCTGGGCATCGACAATATCGTCTTTATCTCCGTCGTCAGCAGTCGCCTGCCGGTCGAGCAGCAAAAGTTGGCCCGGCAGATTGGTCTGTTGGCGGCGATGGGGACGCGAATTGTCTTGCTGCTCGCGATCACCTGGATTGTGAAAGCCGACGAGCCGTTCTTTAGCCTGACCACGTTGCCGCTGCCCGAGGATTGGGGCAAGTGGCTGGCGACCCACAAGGATATCAACGGTCTTTCGGTGCGTGACATGATCGTGCTGGGCGGCGGACTGTTCCTGATCTGGTCGAGTGTCCGCGAGATTCATCACAAAGTGGAAGGCGCGCATGAAGCCCATGACGCCCCGAAGGAGGTCACGTTTCGGAGCGTGATCTTCCAGATTGCCGTGATCGATATCATCTTCTCGCTCGCTTCGGTGATCACCGCCGTTGGCATGGCGGACTCACTTTGGGTCATGATCACCGCGGTTATCCTGGCGGTCGGGGTGATGATGGTTTTCGCTGGGCCGGTGTCGGTATTCGTCGAGAAGCATCCCACGGTGAAGATGCTCGCGCTGAGCTTCCTGCTGCTGATCGGCGTGATGCTCGTGGCCGATAGCCTGGGCACGCATATCGACAAGGGCTACATTTATTTTGCGATGGCCTTTGCGCTGGGTGTCGAAGTGCTGAATCTGCGGATGTCGGCCCAGGCGGCGCGGCGCACGAAGGGGGCGCATTAGCCAGTAAACGAGGTTGTGCATGCGGCGAAGTGCCATTATTGTAGTGGTGGGGGCCGGTCAACATTTGGCACCGCCGGGCTCGCCTCCCCGCAACCTGGCGAAATTGATCGTCGTCTTCATCGCGCACCGGGGTGGGATTGTTCTGTGTGGCGGCGGCCGCCGTTCTATTTGACGTTCTGGATCTACCTATGAGTATCAAAACACGTTATCCGCAGTCTAATCTTGCCGCCTGCATGCTCCCCTGGACCGAGGACTTCAAGCTCGATGTCCCGCAGTTTGAGCAGCACGTTCAGGAAGCCGTCGCCGGAGGCTATAAGAGCATTTATCTGATGGGCACCGCAGGGGA